>Ga0307374_10007895_pt1 | contig 16074 bp, 12 predicted proteins | sample OX3MG_FD_202532 | JGI IMG/M metagenome (GOLD analysis project Ga0307374, IMG submission 202532) | Soil microbial communities from Risofladan, Vaasa, Finland - OX-3 | ecosystem: Environmental > Terrestrial > Soil > Coastal area > Acid sulfate soil | place: Finland: Risofladan, Vaasa | collected... | reverse complement strand
GATGTCTTCCCTGCGGTCGATCTGCACGCCGTTGGTCCACGAGTCGTCGCACCACTTACTGAGAATGGCTGCGGCGGGAACGGAATCTTGCTCGTGCATTACTGCTCCTCCGGCTTCCCCAGTCTAGCCCTCACATTATATGAGGTGCGCTCTAACTGCAATCTGGCACCTCTCCAGCCGCTTCACATCGAAGGGCATTGCAAACAATGTCCCTTCGTGCATGTAAACCAAGTGCCCGCTGGGCAAATAGCGGGCGTGGAAGCCGCCGCGCTGTAACCTCTTTCGCTGTCCGGCAGCCAACGAATACACAACGATATTGGGGTTTTGAACGCCTGCTGGGCCGCTCGTGCTGCTGGACGTAAACAGTACAGCCTTGATTCGACCATTATCTTGCGAGCCGTTTGCGGATCGTTTGCAATTCTCGACTGCGTTTCCCGGTGGTTTTGGGATACGCCATCTTAAGTTCATTGAACGCATCAATAACAATTCTGGAAACGATCAGCCGGGCGTTTTCCTTATCATCGGCGGGCACGACGTACCAAGGCGCGTGATGCGTGCTTGTCGCGTGCAGGCACTCCTCGTAAGCCTTCATGTACTGCTTCCAGTATTTCCTCTCGTGAACGTCCGCGAGGCTGAATTTCCAATTTTTGTCCGGTTCATCGATGCGTGCGAGAAAGCGCTTGCGCTGTTCGTTCTTGGAAAGATGGAGGAAGATTTTGACGATTCGCGTGCCGTTTCGGTAGAGATGATCCTCCAGGTTCACGATCGAACGATAACGCTCCTTCCAAATGGTCTTCTCGTCGCGTAACTCTTCCGGAAGCCCCTGGTTGCGGAGAATCTCTGGATGCACGCGAACGACGAGCACCTCCTCGTAATAGGAACGATTGAAGATGCCGATCCGCCCGCGTTCGGGAAGGCGGCGCGTCGTTCGCCAGAGAAAGTCATGTTCTAGTTCTTCGGCGCTCGGCTGTTTGAAACTAAAAACCTCGCAGCCTTGCGGATTGACTCCGGACATGACGTGCCGGATGGCGCCATCCTTGCCGGCAGCGTCCATCGCCTGAAAAATCAGGAGCAGCGCATAGCGGTGCGAGGCATAGTGAAGGCGCTGCAAGGAGCTTAGTTCCTCGACGTGTTCTTGCAGGAGTTTTTGATACTCCTTCTTCGACTTGCAGATGGATTTTATGATCGTCGGCCACTTTTTGAGTTTGACTTTTCCCCGGTGCCGCACACGGAAATCCTTTGAATTGATTCCCATCTTCACCCCTTCGGCCGTGTCAGCCGCGTTGTTCTCGCCTGTTTATCTATCGGGCTCATCTTTCCGAATTACCTGCTTGGCCTTCTCCTAATCCTCGACTGCTTGTACATCCTCGCGCCCCGGCTCTTCGTAGAGTTCATAAACCCGCTTGACGATCTGCGGCGTTAAACCGGCCGGTGTCTTGGCCTTGCGTTCAGATTTCGGCTCGGCTTTGGCGGGAACGAAAATCCGATATAGGAACAGTTTCGCGCGGTCATGCACGATGATCCTCACATCTTCTCCTTGATGCCGGAGCGGAGCAGCCACCAGTTCACCGGGTAGCTTGTGACAAAGCCGCACAGCATCGCAATCTGCATCATGGACCAGAACTCGGCACTATCGACCACGAGTCGAACGCCGAGGACGTGCCGGAAGATGTAAAGGTTCGCGAAGGCCATGAGGCCGTACATTCCGATCTGCCACGCTGTCAGCGACAGCGTATCCGCCTTCATCGCCGCCCAGACTCCCTCAGATGCCTTTAAATGCCGCATCGGCACGATAGTGAAATACTGAAACCCGATACCGATGGTGAGAGCGAAGATATAGTCGAGCACCCAGACGGCGAACATCTTCCCGCTGAAGAGCAGGTGCCACCCGCACCACACGGCGATCGATGGGAAGGCGAAGGCCAGCCACTCGGCGCAGATATCGCCGAGAGTACAGCCACTGCCGCAATGGAGCGTGCCCTTACCGACCATCACTGGAAAGGGCGTCTCGTTCTTGCCTGGCGGTTCGCCGCCCCCGTTCTTCGCGTTTTTGACCGCCTCCCTGGTCGAGAGCCGCCCATAACGGAAATAGGCCCAAATCGTCAGCACCGTTCCGAACAATGCCACGACAGGCCAAACGATATCCATGATCCACATTTTCTGCGGATGACGAACCAAGTCGATCATGATCACCCCGGCAGTGACGAAGCCGAGGACTAAAGCGAAAATGGAGAGCAGGTGAAGCCAGGCGGGAACCATGATCACGCTTCGTCTTTAAGCCCGGCCTTGGCTTCGGGTTTCACCTGGTCTTTGGCTTTATTTTTCCGGATCTCGCGCTCCGCTTCCAGCCAGTCTTGATCTGCCTGGCTTTCGCCACGTACACGCTCCTGATAACGCTCATAGGCCCGCGCGGCGATTAGTGGTGTGAGATCGAGCGGGTCTTTGCCCAACAATGGCGCTTTCGTAGGGTCAAAAATCCGATAGGCGAGCAGCTTCACGCGGTCGTTCACCAGAGCCCAAGCCAAAGCATAGCCCCAAACGAATGCTGCCCAGCCCCAGCCAAGGGGAGTCATAAACAGGCCATAAACCGCAATCAAAGTCGCGATGGTTTGCGTCCCGAGCACGGCTAACCATAGGATCCGCGCGGGGCGTATGGACCAGAACGGGCCGCGCGTGCGCGTCAGAAAAATCGTCAAATGTCCGGCCACGGACAGCTTCAGGTACATCAGCGTTTGGATGTGCGCGCGGTCGAGGTGAAATACGCGCTCGCCAAGATAAAACAGTCCAAAAGCAGCAACCACCCCCATAACGCCCAGTACTGTTGAGATTCCCAGCACCAGGCGCATGTTCCAGGCCTCGGGCTTATCCTTGTAATGAACGTTGTCATACGCGATGGACAAGATGGCTCCGTCGTTGAGCAACGCCAGCATTACGATCATCACTGCGGTTACCGGATAGAAATTAAAGACCAGGATTGCCAGTGTCATAAACAAGAGCACGCGCAGCGTTTCGGCGATGCGATACATCGCGTAGCTATTCATTCGCTGGAAGATCCGGCGGCTCTCCTTGATCGCGTCAATAATCACGGACAGGCCGGAAGCCAGCAGCACGATCGAAGCCGCCGCGCGCGCCGCGTCCGTCGCGCCCGAAACGGCAATGCCGCAATCTGCTTTTTTTAGCGCGGGGGCGTCGTTCACCCCATCTCCGGTCATGCCGACGATGTGGCCGCGCTGCTGCAGGACCTCCACAATGTGAAACTTGTGCTCGGGGAATACCTGAGCGAAACCGTCTGATTTTTCTATGGCCTCGGCCGCTTGCGCGGTCTCGTGCGCCTTCATGTCGCCAAATCCGCTGGCATCCAGGATGTTTGTGCCCAATCCCAATTGTTTCGAAGTCTCTCGAGCGATGGCTATTTGATCGCCGGTAACCATTTTGACCTTCACGCCCATTTGCCGGGCGCTGGCGATGGTCGCTTTGGCTTGCTCGCGCGGCGGATCGAATAATGGCAATACGCCAACAAACTGCCACTTGCCTTCCTGATCCGCCCGGGCCACACTCAGGGAACGGAAGCCGCGCCCTGCAAATTCATTGACGGCTTTCTCAACGGCGGGCTTCACCTCACCGGCATTGGTCGACATCTGCAGAATCACCTGCGGCGCTCCCTTACTCACAAAAAACTGCTTCCCATCCGCAGTTTTCACAGTAGCTTCGGTGCGCTTATGCACGGGGTCGAAGGGTTTGAAATGAACTATCTGGTAGCTCTTCAGCGCTTTCTCGTCCTTCACGCCTCCTAACACCGCCAGGTCGATGGTGTCCTTGTCTTCCGCACGCGAGGCGAGCGCGCCGTAGAGGATGGCTTGGTCCGGGGGAATTCCGTTCACTGTAAAGGGATCGCCCAAAGTCAGCTTGTTCTGGGTCAGGGTGCCGGTCTTGTCCGAGCACAGCACGTCCACACCGGCGAGCTCCTCGATCGCCGACAACCGCGTCACGATTGCTTCTTTTTTCGCCAGCAGACGTGCGCCGACCGCCATCGTCACAGAGAGCACCGTAGGCATTGCAACAGGAATCGCGGCCACCAGAAGTACCAGGCAGAATTCCAAAGTTGTGAGAACTTTGTCGCCGCGGAATAGCGCTACGAGCAATATCAACACGACCAACGACACCGCGAGGACAATCAGGTAGTCGCCGATCTTCAACACCGCTCGCTGGAAATGACTGACGGTATGTGCCTCCTGCACCAGTTGAGCTGTTTTACCGAAGTAAGTGTTTGCACCGGTGGCGTAGACCATCGCGTCGATTTCGCCCTGACGGATAATCGAACCCGAAAACACCGCTCCGCCAGGTTTGGCGGTGACGGGCAAAGATTCGCCGGTCAACGCCGACTGATCCACTTCAATCGAATCGCCCGCCAGCAAGCGCGCATCCGCCGGCACAATATCGCCCAGGCGCACGCGGATGACGTCGCCAGGCACCAGGTCCGAAGCCTTCGGATTGACCCACTTTCCATCACGCTTCACCGTGGCCTTGACCGCGAGCTTGGCCTTGAGGGCCGCAATGGCGTTGCCCGCCTGGTGTTCTTCCCAGAATCCCACCACGGCGTTGGAACAAAGAAGAAGCAAGATAATAAAAAAATCCAGCCAGTGCCGGACCAAGCCCGACAGAATCACCGCCGCTTCAATCATCCAAGGGATGGGACCCCAGAAATAAGTAAGGAATTTGAGGAAGGGATTGGTTTTCTTTTCTTCAATCTCGTTAGGGCCGTATTGCGTCAGTCGTTTCTGAGCCTCAGCTTGACTGAGGCCGTCTGGTGACGACGCCAGTTTTTTTTTCACTTCCGGCATGGGCAGGGATTTCAGATCGTCCTTCGCATCGGGCTTTGATGCCGGCGCCGATTCAGGAGTCTTGGGCTGATCCACATTGGAGTTTAGAGGTGTTTGTGTATTCATTTGGGTTTCCCCACTTCCAGTTGCGAATTTCCGGCATGTCCTGGCCGTGCTTGTCGACGTAAAGCTTGTGCTCGATAAGCTTGTCCTGCATCTGCTGCTTCAGATAGGCGCCCTTGGAACCCAAGTGTGGTAGGCGATCCACCACGTCTTGCACAAGATGGAACCGGTCCAGGTCGTTCTGCACTCTAAGGTCAAAGGGCGTCGTGATCGTGCCCTCTTCCTTGTAGCCCCGGACGTGGAGATAAGGATTGGTCCGGCGATAGGTTAGCCGGTGGATCAGCCACGGGTATCCGTGAAAACCGAAGATGATGTGTTTGTCTTTCGTGAAAAGGGAATCGTAATCCGGTTCGTTTAGCCCGTGGGGGTGCTCGCTCGCCGATTGCAACTTCATCAGATCGACGACATTGATCACACGAATTTTCAAATCGGGCAAATGTTCGCGAAGGATGGAAACGGCAGCGAGAATCTCCAGCGTGGGCGTGTCGCCGCAGCAGGCCATCACCACGTCGGGCTCGGAGCCTTGGTCGTTGCTGGCCCACTGCCAGATGCCAATTCCTTCCGTGCAATGCACGACTGCGGCGTCCATGGTCAGCCATTGCGGGAGGGGGTGCTTGCCCGCCACCACCACGTTGACGTAATTCCGGCTGCGCAGGCAGTGATCGAAAACCGACAACAGGCAATTGGCGTCCGGCGGCAAGTAAACGCGCACAATGTCGGCCTTCTTATTGATGACGTGGTCGAGGAAGCCGGGATCCTGATGCGTGAACCCGTTGTGATCCTGCTGCCAGACGTGGGAGGCGAGCAGGTAATTCAGCGATGAGATCTTCCGGCGCCAGGGCAGTTCCAGGCATACCTTCAGCCACTTGGCGTGCTGGCTGAACATCGAATCGACGATGCGAACAAAGGCCTCATAGCAGTTAAACAGTCCGTGTCGCCCGGTCAGTAGATATCCTTCGAGCCAGCCCTCGCACTGGTTTTCGCTGAGCATCGCATCCAGCACACGCCCGGCGGGCGCAAGGAATTCATCATTTTTTACTTGTCGGGCGTCCCACTGACGGTTGGTTGCTTCAAAAACCGCGCTGAGGAGATTCGAGACTGTTTCATCGGGACCGAAGACTCGAAAATTACGCTGGTCCTGATTCAGTTTGGCAACGTCGCGCAGGAACTTACCCAGCACAAGCGTATCCTGGCCGTTAACCGCGCCGGGCGAAGGCACTTTCACCGCGTGGTCGTGGAAGTCCGGCATGCGCAGGTCGCGCAGCAGAATGCCGCCGTTAGTGTGCGGATTGGCGCCCATCCGGCGATCGCCCTTCGGCGCCAGATCGGCCAATTCGGAGATTAGTCTCCCATTTTCATCGAACAACTCCTCTGCCTTGTAGCTTTTCATCCAGCTTTCCAATTGCTTGACATGATCGGGATGCTCGGTATCCACCAGCAGCGGCACCTGGTGCGCTCGGAACGTGCCCTCGATTTGCAGGCCATCGACGATTTTCGGTCCGGTCCAGCCCTTGGGTGACTTCAGGACGATCATGGGCCAGCGCGGGCGAGTGGTGTCGTTATTGGTCCTTGCGTTGCTTTGGATTTGGCGGATGTCCTCAATGGCTTTGTCCAAAGTAGTGGCCATGAGTTCATGCATCTTTTCCGGCTCGTCGCCTTCCACAAAGTACGGCGTCCAGCCGCAGCCTCGCAGAAATTGCTCGAGTTCCTCAGGTTCGATGCGATCCAGGACGGTCGGATTGCTGATCTTGAAGCCATTCATGTGCAGAATCGGCAGCACTGCTCCGTCGGTAATTGGGTCGAGAAACTTGTTGGACTGCCATGAGGTTGCCAACGAGGCCGTTTCCGCTTCGCCATCGCCGATGATGCAGGCGACGACCAGATCGGGATTGTCGAACGCCGCCCCGAAGGCGTGGCTGAGCGAATATCCCAGCTCACCACCTTCATGAATCGACCCCGGCGTCGTCGGCGCGACGTGACTGGAAATTCCGCCGGGAAACGAGAACTGCTTGAACAACTCCTTAAGCCCAGCCTCGTCCTGGGTTACATTTGGATAAATCTCGCTCCAGGTGCCTTCGAGGTAGACATTGCCCACAATCGCTGGGCCGCCGTGGCCGGGGCCGGCAATGTAAAACATATCCAGGTCATACTTCTTGATGACACGGTTCAGGTGGACGTAGATGAAGTTTTGGCCCGGCGTCGTGCCCCAGTGCCCGACTACCAGCGGTTTCACGTGCGACAATTTCAGCGGCTGCTTCAGCAGCGGATTGTCGTAGAGATAAATCTGGCCGACTGACAAATAATTGGCGGCGCGCCAGTAGGCATCCATCTTGCGGAGCAGTTCCGGAGTGAGCGCGGCAGTTTTCATGTGTGACTCTTTTTTGTTCACCGCGCTTGGTTTCTTGTGGAGGAGTTTAGGCGTGTGCGTATTACTTTTCATGGTTCAATTCTTCTTTTTCAATCAAGACCGAGAACGCTGCAAACCGCCTGGGCGATCACGCGCTCTTCGTCGGTGGCAATGACGCGGACCAAGACCCTGCCGGCTGCCGCCGAAATCACACCCTCATTCGACGCGTTTTTCATTTCTTCGAGTTCGATCCCAAGAAATTCCAGCCCGTCGCAAATCCGGGCGCGGACCGTGGGCGCGTTCTCTCCGATGCCGCCAGCGAACACCAGCGTGTCTAGGCCGCCCAACGCCGCCGCGAATGCGCCAATCCATTTCTTGACCTGGTAACAAAACAGCCCGACGGCCTCAGCCGCGCGCACGTCGCGCGTTTCGCGGTCGAGCAAGTCATGCATGTCAGAACTCGTCTCGGATATTCCGAGCAGCCCGGACTGGAAATTGACCATCTCTTCGAATTGTTTCGCACCCATTTTTTCAGTGCGCGCCAGATAGGAAATCAGTCCGGGATCGAGATCACCAGAGCGCGTGCTCATCGGCACCCCGGAAGCTGGAGTGAAACTCATGCTTGTGTCCACGGATTTGCCGTCGCGCACTGCCGCCAGGCTCGCGCCACTGCCAAGGTGAGCGAGAATGACTCGGCCTTGTGTCGTTTCTGTTCCGGCCAGGCGAGCCAGTTCTCCCACCAGAAACTCATAGGACAACCCGTGAAACCCGTACCGGCGCACGCCCTGTGCCTCATACCGGCGGGGTATCGGCATCATCTGCGCCACGCGCGGCATATCATGATGAAAAGCTGTGTCAAAACACGCCACTTGGGGCAGGTCAGGAAAGTGACGATGAAACGCTTCGGTCAACCGGATCTCCTCGGGCAGATGGTCGGGATCGAAGGGACTCAGGTTGCGCAGGTCTTCAATCATTTCCTTAGTGATTCTTTGCGGCTTGTAATACTTCGGACCGCCTTGCACGATGCGATGCCCAATCGCGGTCAAGGCATCACCGCCGCTGCGTTTCTGGATCCAATCCATCAGGGCTCCCACTGCGGCCGTATGATCTGGAGCCGTTACTTTCCCCGAAAGATTGTCGGCCTGATCCAAACCTTTCACCCGCAAGGTGGACTCCGGCTGTCCAATCCCGTCAATCCCTCCCGCAAGAATTCGCTGGAGTGACTCCCCGGTCTCGAACAGCGCGAACTTGATGCTCGACGAGCCGCCATTGATCGTCAGGATGCGTGGGTTAGCCGGTTTCATGGATGAATCCTTCGTCATTTTGTAGTTTTAAAAAGGGTGCGCATCATATTCGCTTTGCCATGCCTTCATAAGGCTCGTGCAGGCTTTCCCGACCGCCAGTGCTCTTCAATTTGTTCCAGAGTTTTCCCTTTGGTTTCCGGCACCAGCAGATAAAAGAAGACCCAGGCGCCGATCGCGATTACACCATATAACCAGAAAGTACCCGCGTGTCCCAGAACCCCGACCAGGGTCAGGAAGGTCACGGCAACCACCAGGTTCAATGTCCAGTTGGTAACCGTCACCGCGCTCATGGCCGCGCCGCGGATCTTTAAGGGATAGATCTCGGAGATCAGCAGCCAGAAGATCGGCCCGAGTCCAAAAGCGAAGCAAGCGACATAGATCACCAGGCCGGCAATGGCGATAGAACTCTTGAAATTTGCCAACTGCTGGAATTGAAAAGCTGCACCCAGAATCGCCAGGCCGACAATCTGACCGGCCACTCCGATTAACAACAAAGGCCTCCGGCCAACGCGGTCCAGCAGAAAGATGGCCAACACGTGAAAAAACCACATCACCATGGTCAACCCTGCTCCAGCCAGGATTGCGGGTCCGGCGGCCTTAATGCCAGCGAACTTGAAAATAGTCGGGGCGTAATAAATGACTGTGTTAATGCCGGTTATCTGCTGAAATACGGCCAGCCCCAAGCCGACAATCATTGCCATCCGGAGTGAAGGCTGGAACAGTCCTTTCATCCCGCCGGCACCTTGTTTTTTCATGCTTTCCTGGATGTCCGTGATTTCCGGACTTACGTCTGATGCCGTCCGTGCGCGCTGTAAAATCCGTTTCGCCTCTTCCACCTTTGACTTGCTGATCAGCCAGCGCGGGCTGTCGGGCAACCGCCACATTCCAATGATCAGGCCCACGGATGGTATTGCCGCCAGGCCAAACATATATCGCCATCCGTGAATGCTGGAAAACGCATAGTCCACCAGGTAGGCAATCACGATGCCGCTGGTAATCGCCAGCATGTTGACCGCCACCAACGAACCGCGGACTTTTGCCGGCACTAGCTCGGCGATATACATAGGAGAAATAAATGAAGCAATGCCGATGGCGATTCCGCTCACCACCCTGGCCGCAATCAGCCAGCTAACCGTTGGTGCTAGAGCCGTGCCGATGGCGCTGACCGTAAAGATAATGCCGGCCAGTATGATCATTTTGCGGCGACCAAAGCGGCCAGTCAGAGCGCCTCCGATAATCGCGCCAACAACGGCACCCACTAAAACGGAACTGACGACAATTTCCTCCATGATGGCCGACAGGGAAAACTGATTTTTAATGAACAATATGGCGCCGGAAATAACGCCCGTATCATAGCCAAAGAGCAGGCCGCCAAGAGCGGCGACCCCCACAGCGAAGTAAACAAATCCGTTCACTTCCGATTTAGCTTTATTTCCCATTGGTCCCGTTCCTTTCAGCCGAAACAAAATCCTCTCTTCGCCAAGTAGCAATGCGAACCATGAAGTCGTTGCCTTCCCAATGATTGGCATCCGGCCAATAGAACGTGAGTTTGATCTGCTTTCCTTCTGGAAGCGATTGGGTCGGAAGATCGGCCAGATGAATCCCCAGCCCGGCATCGTGAGTCTTCAGGTCCTGGCAGGTTTTCCAATCATCGGCAGTCCAGTGAATGACCGCTGGAGCCATCAACTCGATGCGCAGGATTTTTCCGGGCGGCAGCGAGCGCAGCTTGTGGTTGAACCGCCACGTCAGGCGCGGGGAAACGGTTTTTTCCTTCAAATAGCGTTGCATGGTTTGCGGCGGCTGGTCGAAAAGCCGTCCGTCGCGCAGCGAGCGGCGCAGCTTGAGATACTCGGCGTGCGCCCAGACCAGCGGCATGGCCGAACCGGAAGGTCGGCCAAAATGAAGTTCGCGTTCCGCAATGTCGGGGGAATCCCAGATTTGTTCGGAAATCAAACCGCCTTCGTTGGCGAATGATTCCATGGCGGCCAGAAGTTGTTTGGCGATTGCCGCACGGCCTGCCGCCAGTTCGTAATGTGCCCTCTCGCCGGTGAGCAGCGGCCAGCCACGGCCAATCCCCGTTCCGTCAAACGGCGAACCATCCTCATGCTCGCCATAGCCATCGTCGTTGTAGCGATGCCAGGTGGAACCGGTCGGGGTTTTCACCTCGAGCAAGGCGTCAATGACTTTGGCGGTGTCGCGAATGCGCGGGTCATCAGCCGCGCGCAAACCAAAACGCACCAGCGCCAGCGCGTCGGGACTTATCAGATGGCTAGCCCGGCGGGTGTCCTCGGAGGCCGTCACATTCTTGACGCGAACATTCTGTTGAAAACTCGACCCATCTACACCGGTCTGCTGCGGGGCGATGCGGACGTAATAGCCTTCAACCTTGAACTTTCGGCACCAGTCCGTGGCGGACATATACATCCAGCGTTCGATGGAAGTATTCCAAACATCGGCGATCTCGCGGAGGTAGGTCGCGAGGGAGGCTTCATGATTCAAATCGGCCAGATCCGCCGTCGCCAGGAGCGCGGCGATTTCCGCTGCTACCGTGAACGGGGTGTAGCCGGGATCTTCCTCCCAGCGATCCTGTGGGCTTACCGGGCCGTTGCGCGCTAGATAACCGACCGCCTTTTTCACCATCGGCCAAAACTTGGTTAAATCGCCATCGGCCAAGGCCTTTTCGCGATGGGCCAGATCCACCAGAAGGATCGGCAAAGCCGTCTCGTCCATTTGGATTCCGTCCCAATAGGGCGAGCCATCCAACCACATATTTTGTGACCAGTGTCCATCCGGCTGCTGGGTTCGCTGCAAAAATGCGAGCACCCGGCGGGCGTCTTCGTGCGCACCCGCTGCGAGCAAACCGCCCGCAGTCTCCACCATGTCGCGCGACCAGACGAGATGGTAACCGCCCTGATCATTGTCCCCCTTACTGAATCCCCACGGAATTGCGAGGCTGGCGATGAGCGCGCCGGGCGCTTTCTTGGACTCATGGGTGCGCAGGACGGCGAGGCTCCGTTGGGTAATATCTCCCGGAGCGGCTTCTCCCGGCTTCAGCGATGCGTGGGTCTTGATCCATTCCTGCCAGCCGGCGATATAGTCGTGCTTGGCCTTGTCAAAACCATCGCGCAGGCTGGCGATCGCATTCCGGGCTGCCTCATCCGGGTCTTTGCCAAAACCAAGTGCCAAGACAAATTTTCCATGAGATTTAATCAAATCAATCCCGGCAGTCAAAGCCACATTGCCGCTTTCCGCCCGCGTGTATTCCCAGGTCATCTGGTGATGCGCCTTCAGATCCTGCCAGCCATCCGACGAACCGACGTAGCCGACCGACCGCTTGGTCCACGGCGCGGAACAAGCTAGCGCAAACGCGCAATCGTTCCGCTGCGCAAACAGCACCGGTGTTCCCTCAAATTCGCCCACCCAACCGGTGTTGCCGCCGCCGTGATTTCCCAAATGCGGCGCGAGCAGGACGTGCAGGTGATAATCCGACAACGCACCTTGTTGCGCGTGAAATTGAACCTGTTGCAACACCGTGTCCCGGCTCGGATCGGTCACAATCTGCTTTTCGATGCGATAACGGCCATCGCGGCAGGTGTTGACCAGCTTGAAGGCTGGTACGCCGTCGGCCAGCCATTCCACTTTGTGTCCGGCATCGCGTTTTATCTCGGAGAAATATTTCGCGCCGTCCGTGACGATCATTTCCATGTCGCGGATGCAGGCCTGGTCAATGCGGGGATAATAAATTTCGTTGAAGATTCCGTGGCTCAGCGTGAACCAGACATGGCTCTTGTTGCTGAGGGCCGTGCCCACGCCGGTTTTGGCGCTGGAAGTCCAGCGCGCCGGAATTCCGGGCTCGCCCGGCGATAAATGATTAGCTGTTTTCATGGATGACTCCTTCGTCATTCTGCAATCCGAACGTAGCCAGTTTCGCGCACGAGGATCTGAAATCCGTATCGGGTTTGCGGGCGTGTACGAAGCAGGAGGAAATAAAAATGTCAACAAATCCGTCGAGCTTGAACTTGAGAATCTGATACGCATTCACTTCGCGCGACTCGTTGCTGACCACGGCGATTCTCAGTCCGTAGTGCGCCTTGAGACTGCGAATCAGATCGAGCATCTTGGGGTAAGGCTGCGATTGACTGAAAATGAAGCGCCGAAACTCAGCCCGAGTGAAGGATCGCTTTTTGTAGAAGACCACCCGGCCTAAATATTCCTGCAGCGTGAGCTTTCCCTCCTCATAGATGTCGAAGTTCAGGCTATGCCGATCCTCCAACTCGGTCCATTCCAGCCTGAACTTCTTCGCCGCCCGTCTGTGGGCATGGTGATCCCATCCGGTGGTGAGCAGAACGCCGCTGACATCTACAAACAGCGTCGTGATCGGGGTTGCTCTTTTCATTTACTCTTGCCCCCGTGGATGTGCGCGCAGAATAGCGGGAAGGGCCTGCATCGTTTCGCATCAGCGCGGGCTGTCCGATGGAAGTCTGCAACAGGTGGGTGTGATGCGTTCATCCTCACCGGTTCATGTGACCGAACGTTTTCGACAAAGGTCATAGCCAACCTCCTCTAAAGCCCGCCCGACGCAAACCGCTTGCGATATATGGGATGCTTCTCGTCAATTGCCATATCAATTCGGAACGATAATTTTCAATCATCAAAACGATCGGCCCTTGATTTATTCCGTAGTGCCACTGCGATACCCATCCTGGGCGATTGCGAGTCTTTCCGGGATAGGTGAGGTTGAAGGAAGCTTTGAAGCCGTATGGGTTGAGTTCCGTCAATTTGGCCAGATGCAGGAAGTAATCGAGCGCGGGCAAAACTATTTCGGGCGCGAGCGGCAGCGATGCCACCACCGCCCATGGTGCGACGGTTCCGTCGTCAGGTCCATAGGGCACACCGCGTTCCACGTAATTGAAGAATGGACGCATAATGCCATTCACTTTGATCGTGTCAGGACCAGGACCATCGCCCGCGGTAATTCCCCAGCAATGGCGGCCGTAGCCTTCGAATTTGAGCGAGTTGTCGATCGCATACTGTTGTTGGGCATAAGTCGCACGGCGGCTGTTCTCGAAATAGTCGATGCCTTTATCGCGCATGAATGCGTCCTGAATGCCGCGGAAGTCGATCCAGACGTGCGAGAGCTGGTGCGTGAACAAATGGTCCGGCGTAAAGGTAGTCTTGCCCGCAGCAGTGTTCCCAATTGTAAGTGATAGCCCAAGCGGCGTAACAACGTTCGGGTAGCGGATACGTGGGCGAGCCCAGTCCCAGGATGTAGAGCAGCAACGCCTCGTCGTAGCCTTCCCAGCGATACTTGAGAAATCCGCTTTCGGGTTTGCAGCCGTGCGTGACCGTTGCTCCGCTGTCTTGCGCCCACTGCCAATCCGCGTGCCGATAAAGCGCGTCGGCGAGCCTGCGGATTTCCGCTTCGTCCGGCGTATCGGCGGTAAAATACATTCCTGCTGTTAACCCGCCCGCCAGCAGAAAAGCAGTGTCTATAGTCGATAGCTCGCATTGCGAGGCGCGGCGGCCGGTCTGCATGTCAAGGAAATGATAGTAGAAGCCCCTGTAGCCGGTCGTATCGGGTTCGGGGCCCTGCGGACTGTTCCAGAAGAAACGCAGCGTCGTCAGCGTTCGTTCTACTGCTGCGGCGCGCGGGATAAATCCGCGCTCGACAGCAACCGGGTACGACGCCAGCGCGAGGCCTGTAGCAGCGATACTGGAGGGCCAATTTGTTTCGGTCTTATCGATCACCAGCCCGTTAGCTGGATTCGCCTCGTAGAAAAAGTAATTGAACGATTGGTGTTGAAGATTTTCAAGCTCGGCGTCGACGGTTAGTTTCTTTCTGCTCGTAGTTTCAACTTTTGCTGAACCTAAGGGATAATCCGCGCAAACGCCGACGATGAGTGGCAGCTGCGTGACGTTAGGTAAGTGTTTTGGTCCGCTCATTCACTTTTCTTATGCCGCTGCCGTAAGTGTTCGGAAGAATGTTTTACTTGCTCAACGCCTGTAAGGTGCCCATATAGTGGACAAGATCATCGCGCGGAAGTTGTCCCGCCTTTAGTTGAAACCTGAAAGAGGAAGTAGCGGCTCTCGGCCCGGACTCGGATAGAGTTCGGGATGAGAACTCTTTTTAGAGAGGAGAGCCGCTATGGCCGAGAGATACCAGAGCAGTGCGAAGAAGTCCACGAAGAAGTTCGAGGTAATGGGGAGCAAAGAAGTGGCAGTGCGGTTACCGCTACCGCTGGTGGAGGTGTGGGAGGAGTTGCAGCCCGAGGTCGAGCACCTGACCGGGCTGGCGGGGTTGAAGATCATTCGGGCCGTGATCGAGGACGAAGTGATGCGACGGGTAGGGCCGCGCCACCAGCCGGATGCGGCGTCGAGTTGCTTGCGCTGGGGTCAGCAATCGGGTTACGTGGTGTTTGCCGGGCAGAAAGTAGCGGTCCAGCATCCGCGGGTGCGCACGCGCCACGGCGAAGAAGTTCATCTGGACAGTTACGCGCGGCTGCAACACGACGGGCGACGGCAGCGAGCGGTGCGGGAAGGGATCGTGGCCGGGCTGACCTCGCGGAACTATCGGCGTGCGGTGCAGAGCGTGCTGGATGGCTACGGGATCGAGAAATCCAGCGTGAGTCGCCAGTTCGTGCAGGCCAGCGCGGCACAACTGAAAAAGCTCTACGAGAAAAAACTGGACGGGCTGGATTTGGTGGCGATCTTGATCGACGGGATTCATCTGGGCAAGCAGGTGTTGGTGGTGGCGCTGGGCATCGAAAGCAGCGGGAAAAAACAGGTGTTGGGGCTCTGGCAAGGCGCGACCGAGAACACCACCGTGGTCAAGGAACTGTTGGAAGACTTGGTGGCACGCGGGCTGAATCCGGAGAGACGCTACTTGTTCGTGATCGACGGGGCCAAGGCGCTGCGCGCCGGGATCGAACGAGTGTTCGGCGGGCGCGCCGAAGTGCAGCGCTGCCAGATTCACAAGCGGCGGAACGTGAAAGAACATTTGCCCAAGAGCGCCCAGGGGGATACGGACCGGAGAATCCGCAACGCCTACGCGATGACCGGGTATGCGGAGGCCAAAGCGGAACTCGGGAAAATCTTCCGGCAGCTGGAACGCATCAATCCCAGCGCGGCGCACAGCCTGGAAGAAGGACTGGAGGAAACCCTCACCGTGCATCGGTTGGGCGTGGGAACCTTGCTGCGGCAAACGTTGGCTTCCAGCAATCCCATCGAGTCGTGCCTTTCCACCGTCGAGCGCGTGGCACGGAACGTGAAACGCTGGCGAGCCGGGGACCACGCGTTGCGCTGGACGGCCACCGGATTACTGGAAGCGGAAAAGAAATTTCGGAAGGTGAAAGGCTATCGGGAACTGGAACACTTGCAGCGCAAACTGAATCCGTCGTTGACTCAACAGGAGCAGGTGGCGTAACGTGCCGAAAGTTGAGAGCCGCCACTTTCAACTAAACCGGGGACAATTTCCTTTCAA
>Ga0307374_10007890_pt1 | contig 16080 bp, 17 predicted proteins | sample OX3MG_FD_202532 | JGI IMG/M metagenome (GOLD analysis project Ga0307374, IMG submission 202532) | Soil microbial communities from Risofladan, Vaasa, Finland - OX-3 | ecosystem: Environmental > Terrestrial > Soil > Coastal area > Acid sulfate soil | place: Finland: Risofladan, Vaasa | collected... | reverse complement strand
CCGGAATATCCGGCAGCGCGCAGGTCGGAGACTTCGTGATGATGGGAGGGCAGGTGGGCCTCGCAGATCACGTGACGATCGGCTCCGGCGCGATGCTCGGCGCGCAGAGCGGTGTTATGTCCGAAGTGCCCGCCGGCCGAAAATATTTGGGATCTCCGGCCCAGCCCGCACGCGAATTCATGAAGGGTGTCGCCGTCCTTCGTCGCCTTGCCCGCGGCGACAGGAAGGCCAATCCGGACGGAGACGTGGAATGAACGCGGAAATGCTCACCGCAGCCGACATCCGCGAGATCCTTCGGCTCCTGCCACATCGCTATCCGTTCGTGATGATCGATCGCGTCATCGAGATACGCGGCGACGAGCAGGGCATCGGCATCAAGAACGTTACTTTCAACGAGCCGCATTTCCTCGGTCACTTTCCCGACAATCCGGTCATGCCGGGCGTGCTAATGATTGAAGGCATGGCGCAAACTGCGGGCGTGCTGTGCCTGCGCAATCTGCCTTCCGACGGTCCGCGCTCGATGTATTTCCTGACTATCGACAAAGCCAAGTTCCGCAAACCCGCCGTCCCTGGCGATACGATCGAATATCACGTCAACAAAATCTCGCACCGCCGCAACATGTGGTGGTACCGGGCCAAGGCCAGGGTCGGCGACGCGCTGATCGCCGAAGCTGTAGTCGGCGCCGCGATTATCGAGGGCTAAATGGCAATCGATCCGACTGCGCGCATCGCCGACGGCGCGCGCATCGCCGACGGCGCGGAGGTCGGACCATACTGTCTGATCGGCCCGCAAGTCGAATTGCAAGGCGGCGTACGTCTGATCGGCCACGTCAACGTCGCCGGGGGCACCAGCATCGGCGAGGGTACGGTGGTTTACCCCTTTGCGTCGCTGGGAACGCCACCGCAATCGACGCATTACCACGGCGGCGCCACGCGGCTCACGATCGGCGCGCGCTGCGAAATTCGCGAACACGTCACCATGAACATTGGCACCGAAGACGGCGGCGGGATCACCCGCGTCGGTGAACACTGCTTGTTCATGGTCGGATCGCATGTTGGGCACGATTGCCTGATCGGCAACGAGGTAACGTTCGCCAACAACGTCGTGCTCGGCGGTCACGTCACGGTCGGCGACAACACATTCTTTGGCGGCCACGTCGCGGTTCATCAATTCGTCCGCGTCGGAGAAGGAGTAATGGTCAGTGGCATGTCGGGGATCGCCGACGATGTCATTCCGTTTGGATTTGCAATCGGCCGGATCGCCGATCTGGCTGGACTTAACGTCGTGGGTTTGCGGCGGCGCGGCTTGACGCGCAGCGATTTGCAGCGGCTTCGGCAAGCCTATCAGACGTTGTTTCATGGCGCGGGGCTGTTCGCCGAGCGCGTCGCGGCGGTGGCGAATGAGTATGCCGCCGATCCACTTTTGCAGAAAATCATTGGCTTTATCCGCGCCGGCGGAAAGCGCGCGCTGATGCATCCAAACGCCAGGGCAAAACGCGAGAACGAAGCCGATGCGTCCTGACGGGCCGAGCGCCGCCGATCGTCCGGCGCAAGCGCCGGTGGCGATCATCTGCGGCGGCGGCTATTTCCCCGGCGCAGTAGCCGAAGCCATCGTGCGGCGCGGCGGGCGACCGGTATTGTTCGGAATCCGAGGCTGGGCCGATCTGAAACTGCTCGATCGTTATCCGCACCACTGGATCGCGATTGGGCAAGTCGGCCGTTTCCTGCGCCTCGCCCAAGCCGAGCATTGCCGCGACGTGTTGCTTATCGGCAGCATGTTGCGTCCGCCGATTACTCAGATCCGCCTCGACTGGCGGACGCTGCGCGCCTTGCCGCGCATGCTACCTGCGTTTCGAGGCGGCGACGATTGGCTGCTCAGCGGGGTGGCGAAGCTGCTCGAAGAAGAAGGCCTGCGCCTGATCGGAGTGAAGGACGTAGCTCCGGAAATCTTGATGCCGGAGGGCGTATTCGGCGGCGTGCAGCCGTCGCCTCGCGACGACAACGACATCGCGCGCGCACTCCGGATGATCGCCGCGCTCGGACCTTTCGACGTCGGCCAGGCCGCGGTTGTTGCCAATCGGCACGTTCTGGCGGTGGAAGCTGCCGAGGGCACGGACAATATGCTCCATCGCATCGCCGAACTGCGCCATCAGGGCCGGGTCACCACGCCCGCCGGCATCGGCGTTCTGGTCAAGGCGCCGAAGCCTGGTCAGGACCGGCGCTTCGACCTGCCGGCGATAGGCCCGCAGACCATTGAAAACGCCGCACGGGCCGGCCTGGCTGGTGTTGCCGTCATGGCCGGCAGCACCATGATCGCGGAACCTGAAAAGACGGCTGCGGCCGCCGACGCCGCCGGGATTTTCTTCGTTGGCGTGCGCGAGGATCAGGCGGGATGAATGACGCGTCGCGGCCTCTGTCGATCTACCTGGTCGCTGCGGAAGAGTCCGGCGACGCTCTCGGCGCGGCGTTAGTAGGCGCGCTGACCGCCGGCGCTGAGCCCGTGACGCTCGCGGGCATCGGCGGGCGGGCCATGGCCGCCGCCGGAATTATTAGCCCGTTCCCGATCGATGCACTGTCGATCATCGGGGTGACAGCGATCCCGCGCCGTTTGCCGACCATTTTGCGCCGCATTCGCGAAAGTGCGGATGCCATCGTTGCGGCGCGGCCCGATGCCCTCGTCATCATCGACAGCCCGGACTTCACCCACCGCGTCGCCCGGCGGGTGCGTGCGCGCGCGCCGTCAATTCCGATCCTCGATTATGTGTCGCCGTCCGTGTGGGCGTGGCGCTCGGGACGCGCTCGCGCGATGCGCGACTATGTCGATTGCGTGCTCGCAATCCTGCCGTTCGAGCCCGAAGTTCATTTGCGGCTCGGCGGACCGCTGTGCGTCTATGTCGGCCACCCGCTGCTCGAGCGTCTTTCTCAACTGCGTCCCAATGCCGACGAAGCGCAACGCCGGCGCGCCGACCCGCCGGTCGTTTTGGTCTTGCCGGGCAGCCGCGCTGGCGAGATCCGTCGGCTGATCGCAATTTTTGGCGAAGCGGTGGCGGAAGTGGCGGCCCGCAATGGGCCGATGGACCTCATATTACCGACCGTCCCGCACCTTGCCGCGGATGTCCAAGCTGCGGTGGCATCGTGGTCGATCAAACCCCGTGTCGTGATCGAGCCCATGGAAAAGTGGGCCGCCTTTCGCACCGCGCGCGCAGCGCTTGCGGCATCGGGCACGGTCACGCTTGAACTCGCGCTTGCCGGCGTGCCGACCGTGGCCGCTTATCGGGTTTCCCTTATTGAGGAACTGATTGCCAACAGTATGCGGATGCGCGCCCGGCTGCAGACCATCATCCTGGCCAACCTTGTCATTGGCGAAAACGTCGTTCCGGAATTTATACAACGCATCTGTACGCCGCAGAATCTAGCCGCTGCGTTGATACCATTGCTGAGCGACACGCCGGAACGGTCGCGCCAAATTGAGGCCTTTGCCCGGCTTGATGGTGTCATGGCGGTCGAGACGGCGCCCAGCGCCAAGGCTGCCGCTACCGTCATCGACGTAGTCCGCCAGCACCGCGCCGCTACACGCAAAAGTTAACTGCGTGCCACTGCCGCTCTATCCTTCAACTAGCCATCCTGTTATCCAACGCCATCGCAATTCGAACTGTCCAAGTTTCGCGTGCGAATGGCCAAAAAAGCAAAACAGCGGAAATCCCCGATCCGGGCGGCTATCACCGGCGTCCATGGCTATCTGCCGCCCGACGTGCTGACCAACGCTGAACTCGCGCGGATGGTCGACACGAGTGATGAATGGATCACAGAGCGCACCGGAATCAAGGAACGGCGGATTCTCAAGGGCGAGGGGCTCGGCACCTCGCACATGGGTGCCGAGGCGGTGCGCGGCCTTCTGAAAAAGACCGGCACGGCGTCCGGCGACGTTGAGCTCCTCATTTGCGCCACCACGACGCCCGATTTCGTGCATCCGGCGACTGCCAATCTGATCTGCGACATGGTGGGCATTCATGGCATCGGCAGCTTCGACGTCCAGGCCGCCTGTTCCGGCTTCGTTTACGCGCTGACCGTCGCCGCACAATTCATTCGTGCCGGGGCTTATCGCAAGATTGTGGTGGTCGGGGCCGACAAGATGTCGGCCATCGTTGATTTCACCGACCGCGCGACCTGCGTGATTTTTGGTGACGGTGCCGGCGCGGTTCTCGTCGAGCCGAGCCGAAAATTCGGCATCGTCGATACGATGATCCGCTCGGATGGTTCCGGCATGCGCCATTTGCACCAGCCGGCCGGCGGCAGCCGCATGCCGCCGACAGCGGAAACCGTCGCCAAACGGTTGCATTCGGTACATCAGGAGGGGGCGTCAGTTTATAAGTTCGCGGTCGCCGGCATGACCGAAGTGGTGTCCGGCCTGATGAAGCAAAATCACCTTAAAAACGACGATGTCGATTGGTTCGTGCCGCATCAGGCCAATAAACGCATCATCGAAACGACCGCCGAGCGTATGCATATTCCGATGCAACGCGTGATGATGACGATCCAAAAATTCGGCAACACCACCGCCGCAACGATCCCGCTTTGTCTCTGGGATTATGAATCCAAGCTCAAAGCCGGCAACCGCCTCATCCTTGCCGCGTTCGGTGGTGGTTTCACCTGGGGCGGCGTTTACCTGACTTGGGCGTATGACACGCCTCCCGGCCGATAAGGCGCGCGGCCGCTGGCGCTGAATTAATCGGTAACTTTTAGACGTGTCGTGATGTCCTGCGGTCCGACCGCCTCCAGCATGTCAAGAAACGCCACCCGATATGAGCCGGGCCTTGTCGTCGCGGCCGCCGCTAACTCGCCGGCGAGGCCATAGACCGCGACCGCTGCGACCGATGCTTCAAATGGGTCGGGGCAGACCGCAGCAAACGCGCCGGTGACGGCAGATAATGCGCAGCCAAGGGCGGTAACCTTCGCCATCACCGGCGAGCCGTTTGCCAGCTTCACCACCCGCTCACCGTCGGTAACGATATCGACCGCGCCAGTAGCGATAACCGTGCATCGTTGGTGTTTGGCGAGGCTGACGGCAAACGCGAGCGCCTCTTCCGTCGTGTTGGCGCTGTCAACGCCTTTGGGCGCAGCGCCGGCGCCGCCGGCGACCGCCATGATCTCGGATGCATTGCCACGGATGATCGATGGCCGGCGCGGCAAAAGCGCTTTCACCGTATCAGTACGCAGCCGTGTCGCGCCGGCGCCGACTGGGTCGAGCACCCACGGTTTGTGGTTTCGACCGGCTGCTTCCGCGGCCAGGATCATCGAATCGACCCACGCCGCCGACAGTGTCCCGATGTTGATGACGAGCGCGCCGGCGAGGTCGATGAATTCGGCCACTTCTTCGCGCGCGTGCACCATCGCCGGTGACGCACCGATCGCGAGCAGGGCGTTGGCGGCGATGTCCATCGACACATAATTAGAGATGTTATGCACCAGCGGCCGCGCCGCGCGCATGGCGTTGAGCAACTCAACGGTTTTGGCGGCAATCGCCGCTCGGTTGGCCATCACTTCGAAATCCCAAGTTGAAACCAGGTGCCGATGATAGGCCGCGGCCGTTGCCTGTGCTACCGCGAAGCCGGCTACAAACCGGCTATAATGGCTTCCGGAGAAAATTCCGATGCACGATACGACCGCCGTCGTCTCGCCTCAGCACAGGCCGCTTGTCAGCCGCAGCGGCAATTCTCGTTATTCCGCGCTTCATCGGCGTTATCCGCACATTACCTACCTGCGGCGTCGCGCGCGCGCCCGGGTCCCGCATTTTGCTTTTGAATACGCCGACGGTGGCGCCGGCAACGACGACGCGGGCATCAAGCACAATTGGGCCGCGCTGGACGCGGTCGAGCTCGTTCCGCGCTACGGCGTCATGCCGGCGTTGCCACCCTGCGACGTCGAATTATTCGGCCGCCACTATAGCGCGCCGATCGGCATCGCGCCGATGGGCGGGCCGGCGATTGTCTGGCCGGGTGCCGACATATATCTCACCGGAGCCGCGCAGCGCGCGCGCATTCCCTACACGTTGAGCACGGTAGGCGGCACGGCGATCAAAAAAATTGGCGAAATCGCACCCGACGTGTTTTGGTTTCAGCTTTATCGCTTCGCCAACGACGGCCATGCGATTGGCTTCGATCTGGTCCGCCGCGCCGAAGCCGCCGGTTGCCGCGCACTGGTACTTACGCTTGACGTTCCGGTGCGCAGTACGCGACCGCGTGAAGCGGCCATCGGGCTTGCTGGGGCATTTCAGCTCAATCTCGGCATGGTTGTGCAGAGCCTGCTGTCGCCCGGCTGGATGACGGCATTGTGCCGGCACGGCATTCCACGCTTCGCCAATCTTCGAGCTTATGCCGGTGAGAATATTTCGCTCGGTGAACTCATTGCGTTTACGCGGCGCGAGATGGGTGGCGCGTTCACCTGGGATGAGGTCCGGACGTACCGCGAACGCTGGAAGGGCGCTTTGATCGTCAAAGGCATCCTGCACCCGCAAGATGCGGAGAAGGCGGTCGCGCTCGGCGTCGACGGCATTATCGTTTCCAATCACGGCGGACGGCAGGTCGATGCACTCCCGGCGCCGATCGATGTGTTGCCCGCCATCGCGCGACAGGTCGGCAATCGCGCCACCGTGATGATGGATTCCGGCATTCGCAGCGGCAGCGATGTGGTCCGTGCTTGCACACTCGGCGCCAAAGCGACTTTCGCCGGCAAGGCCTTCCTATGGGGACTGGGCGCTCTCGGAGGGCAGGGGCCCGGCCATGTCATCGATCTTTTGCTGGACGAAACGCAGACCGCACTCGCCCAATTGGGCGCCCACTCGGTTGCGGAACTGCGCTCGCTTTCCGTCCGCCACCCCGGGGCGTTGCAATTCTGATCTGCACGCGTCCGTATAGTGCCGCGTGCTCAGGGCCGCTATACGTGGGATTCTGACCGGAAGTTGATCATGGCGGCGCTCGCCGATTACGCAATCGAAGCCACCGACGACCGGCTCGCCGCTCGCAACGCGCTGGTTCTCTCCGCCGCGCAGGCGTTCGCCGGCGGCAATACCATCGTGATCGTCGCTACCGGGGGTATCGCCGGCTCGATGCTGGCCCCAAGCCCAGTGCTGGCGACCTTGCCGATCAGTGTCATGGTGCTCGGCATGTGGATCGGCACCTTGCCGGTCGGCATGTTGGCCAAGGCCTTTGGCCGCCGCTTCGCGATGCAGGTGGGCTGCGCCTTCGGAGTCGTCTCGGGCCTCGTATCCTGCATGGCAATGTTGTCAGGCTCGTTCGCGCTTTTACTTGCCGGCACACTGTGCGGCGGCCTTTATGCATCCGCCCATCAATCATATCGTTTCGCTGCCGCCGACACGGCGAGCGTACAATTCCGCGCTAAAGCGGTGGCGTGGGTCCTCGCCGGCGGCGTCCTTGCCGCTGTGCTCGGCCCGCAGATCGTCATTCTCACCAAGGACGTTTGGCCGGCCTATCTGTTCGCCGGCACGTTTTTGGCTCAATCGGCCTGCGCCGTCATCGCTGCAGGCGTACTGACGCAGCTCAAGATTCCACGCCCGGCTGTGTCGCAGGCTTTCACCGACGGGCGGCCGTTGCTCGACATCGTTTGCCGCCCGCAATTCATCATCGCCGCCACGTGCGGTGTCGCCAGCTATGTGATGATGAACGTGATAATGACGGCGGCGCCGCTGGCCATCGTGATGTGTCACCACTCGGTCAGCGACGCGGCGCTCGGCATCCAGTGGCATGTGATGGGCATGTATGCGCCAAGCTTTTTCACCGGCGCGCTGATCCTGCGATTCGGGCTGCGGACGATCATGGCGGCGGGCCTCGGTTTGATCTTCGCGGCGGCTTCGATCGGCATCCTCGGTGTCGCGTTGTGGAATTTCTGGCTGGCACTCGCGCTGCTGGGTGTCGGATGGAATTTCGCCTTCATCAGCGCCACCACGCTGGTGACCGAATGTCACGGGCCGCGGGAACGTAACAAAGTGCAGGCCTTCAACGATTTTGTGATCTTCGGCGCGATGGCGATCGGTTCGTTCTCATCGGGCGCGCTGTTGACCAGCTTCGGCTGGGCGGCGGTGAATGCGTTGGTCTATCCGGTGGTGTTCGCGGCGGCAATCCTGCTGACCTGGAACGCACTGGCTCGGCGACCCAATCCGGTCTGATATGCCATCCCCTTGAACCTCCAGTTGAAATTGGCGGCGGATAGAACCTCCACCGCCGTTGCACCGCGCGTCCGTTTTTGGCAATGTCCGCCGCGATTTGCGCCGAACGCGCTTATGACCTCTTGGCGCACGTTCCTTCTGGGCCGGGTTGACCTCCGGCCCCCATCAATTGGGGTACTCTCCATGACGACGTTGTGGCTCATTGTTTTGTGCGGCGTGCTCGCACTCCTCTACGCCATTTGGGCCACCAGTTCGGTGATGCGCGCCGATCCCGGCAGCGAAAAAATGCAGGAGATCGCCGCGGCCGTGCGCGAAGGCGCGCAGGCTTATTTGCGGCGGCAATACACCACCATCGCCGTCGTCGGCGTGGTGATTTTCGTGATCGTGGGTTACCTGCTCGGCTGGTTGGTCGGGATCGGCTTTGCCGTCGGCGCGATCCTGTCCGGCGCAGCAGGCTTCGTCGGCATGAACGTGTCGGTACGCGCCAACGTGCGCACGGCGCAAGCCGCGATCAAGTCGCTTGGCGACGGGCTCGAACTCGCATTCCGCGCTGGCGCCATCACCGGCCTCTTGGTCGCCGGCCTGGCGCTGCTCGGCGTGACGCTTTACTTCGCCTTCCTGACCGGCGCGCTACACCTCGCGCCGAATGATCGCACCGTGGTCGATTCCATGGTGGCACTGGGCTTCGGCGCTTCGCTCATTTCGATCTTCGCACGTCTCGGCGGCGGCATCTTCACCAAAGGCGCAGACGTCGGTGGCGATCTCGTCGGCAAGGTAGAAGCCGGTATCCCGGAAGACGACCCGCGCAATCCCGCCACCATCGCCGACAACGTCGGCGACAATGTCGGCGACTGCGCGGGTATGGCTGCCGACTTGTTCGAAACTTATGCGGTGACCACGGTCGCCACCATGGTGCTGGCGGCGATCTTCTTCGGCTCGACCTCGACCGAGATGGTGACGAAGATGATGACTTATCCGCTCGCCATCGGCGGCATTTGCATCATCGCCTCGATCATCGGCACGTTCTTCGTGCGACTCGGTGCCAGCCAGTCGATCATGGGCGCCCTCTACAAGGGCATGATAGCGACCGCTGTACTGTCGCTGATCGGGATCGCCGGCGTGACGCATTATCTGATCGGCTTTGGACCGCTGACCGGCGTCAGCTACTCAGGTGCCGAATTGTTCTATTGCGGCATCGCCGGCCTGGTGGTGACTGCTCTGATCATCGTGATTACCGAGTATTACACCGGCACGAACTATCGCCCCGTCCACTCGATCGCGCTCGCGTCCGTCACCGGCCACGGCACTAACGTCATTCAAGGCCTTGCGGTGTCGTTGGAATCCACCGCGTTGCCGGCCATCGTCATTATCGCGGGTATCCTCGTCAGCTATAATCTTGCCGGCTTGTTCGGCATCGCTATCGCCGTGACCACGATGCTGGCACTCGCCGGTATTGTAGTTGCGCTCGATGCGTTCGGCCCAGTCACCGATAATGCCGGCGGCATCGCCGAAATGGCGGGTTTGCCGAAAGAAGTACGCAAATCGACCGACGCACTCGATGCCGTCGGTAACACCACCAAGGCGGTGACAAAAGGTTACGCGATTGGCTCGGCCGGGCTGGGCGCGTTGGTGCTGTTTGCGGCCTACAATCAAGACCTGAAATTCTTCACCGCCACCGCCGACAAGCACGTCTATTTCCAGGGCGTTGTGCCGGATTTCTCGCTGGCCAATCCCTACGTCGTATGCGGGCTGCTGTTCGGGGGCATGTTGCCGTACCTGTTTGCCGCCATGGGCATGACGGCGGTCGGCCGCGCCGCTTCGGCAATCGTCGAAGAAGTGCGCCGGCAATTCCGCGAGAAACCGGGCATCATGCAGGGCAAAGACAAGCCCGATTACGGTCGCGCGGTGGACCTGCTCACGCGCGCGGCGATCAAAGAGATGATCATACCGTCGCTCTTGCCGGTGCTCTCGCCGATCGTCGGATATTTTGTGATCTATTTCATTGCCGGCGGCGGCCCGCAGGGAAAATCGGCGGCGTTTTCCGCGCTCGGCGCCATGCTGCTGGGCGTTATTGTGACCGGCTTGTTCGTCGCCATCTCGATGACCTCGGGCGGGGGCGCCTGGGATAATGCCAAGAAATACATCGAGGACGGTCACTACGGCGGCAAGGGATCCGACGCCCACAAAGCCGCGATCACCGGCGATACGGTCGGCGATCCTTACAAGGATACGGCCGGTCCGGCGGTCAATCCGATGATCAAGATCACAAACATCGTCGCGCTGCTGCTGCTCGCCATATTGGCGCACTGACGCCTGGCAACGATGTGAAATGGTCCCTCGACCGGCGCGGGCGTCAACCGGCGCCGTCACGCCATCGCGTCAGAACGGCATGCCGATACGAGCGTTCTGCAGGGTATAGAGCATTTGCTTGATGAAATTGGCGTCCGAACCCGCGGTCGGCGTCTTGCGGCTGACGAAATCGAACACTTCGCCATCTTTCAGGCCGTAGGACGCAACGCGGTTCACACGGCGATCCCGGTCGAAATAGATGGCGATGACGCGCTGGTCGGTGATTGTCGTCGGCAAGAATGAGGCGGCACGCTGTGCCCTTTGCGAGATGTAGTAGAACGCCTCGCCAGACACGGTGGCAACGGTCGACGGCGTGCCGAGCACGATCAGCACCTGCTCCTGCGACGCACCGAGCCGTATTTGCTCAAGCGCACCTTCCGGCAGTACGTAGCCGCGCTGGAATGTTTCGCCGAAAAAGCAGCCTCCGAGCGGCAGAGCGAGTAACGCCGCCAACGCCACGATCGCTGCGTTCTTTCCCTGGCTCCGCACCACACCCCACCCCATTTCCGGCAATCCACTTGTCTCGAAGAGCCGCCTGCCGTACCCCCGAAAGGTTAAAATGGCAATTCGCCGTGGCTCGGCGGGATCGACGAAACAGCTTTGATGAATTGAGCTATCTCTATGATCTTAGCGGCTTTTCGACGTACTCACCACAATCGCAACATCCATGCTTTGTATGGCGCCATCGTGGCGCAAGCGCGCTCTGCGGCCTTCTATGGAGTCTATGGGGTTCCTGACACCGTGGAAGGGCGTTTTGAGCTGATTGTGCTGCATCTCGTGCTGGTTCTGGCGCGATTGAGCAGCGCCGACGACGGCTCGCGCGGGGCCAAGGCCAACCGCGCCGCCGGACAGCAACTATTTGACGCTTTTTGCCGCGACCTTGATCACAACCTGCGCGAAATGGGCACCGGGGATCTGGCCGTGCCACGGGAAATGCGGCGTTTAGGCGAGGCCTTTTACGGCCGGCAGGCCGCTTATGGCGCCGCCCTCGCTGTGGCAGGCGAGCCGGAGCTTGAGAACGCCTTGGCACGCAATATCTTCGGCGTGGCCGCCATTGACGACAATGCGGCGGGGCTTGCGCGCTATGTCCGCGCGGTGGTGACGTGGCTGCAGGCCCTGGAGCTGGATGGCCTCGTCGCCGGTGGTGCCGCTTTTCCCGATCCGGAGGCTCTCGCTCATGCCCGAACATCAAACCGATAGTCCGGCGCCAGCACCGGTGCCTTGGCGCGTGCCGGTCGCGGAGGAAGATGTCGCCGGATCCGGCAAGCACATCGACTTGGTGGCGGATGCCAAGACGCGCGCGGCGGTGGCGCGCGCCGTTGGCCTGCGCAAATTGCCGCGGCTTCAAGCGACCTTCGACGTGTCGCGCAACGGCGCCGGCGGCTTGCGCGTCGTGGGCCGGGTGTCGGCTACGGTTGGCCAATCCTGCGTGGTGACGCTTGAGCCACTTGCCAGCGAAATCGACGAAGAGGTCAACCTTTTGTTCGCGCCGAGAACAGTCACGAACGATGCCGCCGGCGAAGGTGCCGCGGCGACTGCGAATGACGACAACGCCGAGCCGCTGATCGGCGGCTTGATCGATCTTGGCACGCTGGCCATTGAATTTCTTATTCTCGGGGTCGATCCATATCCGCGCAAACCAGGCGCCGTATTCGAGCCGCCGCAGCAAGCAACACCGGATCAGAGTCCGTTCGCCGCTCTCGCCGCGCTTAAGCAGGACGGCGATGGCCGCTGATGGCAGTTGTTTCCAGGCACCGAACCGCTATTCTCGCGGTGGTCTCGTCACCATCATGCGCGAACAAGAAAATGCGCCGCATGATCCGGCCGGGTCGAACCGGATCATGGACTAGGATCGCAGGCGATCGATGTCGCAAATGGTTCGCATTGCCGTCGATGCGATGGGGGGAGATCACGGCCCGGCCGTGGCTGTCGCCGGCGCGGAATTGGCGTTGGCGCGGCATCCGCACAGCCAGTTTGCTTTTTTTGGCGATTCCGCGGTGATCGCGCCGCTTGTGGCGCAGCGACCGACGCTGCAATCGGCGTCGCGCCTGGTTCATGCCGAAATTTCCGTACGGATGGAGGACAAGCCGAGCCGGGCCTTGCGCTATGGACGCCGCAAATCCTCAATGTGGCTCGCCATCGAAGCCGTCAAGAACAACGACGCCGACGTCGTCGTGTCGGCCGGCAACACCGGGGCGCTGATGGCGATGTCGAAATTCGAGCTCAAGACTTTGGCCGGCATCGACCGTCCCGCCATCGCCGCGCTTTGGCCGACGCTGCGCGGTGAATCGATCGTGCTCGACGTCGGCGCATCGATCGGCGCCGACGCCGAACATCTCGTCGACCTTGCCGTGATGGGGGCTGCGACCGCGCGCATTCTGCTGGGTATCGCGCGGCCGAGTGTGGGTTTGCTCAATATCGGCGTTGAAGAGGTCAAGGGTCTCGAACCGGTGCGCGAGGCCGGCCGCATGTTGCGCGAGGACTCGCGGCAGGACATGGAGTACATCGGCTTCGTGGAGGGCGACGATATCGGTGTTGGCAAGGCCGACGTCATTGTCACTGAAGGCTTTGCCGGCAATATCGCGCTCAAGACCGCCGAAGGCACTGCTCGCCAGATCGGCGAATATCTGCGCGGCGCCATGACGCGCTCGCTCGGCGCGCGGATCGGGTACCTGTTCGCCCGCCCGGCGTTCCGGCAATTGCGCGAGCGGCTCGATCCGCGCCGGCTTAACGGCGGGGTCTTCCTCGGGCTCAACGGTATCGTCATCAAAAGCCACGGCGGCACCGACGCCGAGGGCTTCTCCGCCGCTATCGACCTCGGCTACGGCGTGGTCCGCGACGAATTGCTGGCCAAGATTACCGCGGCGCTGGTACGGCCAGGACGGGAGCCGCTGCGCGCGCTGGGCGGAGCCGCCTCATGACGGTGCGCCGTTCCGTCGCGCTTGGCTGTGGCAGCTACTTGCCGAACCATGTGCTGACCAACACCGAACTCGCACGCAAGGTCGATACGTCCGACGAATGGATCGTGCAGCGCACCGGCATTCACGAACGCCGCATCGCCGCGCGCAACGAAACCACCGGGACGATGGCCACCCAGGCGGCGCGCGCCGCGCTCGCCCATGCACGGATCGATGCGCAGACCATCGACTTGATCGTCCTCGCCACCTCGACGCCCGATAATACCTTTCCGGCAACCGCTGTTTCGGTGCAGGCGGACCTCGGCATCACCCACGGCGCTGCCTTCGACGTGCAAGCGGTGTGCTCCGGTTTTGTGTACGCGCTCGCGACCGCCGACGGATTGCTCAGATCGGGGGCCTTCAACCGGGCGCTCGTGATTGGCTCGGAAACGTTTTCACGGTTGCTCGACTGGACCGACCGCGCGACCTGCGTGCTGTTCGGCGACGGTGCCGGGGCGATCGTGCTGGAAGCACAGGAACTCGAGGATAAGCCCGGGGATCGCGGTCTGCTCACGGTGCGGCTGCGCTCCGACGGCCGCCATAAATCCAAGCTCTACGTTGACGGTGGGCCGTCCTCGACCGGTACCGTCGGGCATCTGCGAATGGAAGGCCGCGAGGTGTTCAAGCACGCCGTGGCTATGATCACCGACGTGGTCGAGGATGCGCTCAAGACGACCGGGACGACGGTGGCCGATATCGACTGGTTCATTCCGCACCAGGCCAACAAGCGGATTATCGACGGTTCGGCGCGCAAACTCGGCATTCCGCCGAACAAGATCGTGATTACAGTCGACCGTCACGGCAATACCTCGGCGGCGTCGATTCCGCTGGCGTTGACCGACGCCGTCACCGACCGCCGCATCAAACGCGGCGATCTGCTGCTGCTCGAGGCGATGGGCGGTGGATTTACCTGGGCGGCGGCCCTGCTCCGTTGGTGAAAAACCGCCCCTGCAAAGGCGTTGACCGCTTGGCGAGAACTTAATATCGTTGATAATTCAGTGCGATACGATGATCGATTGCTGATCGAGCGCCGAGAGCGGGGCTGGCGATGACGAGAAAGACGATCACGCGGGCAGATTTGTGTGTCGCGGTCTATCAGAAAGTCGGTCTTTCACGCACCGAATCCGCCACGCTCGTCGAGTTGGTTCTCAAGGAAATCACCGATTGCCTGGAACGCGGCGAGACCGTGAAACTATCATCGTTCGGCTCGTTCGTGGTCCGCAAAAAGGGCCAGCGCATCGGCCGTAACCCCAAGACCGGCAAGGAAGTACCGATTTCGCCGCGCCGCGTCATGGTGTTCAAACCGTCCGCCATCCTCAAGCAGCGGATCAATTCGCTGGACGGCGGCGGCGACGACGACCTCGATTTATAGTCGCGGGGTATTGGCCCTGGACAAGGCACCCGACGCATTCCGCACCATCAGCGAGGTGGCCGAGGAGATAAACGTTCCTCAGCACGTCCTGCGCTTTTGGGAGAGCCGCTTCACGCAAATCCAGCCGCTCAAGCGCGGTGGCGGACGGCGCTATTACCGCCCGGACGACGTCGATCTCCTCCGGGGCGTGCGCCATCTGCTGTACGGCGAGGGCTACACCATCCGTGGCGTGCAGCGCATTTTACGCGAGGAGGGACTTGCTTTCGTCCAATCGGTCTGGCGCCCCGGCGCCGAGCCGCCGCCGCCCGACGTCGAACAGGTCGAGGTCGATGCTGACGATACTCAGGCGGCCGAACCCGTACCCCACGCCGAACCGGAACCGTCATTCTTTGCGCGTTCGCCGGAGGCCGCCGATCCGGCCGGCGAGCGACGGGAGCCAAGCATCGTTCCGCCTCCCTCGCGCGCCAATCTCGGCGTCGAAGAGCGTCACAAATTGCAAGGCGCTCTCGACGAGCTGATCGCCTGCCGTGACCTGATCCACGCAGCCCTCGCCGAAGCGTCAGGCTCGCAGGATTAATCTGCGGGTTCGCTTTGGCGCCAGTTCCGCAGCTTCAAATATGGTGCGGGACCTTATTGCCCGGTTTTTGGTGATGGACGATGCGTTTGGTTTGCACGATTGCACAGCCATGCGCACCGCAGACCGAGACGACTCGCTGGATCAGAGTGCCTCCCTCCGGCGGCACGACTGGCATCATCGCCATCGCACGATGAATGGTGAACGTACCGAAAAGAATAGCGGCAAGTGCGACAAACAAAGCGCGCATGTGGTTCCCTCGAACGAATCAGAGAGATCATCATAGCGGACTTTGCGCGGCTTTTGCCGATGGCGGGGTACGTGACGACATTGCCAGGCGGCCCGTGCGTCGCGGTAGAAAATCCACGGCGTAAGTGAAGCGACGGCGGGGCGGCCGGCAATCGCGCTGCCCCGCTATTCGTTCGCCGGCAGAATGTCCTTTGCGCAGCCGCGCCCAGTTTGTGCCATTTGCGAATACAGAGTTGCCGACTGTCTCATGACACGGAGTTAGACATGACGACCGATGCGAACAATTGGCGTGTCTGGCACTATTGCCACGCTGGCGAATATTGCCGCACGTTCGACGGTAGTTGCCGAAAAGTAGGCGGCTGCGCGGACACGTTGCATCTGGCGTGACCAGATAATT
>Ga0307374_10007887_pt1 | contig 16085 bp, 15 predicted proteins | sample OX3MG_FD_202532 | JGI IMG/M metagenome (GOLD analysis project Ga0307374, IMG submission 202532) | Soil microbial communities from Risofladan, Vaasa, Finland - OX-3 | ecosystem: Environmental > Terrestrial > Soil > Coastal area > Acid sulfate soil | place: Finland: Risofladan, Vaasa | collected... | reverse complement strand
GGGTATCGACATGGCGCTGACCCTGGCCGCGCGGATCGCCGGCGACGACGTCGCCCAAGCCATCCAGCTGGGAATCGAGTACGACCCCGAGCCGCCGTTTGCGGCCGGTTCCCCGTCCAAGGCGCCGCCGGCGATCGTCGAGCAGCTGCGGGGACTCGCCGCTGAACGCGCCTAACGCGCGCGGCGCGGCTCGCCGTACACTGCCCGGCTTGACTCGCCACCTGCTTACCGGTGAGGAGCTCACAGCCCAGGAGCTGGACGCCCTGATCGACCGCGCGCTGGAGCTCAAGCGTGAGCCCCTGGGCGCCGATGTGCTGGCCCGCCAGACCGTGGCGCTGATCTTCCAGCGGCCGTCGACGCGCACGCGGGTCTCGTTCGAAGCCGGCGTGGTCGAGCTGGGCGGGCACCCGATGGTGCTGCGCACCGACGATCTCCAATTGGCCCGCGGCGAGTCCGTGCGAGACACCGCCTACGTCTTGTCGCGCCACGTGGCGGCGATCGGAATCCGCACTGGTCCGGATGAGCTGGTGCGCGAGCTGGCCGAGCACGCCTCGGTGCCCGTGATCAACCTGCTCAGCGCCGATCACCATCCCTGTCAGGCGCTGGCCGACCTGATGACCCTGCGGGAGGAGTTCGGACGCCTGGAGGGCCTTGAGCTGGCCTACGTGGGCGACGGGAACAACGTGGCCCGGTCGCTGGCGCTGGTGGGCGGGCGCAGCGGCGTCAAGGTGCGGATCGCCTCGCCCGAGCAGTTCAAGCTGGCCGAACCCACCGGCGATGCGTTTCTGACCGATGACCCGCGGGCCGCCGTCGACGGGGCGGATGCCGTGTACACGGACGTCTGGGTGAGCATGAACGACGATCCCGCCACCGCCGAGGCCCGCCGCCGGGCACTCGCGCCCTACCGGCTAGACGATGCGCTCCTGGATGCGGCGGGGCCCCGGGCGATTGCGCTGCACTGCCTGCCCGCCCATCCCGGCGAGGAGATAACCAGCCAGGTGCTCTACGGACCGCGGCAGCGGATCTGGGATCAGGCTGAGAACCGCCGTCACGCCCAGAAGGCGCTGCTCGAGTTGCTGGTCCTCTCCCAGTAGCCGGCATCGGCTACGCTCGGACTACCGAAGTTTGAGCAGGAGGTGGACAAGCGCATGGCGGCATCCAAGGCTTCTGGGAATTCACGGAAGAGCAAACCCAAGCCAGTCCCGGCCAGACGCAAGTCCGCCAAGCGCAGCGGTGCCGGGGCAGAGGGCCTGTCCGGGCTGACCGAGCAGATGGCCAACCGGATCATCAAGCCCCTGGGGCTGGTTTTGCTCCAGCGCGAGCGGATCCGGGAGGTGCTGGATGCCGCGGCCGAGCAGGGACGCATCACCCGCCACGACGCCGAGGACCTGTTCACCACCCTGGTGCAACTCGGCCGTCAGCAGACCGACGACCTGCTGGTCGATCTCGAGCGCTTCCTGGGGCGCAGCCGGCAGCAGTTCGGCTCGGCCACCCGGCGGGCTCGAACCGCGGAGCCGCTCGAGCGGCTGGTGCGCAGCGCCGACCGAGCCCGGCGTTCGATGGGGGTGGGACCCGCTTTCCCGATCCTGGGCTATGACGAAATGACGGTGGGCCAGGTGCAGAAGCGGTTGGACGGCCTGTCCGAGCGCGATCTGCGCGAGGTGCTGGAGTACGAGCGCCAGCACGCCAACCGCAAGTCGGTCCTCACCGCGATTGACAAGGCACTTTCGTAGCCCGGCCCGGTGATCAGCTCGAGCTGACGGTCGATTCGCTGGCCTTCGGCGGCGCGGGCGTGGCGCGCCTGGACGGCTACGTGGTGTTCGTGTCCGGCGCAATCCCGGGCGACCGGGTGCGGGCCGAGGTCCAGAAGGCCAAACGCGCCTACGCCCAGGCGCGGGCGGTCGAGCTGCTCGAACCCAGCCCCGACCGGATCCCACCCCTGGCTGACCATCCGGGGGCGCCCTGGCAGGTCATCCCGTACGAGCGCCAACTCCAGATCAAGCAGGAGCAGGTCGGCGATGCCCTCCAGCGGATCGGCAAGCTCAGCGGCTTTGACACCGAGCCGATCCTTCCGGCGGTGCAGACCTGGCGTTACCGGAACAAGTTCGAGTACTCGTTCGGGACCGACGAGACCGGCCGGCTGATCTGCGGATTTCACGCCCCGGGCCGGTGGCACGAGATCGTGGAGATCGGCGACTGCCTGCTGGCCTCCGAGGCCGGCAACGCCGCCCGCGACCGGGTGGTGGAGTGGTGCCGGTCCCAGGGACTGGCTGCCTACGACCGCCGGACCGGCCAGGGACTGGTGCGCAATCTGGTGGTCCGGGAGGGCCGGCGCACGGGCCAGATCCAGGTGCGCTTGGTCACCGCCCCCGGCCAGCTCGACGCGGCTTCGCTGGTCGCGGCCGCCCAGCCGGTGGACGGGCTGTTGTGGACGCGGATCGAGGCGGTGGCCGAGGTCACCCAGGGCGGGGAGACCGAGCTGTTGCACGGCAGCGATCGCCTGCAGGAGGAGATCGGCGGGATGCGGCTGCGCATTTCATCCGAGGCGTTCTTTCAGACCAACACCGAGATGGCCGAGCAGCTCTGCGCGCTGGCGCTCGAGTACGCGGAGCTCACCGGGGTGGAGCGGGTGTACGACCTCTACTGCGGGATCGGCACCCTTGGCCTTCAGATCGCACCGCGGGTGGGGGAGGTGTGGGGTCTTGAGCTGGTCGACGGCGCCGTCAAGGATGCCGCGGCCAATGCGCGGTCCAACGAGATCACCAACGCGCGGTTCGCCTCCGGAGACGTGCGGCTGGCGCTGCGCGAGCTGGTGGCCGAGGCGGGCCAGCCCGATGTGCTGGTGGTCGATCCCCCGCGGGCCGGGCTCTCCCAGAAGGTGGTCCGCCGGATCATCGAAGCCGCGCCCGAGCGGATCGTGTACGTGTCCTGCAATCCCACCACGCTGGCCCCCAACGCGGCACAGCTGGTGGAGGCTGGTTACCAGCTGAAGCGCGTGCGCCCGGTCGACATGTTCCCCCAGACGCCGCACATCGAGTGTGTGGCCGAGCTGGTCCGCGGATAGCCTGAGCCCTGATGCAGGCCGTCACCATCCGCGATGAGCAGATCGTCATCCAGGAGCACCCGGACCCCGAGCCCGGCGACGGCGAGGTGCTGGTCCGGGTCCGAGCGGCCGGGCTCAACGGAGCCGACATGCACCAGCTGGCGGGGCGGTATCCGGCTCCGCCCGGCGTGCCCCCGGACATCCCCGGCCTCGAGCTGGCCGGGGAGGTGGAACGAGTTGGCCCGGGGGCGCTGCGGTTTCAGACCGGTGACCGGGTGATGGGAATCGTGGCCGGCGGCGGGCAGGCTGAGCTGGCCGTGGTTCACGAGCGGGTGCTCATGCCCGTGCCCGAGAATCTGAACTGGCCGGAGGCGGGCGGCGTACCCGAGGTGTTCACCACCGCCCATGACGCAGTGTTCACTCAGGCCGGACTTCAAGCCGGCGAGCGCCTGCTGGTCCACGGCGGCGCGGGCGGTGTCGGCACGGCAGCCATCCAGCTCGGTGCCGCCGCGGGAGCACGGGTCACGGCAACGGTACGTAACGCAGAGCTGCGTGACGCCGTGGCCGAGCTCGGAGCCGAGGTGATCGAGCCCGAGGGATTTGCTGCGCACGGGCCGTTCGACGTGATCCTGGAGCTGGTGGGCGCGCCCAACCTGCCTGAGAACCTGATGGCGCTAGAGACGCTGGGCCGCATCACGGTGATCGGGATGGGAGCGGGCGCCAAGGGAGAGCTCAACCTGGGCCTGCTGATGCTCAAGCGGGGGCGGATCCACGCCTCGATGCTGCGGGCCCGGCCCTTGGAGGAGAAGGCCCTGACCGCGCGGGCCATGGAGCGATCGGTGCTGCCGTTGCTGGCCCGCGACCGGGTGCGGGTGCCGGTGGCCGCCACCTACCCCCTCCAGGACGCCGCCGCGGCCTACGAGCGCTTCGCCGCGGGCGGCAAGCTGGGCAAGATCGTGCTCGAGTTCGGAGGTTAGACTCCGGACCGTGGACCTCGAGGAGAAGACACTCGATCAGGTGGGGGACCGCTGTGAGGAGTGCGGGGCCAAGCTCACGCCCCAGGAGCTCCAGGCGGTCATGGAGTCGGGCGGACCGGCTCTGTGCTCCATCCACGCCGCCGAGGACGAGCCCGGGCTGGCGGCCGACGAGTCGGGCTTTTCGCCGGACTAGCCGCTAGTACGGCGGGAGATTCGCCCACCACTGCCCAAGCACCCGGAAGGCCGACCAGAACTCGCGCTTGGCCGCCTCATCGTCGAGCGCGTCGTCGATGTTGGGCACGTACAGGGCGTCGATCGAGGGTGTCAGGGTTTGGATCTCGCCCGTTTGTGGCTCCACCGGGCGAGCCAACGGGATGTCGAGGTCATTGAGGGTGACCAGCGCATCCTCTCCCATGATCACGACGATCTTGGGCCCGATGATCGCCAGCTCCTCCACCAGTCGCACCACACAGCCCGGATCGGCCAGCGCCGGATCGCCCACCGGGCACTTCACGCACAGAGTGCCGTACACCGCCAGCGGGTCGATGGACAGCCGCTTCAGGGATTTCATCAGCGCGTTGCCCGCCCGGCCGTAGAACGCCACCCCTTCCTCGACCTCCGCCGGCTGGGCGGAATACTTGATCAGGAAGACGTCGGCCTGCGGATGCCCGGAGCCCAGCACGGGCATCAGTGAGCCGCGCGGGCACTCCTGGCAGGCCTGAACTTCCCGGGCGAAAGCATTGAGCTCGCGGATGGCTCGCTCGAGGTACTTCTCGCGGATCTCGTCGTCCGTGGTCGGCATCTCCTTCGGATTGGACGACCGGCGGGCTTGTCCCTGCCAGTGCATCAGGACTTGCGCCGCCGGCGGGGGCTGGCACCGCGCTCGTCATGGCCGGTGGCCCGGCGCACGCGGCGATCCCGGGCGGCCCGCCGGGCCGGGGCGGGCAGCGCCTTGGTCTGGAGGAACTTCAGTGCCTGCACGTAGAGCAGGCTGGCCGGATTGCGCAGGATGTCGGCGTCTCGCAGGGATTCCAGAAACTCGTCCGGCCCCTCGAAGTCGTGCATGCGGATACGCACCGAGCCCAGGCCCTGGGGGACATGGGCATCCGAGCCGGCGCCGGCCGGGATCCGGTACTTGGCGGCGAACCGCACCGCCTCGTCGTTGAACTCGGAGATGGCTATACGTGGGTTGAACACCTCGATCGCGTCGATGTGGTCGAGCACGTCGAGCAGGTGCTCGTAGCCGGGCACCGAGTGCAGGCGGTCGAACGGATGCGGGACGTACACCAGGCCGCCCTGGCGCTTGATCTCGACGATCGTCTCCTGCAACGTCATGCCACGCTCGATCTTCTCCTCGATGAACAGGCCGATCACTTCTCCCTGGTCGGCCGTCTTGACCTCCTCGGCCACGATCACCTTGATCCCGTCCGCCTTATCCCGGGCCTCCCGGGCCCCGGATATCTCGTTGTGGTCGGTGACCGCGATCGCGCCCAGGCCGCGGGCCCTGGCCTCCGCCAGCAGCACCTCCACTGGAGTCGCGCAATCGTAGGAGTGATCGGTGTGCATGTGCAGGTCCACGTCGATCAGCCGGCGCTGGGCCAGCCGGGACCGGATCCGGCCGTTGGCCGGTGGCGCGTGGCGGCGGTCGGTCAGCGACACATACAGGCTCTCCAGCTCGTCGGCCAGGCGCGACCAGGAAAACCGTTGTCGCAGCTCGTCCGGGCTCGGTGGCTGGGGCCCGGAGGCGATCACCCGCTCCAGATGGACGGCCAGGGTCTGCACGTCGCCGGGCTCGAACTGAAGGCCGTAATCGCCCTGGCCCAGCAGCTCCTCGTAGACCGGCAGCCGCGATGCCACCGGGAACGCCCCCGCGGCCAGGCCCGCCACCAGTGTGCCCGGCGCCGGACGCACGCCTTCGGAGGCCATGACCAGCACATCGCTGCCGGCCAACGCCTCGGCCTCGGTGGTGACCCGGGAGTCCAGCCCGCGCACGCGCTCCCGCAGGGCCCGGGACAGGGTGGCCGGCGGCCGCCACGGGTCTCGACCCCACACGGCGACCTGCCAGTCCAGATCGTCGGGCAGCAAGCGCAGCGCCCGCAGGAACATCCGCAATCCGGACCGATCTTCCTCGGCACAGGCCAGCAGCCTCACCGGGCCTCGCCGCGGTGTCCGCTCGGCCACGTCAGCCGCGGGCAGGATGACCTGGTAGTCACCCGGGAAGAAGGTCTGGATCAGGTTGCGGGTGGCGCGGTAGCTGGCCACCCGGGCATCCAGGCGCCCGAACACATGCCGGGACAGCGGTCGCGTCAGCTGTGCGGTGAGCAGCCGTTCCGTGGGCTGGTGAAAGCTGCCGACGTTGAGGGCGCGGGAGTGGCGTAGGGCCACCGACGCCGCGCTGGGGGCGAACGGCTCGTGCACGTGGACGACGTCGAGCGGCAGCTCGCTGAACGCAGTTTCGATGGTGCGTGAGACATCCACCGGAAGCGAGGCCCGGCGGCGGCTGCTGGCCAGGCCCAGGACCTCGCCCACTCCCAACACGACCGGCCCGGCTTGCGCTCGTTCGAGCAGGGTCTGCGGATCCTGCAGGGCCCGGCGGCTGTCTCGCACCAGCTCTCGCGACTGCGAGGGGGCCAGGATCAGCGCCCGGTGACCGCGCTGGAAAAGCGCGTCGCTGACCCGGCGCACCGCGTGGTTGATCTCGTTCTCGGACTCCCAGGCGAACGGCGTTACCTGCGCGATGGTGAGGCAGCCGGATGACGCGCCCCCCGCCCGATGAGGCGAGCCCGGACGGCGAGCGGGCGTGGGGGCGCGCACGCGGTGAGAATAGACGGAGCTACTTGGCCGTGGCGGAGCGCGCGCGCTTGGGCTTGCCCGGCTTGCCGCGGGGGTGCTTCTTGATGAACGCCTCGGTCAGCTGGTGTGCTTCGTCGTCCGGTCGCTGGTGCATCGGTGACTTCATCAGGTACGAGCTCGGGCCGTCGAGCTGGCCCGCCACGCCGTGGTTCAGCGCCAGCTTGCAGCAGCGCACCGCGTCGATCACGATCCCCGCCGAGTTGGGCGAGTCCCAGACCTCGAGCTTGAGCTCGAGGTTCAGCGGTACGTCGCCGAACGCCTGGCCCTCGAGGCGGATGTGGGCCCACTTGCGGTCGGTGAGCCAGGGCACGTAGTCCGAGGGGCCGATGTAGACGTCCTCGGGCGGCAGCTCGTGGCCCATGATCGAGGTCACCGCGTTGGTCTTGGAGATCTTCTTGGACTCCAGCCGCTCGCGCTCGAGCATGTTGTAGAAGTCCATGTTGCCGCCCACGTTGAGCTGCGAGGTGCGGACCATCTTCACGCCCCGGTCGTGGAACAGCCGAGCCAGCGCGCGGTGGACGATGGTGGCGCCGACCTGCGACTTGATGTCGTCGCCCACGATCGGCAGCCCGGCCTTCTTGAACCGCTTGTTCCAGTAGTCCTCACGGGCGATGAACACCGGGATGCAGTTGACGAACGCGCAGCCGGCCTCCAGCACCTGCTCGACGTACCACTTGGTGGCCTGCTCGGAGCCCACCGGCAGGTAGGAGACGACCACGTCAGTGCGAGTGTCCTTGAGGACCTGAACGATGTCGGCGGTCGGCCCGGGGGCCTTGGTGATCTTCTCCTTGAGGTACTTACCCAGGCCGTCATGCGTCATCCCGCGCTGCACCTCGACGCCCAGCTTGGGGACGTCGTCGCAGAACTTAAGCGTGTTGTTCTGGCCGGAGAAGATGGCCTGCGAAAGATCCTGGCCGACCTTGTCCGCGTCGATGTCGAACGCGGCGGAAAACTCGATGTCCCGGACGTGGTAGCCGCCGAGGTCCACGTGCATCAGCCCGGGCACCGACTGGGCGGAATCGGCGGAGGCGTAGTAGTGGACGCCCTGGACGAATGAGCTGGCGCAGTTGCCTACGCCGACGATGGCCACGCGAACCCTGTCGTCCTGGTGGCGCGAGGAGCCGTTGCGGGAACCGTTGCGAGTGGGCACGCTGTAGTTAGTCCGCTGAGCCCGGTTGGTTACACATCAGGCCGCCCCTCGAGGCGCGTGAGCTGCGCCCGAACATGGAACACGCGCTGCACAACGGTGATGAGCGTGAGCCCGGCCAGGACGTACACGGCCGGGGCCAGCAGCGAGAAGTTGCCCAGCGAGGCGCCCCCGGCGAACACCAGGCCGATCGACAGGATCACCACCCGCACCGGGCGGGTGGCCAGGCCCACCTTGCACTCCACTCCCAGCGCCTCGGCCCTAGCCCGGGTATAGGACACCATCAGCGAGCCGAGCACCGCCGCCACCACGGCGGCCACCGCCACCTGGTTGTGCCGCGAGGCGAAGTAGGCGCCCACGGCGGTCAGGACGATTCCCTCCTCCAGGCGGTCTAGCGTGGAGTCCAGGAACGCCCCGAAGGGCGTGCCCTTGCCGGACATGCGCGAGTACCGGCCGTCCAGCGTGTCCATGATCGAGCCGACGATGAACGCCACCCCGGCGAGGAAGAACAGCCGGGCCACCACCAGGCCGGCGGCCGCCAAGTTCAGTGCGAATCCGCTCAGCGAGATCGCGTTCGGGCTCAGCCGCGACTCGATCAGCCGGTTGCGCACCAGCTCCTGAGTGGTGGGACCCTCGCGGCTGCGCCTTCGGCGTGGCCGGGGCGGTGCCGTCCGGGTCGCCGGATCGGGCATGGTCAGGCGGGGGCCGGCGCGAACGCCCAGACCTCGGGCCGCGCCCGGGCCAGCAGCCGGTGCGCCATCAGCGCGGAAACAGCGGCAGTGATAGCGCCCAGGAACACGTCGACCAAGTAGTGGTTGGCCGTGGCAACGACGACGAAGGTGACCAGCAGCGGATACAGGTACCAGAGCACGCGAACTGTCCGGTGACGCACCAGCCGGGCCATCGAGACGCCGATCACCACGGCAAAGCAGACGTGCATCGACGGCACCGCGGCGTAGAAGTTGGTGAACAGCTTGGCCGTCCCGTTGTCGATCCAGCCGGTGCCGTGATACAGGAACTGGGAGACCGAGTCGGTGAAGCCCCACTCGGGGAGCAGCCGGGGCGGGGCGGTGGGATACAGCCAGTATCCGAGCAGGGCCAGAGCCATCGAGATCATCAGCGCGTTGCGCACGAAGTAGTAGGACTCATTGCGCCGTGAGTAGATGAAGATCAAGGCTCCGAGCGTGACCAAGAAATGGCCGTTGAGGTATGCGAAGTCCGCGGCCCAGATCAGCCAGTGCTGCCCCTGGGCCCAGGCCTGCACGCTCGGCTCGACGAAGATGTGCAGCGTCCGCTCGAAGCCGATGATCTGGGTGGCGTGCCCGAACGGCGCGTAGCTCCCAGTGCCGACGATGCCACGGACGATGTCGTAGATGAAAAACGCTCCGGCGAACAGCCCCATCTGGCGGAACAGGTCGGTCCAGCCGCGGGGCAGCAGCCGTGCGGCAATCAGGGCGGGCGCGCGCTGCATGGCGTGCGCATCCTAGCGACGCACTGATAAAGGTTTGATCAGCGCCGGGTTAGGTGCAGCGGGCCGAATCGGCGCGGATCCGGCCCAGCGAGAAGCTGATGGCCAGTCTCACCGGACCTGGGCGGCGCAGCCTGAGTTCCACCATTCCCTGGTTCGTGCGGCTCACGCACCCGGCGCCCCGGGTGATCGCCCAGTACGGAGTGAAGCGGACATGAACCAGGGCTCGGCCCGGACGGGCGGCCGTGAGCTGGATCCAGTTCGGTCCGGCCGCCTGGGCTCTGGCCACCCCCTGGGCCAGCGGTGTCGCGCGCTGCACCTCGTAGATGCGCCAGTGGGCGGTTCGCAGCGCCAGGCGTAGATACGGTAGGCCACGGTCGATTAACCGCGTCTCGGCGCGCGCGGAGTAGTCGAGCTCCGCATCGGGCACGGCCACGAACCGCACGGCCAGCTGGTCGAGCCACGCCCGGTAAGTACTGGGCGTCAGCGGTCCGCCGTAGAACAGGTGGTTGTACTTGATGTCCAGCTGGCGCTCCCAGCCCCGAGCCAGCGGCACGCGTTGCCCGACCTGGTAGGCCTCCCAGTGGAACCGGGTGAACGGGATTTCCACCCGGAACGGCCCGCCGCTCTGGCGGCTCAGGAACGACAGCACCGGCTGGTAGTAGCCGGCTGTGACGCTGGGATTGCCTATGGCGCCCGTCAGGTCGCGCACCGGCGCCTGGAACTGCAGGTAGAGCAACGGGAGCGCCGCGGCCACGAACAGGGCCCGGCGCCGCTGCCACCACAGGATCGCGGCCAGGGGGCCGGCGACCGTCTCGCCCAGCCGCACGACGTTGCTGCCCAGGGCGCTGGGGATGGCGAATGCGAGAACGCAGGCCAGCGTGTACAGAGCGGTCCCGATGCGCAGTGTCCGCGCCCGGACCGGCAGAGCGATCAGTGTGGCGATTCCGATCAGCGGCAGGGGCAGGAACGCCGAGGTGGCGAACGGCTCGCTCCCGCCTTCGGGGAAGGCGACGTTCAGAGCGGCCACCGGGAGGACGGCAGCCAGGACCACGCCCGTCCCGGGCAGCAGCGGGCGGGCTCCGGCGCCCCGGCGATAGCTCGCGATGGCTTGCGCCGCCCCAGCCAGGGCGGTGAAGGCGGCGGCCACGGGGCTACACAGCGCGGTGATGAACGCAGCCCCTGAAGCCAGCGCTCCCTGCCGGCGCTGAAGCGCCAGGGCCGTGGCCACGGCCGGCAGCAGCCCGAACGCGAACGCCAGCCGGCCGGCGTACAGCGTGGCGGCGGTGCCGGCACCGAACCACAGCGACCCGGCCAGCGCGTCGCGGCCGAAGTGGTGGAACGCCAGCTGTTCGAACAGCGCGGCTGTGGCGACCGAAGCCAGTGCCGCCGCCACCTGGGGCGTCAAGGCCGCCGCCACCGGAGGAAACAGGACGCTGTACAGCGGCACGTGATGGCCGCCGTACCACCAGTTGTTCCACAAGCCGAAGCCCTCGACCGAGAACAGCTTGGCTCGCAGGAGGTGGGCGGGTAAATCGCCGCTGGGCGGCGACAGGATCACGTAGACGAGGGCCGGAACGCCCGCGACCAGCGTCGGAGCTACGCGGCGAGCCAGGCTGACACCCGCTCCACCACCTGCCGATCGTCGAGCCACGGCCAGTGTCCCGCGCCCGCCACCGGCTCCAGTGTGGCCCTGGGCAAGCGGCTCGCGTAGGCCTTCGCCAGCTCCGGTCGGCACCAGGGGTCGCGATCTCCCCACAAGACCAATGCTGGCATGGACAGCCGACCCAGGTCCTCCTCCAGCGCCTCGGCCTGCGCTGGGTCCCAACCACGCTGCCAGCGCAGGATCGCCCGCTGGGTCCCCTGGTCGAACTGCTGCCACACCGTCTCGACGCGGCTTTGCGGCCAAGCCGCCGGGCTGGCCGAGGCGCGTCGCAGGCCTCGGGCGAGTAGCCCGCGAGTGGTGGATCCCATCAGCAACTCTCCCACCAGACGCCGGCGCCAGGCCCGCTGGAACCACGTCCAGCCAAAGCCGGGCAAGACGGCCGCCGGAGAGACGAGCACGAGCTTGCTTACGCATTGTGGCTCCGCGATCGCGAATCGCAGAGCCACCAGGCTTCCCCAGCCGTGGGCGACCAGGTTCACCTCGTTCAGCTGGAGGTGGTCCCGCAGTGAGGCGAGGAACTCGGCCAGACCGGCGGCGCTGTAATCCAGATGGCCGCCCTTGCCCGAGCGCCCGAAGCCGATCAGGTCGGGCGCGACCCCGCCCGTCGTCTCCAGGAACGCGATCCAGTCGTCAGAGCTGGTGGGGATGCCGTGGACGTAGAGGCAGGGGGTCCCCTGGGGCCGGGCCGAGCGGTAAAAGACCGGCGAGTCGTCGAGCGTGATCGTGTGATCGTCGACGCGCACGCGGCGGCGAGGATAACGTGGGCGGAGTGACACCGAGCGCAACGCTGTGCCTGGGCGAGGCGCTGGTCGACCTGATCTCCGAACGCCACGTGACCAGCCTGGCCGACGCGCGGGCGTTTGTGCCTCATTTCGGCGGGGCTGTGGCCAACGTCGCGGTCCTGGCGGCCCGAGAGGGCGCCGTGGTCAAGCTGGCCGGCGGGGCCGGCGACGATGCGTGGGGAGCCTGGCTCAGGGACCGGCTGGTGGCGGAGGGGGTCGATACCTCCTTGTTCCGCCTGCTTTCCGGGCAGCGGACGCCGTTGGCGCTGGTCGGGGTGGCGGAGAGCGGTGAGCCCACCTACGAGATCTTCGGGGAGACGATTGCCACGGTCGTGCAAGCGCTGGGCGATCAGGTGCAGTCCGCCGTGGCCGATGCGGCCGCCCTGTTTGTCAGCTCCAACACCCTGGTCGGACCTCAGGAGCGGGAGGTCACGATGGACGCCCGTCAGGTGGCGCTCGACCTGGGTCGGCCGGTGATCTTCGACCCCAACCTGCGGCTGCACCGCTGGCCCTCGGCGGTCCAGGCCGCCGCCGCGGCCAACGCTTGCGTTCCCAATGCGCTGCTGGTCCGGGCTACCGCGGCCGAGGCGGCGCTGATGACCGGTGAGGAGGATCCCGAGCGCGCGGCCATCGCGCTGATCAAGGCGCGGGCGCGGATGGTGCTGATCACGCTGGGCTCCTCTGGCCTGATCCTGCGCGGCGAGCTGCGGGCCGACGTGCCCGGTGTGGCCGCCCGGGTTCTCAGCACTGTGGGGGCCGGAGACGCGCTGACCGGGATCCTGCTGGCCCGGCTGGCGCTGTCGGATTTCTATCCCTCCGCCGTGGCCGCCGCATTACCCGAGGCGGTGGAGGCGTCGGCCCGGGCCTGCGAGCGCTGGGGCGCACTTGACTAGCCGGCCCGGAACGCCGGCTGTGCTAGCTGCCGAGCGAGCAGCCGGATGACTCGCGCGCCGCGCGCGGCGCTGCGCGAGGGTCATCGGTGACCAAGAGCGGAGCGAAGCGAGGCCAGAAGCCGGATGCGGCCTCCTGGCGCCCGCCCAGCCCCCGCCGGGTGCGCGCGATACGCGACCGGCTGCGCAAGGTGTACGGGATCCCGCTGGCCAAGCCCCACGGTCATCCGATCGCCGAGCTGATCCTCACCGTGCTCTCGCAATCGACCAACGACCGCAACCGGGACGTGGCGTATCTGGCCCTGCGGGAGCGGTTTCCCACCTGGGTGCAGGTGCGCGACGCGCGGGTGGACGAGATTGAGGAAGCCATCCGGCCTGGAGGGATCTCCCGGATCAAGTCGGCGCGGATCAGGTCGATCCTGAATGGCATCAGCCGCGACCCGCGTCCCCCCGACGCCCCACCTCCGGTCGGGCCCGACGCCCTGTCCCTGGACTGGCTGGCCAGCCAGCCAGTGAGCGATGCACAGGCGTACCTGTGCTCGCTGCCCGGCGTGGGCCGCAAGACCGCGGCCTGCGTGTTGCTGTTCGCCCTCGGGATGCGGGACGTCCCGGTCGACACCCACGTGTCTCGAGTGGGCACGCGGCTCGGGCTGTTTCGTCCCGGCGCTCCGTTCGAGGAGCTCCACGACACCATGCTCGAGATCACCCCGCCGGGCGAGGAGCTGGAGCTTCATCTCAACCTGCTGCGCCACGGCCGGCGGACGTGTTATGCGCGGCGGCCGGCGTGTGGCGAATGCGTGCTCGCCTCGCTGTGCCCGAGCGCTTTCCAAGTGGACTAGCTCGGAGTCGTTCGCTGGGCGTGGGGGCATCCCCGGCCCTCGGCGCGACCACGCTGGGCCCGGCGCCCAGGCCGAAGGCGGCTCGGCCTCGTCCGATGCTGGGCCAGCGCGTCCGGCCCGGCGCCAATGACCGGTACCTCGGGCCGGCCGGCTCGGTGAGCGTGGTGCTCAAGGTGCGCCACGGCGAGGTACAGGAGGTCGGGGTAGCCGAGCGCCCCCTGACCCTGACCAGGCGCGCCCAGGCCATCTTCATGGGCTCGTTCGGGTAGCGGCGGCAAAACGAGGCCGCTGCGGCCGCGTCCCCACCCGGCTCGGGGGGGCGTGGGCGATTTGCCCATCTCTGTGGGCTTTATCTCCCACAACCGCGGGTGGGTGGGGGGATTTCTCGGGCTATGTCCGAGTTTTCGCCTACGCGGGCACCAGCCAGGGCCAATTCCCCGAGCCGATCCACCATGATTGGCGCACAAATCTGCTATAACAGCACTAAGATTTTGTCGAACCGATAGGAGCAACTTCAATATGGGAAAAACCATTGGAATCGACCTCGGTACGACCAACTCGTGCATGGCAGTGCTCGAGGGTGGCGAGCCGACGGTCATTGAGAACGCAGAGGGCGGCCGCACCACGCCGTCCGTCGTCGCCTTCACGCAAGGTGGCGAGCGCCTGGTGGGCACCGTGGCCAAGCGCCAGGCGGTGACCAACCCGCAGAACACCGTCTTCTCGATCAAGCGCTTCATGGGCCGCAAGGAGGCCGAGGTGAAGGAGGAGGAGTCGATCGTCCCGTACAAGGTCGTCTCCGGACCCAACGGCGACGCCCGCGTGGAGGCGGGCGGCGAGCAGTACTCCCCGCCGGAGATCTCGGCCATGATCCTGGGCAAGCTCAAGAGTGATGCCGAGGCCTATCTGGGCGAGACGGTGGACAGCGCCGTGATCACGGTCCCGGCCTACTTCAACGACGACCAGCGGCAGGCCACTAAGGACGCGGGCAAGATCGCCGGTCTCGACGTCAAGCGGATCATCAACGAGCCGACCGCTGCCTCACTGGCCTACGGCCTCGACAAGGAGAGCGACCAGACCATCCTGGTGTTCGACCTGGGCGGCGGGACGTTCGACGTCTCGGTGTTGGAGATCGGCGACGGGGTGTTCGAGGTCAAGGCGACCGCCGGTGACAACCACCTCGGCGGCGACAACTTCGACAAGGCGATCGTCGACTGGCTGGTTTCGGAGTTCAAGAAGAGTCAGGGCATCGACCTGGCCGCCGACCCGATGGCGCTTCAGCGTCTGTATGAGGCGGCCGAGAAGGCCAAGATCGAGCTCTCCACCACCCAGGAGACCCAGATCAACCTGCCGTTCATCACGGCTGACGCCAGCGGCCCCAAGCACCTCGACATGCGGCTCACCCGGGCCAAGCTAAACGAGCTGACGAGCGGCCTGCTCGATCGCACGGTGGCTCCGGTGCGCCAGGCGCTGGATGACTCCAAGGAGAAGGGCGCGGACAAGATCGACCACGTGGTTCTGGTCGGCGGAATGACGCGCATGCCCGCCGTGCAGGAGAAGGTCAAGGAGCTGACCGGCAAGGATCCGCACCGCGGAGTCAACCCCGACGAGGTTGTGGCCGTGGGTGCCGCGATTCAGGCCGGCGTGCTGGCCGGGGACGTCAAGGACGTGCTCCTGCTCGACGTCACCCCCCTGACCCTGGGCATCGAGACCAAGGGCGGCGTGATGACCAAGCTGATCGAGCGCAACACCACCATCCCCACCCGCAAGTCGGAGATCTTCTCCACGGCCGAGGACAACCAGCCTTCGGTGGAGATCCACGTCCTCCAGGGCGAGCGAGAGATGGCGGCCTACAACAAGTCGTTGGGCAAGTTCCAGCTGACCGGCATCCCGCCGGCGCCGCGCGGCATTCCGCAGGTCGAGGTCACGTTCGACATCGATGCCAACGGGATCCTGAACGTCTCCGCCAAGGACCTGGGCACTGGCAAGGAGCAGAAGATCGAGATCAAGGCCGGATCCGGCCTGTCTGAGGACGAGATCAAGCGGATGGTGACCGACGCTGAGTCCCACGCCGAGGATGACCGCCGCCAGCGCGAGCTGGCCGAGGCCCGCAACAACGGCGAGCATGCGGCCTATCAGGCCGAGAAGCAGCTGGCTGACCTCGGGGACTCCGTGGACGCCTCGTCCAAGGAGGAGATCGAGGCAGCGATCAAGGAGGTCCGCGAGTCGTTGACCTCGGAGGACGCCGAGGCGATCACGGCCAAGACCGAGGCGCTTCAGGCCTCGTTCCACAAGGTGTCCGAGGCCATGTACCAGCGGGCCCAGGAGCAGGCTGCGGCTGAGGGCGCGGCGTCCACCGACGGCGCGGGCGCGCACAACGGCGCCAGCCATGAGGAGGAGGACGTCGTCGACGCCGAGGTCGT
>Ga0307374_10007885_pt1 | contig 16085 bp, 14 predicted proteins | sample OX3MG_FD_202532 | JGI IMG/M metagenome (GOLD analysis project Ga0307374, IMG submission 202532) | Soil microbial communities from Risofladan, Vaasa, Finland - OX-3 | ecosystem: Environmental > Terrestrial > Soil > Coastal area > Acid sulfate soil | place: Finland: Risofladan, Vaasa | collected... | reverse complement strand
CACCTGATGGTGCTGGGATCGCTGCTGTTTCTACTGCTCGCTTACCGGGCGCGCCTGGCCATGTACAGCCTGCTTTTTTCATCGCGTGGGATCGTTTACGGAGCGGGCTATACGGACGTTCACGCCACCCTGCCGGTTCTCAAGATCATGCTGGCGCTTTGCGTGGTGATGGCGCTGGCGCTGGTGTTTGGCGCCATCCGCGGGCAGCTTCGGCCGGCGATCTACAGTCTGCTGGCGCTGGCGCTGGTGGGCATTGTGGGGGTCAACGTTTATCCCGGAATCGTCCAGCACTTTGTGGTGACGCCGAATGAGCTGGACAAGGAGCGGCCGTTCATCTCGAACGCCATTGAGTTCACGCGCCAGGCCTACGCGCTGAATCGCTTCCAGGAACATCATTTTTCTGCTGCCATGGACCTGACGCCCGCCACCATCATGCAGAATGAAGCCACCATGCGCAACGTGCGGCTGTGGGACCACAAGCCGCTGCTCACCACGTTTGGCCAGTTGCAGGAAATCCGAACTTACTACGACTTTGTCAACGTTGACAATGACCGCTACCACATCGGCGGAGTCTACCGCCAGGTTTCGCTCTCGCCGCGCGAACTTTCCACTACCAGCCTGCCCAGCCGCAACTGGATCAACGAGCACCTGATCTATACGCATGGTTATGGACTCTGCATGGGCCCGGTGAATGAATACACGTCCGACGGCCTGCCGGTGTTCTTCATCAAAGACGTCCCGCCGGTCTCTTCCATCCCGCTCACCATCAAACGTCCGGAGATTTATTACGGCGAGGTCTCGAACGATTACTGCTTTGTGGACACGGGCCAGCAGGAGTTCGACTACCCGGCCGGCGACCATGACGTTTACAGCACTTACAGCGGCACGGGAGGTATCCCGGTCAACAATATCTGGCGCCGCCTGCTTTTTATGCTGAAATTCGGCCAGAAGAACATACTGTTTTCGAGCGACATCAAGAACAACAGCCGCATGATGATCTACCGGCAGATCATCGATCGCGCCCAGCGCCTGACGCCGTTTCTGCAGTTTGATTCCGACCCTTACATGGTGGCGGCCGACAACGGCTCGCTTTACTGGATTCTTGACGGCTACACGACCTCCGACCGCTATCCGTATTCCGACCCCACCAGCCAGATGGGGAATTACATTCGCAACTCGGTGAAAGCCACCATCAACGCCTATACGGGCGAGGTGACGTACTACATCGCCGACCCCACCGATCCCCTGATCCAGGTCTATTCCAAAATTTTCCCCGGGGTGTTTCACCCGCTCAGCGCCATGCCGGCAGACCTTGAGGCGCACATTCGCTATCCCGAGGCTTTCTTCAGCGTTCAGGCGGCCAAATACGCCGTCTTCCACATGACCGACCCGCGCGTCTTCTTTAACAAGGAAGATTTGTGGCGGGTGGCCCGGAGCGCTGCCCGGGGCCAGGCCACTCCGATGTCGCCCTACTACACGATCATGAAGCTGCCGGAGGTGGGAAAGAAGGAAGAGTTTATCCTGATGGTCCCGTTCACGCCGGCGCGCAAAAGCAACATGATTGCCTGGATGGCCGCCCGGTGCGACGCGCCGAATTACGGCAAGGTCACCGTCTTCACCTTCCCCAAGCAGAAGCTGGTCTACGGCCCGCAGCAGATTGAATCGCGCATTGACCAGGATCCCACCATTTCGCAGCAGCTCACCCTGTGGGGCCAGGTGGGATCATCCGTCCTCCGCGGCACCCTGCTGGTGGTTCCCATCGGCAAGGCCGTCATGTACATCGAGCCGCTTTATCTGGCGGCACAGTCGGGTGGCGCGCTGCCGCAGTTGAAACGAGTGATCGTGGCTTACTCGGACCAGGTGGTGATGTCAGACACCCTGGACGACGCGCTCAGCCAGATCTTCGGCACCAACATCTCTACCCAAACAGACCAGACGCTCCCGACCCTGAAGCCCAAGGTTGCGGGAGAGAAGCTTGTCACCTCCGTGCCCGGAGCGCCAGCCGCAACGCAGGCGCCGGCTCCCCCCAATCAGCAGCAGGTTCGGGACCTCACCCGGCAGGCCAATCAGCAGTACGAGCGCGCCTTGCAATTGTTAAAGCAGGGAGACTGGGCGGGCTATGGCAGCGAGATCAAGAAACTCGGCCAGACGCTCAACCAGCTTGCCGCCCAGCAGCAATAGCGGCAACCCTTCCGCCCATGCCGCGGGGTCGCAGGGGGCCCTGGGGACTGGATGTCCGCGCCGGGGCGCTGTACGCTTGAGCCGCAGGGAATCTCAGCCCGTTGACTTGGGCTTTCCAACCAAGTGATGGCTCCTGAAGTTGTGGTGGCAGCTTGAAATTCAACCTCTCGCCGCCTGATCAAGAACATCGATGCGACTGATCCTATCCTGCACGGCTGTCTTGCTGGCCTGTTGCCTGCCTGCCCTTGCGCAGCAGCAACGAAAGTCTCCCATCCGTTACGGTCCGGGCGTTTGCGGCCCGGCGGATCCCACTTACATCCGCACCGCGGAAGAGTCCGGCGGGCAGCCGCTGTTTCTTGCTCCGGACGAGGTGGCCAAATCATTTGTGCTGATGAGCGAGCTAACGCGCTCCAATCATGTGACCCTGCTGTGGGCGCGGGGCGAGCTGTCGGAAGGCCGCGAATTTGTCGTGCCGGTGGATTCCACCGTGAAGCGCCTGGTCTTTTCTCTTTCGTTTGATACACCAGGAGGGAAACTGGCGGTCCTCGATCCGGCAGGGAAAGAAGTGAGCAGCCAAACGCCCGGGGCGGTGATGACCCCGCTCAACTGCGGTGACATTCTCAGGGTCGCCCCGCCCGCGCCAGGAAAGTGGCGCCTGCGGGTCGCAGGCAAAGGGCGTTTCTGGCTGGAGGCCGGTGGCGTCAGCGACATCTTCATGGTTGAGGCTGAGTTCGTCCACCTTGCCGGTCGGCCCGGTCACGAGGGCTATTTTCGCATTGCCGGCCAGCCAGTGGCGGGCGAGCCGGCCATGCTGCGGGTGGACCTGAGCGGCAAGACCCGGAATGTGCAATTCCACCTGATCTCGCCTGAAGCGAAGACGCTGCAGCCGGTTGTGATGAAGGCCGACTCAGCCGGCAACGATGAAAGCGAATATTTCGGAAAGCTCAGCCTGCCTGCAACGCCGTTCCGCCTGGCGGTGACCGGAGAAAACGAAAGCGGCCATCCCTTTGAGCGCGTTTTTTCTTCATTGTTTCATGCTGAGACGGTCGAGGTAACGCCTCTCGATTTGGGCCTCGAAGATCTTCCTGCCGGCAAGACGGTTTCGCTCCGCTTCAATATCCGCAATGCGGGCGCGGCGCGGGACTTCCGGATTCTGGCAGTGGACACAAAAAACTTTCTTATCAGCCACGAACCTCAGGTGCTATCGCTTGCCGGCGGGGAATCACGTGAACTGCCGGTTGAACTGAATATCCCTGCCAACCCTCCCGGTTATTCGCGCGATGCGGTCATCATCACAGCCACGGCCACGTCTGGCCAGTCAACCACCAACAGCGCCGTGCTCGAGTTCCGCGTCAGGGCGTCCGGCGCTAACTAGGTCCAAAATTCAAGGTCGTTCTTGCTATTCTCCCCTGCATGTGTGGTTTCAACCCGACTTTTCAGAATGGGTGGGAGGGAACAGGCTGCAGGACTGCTGGGCGCGGGCGGGTTCCATGGCCTCGCTGCCGCGGTCGATGTGGCGGATGACGCCCGCGGTATCAATTACAAAAGTGGTGCGTTTGGCGACGCGCAAAAAGCCGAGCACGCCGTACTGGCGGGAGACTTTCTTTTCCGTATCAGACAAAAGGGGAAATGTCAGGCCCAGCTTCTCCGCAAAGCTGCGGTTGGCTTCCGGCTTGTTGACGCTGATGCCCAGAACCTGGGCGTCCATCTGTTCGAACCCGGCAAGACCATCCTGGTATGCCTTGAGTTCCTGCGCTCAGCCCGGCGTGCTGGCATAAACGTAGAAAGCCAGAACGACACTGCTTTTTCCCCGAAAATCGCGCAGCCGGATCAACCTGCCCGTGTGGTCGGGCAGTTCAAAATCCGGTGCCGGGTCTCCGATGTTCAGTGCCATCCTGGCTGTCTGTAATGAATTACCCCACCTTTGGCAGAGCTACTTCTTCTGCTCCGCCTCCCGGTGCGCCATCAGGCTGCAGGCGTCGTGGGCGCCGGTGGGGTCCAGCGCCTCGCGGTCCTTGTCAATGTGGGTGATGATGCCCTGCTTGTTCACCACAAAGGTGGTGCGGTTGGCGAAGCCGTGCTGGGTGTTCAAGATTCCATAATCCTTGGAAACCGTGCGGTTGAAATCACTGAGCAGAGGGAAAGTCACGCCGATCTGTTGGGCGAACGCCCGGTTGGCCGGTGAACTGTCCACGCTGATGCCCAGCACCTGCGTATTGGTTTTTTTGAATTTGGCGAGATCAGCCTGATACGCCTGTAATTCCTTCGTTCAACCGCCTGTGAAGGCTAGGACGTAAAAGGCCAGCACCACGTTTTCCTTGCCCTGGAACTGGCTCAGGCTGATTTGTTTGCCGTTTTGGTCCGGCAGGGAAAAACCCGGCGCCTTGTCTCCAACTTTCAGTGCTGCAGGTTCCGAAGCGCTCGCCGTCGCCCTGGCTGCCGGCGTGGCTGTGGCCGACGTTTCCGCCGAGGAACATTGGCTCAGGATGGGAACCACCAGCGCCAGAACTGCCAACGTCGCAGCGGCTTTGAAATTCCTCTTCATTACTTACCTCCCCAGACCCCAGGTTGGGTGAAGATGACGGGGAGTTTATCACGAATTTGGCGCGGGCGCATGGGGTGGTTCGCTCAAGCCTGCCTCGATGGGAAGCCGGAAACGACACGGAGGCACACCTGTGAGGCGGGGAAGTGTGCCGGGATATTGCAACCCGCCATCATCTAATAGACAGGGTTAAATGCAATCGGATGGGCGAGTTAAGTCATCGATGTTGCTATATATATTCTTTCAAACTATTGAAAATAAGCTTTATAAAAATACTTGACAATATATCACTAAGGTTTTATTATCAGCATTGACTAAGATATTTAAACACGTTTCAGGAGGTATTCAGTAATGTCAATCATTCGATGGGAGCCATTTCGCGATTTGGTTTCAACCCAGGACCGTTTCAACCAGCTTTTTAACGACACTTTTGCCCGCGCTTTTGGCGATCAGCAGGAAGCCTCGCCGCGGGCGTGGGTCCCCTTGGTGGACATTTACGAGACCGGCGACAGCCTGGTGCTGAAGGCGGAACTGCCCGGAATCAACCCGGACGATGTGGAAATTCGTGTTGAGGACAACACGCTTTATCTGAAGGGCGAGCGGAAGTTTGAGAAGGAGGTCAAGCAAGAGAACCTCCACCGAGTTGAGCGGTCGTACGGAACGTTCACGCGAAGCTTTGCGCTTCCCAACAGCATCGATGCGGACAAGGTCAAGGCGGAATACCAGAACGGCATTCTCAGTCTGACCATGCCCAAGCGCGAGGAAGCGAAACCCCGGAGCATCAAGATCGATGTTGCAAAGGCCTGAGGCCCACGGGCCCCGGCCAGCAGTGAGGACTGAAAAGCAAAGGAGGTTTGAAGACGATGCCAATTGTACGATGGGAACCTTTTCGAGATCTGGTCACAACCCAGGACCGCCTGAACCGGCTCTTCAATGAGACGATGGGGCGGTTTGTTGGAAACGAAGGCACGAGGTCGGGCGCGTGGGTGCCCTCGGTGGATATCTACGAGACCGAGCAGGACATTGTGCTGACAGCCGAGTTGCCCGGCGTTGACCCCAAAGACGTAGAAGCTACCGTGCACGAAGGCACGCTCTATCTGAAGGGCGAGCGTAAGTACGAAAAAGAAGTGAAGGAAGAGAGCTACCATCACGTGGAGCGCGCTTACGGCAGTTTTGCGCGGAGCTTCGAACTGCCCGCCTCCGTCGATGCCGACAAGGTGCAGGCGGAATTCAAGGACGGGATCCTGAAGCTGACCATGCCCAAGAAAGAAGAGGCGAGGGCGAAGAAGATCAAAATCAGCACCGCAAAATAACGGCGGTGGGGCGCAAGCCTCTGTGGCTCTCTGCCGGCCGCCCCAAAGGCGCTGGCAGGATTTTTTCCCGGGTTGGTGGGCGGATGCCCGGCCAACCCGGTATTTCTTTTAAGGCAAAGGAATCAACATGGCGACTCGCTTTGACAAATTCACCATCAAGGCCCAGGAAGCGTTGCAGGGCACCCAGGAAGTTGCCAGCCGTTTTGGCAACCAGCAACTCGAGCCCGTGCATCTGCTGCAGGCGTTGCTTGAGCAGTCGGAAGGCATTGTGCCGGCCATTCTGGAGCGGCTGGGTGTAACGCCCCCGGCCGTAGGCCAGGAAGTGGAGAAGGCCATCGAGCGCCTGCCCAAGGTGGGCGGTACGGTGGACCACCATCTTTCTCCCGCGCTCAAGGAAGTGCTGGACCAGGCGGCAAAAGAGACCGAGCCGTTCAAGGACGAGTTTGTTTCCACCGAGCATCTGCTGCTGGCGCTGGCCGGGAAGAAGAGTGACGCCGCGGGAGCGATTCTGAACCGCCTGGGCGTGGCGCATGACGCCATTCTGAAGGCGCTGGTGGCTATTCGCGGCTCGCAGCGCGTCACCGACCAGAATCCCGAAGCCAAGTATCAGGCGCTGGAGCGCTACGCTCGCGATCTGACGGAACTGGCACGGCGCGGCAAGCTCGATCCGGTGATCGGGCGCGACGAGGAAATCCGCCGCGTCATCCAGGTGCTTTCGCGGCGCACCAAGAACAACCCCGTACTGATTGGCGAGCCGGGCGTGGGCAAGACGGCCATTGTGGAAGGCATTGCGCAGCGCATCATTGCCGGCGACGTGCCGGAATCGCTGAAGTCGAAGCGCATTGTGGCGCTCGACCTGGGCTCGATGATTGCCGGTTCAAAATATCGCGGCGAGTTTGAAGACCGCCTGAAGGCCGTGCTGAAGGGAATTGAAGAATCCAGCGGGCAGGTGGTCCTGTTCATTGACGAGCTGCACACGCTGGTGGGCGCGGGCGCGGCGGAGGGGGCGATTGACGCTTCCAACATGCTGAAGCCGGCGCTGGCGCGCGGCGAGCTGCGCTGCATCGGCGCCACCACCCTGAACGAATACAAGAAGCACATTGAAAAAGACGCGGCGCTGGAGCGGCGCTTCCAGCCGGTGCTGGTGGGCCAGCCGACGGTGGAAGACACCATCGCCATCCTGCGCGGCCTGAAGGAGCGCTATGAGGTGCATCACGGCGTGCGCATCAAGGATTCGGCGATCGTGTCGGCCGCGGTGCTTTCCAACCGCTACATCAGCGACCGTTTTCTGCCTGACAAAGCCATCGACCTGATTGACGAAGCGGCTTCCAGCCTGCGCATTGAGATTGACTCGATGCCGTCGGAGATTGACCAGATCGAGCGGCGCATCACCCAGCTGGAGATCGAAAAGCAGGCGCTGAAGAAAGAAGAAGATGCTGCCTCGCGCGAGCGGCTCGAAAAGCTGGAGGGGGAACTGGCCGGGCTGCGCGAACAATCCGACCGCCTGAAGCTGCGCTGGAAGGCCGAGAAAGAAATCATCACGCGCATCCGCCAGTTGAAGTCGGAAATCGAGCAGGCCAAGTTGGATGAGCAACGCGCCACGCGCGAGGGCGACCTGGCGAAGGCTTCAGAAATCCGTTACAGCCAGCTGGTGACGCTCGAAAAGCAGCTTGCCAAGGCCAACACCGAACTTGAAGGCAAGGAGAAGGGCGGCCGCATGCTGAAGGAGGAAGTGGACGAGGAAGACGTGGCTCGCGTGGTCTCCAAGTGGACGGGCATTCCCGTTTCAAAAATGCTGGAAGGCGAAGTGGCCAAGGTGGTGAAAATGGAAGACCGCCTGCGGCTGCGCGTGGTGGGCCAGGAAGAAGCCTTGAAGCTGGTGGCCAACGCCGTGCGGCGCAGCCGGGCGGGACTTTCCGATCCCAACCGGCCCATCGGCAGCTTCATTTTTCTCGGCCCCACGGGCGTGGGCAAGACGGAGCTGGCGCGGGCGCTGGCCGAATTCCTGTTTGACGACGAGAAGGCCATGCTCCGCATCGATATGTCGGAGTACATGGAGAAGCACGCGGTGGCGCGGCTGATCGGCGCGCCTCCGGGCTACGTGGGTTACGAGGAGGGCGGCCAGCTCACCGAGCAGGTGCGGCGGCGTCCGTACTCCGTGCTGCTGTTTGACGAAATCGAGAAGGCGCACCCCGACGTCTTCAACATCTTCCTCCAAATTCTTGACGAAGGCCGACTGACCGACGGCAAGGGCCGCACCGTGGACTTCAAGAACACGGTCATCATCATGACCAGCAACATCGGCAGCCACATGATCCATGAAGCGATGGGCCGCGAAGCTGTAGCGCCGGTCTATGACCGGCGGCCTTCCGAAAAAGCCGGCGATCACAGATCGCCGCTACAGGGAGAACGCAGCGCAATCAGCGAAGACCTGAAAAAGCGCATCCGGGCGACACTGCTGGAAAACTTCCGGCCGGAATTCCTGAACCGCGTGGATGAAGTTGTGATCTTCAACGCGTTGGGCAAAGAAGAACTGACCCGGATCATCGATCTGCAGCTCAATCATTTGCGCGGTTTGCTGGAGGAGCGGAAAATCACGATCGAGCTGACGCAGAAAGCACGCGACCTGCTCTTCGAGCACGGCTACGATCCGCAGTTCGGAGCGCGGCCGCTCAAGCGCGCTATCCAGCGCCTGATCCAGGACCCGCTGGCGCTCAAAATCCTGGAAGGCGAAGTGGTGTCCGGCGAAAACCTCGAAGTGGATGCCGACCTGAAAAAAGGCGAGATGACCTTTGCCCCCGCCAAAGCCAAGGCCGCGAAGGGGTAAGCCTTCGAGCCGCTTGGCAGGCTTCGCGGTTGGAGAGTGCGCACCCCGCTCTGCGCGCGGGGCTATAACGTGTCAACGAATGTACCGAAGCCGTCGTTGCAAACTTTCATAGAGGACGCGTCCACGCCAAAGACCTCCGCTATTCGTCGGAAATAGGCTGGTCCCGCTCCCAAGTTGACAACCGTCAGCGAACTGACCGGGCATTCGCGGTTTCTGACCGCGCATCTGATAAGGGATTCCTGGTCTTTGTCGGTCTCGGGCAAGCTCCAGCCAATTAAATAAATCTCGTCCGCGCTTGTTATCGCCTCTTCCTCACTTCGCCTCACCTGACTCATGAAGACCGGAGATTGCGACTTTGCGGCCGCAACGGGCGGCACAATGTACGGCTCTACGCTAAGTCCGCAGCCCGCGCCAACGGAAACCTTCTTCAATGCGTCCCTTGAGCCGAAATAACCGATCTCACCGGGGGCACGAAGAAACACGATCGGCGGGCGGTCCTCGAATAAGGTTCCGCCAGGGCCGTACTGGAAGGGGATCCGCTCTATTCCCAGCCAGTTTAATGATCCGTGCGGCTTGAGGATGGAGACCTTTGCCGGTGGTTCAACGGGTAGCGGCTTCGCTTTAACAAGGTCGACAAAACCGTCCTTTGATGGAGGAGGTTCCTCATCTAGGAAATATTCGATTTCGAAGCCATAGCCGTTTTGGACGTTCCAGTCGGTCGAGTGTTTCTCAATGGACCTGTCCAAAAGGAGGTCGTAATTAAAGGAAACAAAAGTATGAGAGTCCGCACCTTGAAACTGCCTGTCGATGAATCTGTCCAGAGGGTACCAATTCAAATCCCATTCAATAAGGTAAAAAAACCTATTGATGGCGTATCTGAAATTCATCCTAAGGTACCTATCAGACCTCTCTAGCAACATTTCAACGGACTCCCGAGGGCGGTCCTTCAGGGCCCGGCGGAATTCAGAACGCGTCTTAGTCGTCCAGGATTGCACATCTTTGTAGCCGTTTTGGGCAATCTGTAAAGCACGGTCGGACTTCCATTCATAGAGGCCAGCGATTTCCAGCTCGACCATCGTCGTGAGGATGATGTCATCATGGAGATAATCGGCCATGACGCTTACAAAGTCGAGCATGAGCGGGATGGGCTTGCCAGGCTTCTCAAGTGACTTGGAAAACCCGGCACCAACAAGATAAACAATGTTTGCCATGTCTCTTTTTCCTCTACCCAGCCGCTCGTCCAGTACATTCTACGCCAATCATGTTGGAGCGTAGCGGCACAATGAAAACTGGCTACCGGGCACAGCCTGCATCGAAGGTTTGAATTTTACTGCGCGATGCCTTAGGATCAAGCCATGCGAAAGCGAATCTCGCCTGCCAGAACCAAACACCGCGGCACGCAGGTACCTGTGTTCATCGAAAAAGATGAAGACGGTTTCTACGTAGTCGAGTGTCCGCTGTTCGAAGGCTGCTACAGCCAGGGAAAAACTGTGGACGAAGCGCTTCGGAAAGTCCGGGAAGTGATCGAACTGATCGCCGAAGAAAAGAAGAACCGGGACATTTTAAAGACCTACCATCCTGATGAGCTCAGCCTGCACACCATCACCTTGTAGCCGTGGCCAGACTTCCCATACTCTCCGGCTGGTCCCCTTTCAGGCGGATGCCGCAAACGCACGCCCCGCAGGGTCTGCTTCCTCGCGAAGCGCGAAGTTTCTGCCGACTCCGTCACGCCGTTTGGCTGGCCAGTTGAGGCGGCACGCGCGCATAGGTCACGATGGTGTTTCTGAGGTCCAGAAGCTGGGCGTAACTCATATCCCGTTTGGGGATGAAGACAAAACTTTCGTCCGCTGCTTCAAAAATAATAACCCCGGGGGTCTCGTAGATATCCGAGCATTCCCCCCAGGAGTGGTGAACATCATAGCTCTGGCTTTGCAGGTTGACTCCGTGCTGGTCAACCCTGGCGGTGGCCTCATCGTGCCACAGCGGCGTCAGTTTAAAATCCTGGTGCCAGCGCCACCTGGTCCTGAGGGCGCTGAAGCCGAAGAGGAGCAAAGCCAGGGCGACGCCCATCATGCCTTTGACACCCACTTCAGGTTTGAACACCACAATAGCGATCGAAAGGGCCGCGACGGCGACCGGGAACCAATAACCTCGCAAATGGGCCCAGGGATGGCGGCGCAGCCAGACCTTCTGGGCCGAAACGTAGTCGGCCTCGCTCCAGTGGAATTGAGCTATCATCTCTACCCCCTTGTTTACTCTCTCGGCACGGGATTATAAACTAAGTTAACGGCAGAGGCAAATGGGTGGGCGTATCTCGCGTCCACAATGCGACGTTTGGGCTTCCCCGGCAGCCTAAAGGGAAATTTCTGAACGTTTTGCGGCCTGCAGGCGTGTTACACTGAGACTGCGTTTGATGGACGCAGTTCTGTTGTTTGGGTCCGGTCAATTTTTCTCGGAAGCCCCACCATCAATCCAATCGGCATAACGCCATCGCGAGCGAACGCCTCTTGGTTCGCAGGAGAGTGTTGTTTGAACATGGTAAGCCAGGATTCGCTTTTAACACAGACCGAGCGGTACCGGAAAGTCCAGGCCTGGAAGGCGGTTGTCGCCAGGTACCAGCGCCCCTCGCTCTGGCGCAGCATCTTTCAGATTTTCAACTCCGCTGTGCCTTACGCGGCGCTGTGGTTTCTCATGGACCGCAGCCTGGCGATATCCGCCTGGCTGATCCTGCCGCTTTCTATTCTGGCGGGCGGCTTTCTGGCGCGGATATTCATCATCCACCACGATTGCGGCCACGGGTCCTTCTTCAAGTCCCAGACCGCCAACGACGTCTGCGGATTCATCACCGGAGTGCTGACTTTCACTCCTTACCACTTCTGGCGCTATGAACACGCCGTGCACCATGCCGGTTCCGGCGATCTGGACCGGCGCGATCTGGGGTCGGTGTGGACTCTGACGGTGCAGGAATATTTAGAGGCGCCCTGGTGGAAGCGGCTTGCCTATCGCGTGATGCGCAGCCCGGTCGTGCTTCTTGGCGTGGCGCCGGCGTTCCTGTTCCTGGTGTACCACCGGTTCGCCTCCTCCCGGGCCAGCAGGCGTGACCGTTACTCCGTCTATTGGACCAACGCCTCCATCGTGGGCCTGGGCGTTCTGCTGAGCCTTGTGATGGGCCTCAAAGCCTACCTGCTGATTCAACTCTCGGTGATCACGGTGGCGGCCACGGCGGGAGTCTGGCTGTTTTATGTGCAGCACCAGTTTGAGGGAGTCAACTGGCAGCGCCACGTCCAATGGGATTACACCACCGCAGCCCTGGAGGGAAGTTCGTTTTACAAGCTGCCCCGCCTTCTGCAATGGTTTTCGGGCAACATCGGGTTCCACCACGTCCATCACCTCAACCCGCGCATTCCCAACTACAATCTGGAGAAGTGCCACAATGCCAGCGCCATGTTTCAGCAGGTGAAGCCCCTCACCCTGCGCGCCAGCATCAAGGCCCTTTCTCTGCATTTGTGGGACGAATCGCAGAATCAATTGGTCGGCTACGGCCACCTCCGAACCCTTCGCAGGTAGCAGCGCCTCGGCCAACTATCCTGACGGCGAGTAGCGCCGCGGGCCGGGTCTCGTATACGTTCCGCAGTCTGGAATGTATGCAGCATTTCCATCCCTCCCGCAACTCCCTATTTCCTGAGTTCCACGGAGATCAGTTCGCCTTCTTTGGGCTGCCCTTTGATGGGGTAGTAGTAGACGCGGGCGTACATCCCTTTCGCCGTTTTGCAGGGATTCAATGTGCCGCTGGGAGTAAAGTTGATGGCGCTGAAATTCACCTTGAAATAATCGCTGGTGCGCAGGCGCAGGATTTCGTAAGAGTCGTCAAAAGTCATGTCCATGGAGCGGCCCTTGCAGGTCACGGTCTTGATCTGGCCGTCGGCCATGTCCTTCGGGCCCCCCGCGCGCTTTTCCTGTTCCTGCGCCGGCTGTTTGAACCCCTGCTTTTCCTGCGCGGCCCGGACGGCGGCGCCCGGCAGCAGCGCCAGCAGCAGGAATCCCACAATGGCCGCGGCCTGTATCTGTAATCTTTTCAATGTTTGCCTCCGTGCCCCCCTTAAAATTATCTTCGCCCAGCCGCCCCGGCAGCGTCAAAACCCGCAGTCTCCCAAGCCCGATTCACGTCCGGTGGGTGGCGCCCCGAAAAAACCGCCTGTCGCCCACTACATATGGAAATTGTCATTAGGTAACTACAATATATTGTGCTAAAATGCTGCCCGGAGATTTTCTTGATGATGGTTTCGGGTTGGGAGAAGCACTACGGCCGGTCGCGGGCCGGAATCCGCTTCGATAACCGGATCTTCACGGAGCCGACGCCGTTCTCTCTGGCGCTACCGCCCGTTTCCTCCGGCATCTATGCCATCCTCGTGACTGACGATTCCGGCCGGCCGCGGCCTTTCCGGGCGATCTATCTGGGGGAGTCCGGCAACTTCTCTCAGCGCGTCACCGGAGACCACGAGCGTTTCAACGACTGGGCGGCGGAAGCCGGCGGGGCCGCCAACCTTTATGTGGCCTTCTGCTCCACGCCCCTGCTGAAGGAACAGCAGCGCCGGTGGATCGAATACGACCTTGTCGCCCGCTACCGCCCCGCCTGCAACCTTCGGGGCAATCAGACCCCGTTTTTCTACCAGCCCCTGCTCAGCGTGGCGAAGTAAGTGCCTTGCGCACACCTCTGAAGCCGGCCTTCATTCCCGCCCACAAGTTGAGAGCTGCTTTTTTCCTTCCGGCATCTTGAATTTTGAATTTGAAATTCCATCGTGGTGAGCTGTGTTTTGTTGCGCCCGGCTTCAGTTCTGCGGGTAGGCGTAGGAGAGTTTTACAGCAGAGATTGTGATATAAACTGTTTCGCTTCGATTGGCAGCAAAACTCGGGCAGGCCGGCAGGGCGTGAGCAACCCAATCACAGGAGACAACACGGATGCGCAGTTTAAGAATTTGCGGGCATTTTCTGGCGGTTACTTGTTTCGTTGTCAGTCTCTGCGTTCCCATGCTGCATGCCGGGAAAACGGCCGCGGCGCCCGGCGTTATCCCCAGACCCGCCAGGATGGAAATTCGATCGGGGGCGTTTGCAATTGGGCCGAAGACCCGGATTGAGCTGGAAACCAGCAATCGCGACGCTCGGTGGGTGGGCGAATATCTTTCCGGGCTGCTTTCCAAAGCGCTGGGACGCTCCATTCTTGTCCACATTACGAACCGCACCGGCCCGCACCACAACGCCATCATTTTCTCGCTGCAAGGCCCCGCCACGCTCGGTCCCGAGGGCTACGAACTCAATGTCTTTCCCGACGCTATTCACATCAGCGCCCCAAAAGTTGCGGGATTGTTTTACGGTGTTCAAACCCTGCGCCAGATGCTCCCGGCGCAAATTGAACGCGGCGAGCCCCTGCGCCGGCCTTTGAAGGTTCAGTGCGTGCGCATTCAGGACCGTCCACGTTTTGCCTGGCGGGGCCTGATGCTGGATTGCAGCCGCACGTTCCTCAGCATGGATTATCTTCGGCGCACGGTTGATTTGATGGCGCTCTACAAGCTGAACGTGCTGCATCTGCACCTGACGGACGACCAGGGCTGGCGCCTGCAGATGATTCAATACCCGGAACTGACTGCCGTGGGTTCCCACTTTGCAGAGAGCTTCGGGGGCGGCGGAGGTTTTTATACGCAACAGCAGATGCGCGAGCTCGTTGCCTATGCCCGCAAGCGAAACATCACGATTGTGCCGGAGATTGAGATGCCCGGCCACTCCCAGGAAGTGCTGGCTGCTTATCCTGAGCTGGCCTGTCCGGTCCCGGGCGAGAAGCCTGTTTTCCAGGTGGCTCCATTCTGGGACTTTATTTTACAGCACCACTTTTCACAGCCCCTGTGCGTCTGCAACGCCAGGGTTTTTGAGATGTACCGAAACATCCTTTACGAAGTCATGGCGCTGTTTCCGTCGGAGTTCATTCACGTGGGCGGCGATGAGGTGCCGAAGGACGCGTGGAAGGCGTCGCCGCTCTGCCAGTCATTCATGAAAGCCAAAGGCCTGAAAGACGCCAACGGTCTGCAAAGCGATTTTATGAAGCGCATTGAAAAGGTGATTGCGGCAAAGGGGCGGCGGATGATCGGCTGGGACGAAATTCTGGAGGGCGGCCTGGCGCCTGGAGCAACCGTGATGTCCTGGCGGGGTACCCGGGGCGGCTTGGCTGCCGCCAGAGCGGGGCACGACGTGGTGATGGCTCCCAACACTTACACCTATTTTGATTACACCTACCACACCACGCCCACGCAGAAGGTTTACTCCTACAACCCGGCGGAAGGGTTTACCGCAGCCATGGCCCGGCACATTCTGGGCGTGGAAGCCTGCATGTGGACCCACATCGCGGTTACAGAAAGGGCAATCGATTACCAGATCTATCCGCGGCTGCTGGCGCTTTCTGAGGTGGGCTGGTCGCCGCAACAAAGCCGGGAATGGTCCGGATTCGACCATCGGCTCAGAAGCGAGCTTCCTCGCCTGCAAGCGCTCGGAGTTACCTACCGCGACCCGCAGGCCGTTGGCGTAAAAGTTGGCGCGTGGAGTGAGCAGGACCTTGCGGGGGACACGCCGCGTGTTTTTGATTGGGATGCCACCACTTCCATTTCTGGTGCTGCTGAGGTTGAGGTGCAGGTGCGCTGGGCAAGCGGGACGCACGCCGTCTACGCGCGTCGGGTGGCGCTGCTTGAAGATGGCAGGCAGACCAGTCAAGCGGTATTCCCAGCTCCCTTGGACAGGGATAACGATGTCGAGGTCGGCTGGCTTTCGCCCGGCGCCCGCCAGCCCGGCAGCCGCTACACGCTGCGAGTCACCCTGCAGGGGACGAAGGATGGTTCATCAACAGGCAGCGTTTGGATCATGCGGCTATCCGGCTCTGCCCACCCCCGGCCGTTGGATGAATGATTCCGCCCCCGCCCGTGGGGAGACGTGCGCCGGCAAGTGGGGGGTGTTGGCGAAAGGGCACGGATTCATCCGTGCCGCTACCGGACGCCCCTTTTACCTTTTGCGGGCTTCAGAGTCTGTGTGAGAACCTCCGGTTGACAGGTAGTGGATAATGCGATCAGGAGGGTGCGGATGAAATTTCAAACCTATAGTCCTGATCAAGCGGAATTGTTGCCGCCCAGGGTGCGGGAAGTGCTGGGCGAGGGGCATTTGTGTTTTTTTGTGGGCCGGGTGG
>Ga0307374_10007883_pt1 | contig 16091 bp, 14 predicted proteins | sample OX3MG_FD_202532 | JGI IMG/M metagenome (GOLD analysis project Ga0307374, IMG submission 202532) | Soil microbial communities from Risofladan, Vaasa, Finland - OX-3 | ecosystem: Environmental > Terrestrial > Soil > Coastal area > Acid sulfate soil | place: Finland: Risofladan, Vaasa | collected... | reverse complement strand
ACGACGTGAAGGTCCAGACGAAAGAGGAATTCGAGGAGCAGGAACACGAGTTTTGGGCCAAGAGCACGCCGATCGGCTTCATCTTCTGGCTCGGCACGCTGATGGGCTTCGTGGTGGGAATGGTGATCTGCTACCAGATTCTCTACGCCGACATCGCCGACCACCTGCCCGAATTCGCCACGCTCAAGGCAATGGGCTACCGCAACCAGTATTTCGTCGGCGTCGTCTTGCAAGAGGCCGTCTTGCTTTCGTTCCTGGGTTTTCTCCCAGGTCTCGTATCCGCCCAACTGGTCTGCCTCGTGGTCGCATGGAAGACGCACCTCGATGTCAGCGTGATCGATCCCTGGATCGTCGCCATGGTGTTGGGATTAAGCGTAGTCATGTGTATCATCAGCGGCGCTCTGACGATACGCAAAGTGATGTCGGCCGACCCAGCGGAGTTATTTACATGAGCGACCATGGAGCCACGACGCACACGCCTGCGCAGCCTTCAGCCACGCGCGAACACCCCAGCCTGCGCGGTCCCGACGCCGGTCGGCGGCTCGGAGTGCGCATCCGTGGGTTAAACCATGACTTCGGTACCGGTGAACTGCGCAAGCGGGTGCTGTTCGAGAACAAGCTCGACCTGACTCGCGGCGAAATCGTGATCATGACCGGACCTTCGGGTTCGGGCAAGACGACGCTGCTCACGTTGATCGGGGCGCTGCGCACCGTCCAGGAGGGGAGCTTGCAGGTGATGGGCCGCGATCTTGAACGCTTGAATCCCCAGCAGTTGGTCGACGTCCGCCGTAACGTCGGGTTCATTTTTCAGGCACACAACTTGTTCGAGTCCCTGACGGCTTTTCAGAACGTCTGCATGGCCATGGAGCTGAACGACGTCTCCAAACGGGAGATGAGGTCACGCGCCGAGGACTTACTCACGAAACTCGGCCTGGGACACCGCATCAACCACAAGCCCGAGCAGCTTTCCGGCGGACAAAAGCAACGTGTGGCCATCGCCCGCGCGCTGATCAACCGCCCCTCGTTGATTCTGGCCGACGAGCCGACCGCGGCTTTGGACCCGCAATCGGGGCGTATCGTCGTCGAGTTGCTGCGGAATTTCGCCAAGCAAGAGCAGGCCACGATCCTGATCGTGACGCACGACAACCGGATTCTCGACGTGGCCGACCGAATCGTGAACATGGTCGACGGCCGGGTGATTTCGGACGTGCTCGTGGCCGAATCGGCGGCCATCAGCGAGTTCCTGAGGAGCTGCCCGCTGTTCAGCAGCTTCTCGGCGCAGAAGTTCACCGAGCTGGCCGACAAGATGGCCTTCGAGCGACACTCGGTGGGGACCGACGTCGTGCGGCAAGGGGCCGTCGGGGACAAGTTTTACATCATCCGTAGCGGTACCGCCGACGTCTTGGTGGCCGACGGCGTCGGCCAAAGGCACGTGGCCTCACTGGGCCGGGGCAAATTCTTTGGCGAAGCGGCCCTGATCATGGGCGAACCCCGCAACGCCACGGTCCGCGCCGCCTCCGAGCTGGAGCTCTACGTGCTCGGCAAGGAGGATTTCAAGAGCGTGCTCGAGTCGAGCGCGGAGTTCAAAGAAGAGTTGCGGAAGGTGCTTTTCGAACGGCAGTGACTCGGCCTGACCCCGGCGGAGTCACGACCAAACGGACCAGTTTCCACTCAGCGGGGCGTAAATGGCCAGCAGCGCGTTGGTCGTGGCGTGGGCCAGCACCGCGTCGACCAGCCGGCCGCGCCGGTGAAGGACCAGGGCGTAGGTCATGCCGGCCAGCGTGCCCGCCACCCACTGGCCGCCGTGTAGAAACCCAAAGGCCAGCGACGACGCCAGGAACGAAAACCAGGTGAATCTGCCCAAGGGCACCGCTTCGAAATCGGCCGCGATCAGCCGTCGCGCCAGAAAACCACGGAAGGCCAGCTCTTCGACGAACGGCGCGACGAACAGGTATCCGGCGACCTTCGACACCCACCATACAAATCCCCAGGCCGGCGGCCAATCAGCGAGCCCGGCCGCCGGGGAAACGTTCTCACCTTGGGACGCCAAGAGCAGCCACACGCCGAAGACGGCCGCGCCGGCCGCCAAGGAGGTGATGGGTGAGGGGTGAGGGGTGAGGGGTGAAAGATGAGGGGTCGATCCACCACTCACCACTCCACCACTCACCACGCTACCAACCGAGGGGTGTGGGGTGATGGGTGAGGGGTCTGGGGTCTCTCCACCACCCACCACTCCACCACTCACCACTCTACCAACTATGGGGTGAGGGGTGAGGGGTGAGGGGTGAGGGGTCATTCCACCACTCACCACTCGCGCATATTGGCCTCGGAACCACCATAAGGCGGCCGCGGCGGCCGCGACGCGCAGCGGGTAGAGCCCGTCGAATCCGTCGGACAAGGCCGCCGTCGCCATTCCGGTCGCCACCACCGCCAGAAAGGGAACCAGGTACGGCGCGGCCGGGTTGGGTCCCGCCTCGGCCCGCGGTCCATGTGCAACCGAAAAAAACCGAAGCCGGCGCGCCACGGCGATGAGGCCCAAGGCGACGCAATTGAATGCCAGCCAGCCGGCCTGCGAGTGAAACCCGCCCAAGGCGATTGCCGGCGACCAGCTCGCGCCAATCGCCACTAGCGCCGCCAACCGCGCGACATTGGCCGCCCAGGCGGCCAGCGCTCCCAACGGCACCAGAACGAGTGCGTGCGGGAAACGCAGGTTGCGCCGGTCGAACCAGAGGTAGGCGGCCAGGAACACGACGGCGAGCCCCATGCCCTCGTAGCCTGAACATTGCGGCGCGATCTCGACCTCGAAAGCGCCGGCGCTGATCACGTGCCGTGTCGGGTCGCAGGCAACGTCGGCATAGACCAGGTTCAAGAGGCCGCTTACTGACCAGAACGTTCCCGCCGCGAAGGGTTCCCACATCTTTTCTAACGATTGCCCCACCCAATACGCTGCCACGGCCACACAAGTGGTAGCCGCCAGGGCCCGAGATGATTGGGCCGCCAAACGCAGCCAAAGCACGCCGGGCAACACCGCAGCCGCCCATGCGGCCAGTGCGAGCAGCCCCGCGGCGACCCAGCCGAGTGTCCAGAAGGGGGCGCCCGGCCCGGCGGCGCGGCCCCGTTCGAGCACCTCCGCCGTCGCCCACACGAATACGGCCAGGCAGGCGAAATGGGCCGCCAGCAGCCACGCACACCGCCCGGCGGCCACACGCGTTCGGGCCGGCTCACGGTGCAGCTCGCTCAACAGGGTACGCCCCAGCACCAGCGCCGTGACGAACAGCACCACGATCGTCAACCGTGTCAAGACCGGCACGGCGGCCGGAAGCACGGCCCAACCAGCGGGCGGATCGCCCAAGCTGCCGGTGTCGAAACGGATGCTCAGGGCCGCCGCCTCGGCCGTGGCCAGCGTGGCCAACGCGATCCAGCGAATCCACGGGAGTCGCACGGCGGCCTTCGGCGGATCTTCGATGTGAGTGGTCAGGGACAAGGGAGGGAAGAAAGTTGAAAGTTAAAAGTGGCAAGAAAAGTACGAAAGTCAGGAGTGATCCACAGATTACACTGATTACGGCAATTTCAACGAAAGCGGTATGAAGACGAAACGCGGCGTGCCCCGCACAAGCACCCACCGAAATGCGTGCCTGAGCCTGGTTTCGTCAATCATTGCCGGGCATGGCAGGTTTCCCAAAAGCGCGCAATTTCGAGCGCTTCGTCCGGCGGTGATGCGCTTTTTTTTCGCGATTATACCCTCCCATGGTTATACCTCATTCGGCCAAAGGATCGCGTGCAAGGCGGCATTGGCGAAATCCCCACGTATGGCGTGGCAATACCACGGATGGCTCGCGACGGTTACGATTTCGTTCTTCATCCGTGGTATTGCCACGCCATCCGTGGGCCACTTCCTGCACTTTTGTCGTTAAACTGGCCGGATTTCCCATTTTGGTTGCGGCCGAAGGCCGCGCTGGGTTAATCCGTGGCTTACCTTCCTCGTTTTCCCGATTTCCCCTCGAATGAGTACGACGATTCCGCAACCCCGGCCTGCCGCCCTTCGATTCGCCAACTACGGATTGTACCTGGGTTCGATCTTGCTTGCGGCCTTTATCGCGGCCTGCTACGCGCTTCGCAACGACAGGATGGCCGCCGTCACGGTCTTTCCTCCCTGGGCATGGGTGGTCGTCGGTTTTGGCCTGCCCGCATTCCGTGTGTTATCGCTCGGCCGGCGTTCCGCCGCATTCATTTCGGCCGTCTGGCTCGTTTTCCTGATGGCTTTCGCCGACCACCCGACCGCGATGTTTCGACGGAGCGCCGGGGCCTCGTCGCAATGGACCGCGGCGCGGGGCGACGGGCGTGCCGTGCGGGTGGTGTCGCTCAACTGCGCCGGCGGCGCGGCGGCGGCCGGCGAGGTGGCGGCGCTGGAGCCCGATATCGTGCTCTTGCAGGAATCGCCTTCACGTTCACAGCTCGAAGCACTGGCGCGGGAGCTTTTCGGGGACGACGGGCAGGCACTTTGGGGCGTCGATGCCTCGCTCGTGGCACGTGGCCCGATCGAGCCGCGCCAACTGCCGCGCGACGTGACCACCTACGCAGTGCAAGCCCGCGTGCGGCTCGCCGGCGGACGTGAGGTCGAGGTGGTCAGCCTGCGATTGCAGCACGCGCTCGTCCGTTTCGATCTTTGGTCGCCGAACTGTTGGCGCGAGCAAACCGCGAACCGCCGCAGGCGCCGCGACCAGTTGGCGGCCATCTTGCAAGGCGGCAACGACGTCGCGACCGACGTGGCCATGATCGTCGGCGGCGATTTCAACGCCCCGCCGGGCGACGCCGTTTACCGCCTGCTTTCGCCGCGGATGCGCGACGCGTTCGCGTCGGGTGGGTGTGGCTGGGGGAACACGATCGTCAACAATTGGTTTCCCTTCTCGCGGATCGACCAGGTGTGGACCTCCGACGCGTTCGTCGCGATCGACGTCTTCAGTGCGCCAACCCTGCACTCGGACCATCGGCTGGTCGTCTGCGATCTGGTCTTGAGATGAACCGGTCCGTGACGCGCTAGCACTTCGATCGGTGGAATCGTCGGGTTCGGGCGGTTATCATGGTGATGGAGGAAGTACCTAGGCTTCAAGAGCGGAGGAGATCTGATGACCGCCAAGGACGCGGCCTTTGACCTGTTGAAACGGCAAAAAGACCTGCCGACGGGCGATCCATCGGTGCAAAAGCAACATTGGCTTCAAACATTGGACCAGTTGATGGACCTGCTTGAGGCTTGGCTGCAAGCCGCGGAATCCGAAGGGTTGCTGAAAATCGAGCGCGACAAATGGCGTGTGCTTGAGGAGCGCCTCGGCGTTTACATTGCGCCGAGGTTGAATGTCGTGACGCCTCGCGGCGACACTGTCACAATCACCCCCAGGGCAAGGTACGTCGTGGGAGCGGAGGGACGAGTGGACATGGAGTGCCCTCCCAAAAAGGCGATATTTCTACACCGCGGGAGCCAGGGGTGGCAAATCGCGAAGCTCGCTCAAATGCAGGCCGGCTGGAGCTACGAACCGTTGACCGAAGAATCGTTTTGGGCCCACTTCAAGGATTTGCTATTGTAGCGAGGCCTGCGCGATGGCGATCGCTTCCGAATGGCCGACGCCGCCTGACATTTTCGAGTACTATCGTCGCTCGATCGATGCACTCACGGCGTTAAAGCTCACCACCGTTGGGGCGGTCCCTGTGGGAAGTCGATTCGAGGGAATGCCGCAAGATGACGTGCAGGTCGCACTGGTCAACTTGCGAAACGATCTCGACCAGTCCGCTGTGTTGCTCCTTGTGGCAAGCTTCGAAGCGACGCTTCAGGTTGATTTCCACGAAAGGGTCACTCGGAAAAAGAAGGACCGCGTGTCGAAGGAACTTCGGAAGCTGTGGTACAGCAACTTGCAACGCCACGGTCGCACTCGCTGGATCACCGTCGAGGAGATCGTCGACGTGTGGCGAAAGCACATAGGGCAAACCGTCATAATCGGGAACTTCAAGCAGTTGGTTCTCTATCGACATTGGCTGGCGCACGGGCGTTACTGGGTGCAAAAGAGCGGCCTTCTTCTCATCGACCCCTTTGATGCGTGGCAGCGCGGCGTCGCCCTGTTCAATGTACTTCCTGGTTTCCAGGGTTTGGTTGCCGCGTGGCAGCAGAACGACGAATGAACCATCTATCGCGAGAGCCCGCAACCGCCGCTCGTGCCCGCCGACGCCGAATGGGCCAAGCAATTCCTGCCCGCCAACGGCCGATGATCTTGCCCACTTTGACATTGTCAGAATTCGGCTCGTGGCATAAGTTGACGCTTTCCCTGACAGGAGGTTAGGACCGAAGATTCATGGACCGAATCACGCCCGATTACGAGCGGCTTTACCGCTCGCTCTACCGCATCCGCCGGGTCGAGGAAGAGATCGCCAGGGTCTATTCCTCCGACAAGATCAAGAGCCCGGTCCATCTCTCGATCGGTCAGGAAGCCGTATCGGTGGCCGTTTGCGAGGCGCTCCAGCGGCGCGACGTGGCCTTTGGCACCTATCGCGGCCACGCCCTCTACCTGGCCAAAGGTGGCGATTTGAATCGGATGATCGCCGAACTGTACGGCAAGGCCAACGGCTGCGCCAACGGGAAGGGGGGGTCGATGCACCTGATCGACACCGATGTCGGGTTCATGGGCACGTCGGCCGTGGTGGGCACGACGATCGCCAACGCCGTCGGGTACGCCTACGCATTGGCCTGCCGCCGAGAAGACCGCGTGGTGGCCAGTTTCTTCGGCGATGGGGCGACCGAGGAAGGCGTTTTTCACGAGAGCTTGAACTTCGCCGCGCTCAAACGCCTGCCGATCGTATTCATCTGCGAGAACAACGGCTACGCGATCCACACGCGCCAATCGCGGCGTCAAGCGCGCGCGAACATCGCCGAGCGGGCCGCGGCCTACGGAATGCCGGCGGAAACGATCGCCGACAACGATCTGCTGGCCATTCACCAGCGCGTCGCCGCGGCCGTCGGCGCCTTGCGAGCGGGCCGGCCCGGTCCGTACTTTTTCGAGTGCCATACCTATCGCTGGAAAGAACACGTCGGGCCGGACGACGACTACGGGCTTGGCTACCGCACGGCCGACGAACTGCGTCCTTGGGTCGAAAACGATCAGGTGCCGCGGCTGGCGGCGCTCGTCGACAACGCGCGCCGCCGGCAGATCGAGTTCGATGTCGAGGCTGAGATCATCACGGCCTTCGCCTTTGCCGAAGGCGGCCCCTGGCCGGCCGAAGAAGAACTGTACACCGACGTGTTCCAGGGAGTTTGACATGGCCGTAATGCTCCGTCCCCGCCCCGCGCCCACGAACGGGCCGAACCCCTCGGCGCGCCGCCTGAGTTACATCGACGCCGTGCGCGAGGCCACCGACCAGGAGATGCAGCGCGATCCGGCGGTCATCGTGTTCGGCCTCGACGTCGACGATCCCAAGGCGATCCAAGGCACGACCCGCGGCCTGGCGGAGAAATTCGGCCCGGAGCGGGTCTTCGGCACACCCCTGTCGGAAGACGCGATGACGGGCGTGGCCATCGGCGCGGCGCTGGCCGGCATGCGTCCGGTCCACGTCCACATCCGCATGGACTTCTTGATGCTAGCCATGAACCAGTTGGTGAATGTCGCCGCCAAGTGCCGCTACATGTACGGTGGGCGAGTTTCCGTGCCCCTGGTGGTCCGCGCGATGATCGGCAAGAGCTGGGGCCAGGGGGCGCAACACTCTCAAGGACTGCATTCGTTCTTCATGCACGTGCCTGGTCTCAAAGTCGTCGCCCCCACCACTCCCTACGACGCCAAGGGGTGCCTGATCGCGGCCATCCGCGCCGACGATCCGGTGATCTACGTCGAGCACCGCGCGCTCCACGCGCAGCAGGGTCTCGTTCCGCAACGGCCGTTTACGGTGGCGCCCGGCAAGGCCCGCGTCACGCTGGCGGGCGACGACGTGACCCTGGTCGGCATTTCGTCGATGCAGATCGAGTGCCTCCGTGCCGCGCACTACCTGGCCGAGGTGGGCATCCGGGCGGAGGTGATCGATCCGATCTGGTTGTGCCCCCTGGATATCGACACGATCGCAGCCTCGGCACGAAAGACCGGCCGGCTGTGCGTGGTCGACAGCGGCTGGACCACCTGCGGCGCCGGAGCTGAAATCGTCGCGCGCGTCGCCGAGCAATGGCAAGGTCCGCGGCCCTTGGCGGCGCGGCGGCTCGGTTTCGCGCCGGTGACCTGTCCCACCACCCCGGTGCTCGAAGCGGCGTTCTACCCCGATCCGCGCTCGATCGCGTCGAGCGCCTACGACCTGGTGAAAGGCGGTCGCCACGGCTGGCTCCCCGAACCGCGCGACGACCTGCGAGACTGCGAATTCAAGGGCCCCTTCTGATGCCTCCCGTTCTCGGTACGCTTGCGCGCCCGTCGCTCGATTGGCCCCTGATGCGCAACAACCTGGCCCGCGCCGATCTCGACGCGGTGATCGAGCTGCTGCGGCAGGACGATCCGGTGCTGACGCAATCGACGCAGGTGCTGGCGTTCGAACGCGAGTGGTCGGAATGGCTGGGGGTGCGGCACAGCGTGTTCGTCAACTCCGGCTCGTCGGCCAACCTGCTCACGCTGGCCGCGCTGCGCGAGTGCCACGGCACGGGTGAGATCATCCTGCCCGCATTGACCTGGGTTTCCGACGTGGCGTCGGTGATCCAGAACGGCTTTACGCCCGTTTTCGTCGACATCGACCCGCGCACGTTGGGCATGGATACCGAGGAAGTGCTCGAAAAGCTCACGCCCCGCACGCGGGCCGTGTTCATCACCCACGTCCTCGGCTACAATGCGCTCACCCGGCGCTTGCTCGACGAACTGGCCGCGCGCGGCACCCCGCTGATCGAGGACGTCTGCGAATCGCACGGGGCCACGTTCGCCGGCCGGAAGCTCGGCACGTTCGGGCTGATGTCGAATTTCTCGTTTTACTACGCGCACCACCTGACGACGGTCGAAGGGGGCATGGTCTCGACCAACGACGACGGCTTCCACGAGACGGTGCGGATGCTCCGTTCGCACGGCATGGTCCGCGAATCGACGAGCGACGCCGTGAAGCAGTACTTCGCTGCGGAGTACCCCGACCTCAACCCTGAGTTCATCTTCGCCTTTCCGGCGTACAACGTGCGTAGCACCGAGATCAACGCGGTGCTGGGCCGTAGCCAGCTTGGGCGGCTCGACCAGAACAACGCGGTGCGCACCGAGAACCTAGCGACGTTTCTCAGCCTTCTCGATTCGGACAAGTACCAAACCGACTTCGCGGTCGAAGGGAGCTGCAATTACGCCCTCACCTTGGTGCTCCGCCGCGCCGATCCGGTGCTTGGCCGCGAGGTGACGACGGCGCTGGCCGGTTCGGGGGTCGAGTTCCGCCGCGGAACGGCCGGCGGCGGCAACCAATTACGCCAGCCCTACCTGCGCAAGTTCCTGGGCCGTGATTTGTGGCGCGAATTCCCCCGTGTCGATCACATCCACTTTTATGGGTATTACATCGGGAATTACCCCGAGTTGCCGCGCTGGAAGATCGAGCGGTTGTGCGAGGTGCTCAACGAATTGCAAGGAGAAGACTAAAACGAACGATACGAATGGAACCGTTTTTTTAAGGGGATAGGGGGATCAGGAGGAGATTTGGGGATGGGAGGATGGAGGTTGAGCTTGAGGCGAAATCCCGACTTGTCGGGGATGAAGAAGAAGGGGAAGTCAAAGTTAAAAGTGGAAAGTCGAAAGCGCAAAGCGTCGAAACGACGGCGGAAGATCCACGAATCACACGAATTACACGAACTCGGATGACGACCACATTCCCATGCATTCGTAAGAAACGTAATCTGTGAAATCGGCGAAATCTGTGGACGATCTTCCTTGCTCCCCTAACCTGAACCCTGAACCCTGAACCCCTGCCCATGCCACCGACCCTCGACCTGCTGCTGATCAACCCGGCCAGCCGGGCCCAGGTCTACCAGTCGTTGGCCGGCACGTTGGCGGCGGTCGAGCCCCCGGTCTGGGCGGGCTTGATGGCCGCCTTCGCCCGGCGGCGCGGCCTGTCGGTGGAATTGCTCGATGCCGAAGCGCTCGCGCTCTCATCGGCGGAAGCGGCCGACGAGGTGGGCCGGCTGAATCCGCGCTTGGCGGCGATCGTGGTCTATGGCCATCAACCCTCGGCTTCGACCCAGATCATGCCCGCCGCGGGAAGACTTTGCCGTGCGCTCAAGGCGGCTCATCCCGAAATCAAGCTGCTGCTGCTCGGCGGACACGTGGCGGCCTTGCCCGAACGCACGCTGCGCGAAGAAAGTGCCGATTTCGTCGCCGCGGGCGAAGGGCTGCACACGATCGTCGAACTCGTCGCCGCTTTGAAATCGACCTGCGCCGACCTGGGCAAGGTCCGCGGACTATGGTACCGCGACGGCCAGGCCATCTGTTCGAACGCCGCCGCGCCTCTGATCGCCGACTTGGACCGCGAACTGCCGGGCGGGGCCTGGGACTTGCTTCCGATGGATCGCTACCGGGCGCACAATTGGCACTGCTTCGGCGGCCACGATCGGCAGCCCTACGCCGCGCTCTACACCACGCTCGGCTGCCCTTATCATTGCAGTTTTTGCTGCATCCAGGCACCGTTCAAAGCGGGCGAGAGAGAGAGCGGTTACAAACCCACCGCGAACAGCTACCGTTATTGGAGCGCCGGCCACGTGCTCGCCGAAATTGATACGCTGGTCGAACGCCACGGGGTGCGAAACATCAAGATCGCCGACGAAATGTTCGTCCTCAATCGTCGGCACGTGCTGGAAATATGCGATGGATTGATCGAACGCGACTACGACCTGAGCCTGTGGGCCTACGCGCGGGTCGACACGGTGAAGCAAGACCTGCTCGACAAGCTCCGCCGGGCCGGCTTCCGCTGGCTGGCCTTTGGCATCGAGGCCGCCAGCGATCGGGTGCGCGACGACGTCGACAAACGTTTCGATCAGGAGGCGATCTACCGCGCGATGGCCCAGGTCCGCGAGGCGGATATCCACGTGATCGGCAACTACATTTTTGGACTGCCGGAGGACGACCACGAAAGCATGCGGGCCACGCTCGATTTGGCGCAGGAGCTCAACTGCGAGTTCGCCAACTTCTATTCGACGATGGCTTATCCCGGCTCTCCACTCTACGCGCAAGCCATCGAGGCGGGCTGGCCGCTTCCCGATTCCTGGTCGGGCTATTCGCAGCACTCGATCGACGCGCGCCCGCTACCCACGCGTCATCTTTCGTCCGACGAAGTGTTGGCGTTTCGCGACGAGGCGTTTCGACGGTACTTCCGCGATCGACGTTACCTTGACATGGTCCGCGGCACGTTCGGCGAACAGACCGTGCGGGAAATCGCCGAGATGACCTCGCACAAGCTCCTCCGGCGGAATTCCGCTCCGTTTGTCGCCGCGAGTTTTCGTGGTATCATGTGACTTGACGAGGCGACCCACGGCTCCTCGACGAACGGCTGCCAGCCAATCGATTGAGACCCAATCAATGACTACGAGAGACGATATCGCCAGGAAGCTGGCCGACGCACACCGCGTCGTCGAACCGACCATCGTACGAATTTCCCGGATTCGCACACCGCGCGAGGAGATTGTGACGGAGCCCATCAAGCTCCTGGAGGTCAACCGCGACACATCGCCCTCGGGAATTGTCCCGATCGCGTTTGGACCGTCGGGATCAATTCCAGTTCCTTCGGTGGTCGTTGAGATTACCCCCGAAGAATTCGAAAAGCTCTCAAGGCAAGGGCTCAAGCTGCCCTTGGGGTGGGAACTCGGTGAGACGCTTTACGAAGCGGTGGGAGAGGCTCCCAATGGCGGACCCTGAATCACGATGGAGCACGGCATTTATCCAGCCTCCCGTTTTTCCCTTGCCGGCAACGCTTCAATCGTTCCCATGCACCGCACCCGGGCCAGTGGCTCCGCTGGCGTCGTTTTCATCGCGAGGGATGAGCCGGGCAACCGACCAGGAACCAAGCGTCAGTGCGGCGCCGACGAGCATCGTTGCTTGGAAGGCCGTGTCGGGACCTCGATGTCCTTTGACCAGTTCGTAGAGGTGGCCTCCTAACCACATGGAAATGTCCGTGCCAACGTTGCACAAAGCCATGAATATGGCGAAGACGGTACCCGCCGCATGCACCGGACAAACCCGCGCCGCCAGATCGCACTGGATCAGGTTGGCCGTCATGTAGGTGAAACCCACCAGCACGCTGATCGCCGCGGCCGACGCCTCGTTCGTCATCAGAAAATAGGAAAGGGTGCTGATGATCCCACAGGCAATCGCGCCGGGCACCATCGCGCGCATCGAGAGCCTATGGCAATAGAAGCTGTAAACGGCGCACGCCGCGGCCGACCCGCACGAAAGGAGCGTGTTGCTGAAGCCGTAGAATTGTTCGCTGAAATCAAGCGTTACGGTCATGCGCAGGTAAATCAATGGGGAAGTGCAGGGGTTCAGGTGCCAGACGAACAGAAATCCGCCGACCATCAGAAACGTGCGCGAATGGAGCGCTTCGCGCAGGGTCTGCTTGACCGTCTTGAAATCTTCATGGATCACGGTCGGTGGAGGTTCACGCACGAACGTCGCCGACACGACCAGCGCCGCCGCCGCCAGCAAACCGCAGGCCAGAAATGCCACGTGGTGCATGTCGTGCTCGGTGAGCAAGCCCGCCACGCTGCCGGTGAGGATCGCGGCCAGGCTGCTCGCTCCCCAGCGCACCGACTGCAAGCGCGCGGTGAGACCAAAGAGCTGCCCCGCCTCGATGATCAAGGCGTCGAGCACGACGTCGCCAAAAGTCACGGCCAACGTCGGCAACATCAGCACCGCCAACAGTAGCCAACGCGAGTCGTGGGCAAGCGGCAAACGGGCCAGGCCGAGAAAACAAATGCTCGTAATCACGCCGGTCGCAAGCAAGTAGCTCTTGCGCCGCATGCCCGCCAGCGGCACGAAATCCGACAGCAGGCCGAAGAGAGGCTTCAGGCACCAAGGGACCGATAGCAACGCCATGAACGTCGTGATTTCATCTGCGCTGTGTCGCCAATCCTTTAAGAGCGAATTCACGGGCTGGTAAACCAGACCGGTCCCCGTTTCATTGACCCCCTGGATGAAGTACAGGGCGCCGAACAGAACAAACAAACCTACGACGCCTTGCCGCATACTCCCTACGCTTGCCGCCCCCCATGCCATAGGTATTGTCCGCCGCGTGAAGTATATAAAGTGGGGGGCGTTTCGTCGCCCCCAGCCGTTCAGGAAACGTAGGCCTTTGCCAAGCGATATTCTGGGTACGCAGCCCGGTAGTCGTCGGCCCGCCGAGTTTGAGAAAAAGCGCGTGGCAAGAAATCGAGCGCCTCCTCGAGTAGTTCGTCGGGTTCGGCGCAACTGAATCGCAAAAACCCCGCTCCGGCGTCGCCGAACGATTCTCCCCCAAGGCACGCCACGCCCTGCCGGTCGTCGGCGCCTTCCAGCAAGAACATCGCTAAACCTTGCGACGTGAGCCCGAGACGGTTGCAGATCGGCGCCACGTTCGGGAACAGGTAGAACGTGGCGCTGGGGTCGAGGCAACGCACCCCTTCGATGCGGTTCAATCCTCGGGCGAGGAGCTCGACTTTGCGGTGAAAAAGCTTCATGGTGTGGTCGCGCTCAAGCGTGTCGTGCGTCAGCGCCGCCGCCGCCGCCAACTGGGCCAAGGGCGCGACGCAAGACAGCGACGTGTTCAAGAGCGTGGAAAACACGTCCACGACGGCGGGAGAGGCAACCGCGAATCCCACTCGCCAACCGCTCATGCTGTACGACTTGCTGAACGTGTACGCGGCGACGCATTGCTGAATCATCCCCGGCTGCGCCAAGAGCGACTGGTGCCGTCCGCGCCAAACCATCTGGTCGTACGGCTCGTCGCTGAATACGGCCACGTCGCGCCCGCGGACCAAATCGGCCAGCCCGGCGAGATCGTCCTGGGTCGCAACGCCCCCCGTCGGGTTGTGCGGGCTGTTGAGAAAAATCGCCTTGGGACGCGGATCGTCGCGCAAAAATCGTTCGACATCGGCCAGTTCCGGGCGAAATTCGTTCGCCTGTTTCAAGCTCGCCAGGCAAAACCGCGCGCCTCGCCGCGCGATGTTCGGCAGGTAGGTGGGAAAATGAGGGCTGAACACCAGCACTCCGTCACCAGGATTCAGAAAGGCCTCGCAAAAGAGCAGTTCGAAGACCTTGGCGCCGGGGCCGACCACGACGTTGGCCGAGGTGGTTTGCAGGCCGTGCTCGTGGTTGACGTAGGCGCTGGCCGCCTCGCGCAGCTCGCCCAAACCGACGGAAGGGCAATAGTGCGAGAGGTCGTTGCGGATCGCCTCCATTCCGGCGGACTTGGCCGCGGCGGTGGTGGGAAACGGGCTGTCGCCGATTTCCAACTCGATCACGCGCTTGCCCGCCGACTTCAAGCGCTTGGCCACTGCCAACACGTTGAAGGCCGTCTCGACCCGGACCCCGCCCGCAAATTCACTGAAGGTCGGCGGCATAGGGGCTACTTCATTGCAATCGCACGCGCCAAGGGGCGCAGCACGTTGTCGATCACGTATTGATCCACCATCTCGTGACAAATACGTGTCAGGTGCTCCATTGCCGAGACGTAGGTCGTTTCCGATCCGAGACTGCCGTATTGCCGCGCGGTCAAGTAGACACTGAGCTGCTCCTCTGGGAAATCGCCCGTTCGCACCTGGTAGGCGTTGGTCCGGGTTTCGACGCTCAAGCGGCACTGGGTGCGGCAATCCTCGTCGAGTGCCAGCGTGATCGACGGCTCGTGGTTGATGACCGTGGCCCCGCCGATGTCGAGCATCCGCTCCAAGGCCGGGCTGACGCCCAAGGCCTCGGCGACGAGCTGATTGTGGTTGCCGCGATAGGTGAAATCGAAGCCGAACAAGAGGTCGAGCGCCTCGCAGTCCAAGGGGCTGACCGACAGCATGTAGGGCGCCAACTCCAAGGCCAGCCGGTGCTGTTCGAGGGCGTCGTCCACCGATTCCGGATTGACGTGCCCCGAGCACACGCGGCGGTTTTCGATCGTGGCCCAACGGTACTGCCCCCGGTCCTTGTCCTCCTCGAGCACGAAATCGCCCTTCTCGCGGCAATAGAAATTCCGCATGGTGGGGTACTTTTTTTGAATTCGTTCGAAATAGTGCAGGACGGTTTCGCGGTTGTTCGGCAGTTCCATCTCCGTGCTGAGGTTCATATTAACGTAAAAATCGTCGCACAAGGAACCGTATTCGCTCATTCGGGACATTCCTTCAGCGTCGTGGGGCGGCCTGGCGTGCAAGCGGCCGGCGTAGGAGGTATGGGCGCACCGCGCATTGCTTGCCGCGGGCTTGGTGCAGTATAGAATGTGGTGGGTGGCACTGTCAAAGCCGCCAAAAACCGGGCTAGAATTGAAGCGGGGCTTTTGTCAGAATACATCCTCGAACGACAATTTCCACGGGCAACTCCAGTCACCCCTCATGAACTACTGCGGTGCCGCATTGGACGCCGGTTCCTGGCAACTCGAACGCCGTATTGACGGCGCCGTACTGGTCCGGGTGCGCTCGCGTGGCGACGAAGGGCGGCGCGCGCCCGATGCCGTGTTCGCGTTTCGCACGGGCGATCCGCAATACCTTTTTTGGGAGGAGCGACTGCGCGCCATGGAAACCGGCGCGTGAGTGTGGATTTTGGAATCGATATCGACTCCAAGGCCGAAAATCCAAGATCTCCCCGCCTGACGAATGATGGCCGATCGCCCCTTGCCCAGCCTCCCTCCCCGCGCCGCGGACAGCCACAAGGGCGATTTCGGCAGAGCGCTCGTCGTAGGCGGCTCGCGTGGAATGGCGGGCGCGATCGCCCTGGCTGGGATGGCCGCGCTTCGCGGCGGGGCCGGCCTGGTGCAGTTGGCCGTTCCCGAAGACTGTTCGCACCTTGTCGCGTCGTTCGAACCCTCGTACATGACGGTCGGTCTGTCCGGCGACTCACAAGGGCGGATGAGCCAACCGGCGCAAGTCACTTTGGCCGAATTGCTCGGCCCGGCGACGG
>Ga0307374_10007882_pt1 | contig 16091 bp, 18 predicted proteins | sample OX3MG_FD_202532 | JGI IMG/M metagenome (GOLD analysis project Ga0307374, IMG submission 202532) | Soil microbial communities from Risofladan, Vaasa, Finland - OX-3 | ecosystem: Environmental > Terrestrial > Soil > Coastal area > Acid sulfate soil | place: Finland: Risofladan, Vaasa | collected... | reverse complement strand
TAGTCCTCCATCTCCTCGCCCAGCTTCTCGCGCAGCGTGGCCCGCACGTCGATCTCGGTCAGCACGCCGAAGCCCTGCGACCTGAGAGCGTCACGGACCCGGTCCACGGTCTGCGCGAAGGGCCCGGAAGTATGCACGGTGATGCCGTAATCCATCGGTTCCTCCCTGTCGGCAGGGCAGATCAGGCCAGGGTGAGGAACAGCTTCTCCAGCTGCTCCTGCGACAGCGGGGCCTCGCTGTCGGCGGCGAGGCACTGGCGCATGCCGCTGGCGACGATCTTGAAGCCGGCCCGGTCGAGCGCCCGGGAGACCGCGGCCAGCTGGGTCACCACCTCGGCGCAGTCGCGGCCTGATTCCACCATCGCGATGACGCCCGCGAGCTGGCCCTGCGCGCGCCGCAGCCGGTTCAGCACGGCGCTGACCGCCTCGTCGTCAACCTTCATCTGCTCTCCTCTAACTCTCCCAGGAACTATACCCCATGGGGTATCTATGCGGCCGGGGTAGATCAGCTACCCGCGCTCGGTGGCGTTGGCCTGGGCTAGCAGGCTGGCGGCTAGCTCGCGGGCCTCGGCTGTCGTCAGCGCTGCCCAGGTGCCGTCATGGCAGCCCGGGCATTCACCGATGTCCACGGTGACCCGCCGGGCCGGGCGGTGCGTGTCGCCGACGGCGATCAGCCCGACCGTCACGTCCCGGCCGCAGGTGGTCTGGAAATGGTGCCCACCCCGGGCGCCGCCTGGTGTTGAAGCTCGCATCCGGCACGGCCCTCCGTTCTGCCTGACAGGGGTTAGGGGCGCTGTGCCCGCACCACGGTGTCGATGGCCACCCGTTCACCCTCGTCGGTCGTGACCGGGCGCCGGGCCTGCGCGGCCCGGCGGATGGTCAGGCCGGGCAGGGCATGGACCACCTCGTCGGCCCGGTGCAGGATCTGCGGGTCCTGTGGGCCGCCGTGGCCATGCGCGATGTTGTCCACGTCATGGCCGACGACCAGCAGGGTGCCGCCGGGAGCGAGGGCGGCGGCCGCCGCGGCCAGCAGCGGGCGGAACTCGTCCGGGGGCAGGTGGATGTAGGCGAGCAGGACCAGGTCGTAGGCGTCCTCGCCGGGCTGGTACGTGCGCAGGTCGGCCTCGACCCAGTCGACGCCTGTCACCCCGCGTGCCTCAGCCAGCTTGGCCGCCTTGGCGAGCGCGACGGGGGAGAAGTCGACCGCCGTCACCTGCCAGCCTTGCTCGGCCAGCCAGATGGCGTTGCGCCCCTCACCGGCGCCGAGGTCGAGTGCGCGGCCCGGTGGCAGGCCCGCCAGTTCCTCGACTACGAACCGGTTCGCCTCAGCGGTCCAGACCAGCTCCATGCTGCCGTACCGCTCGTCCCACTGGTCCCGGTCCACTGCGCCGCCTCTCCGCTCGCTGTCAGCCGGGTGGCGTCACGCGCCGCCCGACTGGGCGCCTTCATGCTCGGCGATGCTAGCGCGCACCTGGTCCATGTCGAGTTCGCGGGCCTTGGTGATGAGCTGGCTCAGCGCGGCCGCGGGGAGCGCGCCGGGCTGCGCGTACACGACGACGTTGTCACGGATGATCATCAGCGTGGGGATCGAGGAGATACCGAACGAGGCCGCCAGGGCCTGCTGTGCCTCGGTGTCCACCTTGCCGAACACCGCGTCGGCGTGCTCCTGCGACGCCTGCTCGAAGACCGGGCCGAAGACCCGGCAGGGGCCGCACCAGGCCGCCCAGAAGTCGACCAGTGCCAGGTCGGCGCCGTCGATCACGGACTCGAAGTTCTCGGCCGTCAGCTCGACCGTCGCCATGGGGTGCCTCCTCAGCTGCGCGGGCATCCGCCACAGATACCCTCCGGGGTATGCAACCAGCCTCCCGCGCACTCCATTCCCCGCCCCGCCGCACTCCCCGCCCCGCCGCCCGGAACTCCGGGCGGCAACCATGATCATGGTGGCTTTTATGCGTCAGACCGCCACCGACCTGGTGGCACTGCTCGGGAAGGGGGAGTAATGGCAAGCCGTTCCAGGCCGCCCCCTGACCTGACAGCCGCCGACACCTATCGAGGAGGGCCAGCCATGCGCCACACCAGGCTCGCCGAACCGCAGGACTACCTGGCCCGCCGGGAGGAACTCCAGCGTGCCGAGATCGACCTGATGCGGCAGGCCGAGCGCGTCGCCCAGCTGCGGCGCGACCTGCCCGCCGGCGCCCCGGTCGCGGACTATGAGTTCCGCGAGGGCCCGCCGGGCCTGGCCGGTGGCGACGAGCCCGTCACCACCGTCCGCCTCAGCGAGCTGTTCACCGGCCCTGGCCGTGCGCTGGTCATCTACCACTTCATGTACGGCAAGCAGCAGACCAGCCCGTGCCCGATGTGCACCATGTGGATCGACGGCTTCAGCGCGGTCGCCCACCACCTGGCGCAGAACGCCGATTTCGCCATCGCCGCCGCCGCCGATCCGGCCATGCTGCGGGCACACGCCCGCGCCCGCGGCTGGGCCGGGCTGCGGCTGCTCAGCTGCGGCGACAGCACGTTCAAGTTCGACCTGGGCAGCGAGGACGAGGCCGGGCACCAGGACTCGACCGTCTCGGTGTTCACCAGGGACGGGGACGGCCAGGTGCGCCACTTCTACTCGGCGCACCCGCGCATGGACGAGACCGTGGACCAGCGGGGCATCGACCTGCTGAGCCCGGTGTGGCACATCCTGGACCTCATCCCTGGCGGGCGCGGCGACTGGTACGCAGCGCTGGACTACGGCCCGCCCGGCCCATAAGAATCCGGCCGCCGAACGAGCTGCCGGGGCTGGCCGGGCTGTGACCGCCAGCCGGGCCCTGTGACCGCCCAGCGAACCGCCAGGGCCGGGACCTCCGGCCCTGGCGGTTCGCTGGGCACGGGGCGAGGCTGCGCTCATGGAAGAACCCAAGCCGCGGCCCCGGCCAACCCCGGTGCAGTCGGGCAACCCGCGCATCACGGTCTCGTTCCCGTTCTCCAAGATCGACATCCATGAACCCAGCGCCGCCATGTCCGAGGTCGCTGGCCTGGTAGCGCAGCTGGCCGACCAGGCCGCCGAACTGTCCCACGAGCTCGCGGCGGACGGGGCGGACGCGGCCGACCAGCTCGCCGAGGAGGCGCGGCTGCTGGCCGCGCGCCTGGGCGCCAGCACCGGCTGAACCCCGGCCGGCGGCTGCGCACGTCATCTGGCCCGGGCGGGTGCCGGGCGAGGCCTGGGTCGCGATGGTGATTACGCTGCCTCCGGGCTCAGCTTGCGGGGCCGGACTCGCGGCCTGATTCCCGCGGTCCGTGCACGGTGATCAGCACCAGTCCGGCGGCGATCACCAGGCAGGCGCAGATCGCGCCGCCGCGGTCGTGCGGCGGCCGGGTCGGCCAGACCCAGGGCGTGACCGAGCGGTGGGCCAGCGCCCCTTCGGTGATCAGCAGGTAGGCCATCGGCCCGGTCCAGCCGAACGCGCCGCCGAGGACGGCCGCGGACAGCAGGCCGATGCCGACCATGCCGCCGAGGTTGCGGAGCAGAAGCAGGGTCCCGCCTGGCATCGCGCCCGCCGCGGCCCCGGCGGCCAGCGCGCCGAACGCGACGGTGGTGAGCGCGACGGCCGCGCCCAGCCGAAGCCAGGGCAGCCACCGGCCGGCGGCCCGTTCTGGCTCCCCGAACGGCCCGTAGGTGGTGACCGCGATCACCGCCGCGGCCCCGGTCTCGATCGTGAGCGGGATGACCTGCCGCGCGGCGGCCCCGCCTGCGATGTTCCAGTGCCAGTGCAGCGCGGCCCATAGCAGCGCACCGAGCCCGGCCAGCAGCGCCAGCGCCATCGGCACCCGGCGGCTGACCAGGTACAGCCGCGCCAGCCGCCATCCGGCGGCCGCCCGGTCTCGCCGGGTCCCGGCCGCCGGAGCAGGGACGTTTCCCGGCGCCGGCCGGTGCAGGCCTGCAGTGGTCATGGCAGTTCCTTGAGGGTGAGCCGGCCGGCCCGCAGCGCGGCCAGGTGAACGGCGAGCCAGGCGTGCTGTGCCACGGCGGGCAGGGTGGCGAGCCGCCGGGCTGCTGCGTAGACCGGCCCGGCCGCCGGTCCCGGTGCGGGTCCTGGCACATTCTTGGCGGTGGCCACCAGCTTGGGCTGTGCGGCGAACGGTATCCCGGCACCTCGCAGCAGCGCTGCCTGCACGGCCTGCTGCACCGGGCTGCCGCCGCCGTTGCCCGCGCCGACGAAGGCGTGGGCGAACGCCAGCCGTATCTGGTCGACGAACTGTTTCGTGGCCACGGGCCCGTCGCAAAAGCCGCACGGTCCAGGCATGTCGAGCATGCCGAGCGACACGCGGAGCGCCGTCGGGTGGCCGCCAAGGGTTATCGCCTGCGGGGGCCCGCCGTCACTGCTGGTGTATGCCGCGGCGACCTGCCCGGCACGCGCTGGCGTGCCGGGCAGGCCGACCACCTCGGCGAGCACCGGCGTCAGCGCGGCGGTCATGTCCGGCAGCCATCGGCGGTAGGCCGGGTTCAGGCACACCGGGACCCCGGCGGCGTGGCCGCAGGCGGGAGTGTAGGTAATCGGCGCGTCGTTCGCGGCGTCGTGCAGGGCGGGGATGACCATGCCGTGCGCTGACAGCCGCGCGGTGCTGGCCAGCCCGACGGCGGTCCCCGCCAGCGCCACACCGGCGAGCGTGAGGACTGCGGCGGCGCGGCGCAGCCACTGGCCGCCGGCCCGGGCGGGCAGGCCGGTCAGGCCCAGTGCCGCGACGGCGATCCCGGCCAGGAAGATAATCCGGGCGATCGGCAGGTCCGGCAGCCACGGGAAAAAGATCCCGGAGTCCTGGCTGTCGAAATTGCCGTTGGAGTTGGTCGGCAGGATCAGTGCCCACCCGGTGTTGTGTCTGAACCCGGTCTGCGACGACAGCATCATCGCCAGGAACCCGCCGAACGTGGCCACCGGCGCGGCGAACCGGCTCGGCCAGTAGGCCCCGACGGCGAACCCGGCGGCGCTGAACGCGGTCACCGCCGTGGCGCCGGCGGCGACCCACCACCACGGTGGCGTGCCCCCGACGCCCTGGCGGGCGTAGATCGCGAACAGGATGCCCACGAAGACCAGGTAGGCCGCCACCGCCCAGATCGCGGTCGCGGCCCAGGTGGCGAGCTGGGCCGCCCAGCGCGGCCGGGCAGTCGCGGTCACCAGGTCAGCCAGGCCGCGGCGGCCGTCCCGCGATCCCATCCAGGCGGCCACGCCGGCCACGAACGGCCCGAAGTCAATGATGGTGCCGCCCTGGCCCATGTTCCAGAACGTGCGCAGCCCATACAGCGGTGCCGCGCCGGTACTGGGCCGGTAGGAGTCGAACCAGAACAGCGCGGCGATCAGCGGCAGGATCCATGGCATCGCGTTGCGGCGCAGTTCCACGCGCAGCAGCCGCGCGGCGTTGAGCGGGACCGCGCTGGCGGCGCGCGGTGTCCGGTGCCGTACCGGGGCGGTCGCGGCGGTCATCACGCCGCCGCCGTTGCGGACCGGGCTGCCGCGAGCACCGCGCTGTAGCCGCGCTCCAGTGGGGCGTCGCCGGCCGCGCCGGTGCCCTCGCCGCGGGCGGTCAGCTCGTCCGGCGTGCCCTGGAACACGATCTTCCCGGCGTCCATCAGCGCGACCTTGCTGCAGGCGGCGCCAATGTCCTCGACCAGGTGGGTGGAGACGATCACGCTGGCCCGCTCGCCGAGGTCGCGCAGCAGGGCGCGGAACGCCACCCGCTGCTCCGGGTCAAGACCGGCGGTCGGCTCGTCCAGCAGCAGCAGCTCGGGCTCGTTGACGATCGCCTGCGCGATCCCGGCCCGGCGCAGCATGCCGCCGGACAAGGTGCGCAGTTTCGCTCTCGCCCTGCCGCCGAGGTCGACCCGCTCGATCGCGGTGGCCACCGCCTGCGGCACCCGGCCAGGCGGCATCTCCTTCAGCAGCGCGAAGTACTCGACGAACTCGGCCACCGTGAATCCCGGGTAATAGCCCAGGTTCTGCGGCAGGTAACCGAGCCTGCGCCGGATCTCCCGCCGCGGCCCGTATCCGCCGGGGTCGCGGCCGAGCAGCCGCACGCGGCCGGAACTCGACGGGATCACCGTGGCCATCATCCGCAGCAGCGTGGTCTTGCCCGCGCCGTTCGGGCCCAGCAGCCCGAACACCCCGGGACCGGTCTCCAGGGTCACCCCGGCCACCGCCTGGGTGCGGCCGAACCGCCTGGTCACATCGCTGATCTCAACGTTCATGACGTTCCTTTCGGAATACGGGTGGCAAACCACGCGATGGCGCCGCAGGCGGCGGCGACCGTCAGGTAGGGAAGGACCAGCGCGGAACTGGCGACCGCCGTGGCGACCTGGCCGGAAGCCGAGTTCACCGACAGCACTGTGATCGCCCAGGCGGCCAGGCCCGCTGCGACGCCGGCGTTCGCCGAGCGGGTGACCGTCGCCGCCGCAAGAGCCAGCGCGGACACCGCGGTCATCGGGACTAGCCAGCCGAAGGTGACCGCGGCCGCGGTCCCCGACGCCGCCGACGCGGCCAGCCCCAGCGCCGCGTTCAGCGCGAACACGGCCAGCACCCGGACCAGCAGCACCATCCGGTCGCTGACCGCCATGCTCTGCGACAGCTCCCAGGCCGGGTCGATGCCCGGCCCGTAGGCGTAGGCGACGCCCGCGGCGGCGACCGCGGGCGCGAACAAGGCCACGAACGGCGTGCCGGTCCCCAGCGTGGCGAACATCCCGGCCGCCAGCACGACCGCGCTGGCGATGACCCAGCCGAGCAGCAGCGACGGCGTGGTCACCAGCGCCCGCGCCAGGCCCGGCGAGCGCAGCGCCCGCCCGGCCAGCCGCTCCAGCAGTCCCGGGCGGCGGCGCCAGGCCTCCGCGGCCACTCCCAGCCACACCCGGTGCAGATCGACGTCACGCGGGCACTGGTCCTGGCCCGGTCCCGGCAGGTCATCGCGGTCACCAGTCATCTCATGGCTATAGGTCATCGTCCGCCTCCGTCCCGCACCGGCTGCCGCAGCACCGCGCGCATGAGCTGGCGGACCCGGTGAGCGCGGCTCTTCACGGTGCCCTCGGGAACGCCCATCAGCCCGGCCACCTCGGTGACCGTCCGGTCCTCCACGTACATCAGCCGCCAGACCTCCTGCGTCGTGCTGCCCTCCGGGCCGAGCGCCCTGACCGCCTCGGCGAGGTCAGCCCGGGACACGGCGGCCTCCGCCGGATCACCCGCGTGCTGGCCGCCGTGGCTGCCCAGGGCGGCCAGCGGCAATCCGTCCGGGCCGCGGCGGCGCAGCCACAGCGCCGCCTGCCGCCGGGTGATCCCCCACAGCCAGCCGCCTGGCGAGCCTTCGGGCCGGTAGCCGCGCGCCCCCCGCCAGACCGCCAGGAAGCTCTCCTGCAGCACGTCCTCCACCTCGGCCGCGGGCAGGATGGGGCGCAGCCGGGCTGCCAGCCACGGCGCGTGCCGTGCGAACAACTCCCGCAGCGCGGTATCGTCGCCGCCCGCCATCGCAGCGATCAGCTCATCGTCGTCCATCGCTTCTCTATTGCGTTCCGGCGGCAACAGGTTCACCGACGCGGGAAATTACGGCAACACCATGAGAGATTCCGGTTTCAGGCCTGGAATCGGCACTTCCCCGGCCGCCCCGCCCAGCAGCGGCGCCATCCACGCGGCGGGCGAAGTCGGCCGGGCATGCCGCACCGTCCGGCCCGATTACGCCACATTCCAGCAGCCTGCTATCGGCTCGCCGGGGCAGAATGAGAGCGACCGGACGGCCCAGGCGTGGGAGGCAGGCACATGCGTATCGCCGTGTCACTGCAGGATCCTTCAGGTGCTGACCCCTTCGCCGACCTGCGTGGACAGGTGCAGCGGGCGGCCGGCGAAGGCTTCTCGTCGGTGTGGTTGAGCAACATCTTCGGGCTGGACGCGCTGACCGCGCTGGCCGTCGCCGGCAGCCAGGTCGGCGGCATTGGCCTGGGAACGGCGGTCGTCCCCACCTACCCGCGCCATCCCGCTGCCCTGGCGCAGCAGGCGCTCACCGTCGCCGCGGCGACAGGCGGCCGGCTCACCCTGGGGATCGGCCCGTCCCACCAAATCGTGATCGAGGACATGTTCGGTTACGACTACAGCAAGCCGATCCGGCACATGCGCGAATACCTCGCGGTCCTGCTGCCGCTGCTGGACCGGCGCCCGGCCTCGTTCAGCGGGGAGACTGTCCGGGCCAATATCGGCCTCACCACCCCGGGGGAGGGCCGGGTGCCGGTGCTGGTCTCGGCACTGGGCACCCAGATGCTGCGGCTGGCGGGCCAGCAGGCGGACGGCACGGTGCTGTGGATGACCGGCCCGGCCACGGTACGGGACCACATCGTGCCGACGATCACGCAGGCGGCGGCTGAGGCCGGGCGGCCCGCGCCGCGGGTCGTGTGCATCCTGCCGGTCTGCGTCACCAGCGACCCGGCCGCTGCCCGCGAGCGGGCGGCCAAGGTGTTCGCGATCTACGGGCAGCTGCCGTCCTACCGGGCCATGCTCGACCGGGAAGGCGCGGCCGGCCCGGCGGACGTGGCCATCGTCGGTGACGAGGACGCCGTGGGCGAGCAGATCGAGGTGCTGGCGCAGGCGGGCGTCACCGACTTCGTCGCGGGCGGGTACGGCCGCGGCGACGACGCCGGCCGTACCCGCACCTTCCTGCGCTCACTGCTGACCTGACCCGGCCGCGGGAACTGCCCGCCGTTCCTGCCCGTTATCCGGGCACGGCCGGTCGTGGCCGTGACAACCCTCGGGACCATCGCCTCTGGCCAGCCCCAGTGCTGGGTACACAGACTGGGACGAAGGGGGTTTGCCATGCCGTTTCTCGACCGGCTCGACGCAGGCCGGCGGCTCGCCAGCCGCCTGCAGCACCTGCGGGGTGAGGACCTGGTGGTACTGGGGCTCCCCCGGGGCGGGGTCCCGGTCGCGGCGGAGGTGGCGCGGGCGCTGAGGGCGCCGCTGGACGTGATCGTGGTGCGCAAGCTCGGGGTCCCGGTCCAGCCGGAGCTGGGGATGGGCGCGATCGGGGAGGGCGGCGTCCGGATCATCAACCCGGAGGTGACCGCCATCGCCCGGGTCAGCGAGAGCGAGATCGCCGCGGTGGAGGAACGGGAGCGGGCCGAGCTGCTGCGGCGGGCCCGGCGGTTCCGGGGCGATCGGCCCCGGACCCCGCTGGCCGGGCGGACCGCGATCATCGTCGACGACGGCATCGCCACCGGCTCCACCGCGCGGGCCGCCTGCCAGGTCGCCCGGGCGCAGGGCGCGGCCCGGGTGGTGCTGGCGGTGCCGGTCGCCCCGCCGGCCACTCCCGCCACGATGGGCGACGACGCCGACGAGGTGATCTGCCTGGAGACGCCGGAGCACTTCCTGGCGATCGGCGAGTGGTACGAGGACTTCTCCCAGACCAGCGACGACGAGGTGGTCGCGCTGCTGCGCGCCGCGGCCGCTGACCGGGCCCCGGCCGGCCCGGTCCCGGAGCCGCTGGCCGCCGGCGCCGCCTGGGACGGCGACGTCACGATCGACGCCGGCCGGGTCCGGCTCGCCGGGCATCTGAACACGCCCGGCGCCGACGCCGGGCTGGTGCTGTTCGCGCACGGCAGCGGGAGCAGCCGGCACAGCCCGCGCAACCGGTTCGTGGCCGGTGTGCTGGCCCGCGCCGGGCTCGGCACGCTGCTGTTCGACCTGCTGACCCCGGAGGAGGAGCGCGACCCCGCCAACGTCTTCGACATCGGGCTGCTGGCTGGCCGCCTGACCGCCACCACCCGCTGGCTGCGTGAGCGGGCGCGCCTGGCCGGCACACCGATCGGCTACTTCGGGGCCAGCACCGGTGCCGGCGCCGCCCTGTGGGCCGCCGCCGAGCCGGATGCCCAGATCGCCGCCGTGGTCTCCCGTGGCGGCCGGCCCGACCTGGCCATTCCCCGGCTCGCGCGGGTGCGGGCACCGACGCTGCTCATCGTCGGCGGCCTGGACGAGGTGGTGCTGGGGATGAACCGCGCCGCCCAGGAGCACCTGCGGTGCGAGAACCAGCTCGCGGTGGTGCCCGGGGCGACCCACCTGTTCGAGGAGCCCGGCACGCTGGAGCAGGCGGCAGGACTGGCCCGGGACTGGTTCACCCGCTACCTCGCCCCGGCCCATGCCCCGGCCTGACCAGCCGCCACCCGGCCCGGCCGGCCACGCGGCTGTCGCCGAAACCCATTCGGGTGTGGTGTTCTTCGCCGGCGACCATGCCTACAAGCTGAAGAAGCCGCTCGATCTGGGCTTCCTCGACTACCGGAGCCGGGAGGCGAGGCAGGCCGCCTGCCACCGGGAGGTAGAGCTGAACCGGCGCCTGTCGCCCGACGTGTACCTGGGCGTGGCCGACGTGCTCGGTCCCGACGGGCAGCCGTGCGATCACCTGGTGGTGATGCGGCGCCTGCCGGCTGGCCGCCGGCTGGCGACCCTGGCCATGGCGGGCGAACCGGTCGGGGAGGGCCTGCGCCAGCTGGCCCGGCTGCTGGCCGCGTTCCACGCCCGGGCGGGCACCTCCGCCGCGGTCGAAGCCGCCGCCAGCCGCGACGCCCTGGCTGGCCGCTGGGAGGCGAACGCCACCGAGATGGCCCGCTTCGTCGGGCCGCTGTTCGACCCTGCCACCGCCGGGCAGGTCATCACGCTCGCCCGCAGCTACCTGGCGGGCCGGGAGAGCCTCATCCAGGCCCGGGTGGCCGCCGGCCGGGCCCGGGACGGCCACGGCGACCTGCTGGCCGACGACATCTTCCTGCTCGATGACGGCCCCCGGGTGCTGGACTGCCTGGAGTTCGACGATGCCCTGCGCTGGGACGACACCCTGGCGGACGTCGCGTTCCTGGCCATGGACCTGGAGCGGCTGGGCCGGGCCGACCTGGCGGGCGAGTTTCTCGCCGCCTACCGGGAGTTCGCCGGCGACAGCTGGCCGGACTCGCTGGCCCATCATCACATCGCCTACCGGGCCCAGGTGCGGGCCAAGGTGACCGCCCTGGCCTGGGAGCAGGCCGGCGGGGACGAGGCGGGCCAGCAGGTGCTGGCCCAGGCTGCCCGGCACCTGCTCGACCTCGCCGCCTGGCACCTGTCCGCCGGCCGGATCCGGCTGGTGGTGATCGGCGGGCTGCCCGGCACCGGGAAGTCCACGCTGGCGGCCCGTGTCGGCGAGGCACTCGACGCGGCCGTGTTCCGCTCGGATGTGGTCCGCAAGGAACTGGCCGGCCTGGACCCGGCGGCGGTGGCGGCTGCTCCGTTCGGCGAAGGGCTGTACCGGCCGGATATGACCGACGCCACCTACGGCGAGATGCTGCGGCGGGCGGGTGCCACGCTCACAGCTGGCCGCAGCGTGGTGCTGGACGCCTCCTGGCACGAGGAGGCCTGGCGGGCGGCGGCGCGCTCGCTGGCCACGCAGGCCAGTGCCGACCTGGCGGAACTGCGGTGTGAACTGCCGATCGAGGTGATCGCCGGGCGGGTCAGCCGGCGGCGGGCAGGCGGTGGCGACGCCTCGGACGCGACCATCTCGGTGGTGCAGCGGCTCGCGGCCTCGCAGCAGCCGTGGCCGTCCGCGACGGTGGTGGACACCGCGCCGCCGCCGGAGGACGTGGCCGCGCGTGTGCTCGGGTCGCTCGGCACGCCGGGCGCGCGGGTGCGCCCGCCGGGCAGCCCGCGTCCCCACCGGGTCCCCGCGCCGGCCGGGCAGGTGACCAGGTGAGCCTGGCACTGGTCACCGACCTGTACGAGCTGAACATGGCCGCCAGCTATCTGCGCCGGGGCATGACCGGGACGGCCACGTTCAGCCTGTTCGTGCGTGATCTCCCGCGCAGCCGCGGCTTCCTGGTGGCCGGCGGGCTGGCCGACTGCCTGGCCTACCTGGAGTCGTTCGCGTTCGCCGAGGAGGACCTGGAATGGCTGCGGGCGGCCGGGTTCGCCGATGACACCGTCGCCGCCTTCGCCTCGCTCCGGTTCACCGGTGACGTGCATGCCATCCCCGAGGGACGGGTCGTGCTGCCGGACGAGCCGCTGCTGGAGGTCACCGCGCCTATCGCCGAGGCCCAGCTGGCGGAGACCTACCTGCTGAACCAGGTGACGTTCCAGACGGCCATCGCCACCAAGGCGGCCCGCTGCGTGCTGGCCGCCGGTGGCGACATCGACCTGGTGGACTTCGCCCTGCGCCGCACCCACGGGGTGGACGCGGGAATGGCCGTCGCCCGGCTGTCGGCCATCGCCGGCTTCACCGGCACCAGCAACGTGGAGGCGGCCCGGCTGTTCGGGCTGCAGGCGGCGGGCACGATGGCGCACTCCTACATCGAGGCGTTCGGCGACGAGGCGAGCGCGTTCCGCGCCTTCGCGCAGGACCTGCCGGGCCGGACCACGTTCCTGGTCGACACCTACGACTCCCTGCGCGGGGTCGAGGCGGCCATCGGGGTGATCCGCGAGATGGGCCTCACCCGCTCGCTCGCGGTCCGGCTGGACAGCGGCGACCTGGCGGCGCTGGCGGTCCAGACCCGCCGCCTGCTGGACGCGGCCGGGCTGGCGCAGGTGCGGATCTTCGTCAGCGGCGGGCTGGACGAGCATGACCTGGAGCGGATGCGGATGGCGGGGGCGCCGATCGACGCCGCCGGGATCGGCACCCGGCTCGGGGTGTCGGCCGACGCGCCGACCCTCGACAGTGCCTACAAGCTGGTTGCCTACGACGGCCGCCCGGTGCTCAAGCTGTCGCCCGGCAAGGCGACCCTGCCCGGCGCCAAGCAGGTCTGGCGGCGGCTGCCGATCGAGGAGGACCTGCTCTGCGGCCGCGACGAGCCCGGATCGCCGGCCCTGGAACCGCTGCTGGTCCCGGTGATGCGCGGGGGAGTGCGCACCGGCCAGCCAGACACCATTGAGCTGGCCCGCGAGCGGCTGCGGCATGATCTGGCCGGGCTCCCGGCCGAGGCCCGCGACCTGCACGAGCCGCTGCCTCCCCGGGTGCGGGTGTCAGCCCCGCTGCGCGCCCTGGCCGCCACCCTCACCAACAACCTCCGTCACACCAGCACCTGAGGTCGGGGTGGAGGGCGCTGCACGCTAGCCGGCGGGCATCTCCGTGTGGCATTGGGGGCAGGTGGTGGGCGGGTCGTGGTCGGCTACGGCGCCGCAGGCGGGGCAGACCCGCCGCAGCAGGCAGGCCGGGTCGCCGGGGCGGTCGTCGCCAGGGTCGTAGCGGCCGGCGATGGCCGCGCCGGCGGCGTCCTCACTGCTCACGGGGTGCTCCTCAGGCGGTCGGCCAGGACCGCCGCCTGGCTGTGCTCGATGTCCCTGGTCGCGGTCAGCGGGGTGAGCGGGGTGAGCGGGCCTGAGCGGGCCAGTTCGCGCAGGTGGTCCAGGGTCCGGGCGTTGTCCCTGGCTTCCCCGGCGGTGGTCGCCGCTGGGGAAGCCAGGGCGGTTGGCGACCGAGTTCATCGTATCACGATATATTTGCCCGGGGGCGGCGAGGGTCCCCGGCGTCATACGGTGAGGAGGTGCCCGAGCTGACCCGCCGCGACTTCGAGAACCTGCTGGCCTTCCGGACCAGCCTGCGCCGTTTCCTGCACTGGAGCCAGACCCAGGCCCAAGCCGTCGGGCTGACCCCTGCCCAGCATCAGCTGCTGGTCGCGATCAAGGGGCACCCGGGCGGGCAGCAGCCCACCGTCGGCGAGCTCGCCGGCTACCTGCTGCTGCGCCATCACAGCGCGGTCGAGCTGGTGGACCGGGCGGTGGCGGCGGGCCTGGTCGAGCGGCGCGGCGACGCCGAGGACGGCCGGGTGACCAGGGTCGGGCTCACCGGCGACGGCGAGGCGCGGCTGGGCATGCTCGCGCCCGCTCACCTGGACGAGCTGCGCGACCTGGCGCCCGTGCTGGACCAGCTGGTGGCCGGCTGGGCGGCCCGGGTACCCGAGCCGGATCCGCGCTAGCTCACATGTGCAGCCGGGCGCGCTCGTGCGTGATGTCCTCGATCTCCCCGGCCGCCGTGCTCAGCAGCTTGTGCGCGAGGTCCGACAGGGCGCGTGCGGCGGCGATCTCCTCGCCGATCTCGGTGACCTCCTGATCGTCGGGGTTGCGGCGCGCCAGCCCGTGGCCGCTGACCTCGATGCCTTTCCTGGCCAGCCGTGCCTCCGCCTGCGTCTCCCGGTCCTGCTCCCGGAGCGAGACCTCGACCGGCCAGCGGTCGATCATCGTCATGGTGCTCACCTCACTTCCTCCATGGGCGCTCATCTTCACCATCCGCGCCAGCCCGGGCCGTCCTGAAGGGTCCTTCAGCCCCCAGTACGGGGACCTCCGGCCACCGCCCGGCCCTGGCCTCGCTGCGCCGCTGTGGTCTTTACCGCGATCCGGGCCGCAGGAATGCGGTGAGCTGCCCGAACGGCCAGGTGTTGATGACGTCACCGGCAGTCAGCCAGCCGCGCTGCGCGGTGCCGATGCCGTAGCGCAGGTGGCCCAGGTGCCCGATCGCGTGCGCGTCGGTGTCGATGGCGAACCTCACCCCATGCCGCAGGGCCATCCGGACATGCTCGGCGCAGGCGTCCAGCCGGTCGGGGAAGGCGTCGATCTCGACCGCCGTGCCACAGTCCGCGCAGGCCGCGAAGACCGCGTCCCAGTCGGCGTCCACCGGCGGCCGCTTCCCGATCTTCCGCCCGCTGGGGTGGCCCAGGATGGAGACCCAGGGGTTGCGCACCGCCCGGATCAGGCGCCGGGTCATCGCCTCCCGCGGCTGGGTGAAGGCCGAGTGCACCGACGCCACGCACAGGTCGAAATCGCGCAGGATCTCCGGCGGCCAGTCGACGTCACCGTCGGGGTCGATGTTGAGCTCGGTGCCGTGCAGCAGCCGCATCCCGGCGTGCCTGCCGTCCAGCGCGCGGACCTGCTCCCGCTGGGCGAGCATCTTCTCCAGCGTCATCCGCTGCATGAACAGGTTCGGCGCGTGGTCGGTGACCGCGTAGTAGGCGTGGCCGCGGCCGGCGGCGGCGGTCACCATCTGCTCCAGGCTGGCCGTGCCGTCGGTGAGGTCGGTGTGGGTGTGCAGGTCCCCGCGCAGGTCGGCCTCGGTCACCAGCACCGGCAGCTCACCGCGCCGGGCCGCCTCGATCTCCCCGCCGTCCTCGCGCAGCGGCGGCGGGATCCACGGCAGCCCGAGCCGCTCGTACACCTCCTCCTCGGTGGCCGACACGATCGTGTCGCCGGTGGCCACGTCGAACAGGCCGTACTCGGACAGCTTCAGCTTGGCGTGCACGGCGATCTCCCGGGTGCGGATGTTGTGCGCGCGCGACCCGGTGAAGTACTGCAGGGCCGCACCCCAGCTCGCCGGGGGCACGACCCGCAGGTCGACCTGAAGCCCTGCGGTGGTGGCCACCGAGGTCTTGGTGGGGCCGCTGGCCACCACCCGCTCGACGTGGGGGAGCGCGGTCAGCGCCGCCATCAGCGCCTCCGGCTGGTCCGAGATCGCCAGGATGTCGATGTCGCCGATGGTGTCCTTCATCCGTCGCAGCGACCCCGCGTAGGCACAGCGCTGGCAGCCCGGGACCGCCGCGAGCAGGCCGGTCAGCTCCTCGGCGAGGCCCATCGCCACGTCCAGCCTGGCCCGGCCCCGCGCCTTGCGGATGACCTCGATGCCACGCAGCAGGTTCTGCTCCGACTTGGCGCCGAACCCGGGCAGCCCGGCCAGCCGCTCCGCCGCGATCGCCTCGGCCAGCCCGTCCACCGAGTCGATGCCCAGCTCGGTGTAGAGCAGCATCGCCCGCTTCGGGCCGAGGGTGGGGATCTCGGTCAGCCGCCGCACCCCGGCCGGCACCTTGGCCCGCAGCGCCTCCAGCTGGTGGATGGCGCCGGTGCTCAGGTACTCCTCGATCTTGGCGGCGATCGAGCTGCCCACGTTCGGGATCTGCCGCAGGCCCTTGGCGCCCAGTGCGGACAGGTCGGCTGGATACCCGGCCACCGACCGGGCCGCCCTTTCATAAACCCGGATCCTGAACGCGTCGCCGCCGGTGATCGCCGTCAGATCCGCGTACTCCGCCAGCAGGGCGGCGACCTCGTCGTTGACACGCACCGTGCGTACGCTCCCAGCCCGGCTCCCCTG
>Ga0307374_10007881_pt1 | contig 16093 bp, 22 predicted proteins | sample OX3MG_FD_202532 | JGI IMG/M metagenome (GOLD analysis project Ga0307374, IMG submission 202532) | Soil microbial communities from Risofladan, Vaasa, Finland - OX-3 | ecosystem: Environmental > Terrestrial > Soil > Coastal area > Acid sulfate soil | place: Finland: Risofladan, Vaasa | collected... | reverse complement strand
CCGGCGATCGTCGGGAAGTACGAGGCGCGCATTGCAGCCCTGCAAGCTGAACTTTCGATGGTTGGCACCACCCAAAAATCCGAAATCTAGACTGAAACAGTACCGAAAAACTCATGCCAAACGTGGCCACAAAAAAATTGAAAATAGCCCACTACCGCCGGGCGGCGGCCTGCTCGGTCGCGTTACCCGCGGCCCGTCGATCGCCACGCGGTCGCGGCCTCGTCCGAGCAACCGCAGTCGTCCGGCGGTCGCCCACGTCATGGGCCAGGTCGTGCCCAGCATGGGGACCGCCTACCCCGAGAAGGTGAGCGACGAGCGACTGCGGGCGGTCTGCAAGCACGTCAGGGTATGGCTCTTCGGGAAGGCGAAGAAGCGAAAGCCGAGGTGACACGCGCGGTTCACCGCGACGAAACTCGGAGTCTAGCAACGCTCGGGGAACGTTGTCAAAGAAGCGAGCCGGGGGGTAGTGGGGTAACGGCTGCGTTGCTGGATTTTAGCCGGCCAGTTGGCGAAGTAGGCGTTAGTTTTCGGGCAGGCGTTCATGGCCGCCTCGCCATGTGCTTCATGGCTGCGGCGAAGGTATCGCACTGCCTGAGTTCGGCCAATTCGACACCGGCTCCGGCCGCGATGCGGCGCCGACGACTCCCGTTCATGATCTTGGCGAAGTTACGCCTTTCATCGGGCGTCATCGCGTCGATGATCCCGCAGAGGCGCCGCACATGGTCCAACGTTGCAATGGCCGAGCGCATCGCAGGAATTTGCCACAAAAACTCACGAAGGTCGTCGAAGGTCTCTTCTTTCTCGTCCATCGCCCCATTCTACCGGGGCTGCCATGGGGGGAGGAAGGGCGGCTTGACGCACGAAAAAGATCCGTCGAATTGCCGAATGGGGCAGTGGGCTACGACTGTGGCAGGCGTCTTTTCCTCCGCAGGCGCACGATGGCCAACACCAGCACCAATGCAATGACGACAACCTCGGTGGCGGCTACGGCCCAGGCCCTTGGCATCTCGTCTGGCGGTAGTGGGTCGAGGCCAGTCAAGTGCGCGACCATGCCCGCGCAAATGATGGAGAGACTGAACGCCGAAAATCCGATAACGGCCACGCAGCAGCCGCTACCTTGTGGTTTGCTGTATTGCCTATAGTCAGCGTCCATCTCCCCATTCTAACCCGGCTGCCTTTTGGGGCCAAATGCCTGGCGTTGGCTGGTAATGGCCTTCCGGTGAGTTGGTCGATCGTCGCCTATTTTGGTAGGCCAGGCAGCCAGCTTCCTGAAGAGGCGAACGCCCAGATAGGCGAACCCGGCCACAAGGTACGGCAAGCCCAAAAGCCCCACGATGACAATGCGACCCCAGCTTAGCGCCGCCCAGCACCCCACGGCCACGATTGCCGTAAGGATGAACAAGGAGCACAGGCGGAATTGCGGGCGATTGGTCATTGCTTGTTCTCGGCCCGATTCTTTCGGTCTTGACGCTTCAATGCGTCCCACATCTCTTGCGGCATCGGCGAGAGTATTGGGAGGTATTCTAGGGTGTCGAGCAATTCCTGGTCTCTGCGTTCCATGCGTCGTTGCTCCCATGTCGCCCCGCCAAACCAGCAGGCCACAGCCAGCGTGATCCAGAGCAACGTCGAAAGGCGGAACTGAAAGCGGGGGCGGCGCATCGGCGCATTATACCGCGGCTCCTCGCCAAGTCAGCGCGGGTTGGCCACGGCGGACTGGTCGGTCGCGTTGCCCGCGGCCCGTCGATCACCACGGCGGTCGCGGCCTGGTCCGAGCAACGGCAGTCGTCCGGCGGTCGCCCACGTCATGGGCCACCTCGCCGCCTACCCCGAGAAGCGGGGTAGCTTTGCAAAACTATCCATCGTGCGCCCGGACGACTGCCACCATTGAAGCAGTGGCGAACAGTTTGAACGAAACAACAAGAAACAGGTAGGGATGGTCTGGAATGGATCCGATCGACCGTCCGGCCACGCACCACGCGGCCACGATTGCCGTGAGGATGAACAACGAGCGCAGGCGGAATTGCGGGCGAGGCATCATGAGACCGTACGACGTTCGTATCGCCAGAGAAGTAGGCCGTAGCTGGCGAGCCAGAACAGCACGAAAAACGGGGGTCCGACCCGTAGCCCACCGAACCAGCAGGCCACGGCCAGCGTGATCCAGAGCAACGTCGAAAGGCGGAACTGAAAGCGGGGGCGGGGCATCGTGGACCTATCGTGACTTTCGGCCTCGAACATACCTGAGGCAGGCCAATCCGGCAGCTAGCGCTGCGACCGAAATCAGGCCGACCACGAGGGGTTTTGCGCTGAAATCGAATCGTGTCATCGGCTCATCGTAGTGTCGATCGTATAGTTCCTTGTAGCGCTCGCTTGCAGATAGGCCCATGAGTTGGATCTGGTCTTCTTGTGCGCGCTGGTCTTTTGGGTAGGTATGGACCCAGTAGGGTAGCGCGACGATCCCCCAGCCGACCAACGCCGTAACGGCGAAGGTCGTCCAAAGCCGGAACTGAAAGCGGGGGCGGGGCATGGGGGGATTATAACACGGCTCCTCGCCAAATCAGCGCTGGTTGGCCTTCCGCAGTCGTCGGTTCGATTCCGTTGCCTGCGGCCCGACGGTCGCCACGGCGCGCGCGGCCTGGCCCGTGGGACGAAAATCGGACGTCCGGCAACTATCGGCGAGCGTTGTCAAAGGACCCCGGCGGCGCGTAGTGGGCATTTAGTGAGTTGGTCGGCCGAGATGGCGCCTTGCTCGGCCTTAGCCGCCCCGATATATTCTGGTCTTGATGGCGTTTCGGATCAATCTGACGCGAAGCAGCCTCGAAGGAGTCTGATTGATGAAGAACATCCACCTTAATCCGGGTGGCGTGATTGGTGCGGTTTCTATTGGTGGCGGCCGTGATCTTTACCGTGGCGCTGACTTCAAGTGACGGCAACGTGGGTAGCCGTGTGGGAAGATTCGGCGTCGGCGCTGTGTTCCTCGGGGCGTTTGGCGGGAATTTCCTCTGGGATCGTCTGTTCCCGAAGAAATCGTCTGTTCCCGAAGAACAAGTAGCTCATCCCACCTACCGCGAGAGGTTGTGCGACGAGCGGCTACGGGCCGTCTGCGAACACGTCAGGGGGGACTCTCGCGTTGATCTCCCGGGATCGCTCCCAGGCTGTCGGCCCGGCCCAGCAGCCGAGGGCCACGATTGCCGTGAGAACCCGGTGCAGGCGGCCCGACGACAGAGGAATTGCGGATCGTGGCTAAACCCGGAGCTTCCCCAACTTGGAGTACGGCGCAAAATAACGGTTCCTTGCAGACGGAACCATTTCTCACAAAACCTTTGTCGAAGCGTTTCCGCTTCTTCTTGGATTTCGTGATGACTTGGTTCGTTCGCAAGGAACTGATTGACTTCTTCTGCGAATCGTGTGCCAATCGAGGATCTTCAGTACGAACGCTGAACTAACGCCCTGAATCAGATTTGACCCGCCCGACGCCTCGCCACTTAGCTGGCGTCGATACGACCACCATGATCGCGCGCCAGCCAACACTATTGCTGCGTGGATGTTGCAAACAACCCGCGCCCGTCCTTCGCCCAGAATTTGTCGAATCCTTGAGATAGGTCCGGCCCACGGCGACATTGCCGCCGGCCAAATCTTGTCGGCACAAGAGGCTCGAACCAATGCTCAAGTTGCAAGACGACGGCACAGTTCTAGTCAGTCACCTCGATGAAGAATGCGTGCGATCCGCGGTTAACCGGTTGCTCAGCAGCTATGTGCCCGCGCCGGACGCGGAACTTCGTGAGGCCGCGCGAAGTCCCTTCTTTGCCCCAGTATCACTTCTCGTCGACGGCGATGCGTTCACGAGGTATTCGGCTTTCGCATACGACATCTCGCCCCTCGGTATCGGCCTATTGCACATGATGCCGCTTCCGCTGAGCAAGATCATTGTCGTGATTTGCCGTCCCAACGGTGGAACCCTGTCGCTTACGACGCAGATCGTCTGGTGTAAGTCATACTGCGACGTTTGGTACAGAAGCGGGGGCCGATTCCTCGATGCGATCGAGGCATAGGGGCCGAACCTGCGCTCGATCGACGGCTATTGCTGAGAACTTCGCATACCAGAGCCACGCTGATTACGGTTTTCCAATCGCTGCTTCGGTGCGCTGAAGTATTCGTGGGCCGAACCGCGGGGTGGCCAATGGTGGGCCCAGTCGTGTCAGGATGTGCGGCGACATCTGACGGCGGGATTGGATCCTGCCGGGGCCCCCTTTTCACCTTCAGTTCCTTGTCGTATGCGGCGCGCCGTTTGGCGTCGAGCAGACAGATTCTGGCAGCGGCGACCTCGTGGAGCAGTTTTTGCGAAAGTGCCGAGTGCCGGCCGGTCTTGAACGTCTGCAAGTAAGCCATTTGCCGGTCGGCCGGCCCTGGATTGACGGGTTCCGGGAGCTGCCACGATAATGAACCGTGGCTCGGCGCAGTGCATTCACCCTTCCTTTGGCCGATCAACTTCAGCCATGACCCACCTGAACTGCCTCTCCTTCATGTTGGCGCTGGCACTTGTCACACCCCTCGCCTCCGCCGGGCCGCCCGCACCGAGCTCCCGGCCCGCCATTTCGGCCGCGAACGCGGACCAGGTTCACCGTATCGTGGAGTTGGAGAAGCGGGTGGACAACATCGCGCGGGGACCGGGGCCCGGAGAAATGGTCTTCGTCGATTGGAAGCGTTGCATGGTCGAGGTTGTCGATGAAGCTGACTTTCGCCCGTTACGCAAGATCGCTGACGGCCGACGGCCAGGTGACTTTGCCGTGAGCAAGGATGGTCGATTTGTCACCTGGCGTGAGTCTGAACCACGGCTCTACGTCGTCCAGGAAATAGCCAGCGGAAAAACCGTCGAGATCGACGTCGGCGAGCACGCTGGTGGCCCCGCGTTCAGTCCTGATGGCAAGCTGTTAGCGATCGGCTTCACCTACTGGGAGCCGAACGTGGAAGGTGCCGGGGAGTCCGAAACGAAGCTCTTCGACTTTTCCGGCAAGCTCGTGCGAACGCTCGATAAGTCAGGTCCTGGCTGGCCCACTCAGGTCTTCAGTCCAGACGGCAAACTTCTCGCCGTCGGCAACCGCAACTACGAAACTCGCCTTTTCGAGGTCGCCACGGGCAAGCTGCGGCATACCCTCCCCCCGCAAAATGTCGCATGAGCTGGCGTTCAGCCCGGATGGCCAGGTTCTTGCCGTGGCCTATGTGGACGGGGCTGTCGCACTCTGGGATGTCGTTTCGGGCAAGATGCTACGGATGCAACCGACCGACGCCGACTTCGACTCCCCGAAACATTTCACCCCTAACAAAGACCTCTTAACGCTTGATTGGAGCCCCAAGGGGGACGTGCTCGTCACCGCGGGCTGGGGAGGGAAGATCGTACTCTGGGATTCCAACAAGGTCGAAAAGCCAAACCCTCGCTCGTTACGAAAGACCCCTGACGGTCTGGCAAAGCTGAAAGAATTGGAGGCGCCCCGTTGGGTGGTTCGTGTGCGTTTTACCTCGGACGGCAGCCGCCTTCTCAGTTCGGGCGGCTCGCTTTCCAACGAATCTGACCAGAAGGTCGTCGTTTGGGCCGTCTCGGAAGAATAGCCGGGCTACTGTGGCTTGCCGCTCACGTAGCCGAATTCGATGGCCGGATTCCGCGGTGGCGTACGGAAGTTGACGAGTCGGCGTCGGGGCGCGGGGTGAATTTCCGAGAGTGCGCGGCCAATCCGCGCCCGCAAGGCGCATGCGTCCTGTGGACGTAACGCGGCGAAGTGGATCACGCCCGCGTCCTCGCCGCCAGAACCGGTGCCGCGGCGCTCGCCCGACAGGCGCAATGCCTCGCGCACCCGCTGGCCGACGGCCCAGCGCGGCTCGCCGGTCTCGCATGTCAGGAGTGTGAGGTATTCGACATCCTGTTGGCCACGACGATATGCCTTCAGCCGGACGGAAGGTACTGGTTGTGTCGAGTGCCCTCGATCGGCCGGATAGAAAAGCGACAGTGTGTCGGCATGGCGCCACGAGTCGGGCGAACCAACGGTCTGCCAAGGGAGCACGCCGTCGGCTTCAAGCGACCAGGCGTCGAGGCACCAGCCGAGGGGCTGCATATTGCTCTCGTCAACGGCGTTGGTTGAACCGTATTCGATCACGATTTGACCGTGGTCACTTTTGCGGTCCATGACCATCCGGTGGTACTTGCGGAAGCTGCCGCCGACCACATTGTAGTCGAGCACGTCGTCCAGCGTGTCGCGTTGCCATTCGGGCCGGGAAATGTCGCAGCGAAAAAGCATTCTTGCATGGCCGCCGGCCTGGCCGACTCCTTCGTGAAATGCCCGGCCGAAGTACCTGAGCGCCCAGTAGTCCTGGAAATTGGCCGGCTCGTCCAATAGCCAAGGCGACGAGCCACGCGACCAACCGTCTTGCTTGAAGTTGTTCTTGCCGTTCTGGAAACATTGAAACAGCGTTTCGTGCCAACCACATTGGTCGAAATGCTCGGCCAGTTGCCGCGAGGCCGCGACGAACGCCTCGCGGTAAGCGGCGGGAAAGGCGCGGTCGGCCCAGTAATCGCCATTGTATTGGCCCTCCATAGCGCTGGGCCAATTCTCGTGAAGCGGCAGGTAAAAGCATTCCAACGGCACGCGCTGGCGCGGCAAGTCGTCGAACGCCGAACCATCGAGGTACGGCCCGAACCGAGTGTCCCAATCTGCGAAGTCGAGCCGCGCACCGTCCCAGCTTGGCGCACAGCCCTCGGCGACCTGGCCGTTCTGGTGGTAGGGTACGCGGTTCAACACCGTGCGGTGTTTGTGGGCCAGTCGGTAATAATCACGTTCTCCATCCGGCAGGCCATAGCAGTTCATCTCCGGTATGAAGCTCAGAAAGTCGGGAAGCGTGAAATCCCAGACGTTCAGCACGACGGGGATTTCGAGCGATTCTCCGCCGGCCGTGAGCCGCAATCTGCCCACATGTTGGCCGGACGAGGCGGCGTGCGGCACGTAAATCTCGGCGTGCAGGCTGGCGGTGGTGTGACCCGCGGTACGCTCCTCGGTCGTTGGCAGGTCGATCTTTCCGACCAAGGGCACGATCGGATCAGGCATCGGTCCGTTGGGGCTCGCAACACAGCGGTACCGGCCGAGTGCCGTCGCGACCGTTGATCGCCTATCGGCGCGCTCGCCGGCCGGTGGATCGAACTCGACTTTGGCGGCGACGCCTTTTAGCGGACCCCGCAGTAGTACCTGGAACTCGACGAATTCGTTACGAGCCGCATCGAGTCGAATGGTTCGTTCCTTGGCGTTCCAGAGATGATTGCCCAACAGGTATCCCTCCGGTTGACCTGGCGTCATCTCGCTCGTCACGGGGTGGACTTTGTCCAGCGCGTCTATGATCGCCACCTCGGCGCCAGCCAGTTTCGGCAGCTTGCCAGTCGGATGCACCTGTTCCGGCGGTTTGCCCGGCAGTTCGGCTGCGACACGCCCTGCCACCGTTGCCAAGATCGTCGCCGGCAGGCCGACGTTGCCGGCGCCGTCAACCGCACGGACGGAAAGCTCAACCCTTTCCCCCGCTGCCAAACCCAGGTCGCGCAAGCGCATTGAAACCCTTTCACCAGTTCGTCCGGCGGCGGGAATCAAGTACCGCGGTGCTGGCCGGCCATTTACGTCGACGAAGAACCCAACCGTACCGGCCGGGCCCTGGTCGGCTGGCGTAAGCCACATTGCTCGCGCCTCGCCGGCGGGCAAGTCGGCGGTCTCGGCGAGTAGCTCGCTGCAAGCGGCGGGCGGGTCCGCGTCAGCCTCACCCACGTAGACGGTGAGATATGGAGCGCTCCTCTCGCCCCCCTCCCGGCTGTGAACGAAGCGGTTGGGAAACAGTTGTAACGTGAATCGCTCGCCATCCCGACTCCATTCCGAACCGGTGTCGTCGAATACAAATAGCCCGTAGCTTGTGCCGGCCACTCGCGCGGCCACGACCGCCGGATCAACGGGCACTTGCTGCCAACCTTCGCGATCGGGCGGCGAGGCGTCGGCCATGCGCCAAAGGCTGCCGCCGCGGCCGAGGATCACCTCGCACAAATCGCTGCCAACAAAGGCCCAAGGGAGGCCGGGATGTTGACGGAAATGGTGGGTCGAACTGCCCGGCTGCCGACCGTAGCTCGGCGACGTGCCTTCGACCCATTCCGACGCGAAGCTGCCGACGGTCACGCGGCGCAGGATTACGTCACCTGCCAATCTCAGGTGCAGCGTGGCCGCATTGATCGTCCGGCCGCGAAGTCCGGCGGGGTCGAAGTCAACCAATGACATTTCCTGGATTGACTTGACTTTGAGCCGCGGCGCGCCGCCCAGGTTACAATCGGCTTCGTCGCCAACGTTCGAAAACCAGGTATCCCGCGTCACCGCGAGTCGCAGGGCCTCGCCCTTGGGCGGCTCGGTTGGCACCAGCGTGGCGGCCGGCGCATCGTACACTCGGCGCTTGACCTCGGCCAGCTTTCGCACGGAAAGCCAGCCTCGCAACAAGTAGCCGCTCTCGCGTAAATTATGGCCGGTGGGCGCCGATGTCGGCGTGACGTCGCCGCGCACGGCTGTTGGGTGAACGTCGTCCCTGACCAGCAACGTCCCATTCCAATCGTCGGGGCGGCGCGTGAGAATCTCACGTTCGTAGTCGATTAAAGGCAGTTTCTCTCGCTCAGCCAGAGCGCGAATCGTCGCGTTATAGCGGCTCGCCGGTTCGAGCTGCCCGTGATGCGGCGGGATCGTCGAAAGCACCAGCACGATGCCGCGCTCATGGAAGAGCATCGCTGCTTGATCCAACTCCGCTCGGTACTTCTCGACCGGGCGACCGGCTGTCACGTCGTTGGTGCCGATCATAAGGATCGCCACCTGCGGCCGATACTGGTCAAGGAGTTGGGCGAGCGCTGGGAGGCCCTGTTTACCACCGGTCAGCAGCTCGTCGAGCCGCAGTCCACTACAGGCCGTGTGCGACCGACCGCCGTCGGGATGGTCGAAGCGGCAGAGCCACCAGCCGTCGGAGTCGTCGTCACGTCCGGTGTGCATCCATTGGAGGATGGCCTCGTCCTCGCGTGACTTGCCGGATCCACCGCGGGCCCATTGGCCGTAGGGGTTGGAATAAGTGATCGAATCGCCGATGTGGAGCACCACGCCGAACCGACCGTGAAATCGCCGCGCGACGGCTTGCATCGCTTCGGCGTAGTCCCAAGCTTCGGGCAGCGGACTCGCGGCGGCGGCAAGCTCCGGCAAAAGGGCGAACACGGTCAGCAGGGCAACGAGTTTGGCGAGGGGCTTGGCCATGCCAACAGCATCCCGCGCCCGCGGGCGGAGGGCAAGTGGGAGCCTCCCGTTGTGTCGGCCTCCCACTGGTTTCGGCGAGGCCGCCGGGTGGTAGAATGGCACGATGGCAAGCCCCCGACTTCAGTTCCGATTTGGGCTCAAGACACTCTTCGCGATCGTGACGCTGGCCGCCGACGCTGCCTATGGTGGCCATTAATACGAACGGCTTCGCGAGCTCCGCGTGCAAGCTGAAAAGCGTCTACGCGAAGGAATGGCCCAGCTAGGCCACGCGACGGATTCACAAGAAATCGGCGAGTCGGAATCTTCCGTGCTCGAAAACGATCCCATGGACGAGGTTGACGAATAGACTTACCTTCGGCAAAAACGGCGAATCCCGAAGCCTGCAAATTGAAGCCCAACTCCCGTCGCGCCGCGTTGGGACCGGCAAAACCCACGGCGGCGATCGCCTGAGCTCGCCCGCGGACGCGGCTCGGGTTACGTTTGCCGCTCGTAGACGGCCAGCAGCAGCGGTAGAATGATACAAAAAGGAGGGTCCCATGTCGCTACGCGATCACTTTCGCTCACCGTTGGACGATGTTCATTCCTGGGACGAGCTCCACGGCATGTGGCCGGCGATGATCGTCCGCAAGCTGATCGAGGTGCTGCCGGAGCCTTATTTCGCCGCTCCCAACGTGCATCTCGGCACCCTCTTTGAAGTTGATATCGGCACATTCCGTGAAACGACATCGGAACCGGATGACTCCGATGCAAGCGATGGCAGCGTGGCGGTCGCGACCTACGCCCCGCCAAAGCCGACCGTGACTTTGGAGCCGCAGTTGCCGAATCAGGATATCTACGAAGTGCGCATCTACGACCGCCGGCGCAAGCGGCGTTTGCTGGCCACCATCGAAATCGTCAGCCCATCGAATAAGGATCGCCCCGAAAACCGCTCGACGTTCGTTTCCAAAATGGCCACCTTGCTCAGGAACAATGTCTGCGTATCGATCGTCGACGTCGTAAGTACGAGTTATTTCAATCTGTACGCGGAATTGCTGGACTTTGTCAAAGGCGTCGATCCAGCCCTGGGAAGCCAACCGCCGCCGATGTACGCGGCAACCCTTCGCTTACGGTACGAAGGCAATCGCCGCATGATGGACAATTGGTACCATCCGCTAGCCATCGGCCAACCTCTGCCGACGCTGCCTATCTGGCTCAAGGAAACCTGGGCCATCGCGCACGATTTGGAATCGAGCTACGAGGAGACCTGCCGCACCCTCAGGATCAGGTGAGGCGCGAGAGCTTCACTCCTTCTCCGGCGGCGCGGCGGAGAGGGTCGCATTATGCCGACAGAACCGCCGTGTTCAGGTTCAGGATCTCGATATATTCCTGCTTGTGTTCGTCGGACAAGAAGGAACTGCGTACCAAACGGATCGCGGGCTCGGTCGCCGCAATCTGCTCCGAAAGCAGCCTTTCCGCGGCCCTCGTCGGAAGCTCACAGTAGGCGGCGAAATCCAGCCATGAGGCGCGTTTCAGTTTGCTTTTCTTTCCGAGGATCGAAAGCGACAAATCCATGTCCGTCGGAATTGCCAGTCGAGTGCATAGAAGGTCGTACGCCGGGGAAAGGTGGCGAATGCCTTCAGGCGTCGTCAAGAGCGAAAGGTTCTTCAGATGATGATCGCCGTTGGCTACCCACCAACTGAACAATAAGACCTGGAATAGCTTTCGTACCTCAATCGGCGGTTCCGAAGCGTACCGCTTCAAGATACGAACGCATTCCTCAGCGGAGCCTTGGTACTTGTCCTTGAGCGGTCGCTCCGATAGTTGACAGAAATCCTCCACTTGCAGTTTTCGTCCGTCATCAAGGCGATCAAATCGCTTGATGAGGTACGCAGGAGAACCGTCCTTCAGCCATACCAATCCCAAGGGTGGAGTCTCGATCCCAACCAACGAGGCCATCAGCATGGTTACGTGCTCGTTCTGTGGAACTGATGGGAACCTCGCGGGCTCGGGCTTGAGGATATATCGTCCTCCCGTCGCGGCGATTCGAAGCTCACTCTGGTCGGTAGATAGCGCAACGGACACCTTCTCCTGCGCCCCTGAGATCGACATTTTGCCCGCCATCTCGGTCGCCTGGCGGTAAAGAGTGCTGAGGTCGATCGTGTCGAACTTTGGGAATTTGCCGATCCCAAACAGGCGTTGAAGACAAGGCCGATGGTAAGAATCGGAGCCGCTCGTTGGTTTCAAGCACACGCCGCAATTGGGCATAGCTAACTCGCACCAGGTTCGAGAGGCTCGATCTCGACTGCTCCAACGCAATCGGAACATGTTCCGAGCAACAGGCCGAAAGCATCGCTCTTGGAAATCTTGAGCGACTTCGACGTCACGTCGAGTAGCCAACCTTCCGGCAGCAAGTTTTCGAAGAACGGATGCAGGCCGCTTGAAACGTATGGCTCCGCGCGTAGCGGAAGAGTGACCGAAACCGGCTTTGCGTCTCGCCGATCGAGCCATTCCGACGAGTAGGTGAACTTCGTCCGGTCATCGAATTCCTCGATGGTGCCGACCGATTGACCGTCAAGTTTTACGATCCCAACTCGATGATTCATCGCTCGATTCGGTCCCTTGGGGCTTCGACAGGTCCAAGCATTTGTCCGAAAACGGCAAGCACCCGGTTTACGGCATCCATCCGAATCGTCGGCTTTCCCCGCTCAAGTTCAGAAATGAGGCGCGTCCCGACCCCGGCCAATTCGCCCAGCACTCGTTGAGACAGGCCATTGGCGGTTCGCCGTGATTTGACGAATTTGGCGACCGCAAGCGGACTCTCAGTGACAGCCTTGTTCATGCTTGTACCGGGGGCGCTTTTCACAAACTTTTCACAGTGCCATCAGTTGATTCCCGATCGGGAATGCGAAGCAATTGTAGCCTCCGGCGGCAAAGAGTCAATCGCGATTATTCCCGATCGGGAATAATCTAGTCTGGAAGATCAGGATCTAGGGTTTCCGCAAAGCGCCGGCCAGCCATTTATTCCCGATCGGGAAAACGATTCGGTATCCAAAATCTTCGGTCCTTCCGTCATGCCACTTGTATCGATGGCGCCCAATTGCAATTGATCCATTCCCGATCGGGAAAGCTGGCGGTGAAAAGCAATCCGCTTTACAATCGGACGCGGGAGGCTCGCCTCCACGTTTCGACGCACGACAACTTTTACCGAATACTCTTGCGACCCTCGATCCTCGGCTACGGAATTGGCCGGGAAACACCAGACAGGAAGATGATCGTGATACCGCGCTGGAAACGAATTGCAACCGCCATTTTCGAAATCTCTCGCGAATGGAGCTACGCGAGCGGCCGTGGCGCGATTCGTCGCCGCGCCGCGGCGGTCGTGGCGGCGATCGCCGCCTTGGCCGCCGGGCCGCTGGCCGCCGAGAACTGGCCCGCCTGGCGAGGGCCAAACGCCTGCGGCGTGAGCGGCGAGACGGGGCTGCCCGAAACATGGTCGGAAACGCAAGGAGTGCTGTGGAAGGCGGCACTGCCCGGCGCCGGCATTTCAAATCCGATCGTCTGGGATGACCACGTTTTTGTGACGTGTTCCGATGGTCCCAAACAGGACGAACTGCACCTGATTTGCCTGGCGCGTGACGACGGGCAAGAACGGTGGCATTTGCGGCTGTGGGGAAGCGCGCCGACCTTGTACCACGCGACGAAGAGCAGCATGGCCAGCCCTTCGCCCGTCACCGACGGCCGCCACGTGTTCGCGTTCTTCGGCACCGGCGACGTGGTCTGCGTCGACTTCGACGGTCGGCTGGTCTGGCAACGCTCGCTGGCCTCGGAGTACGGCGCGTTCGAGAACCGTTTTGCGGCATCCAGCTCGCCCCTGCTCTACCGCGACTTGCTGCTGTTGCAGTGCGATCATTACGGCGCGTCGTACTTGCTGGCGATCGACCAGGCGACCGGCGCCGATTGTTGGAAAACCGATCGACCCGACGCCTGGCTCTCCTGGTCGAGTCCCCAATTGGCTCCCACGGGCGGCGCGGACGAGCACGAGTTATTGGTCTGCGGTTCGCACCGGCTCGACGCGTTCGATCCGCTCAGCGGTGAAAAGCGCTGGACTGTGCGGGGGTTTGCCCGCGAGTGCGTTCCGACACCCGTGTTCGCCGGCGGGCTGATCTACGCCACCAGCGGACCCAACGGCTTGACGTTCTGCGTGCGGCCCGGCGGCCGCGGCGACGTGACCGATACGCACGTCGTCTGGACCAGTCCCCAAGGCGCGCCGTTCGTCCCTTCGGCGATCGTGGTGGGCGACTACTACTACCTGGTCGACGACAAGGGAATCGGCACCTGTCTCGACGCCCGCACCGGCGGGCGCGTCTGGCGCAAACGGTTCGGCGGCGCCTTCACCGCTTCGCCCGTGGCGGGCGACGGCAAGCTCTATTTCTGCGACGAGGCGGGCGGCACGCTGGTCATCGCGTCGGGCACGAAGAGCTACCGCGAGCTTGCCCGCAACCAGCTCGACGAGCCGATCTACGCTTCGCCCGCCATTTCCCAAGGGAAGCTGTTCCTGCGGACGGCCGGGCACCTGGTTTGCGTCGGCGCGGAGCGGTAACGTATCGACCAATCAGCGACGATTTCGTGCCAGGCAACGGACAAGGGATATGAACCACAGATGACGCAGATTCGCACAGATTATCGTTCCGAATCTGCGCCAAATCGGCGTCATCCGCGGTTACGCCTTCCTCCCTGCGGTTCTCGTTGGTCACCCCCTTGGCCCGGTGCTTGGACTTGATTGCACCCAGCTCAATCGCCCGGTGGTTTCGGTGGGGATGACCCGACGGCGGATTGGATGAGTTGCTCCGCTTCGCGGCGGATGATTTCCGGGATGAGTTTGTCGTGTTCGATGGTCACGCCGTTGACGATCGTGCCGCCTTCGAGCGAGCCGGCGGCTGTCCAGTTCATTTTCAGGTTCTGTGACATGATCTGCTTGACCTGGTCCAGGGATTTTCGTGCCTGGGCCACATCCTTCTGTTTGGCGTAAGTCAACGATTGCACGGCCAATGTCAGGAGCTTGCTTCCGTTCATAGGAGACGCCTTTTCCAGCGCCAGCGCTTCATCGGCCCACTTGTGAGCCTCGGCATGGTTCCCTTTCCGGCACTCCAATAAGGCCCGCGTCGCCAGGAACCAGGCGCGATCCGCGTCCTTGACGACATCAATCGAAGCCACAAACTTCCTGACTGAATCCGGTGGCAATTCGGGGCCATTTTCGACGAGGAGCATCACTTTCAAAGTACGCTCGATATCGTTGGGAATGGCGGAATCGCGATAACGCTCGTACATCTTTTGACATGACACACGATGTTGCCCGATTTCTCCCCCATAGGCCCACAGGCTGGGTGGAACCATCCGGGCTACGCTGTCGGCTTCGTCGTTCGCCTCGATCAATTTCGAGTAACAGGTCGCGGCGTTATTCCAGTCGCCAACGAGCACGGAACTTCCGGCCTGAAGCAACGTGTCGTCGGGGCGAAGTTTCAGCAACGATTCCGGCACGCCGTCCCGGCGGCGGATGATCGATGAAATCAATTGGGATCTTGAAGCCTGGTCTTCGCCGCTCGTCCCGTTCATGGCGTCGAGCTTTCGGCTGAATTCCTCCGCCGTTCTTTCTATCATGCGGCGATGGGATTGCTGAATCCGCGGATCGTCGGGCACGAGCGGGCGAAGGGCCGCCAATACGTCGTCGAACTGGGCCAGCTCTTCCAAGATCCGCGACTGGGAACCCTGATCCGCAGCCTCGGCGAGCGCTTTCGCGTACGAACTGCAGCGAGACGACCGAAGCCCAGTCCTGCCAGGCCTGGGGCTGTGGAACGCCGGCGCCGGGGTCCTTGTCGCGTTGTTCCCGTACCCATGAATTGCCTTCGTCGAAAAGTTGTTTCGCGCGATCCTGGTGTCCAAGTTTCTGCTGGACGATCGCCGCTAGGAACGAGAATTGTGGTCCGTAGGGGTTTGCCTGGAACAACTCGGCGGCCTTCTCGTATTCACCGTCGCGGAAGTGGATCGCCGCGGTGAGTCGGGGCTTCCAATAGGGTTCCGTCTTGCTTGCCAGTTCCAATAGACGGGCTCGATTCTCATTCGTAATCATATCCGGCAACAGCAGCATCGTGAGGACGGTCCAGCGGTTCTCATCCGGATTCGGATCGCCGGCCGACTGCTTGCTCAAGCAATCCGCGGCGGCTTTTCGGCAGCCCTCCGCGTCGCCGGCCATGGCAAAGATCAACGCCGCATCGCGGAGGGCCCACCATTCCTTGGCGACGTCCGCGGGAACCTGACGGACCTGCTTCATGTCATCGGCCGCCGGCTTCCATTGGCCTTGCGCCGCGAAGTGCAGCACGCGGCGTAACTGAAAATATCCACGTTCCGTCGGAGCGGCAACCTTGACCGCTTGATCATGGTCCGCCCGCGCTTTGCCCCATTGCCGCAATCGACCGTACGCATCTCCACTCGCCGCATAGAACCACGGATTGGCTCCGAGTCTTTCGGGCTTCAACAATTCGACATAATCCAGGACTTGTTTGTCCCATTGTTGGAGTCTGCCGTAGATCATTGCCCGATGTTCCAGACATGGGAATGAGGGATTCCCATAGCGAATTCTCTTATCGGGAGCATAAAGATCGGCGGAGCCCCAGTCGGCGGCGGCGAGCTCCCAGTGTTCGAGCTTCACATGGGCTTCGGCCCGGGCGGCGAAGATCCGGGCGTCTTGGGTCTTCGCGTCAATCGCCCGGGTGTATTCGGCGATTGCCCGTTCCCAGTCCTGTTTCGAAGCGTACAGATCG
>Ga0307374_10007880_pt1 | contig 16093 bp, 16 predicted proteins | sample OX3MG_FD_202532 | JGI IMG/M metagenome (GOLD analysis project Ga0307374, IMG submission 202532) | Soil microbial communities from Risofladan, Vaasa, Finland - OX-3 | ecosystem: Environmental > Terrestrial > Soil > Coastal area > Acid sulfate soil | place: Finland: Risofladan, Vaasa | collected... | reverse complement strand
GTAGCTGGCTATAACCAATACTCCGGTGTTCAACAGGTTAATGCCCGCATGCCTCCAGGCCCCATTCAGCAATGACAAACCTCCGCCGATGGTCCACAACAAGGCCAATAGCAGATCCAGGGCCAGGCCGATCAGGCTAAAACGGCTTTTAGCGATCGCATAATCCGCAGCCTTGCTATGGGCAGCCGGGTCGATACTGGAAATGAATGCTTGCGGAACCTTATCTCGATGTCGGCCAACATGTTGAATCTGACGGCCAAGCAGCCAAGCATGCATTACAGCGGATAGGGTAAGAGCAACGATGAAGATGATTGTCAGTGCATTCATGGGCGGACCGGATACTGGGGTGAACACATTGTAAGCGAAGCGCGACGCTATAGGCAGGCTGAGGCGCCCGCGTTAAACTACACCCAAGGCCTAAGGATATTGCATGTCACTAAATACAGAGAACCTGATCTGGCTTGATCTGGAAATGACCGGACTCAATCCGGATACGGATCTAATTCTGGAGATCGCCACGCTCGTGACAGACAAGCAACTTAATATTCTGGCTGAAGGCCCTGTGCTGGCAGTACACCAGAGCGATGCAGTCCTGTCTGCGATGGGAGAATGGTGTACGCGTCAGCATGGCCAGTCGGGTCTCAGTCAGCGGGTGCGCGCGAGCCATGTCACCGAGGTCGAGGCAGAGCGCATGACGCTCGATTTTCTGCGGCAACACCTGCCATCCAATACATCACCCTTGTGTGGTAACAGCATCTGCCAGGATCGGCGATTCCTGGTACGGCACATGCCAGAACTGGAAAAATTCTTCCATTACCGGATTCTGGATGTCAGTACTCTCAAGGAGCTCGGCAAGCGCTGGGCCCCGGGTGTTATGGATGGGTACACTAAGCAATCGAACCATTTGGCGTTAGAGGATATCCGCGATTCCGTGGCCGAACTCAAGTTCTACCGGGAGCGTCTGTTCAGGCCAGATTTTTCATAGCAATATCAGCCTGCATCTGTCATATGCATGATCGTACCCTGAGTTTTGCTGACATTCGCGACGCTGCGACGCGCATAGCGCCCCATGTCTTGCAGACGCCGGTGATGCGCTGCCCGCATTTGGAGAAGACTCTCGGCGCAGAGGTCTTCTTCAAGTGCGAAAATTTTCAGGAGATGGGCGCGTTCAAGATACGCGGGGCCAGCAATGCGATTTGCTCTTTAGCTGACGATGTAGCCACAAACGGTGTGGCTACCCATTCATCCGGAAATCACGGCACCGCAGTGGCGCTCGCGGCAAAACGTCGTGGCATAGCGGCGTGCGTGGTCATGCCGGAGAATGCCAGCGCTTTCAAGAAGCGCGCCGTATCGGAATACGGCGCCAAAGTCATTTATTGCGAATCAACGATGGCTGGGCGAGAGGGCACACTCGCTAAGTACCTGGCTGAATCCGGTGCGACGGAGGTGCACCCCTTTAATGACTTGACGGTCATGGCCGGGCAAGGTACGGCAGCGTTGGAGTTGCATGCAAATGTGCCAGATTTGCAGGTCATACTGGTTCCAGTTGGCGGGGGTGGGTTGCTCTCCGGTACGGCTGTGGCGACACGTGCGCTGCGACCCGATTGCAGGGTTATCGGTATCGAACCTTTGGGCGCGGATGCCGCCTGGCGATCGCTCAAGGCTGGACATATTGAGGTCGTGGAGCATCCTGATACCATTTCCGATGGGTTGCGCGCCACCATCGGAGCGCTTCCCTTCGCGATAATCAGTGAACAGGTGGACGATATATTGCGAGTATCGGATGAAACCACCATCAATTCCATGCGTTATATATGGGAACACATGAAGATCATCATTGAACCTTCCTCAGCAGTAGTAGTGGCGGCATTAAGGGAGGGTTTGGTGGGGGTGAAGGGCATGCGTGTCGGTGTTATTCTCAGCGGCGGAAATGTGGATCTTGATCATTTACCATGGTGAGAGGTTGTAGTTATGCGGAGCTGGATAATGCAGATACTAGGATTGGCCGGCATGCTGTGTTGCATGGCGGCGCTGGCGGGAACATCGGCACCCAAGCCAGCCGATATACGCGATCTCATGAACGTAACGCAGTTTGATCAGGCCGGCCTCAACAAACTTTCACCGGATGAAATAAATGCATTGAATGCATGGTTGAATCAATATTTGGATTCGCGCTCTGTGAGAGCCCCGGCGCCAGTGCCTCAGGCTGAGGTGACACCTTCCGCTTCTGCTAGTTCAGTGCCGCAGACAGCAGGATCTCCAACCGCGGCGGCGGCATCCGGTACCGCCAGCTTTGGCGCGGAAACCATGACACCCAAAGAGTCACCTCAGGAACCTAATCGGATTGAATCCCGCATTGCAGGCCCATTCACTGGATGGACCGGCGATACTGTTTTCAAGCTTGAAAATGGCCAAGTATGGAAGCAGGCAGCTACCGGATACTACACTAATGTCGAGCTGGATCATCCCCAGGTGGTAATCAAGAAACTGAGCTTTGGCTATCTACTGACACTGCCGGGACACGGCGAAACGGTGTTTGTGCGCCGCATCAAATAATCAAGCATGACATCTGTGATAAACACGATGTACAAACACCACGTGTTCAAACACATACGCTATTTGTTGATGATGGCGATGCTGTTGATCAGCAGCGTAATATTTGGCGCGAACCAGGCAGATGCAATTCTAGGCGTGTGGACTACACAAGATGGCAAAGCTCGGGTGGAGATTGTGCAGCAAAACGGCCTGTATCTGGGGCAGATCGTGTGGTTGAAAGAACCACTCTATCCAGCTGACGATGATCAAGGCATGTCGGGCAAGGCTAAAGTAGACCGCATGAATCCAGATGCCAGTTTGAAGACACGACCCATCATCGGGTTGCCGCTGGTGAATGGTTTTCACTATGCGGGTGCTGATGCATGGACTGGTGGAACCATCTATGATCCGGAAAGCGGCAAGACCTATAGCTGCAAGATCAGTCTCATGAGCGATGGCGCCTTGCGGGTACGCGGCTATGTTGGAATATTACTTTTTGGCCGCACCGAAATTTGGCAGCGCTATATGGCTGGAACTGCTATGCCTGCGGCAACTGCCAAGACTCAATAATCCTCGATATTCTAAGGTGGTGACTGGGAGGTAGCAGAAGGTGCATTGCTTGTGCCGGTTTGCGCCTGTATTTGCCGATCCAAGGCTTGTTTCTGAGCATCGGTCGTATTTTGTACGTTTTTAGCCTTATCAATTTCCCGAATATAGGGTGCGAACACGGTGTGACTTACCGGTGGAGGTGCATCTTGGGTAGCATTCTTGTCCGAGTCGTCGGAAGCACCGCAGCCAGTCATCAGTACAACCACCATGTAGATGCACAGTATGTAAATGGTTTTCATATCTTTTACCCCTAGGAATATTGTTGGCTAAATTTTTGTCCAAAACTATCTGTACGGTACCGAAAGAATTTAATATTTGATGACCAATGGTCCGTGCCAAACCCGGCTTTGCGCATGAGCGCATTGTAAAAAATATCCGGAACGGATAGTGTTGACCAGACCGAAGGCAGAAAGGTCGCGCGCCGTTTACCTTCTTGTACAATCAAACCGTCTTCATGGGGTTTTAGAATCAGCAAAAGTTCTGCGCGGCTGTTTGCATCGATGGGTTCAGCCGCAGTCAACACCGATATTTCAATATGCAGGTCTTCCAATTCTGGCGCCGTCAGTGCTGGGAAACGTGGATCCTCAAAGGCTGCGGCCCTAGCATTGTGTATGACATCATCCAGGAGCAGGCGTCTTGGCTCTAATGTGCCTATACAACCACGCAGAACTCCGTGACGTTTCAGGGTAACAAAACTGGCAAGTAATTCGCGAAGTATCAAATTCGAACTGTTGTCCCCAAACCTATATCTACCACCAGTCAGTCCATGCTCGATGCTTTGGCATGCCGCCCTCAGTAACGTCAAGCGAGTGTCGGCATCAAGCATCGTAGAAAGCCCAAGCTCCATAACCCACGACACGCTCTGGAATTCCGGCTGTGTCACCAGAATTGCGCAGGTCGAGACGCAGTACCCGCAGGTTACGATTCTGTGCCAAAGTCAGTAGGCCGTTGATAGGGTTAGCGCCACAAGCCTGATGCTCGTCGATAGGTATCTCGAGGTTTTCAATTTGTTGCGCGGTTGCCTCATCCATCTGGCGGGCCACCTCAGAAGGGTGGTAATGGCTCAAATCAGAGCTGATAACCACAAGTGTTTCACTACCACCCCATAGTCTCTCCAGTGTTTGGGCCACTTCATCCGGCCGCGCCCGACCTACCACCATCGGCACCAGCGTAAACTCATTGAACAATGTCTGCAGGAATGGAAGATGTACTTCCAGGCTATGCTCGAGTTGGTGTGCATGATCCGAACATCCGACCTGGGGCAGGCCCTCGAGCAGTGCATTTGCCTCCCGATCCAGCGGAATATCACCCAAGGGTGTGCGGAAGTAGTCCACCGCGGGTAGGGCCAGTCCGCGGAGGGCAACCCGATGGGCTGGTCCTAACAGGATCACCCGCCGGATGGCCCTTCCCAGGCCTTTAAGCGCGTTGTAAGCCCTAGCCGCGATGGGCCCAGAGTAGAGATAACCCGCGTGGGGCGCGATCAGGGCCTTGGGAGCGGGTCCCTGAGAGGGGTTCTCGGCCAGGAGGCGACGCAGTAGGGCGGCTAATTCAATGGCGTCCTGGGGGTAGAAAAGACCCGCCACGGCAGCGGGACGAATATTAGGACTAGTGATCATATACTTAAGCTTAGTACGCCACAGGCCCACCGATGCACGACCGCCCTGAAACAATCATCCCAACCCGTTACTGGCATGCCCTGGCGGACGGGAAGATACAGTGTAATGTCTGTCCGCGAGCCTGCAAACTCCAGGAAGGGCAGCGGGGGCTGTGTTTTGTGCGCGGCCGCGAGGCCGACCAGATAAAACTCTTCAGTTATGGGCGTTCCAGCGGATTCTGTGTTGATCCAGTCGAAAAGAAGCCCCTAAATCATTTCCTGCCGGGTACTTCGGTGCTGTCATTCGGTACTGCCGGATGCAACCTGGCCTGCAAATTCTGCCAGAACTGGGATATGTCCAAGTCACGTGAGATGGACAGGCTCATGGACCTTGCCATGCCGGAAACCCTGGCGCAGACCGCGCAAGCGCTCGGCTGCGCCAGCATGGCCTATACCTACAATGACCCGGTGGTGTTCATGGAATATGCCATGGATGCCGCGGACGCCGGCCATGTGTTGGGGATACGCTCCATCGCCGTGACCGCCGGCTATATGTGTCCGGAACCACGCTCTGAGTTTTACCAGCATATGGACGCGGCGAATGTGGATCTGAAGGGCTTCACTGACGAGTTCTATTGGAAGATCTGTGGTGGCCATTTGCAACCGGTACTGGATACGCTCATGTATCTCAAGCATGAGACGAAGGTATGGTTTGAAATCACCACGCTGCTGATACCAGGTGCGAATGATTCAGAAAATGAAATCGAAGAGCTAACACAGTGGGTAGTGGAGAATCTAGGGCCTGATGTGCCACTGCATTTCACCGCATTCCATCCGGACTGGAAGATGCAGGATAAGCCACCGACATCTTCCTCGACCTTAACCATGGCGCGAGCTATCGGCATCAAAAACGGACTTCATTTTTGCTATACCGGGAACGTGCATGACTTGGAAGGCGGCAGCACCAACTGCCATCACTGCGGTGCATTATTGATTGAGCGTGACTGGTATGAACTCGGGAAATGGCAGCTTGATGATAATGGGAATTGCCGGCAATGCGGAGCGGGTTTGCCTGGCGTCTTCAATGAGAAACCGGGTCATTGGGGAAGGCGACGTATGCCAGTGAGAATCGGAGTGACGGTATCTGCTATTACTTGATATATCGATAGTTGCTTGGACCTCATTAAACTGTTGTAAACACGACAAATATATTCTAATAATAGAAGTCAGTTTTATTACTGTTATGATCTATAGAAACTTGTATAAGTTGTCAGACTAGTTATCGTATTTTTGATTTTCGATGTCTTATTGAGTGCAAACACCATTTATGCAGCCAGCATTGGTAGATATATAACATGCATATAGAAAGCGAAAAGTTTTATCATATCCATAAACATAGCTCTCCAAAATGGATCGAGGGAGCAACCTTCATGTTTGGAGAAGAGCCGAATAATTCTTGGCGTGCCTTCGAAGTGGCGCGGCGTGGCATCACCAATCCAGAGACCAATGAGGTATTCACCGTTGACATGGTGGCGTTTCGGGCACTGCATGTGTACCGAAAACAAGGTAAGAAGGATCCACACCTAGGTTTCTATCATTACAACCCAACAATGACACTAGCGGAGACTCTGGACAGCCTGTTTTTATCCACACGCATGGTACGGGAACTGATACTGGAGGATATACGCAAACAGATGTATCCAGATCTGCCTTCCCGCGCAAATTGCATCTGGTTGATTCCTGAAGATGAGCGGGCCGTGCGTTTCTGGCTGGAGAATATGCGTGGCGACCATAAAAAGGTTTTCCGTGTACGAGCCACTGGCGAGATGCATCGCGCTCCGCAACAGCAAGTCATGGGCGATACCATATCATTGATGGAATGGCGCAAGCGCGCCCTCGACTACTGGAATGGTGTGGATATGGAAACCTACGATGATGAAATCACCTGCGCCGGCGAGATCGAAGTGCTGGAGGAATTGCCCAGCACGAATTTCTGATCAGTGTCTGCCAAACATCCTTGGTAGCAGGGACCATGCCTGCCGCAAACCCGCGAGCCGGGCGAGGATCCCGCGGCCATACAGTAGCGTAAGTAGCCCTTTTAATCCGTTAAAGCCGTGCTGGTCATAGGGCATCCAGAAGGGCTGCCTCCAGGCAAGCTTAAGCCAATCGTTAACTATCACCTGAGGCGTCGTGACCGCTTCGAAGGCAAAGTGTCCATGGCCGCGGTCATTGCCAGAATCCTTGAAACCACCCCAGGGGGTTTCGGTCATCCCATGGGAAAGCAGATGGTCGTTGACCATGACCGCGCCAGCACGAATTTGCTCCGCGAGTGCGGCCGCCTTGCGCAGGTCACGCGACCATACCGAGGCACTCAGACCGTAGTGTGAGTCATTGGCGAGGCGCACGGCCTCCGCATCACCAGTGACCGGCATGACACCCAGGACCGGCCCGAAGGTTTCTTCCCGCATGATAGCCATGCCATGGTCCACATGCGTAAGTACCATGGGCGAAATGAAATGCGGATTAGCTGCTGGCGCGGGGCCTGCCTTAGCCGCAACGGTGGCACCACGCTGAAAGGCTTCTTCCAGCTGATGCTGTACTGTGTCTACCTGGCGGTCAGTGCACAAAGGGCCCACATCCACATTGGAATCCATGCCATGACCCACGCGCAAGGCCGTTACTTTTTGCGTAAGCCTCTGCATGAAATCCGCATAAATATCTTGATGGACATAGATGCGTTCGACGCCTGCGCAAGTCTGACCTGCGTTGGACAGCCCCGCCCACACGGCACCGTCGGCCGCGCGTTCGAGATCAGCATCGGCGCAAACGATCATGGCGTCTTTGCCGCCGAGTTCGAGAGATACAGGCGTGAGTGTACTTGCAGCCTTTTCCATGAGCAGCTTGCCGACCGGCACAGAACCGGTAAAGAAAAGTTTGTCGACGCCGTTGCCGGTTTCAAGCAACAAATCGCCAGCCGCTGGCCCATCGATATGAATGTGGTTGAACACACCATCCGGGAGCCCGCTTTCACGAAACATGCGCTGCATGAATGCGCCAACCGATACAGTTTCCGGAGCGGTCTTGAAAACTACCGTATTGCCGGCGAGCAATGCGGGTACGATCTCATGCATGGGAATGCCTAGGGGGTAGTTCCAGGGCGAGATAATACCCACCACACCCCAAGGTACGCGCCGCAGTGTGCTGTGTTTGCTGAAGAAAAGCAGTGAGCCATTTTTCAGATGCCGTGGCTTCAGGCAATCAGATGCATGTTTTTCATACCAGCGGCATCCGGCTACTGTCGGCATGACTTCGGTGGCGAGAGCATCCATGCGGGTCTTGCCCACGCAATCGGATATGGTGTTCGCGGTTTCATCCATATGCGCCATCAGCCAGTGGCGCAGTTCACGGATAATTCCCTGGCGTGTTGCCAGCGTCAGCGCCGCCCAGCCAGGCTGTACCCTACGGGCTATTTGCAACACCGCACGTACTTCTGTTGAGCTTTGCCAAGGGTAACGGCCAAGCAGCTCGCCGGTGGCCGGGTTGCGCAGGGTAACGCCGGGTATAGCTGTTGATTCAGCGGAATCACTCATGGATATTCGCTATTAGCGTTGTTCTCAAAAAACAAACTGCGTGTTCTGCAGGACGACATCGAAGGCGATGATTGCGCGGGCGCCATCGCCCTTGAATGGGTACACATAGTGAATATAATAGGGCGGAAAAATAATCAGGTCGCCAGTCTGGGGGTACAGGCGACGTGTGAGGCTGATACCATGATGATGGGCCACCGGGTGAGGGTTGATGAACTCGATGCAGCCTTCGGGTTTGGATTTTTCTGGCACCTGCACGTAATACACACCACTCGCGAGATTACCGACCGTGGGATGCATATGCGGTGCCTGCCAATCACCCGCTGACAGTATGTTGGCCCAAGAAACCATCCTTGTGCGACCGGATTCAACTTTGTTGTCGTAAGCCGTATAAAGGTAACGCGCTGCCCCGGGCAATATGACTTCAGTTCGCAGCCGCTGAATTGCGGCTTCCTTGCGGTCCAAGAACATCATTTTTTTCGATGTCTGATAACCACCGTAAGTCGTAATTGTGCCGGACAGCGCTTCGTTTTCCTGGCTGTCATTTTCATGCAGGGTGCGCAGCTTGCACACAATTTCAAAAATTTCACGATTGATCTCATCCGTGCCGGCGTGATGACTGACCATAACGTGTATGGGAAAGTGGTCCTCGAACCGTGTATCGTGCTGGATATTTATTGTGGGTTTGCTCATTTTGCCTCACCGGCAAGGTAGAGCCAGGTTTCAAGCACGGTATCCGGATTGAGAGAGATACTCTCTATGCCCTGGTCCAGCAGCCAGCGTGCCAGATCCGGATGGTCTGAAGGGCCCTGACCACAGATGCCGATGTATTTCTTGTGTTTTCGACAGGCTTGTATCGCCATGGATAACAAGCTTTTGACGGCATCGTTGCGTTCATCGAAGAGATGCGCGATCACACCGGAATCGCGGTCCAGGCCGAGCGTTAGCTGCGTCATGTCATTGGAACCGATGGAGAAGCCGTCAAAGTATTGGAGAAACTGCTCCGCCAATACCGCGTTGGATGGCAGTTCGCACATCATGATGACCTTTAGTCCGTTATCGCCGCGCTTCAGGCCATTGGCTGAGAGCAGCTCTGTCACTTGCCGCGCTTCTTCTACAGTACGCACGAACGGGATCATCACCTGTACGTTGTCAAACCCCATATCATCGCGTACTTTGCGCAGTGCCCGACACTCCAGTTCGAAGCAATCACGAAAATCCTCCGCAATGTAGCGTGAGGCGCCGCGGAAACCCAGCATCGGGTTCTCTTCATGGGGTTCATACTGGCGTCCGCCGATGAGGTTGGCATATTCATTAGACTTGAAATCCGAGGTGCGTACGATGACAGGTTCGGGTGCGAAAGCCGCGGCGATGGTGGCGATGCCTTCCGCCAGTCGCTCCACATAGAAACTGACCGGATCCCGGTAACCTGCGATTCGTTCTTGAATCTGATGTTTGATTTCGACCGGTTGTGTCTCGAAATTAATCAGCGCTTTCGGATGCACACCGATCATTCGGTTGATGATAAATTCCAGTCGCGCCAGACCTACGCCCTTGTTGGGTAGCATGGCAAAACCGAAGGCACGTTCCGGATTGCCTACGTTCATCATGATCTTAAGCGGTGCCTTGGGCATGTGGTCAATGTTGATTTCCCGATGTTCGAAATCGAGCTTGCCTGCGTAGATATGACCCATATCACCCTCGGCACAGGAAACTGTGACAGTTTGGCCATCCTTGATCTTGTGTGTGGCGTCACCGCAACCTACGACTGCCGGGATGCCAAGTTCACGGGCGATGATGGCGGCATGACAGGTGCGGCCACCGCGGTTGGTGACGATGGCGGCCGCACGCTTCATGATCGGCTCCCAATCGGGGTCCGTCATGTCAGTGACCAGTACATTACCTTCCTTGATGTGATTCATTTCGCTGATACTCTGGATGATTTTTGCAGTCCCGGCGCCGATCTTCTGGCCGATGCTGCGGCCTTCCACAAGCACCGGGCCTCGAGTCTTGAGCGTGTAACGTTCTATGCGCTGGTTTCTGCGGCTTTTGACGGTTTCAGGGCGTGCTTGCAGGATGTAAAGCTTGCCATCAGTGCCATCCTTGGCCCATTCGATATCCATGGGCCTTGCGTAATGTTTCTCAATGATCAACGCCTGCTTTGCCAGGGTGATCACCTCGGCGTCGTTAATAGAGAAACGCATACGTGCCTCTGCATGCACCTCGATGGTTTTCACTGTATGGCTGTTGGATTTGCCATCACCGTAAATCATCATGCTCGACTTACTGCCGAGACTACGGCGGACAATAGGGTATTTGCCGGTCGCGAGTGACGGTTTGTAGACGTAAAATTCATCTGGATTTACCGTGCCCTGCACCACAGTTTCACCCAGACCGTAAGCCGCAGTGATAAACACAACTTTGTCAAAACCGGATTCCGTGTCCAGTGTAAACAGCACCCCGGAAGCGCCAAGATCGCTGCGCACCATGCGCTGGATACCCGCGGAGAGCGCCACTTCGGCATGCTCAAATCCATGGTGTACGCGGTAGGCAATAGCGCGGTCATTGTATAGTGAGGCAAACACTTCTTTCACCGCCTGCAAGACCTGATCAATACCGCGCACGTTGAGGACGGTTTCCTGCTGGCCTGCGAAAGAGGCATCCGGCAAGTCCTCAGCAGTGGCAGATGATCTAACAGCCACTGAGAATTCCTTGCCTGCTTGTTGTATTAATGCCGCATATGACGTGCGGATGGCCTGTTCCAGGCTGGCAGGGTAGGGTACTGCTGCAATCCATTGTCGGATGCGTGCACCGGTTTCGGCGAGTTTTACAACATCGTCGACATTGAGAGGGGCAAGTTCTTTTGATATACGCGCGGCCAATCCATCATGGGCGAGAAATTCGCGGTAGGCATCGGCGGTAGTCGCGAAACCACCCGGCACCAAGACACCTAACTGTGAGAGATGGCTGAGCATTTCGCCCAAGGAAGCATTTTTGCCGCCCACCTTGTCCACGTCGCGCATACCTAGCTGCTCGAAACCGATTACGTAAAGCTTGTCCATCAGAATAAAACCTCAATGAGCAGGTGAAATGCTTGGAGATGTATACTCGCTTCCTGGTTCGCAGCCATCACTAATGATAGTAACAACTACCCTGACTTGTCGGCCAAGTATGGAAAAAAAACGCACGGTATTCTTCGTTTCAGATCGCACCGGTATCACAGCGGAAGCCCTGGGACGCAGCCTCATTAGTCAATTCAATGCGGAAGGTTTCCGGCAGGTCACTTTGCCATTTATCGCCAATCTTGACAAGGCAAAAGAGGCGGTGGCGCGCATCAATACCTCAGGGATTGAGGATGGCATCCGACCCATCGTTTTCAGCACTGTCGTGGATGACACAGTACGCTCTATTATTCAAGGCAGCGAAGCTTTATACCTGGATTTCTTCGAGGCATTCATCGGTCCCCTTGAACGCGAGCTGGGAATGAAATCTTCCCACACTGCCGGCAGAGCCCATGCCTCGGCGGATAACGCCGCCTACATTCAGCGCATCGAAGCCGTAAATTTCGCTCTCGCCAACGATGATGGCATCAGCACTAAGCGCTATCCGGAAGCCGATGTGATATTGGTGGGAGTTTCACGGTCGGGCAAGACACCAACTTGCCTGTACCTTGCGCTGCAGTTCGGGATCTTTGCAGCCAACTACCCGCTTACCGAGGATGATCTCAACCACGGAATTTTGCCGGCAGAATTGTTGCCTTACCGGGCTAAAATTTATGGTCTAACAATTGAACCTACACGTCTGCAGCAGATTCGCCACCACCGCCGCCCGGATAGCCGCTATGCATCTTCCGATCAGGTTCGTTATGAAGTACGCCAGGCAGAAAATACTTTCCGCTCCGTGGGCGTGCCGTTCATGAACACTACGCATCCCTCCATCGAGGAAATCGCCACCACCATACTGCATCAAGCCGGCATCCAGCGCCGCTTCTGATTCATCATGTAATCGCGGTGGGTGTTGTGATGCCGTGGCTTTCGAGACGCGCCAATGAGCGTGCCATTCGAGAAAGCGGCGCCAACACTGCAGCTGGCGTCTGGCTGTGCAGCTCAGGATTCGGTTCATACTGCTCCAGGTAAATGCGCAGAATGGCGCCACGCGTGCCGGTACCCGACAGGCGATACACGATGTGCCCACCGCCCACTGTTGTCAGCCATAAGCCCTGGTCTTGGCTGGTGCTGTTATCTACAGGGTCGTGGTAGGTGAAATTATCTGCAGCCTGGACAGTGAACCCTGCAAAAGTCTCATCAACCAGTGCGCCGAGGCGTGAACCCAATAGACGCATCAGGGTCTGTGCCTGCCCCGCATCTTTGATGAAATAATCTTCACGTTGAAAGAAATCCCGACCAAACTCACGCCAATGTGTTATCAGTATCTCGCCCACCGATTCAGAGCGTGCTGCGATAAGATTTAGCCAGAATAAAACCGCCCACATCCCATCTTTTTCTCGAGCATGGTTGCTACTAGTGCCGAAGCTTTCCTCGCCACAGAGGGTGATCAGTCCGGCATCGAGCAGGTTGCAGAAGTAGCGCCAGCCAGTGGGGGTCTCATAAGCGGTGATACCCAGTTTCTGCGCTACGCGATCTACAGCGTGGCTTGTAGGAAGAGAGCGCGCCACACCCGAGAGACCGGCAGCATATCCGGGCACCAGCTGAGCATTTGCAGTCAGCACCGCAAGACTGTCACCGGGCGATACCATGAGGCCGCGGCCGAGGATCATGTTGCGGTCACCATCACCGTCGGATGCCGCGCCAAAATCCGGACTGTCGACGCCAGTAAATAGCTTGATGAAACCCTCGGCATCCTGAGGGTTGGGATCTGGGTGACAGCCGGCAAAATCCTCTGATGGTGCACCGTGCATGACAGTCCCGGTCGGAGCGCCTAAACGGCGTTCGAAAATTTCAAAAGCATACGGGCCCGTAACGGCATGCAGCGCATCAAAGCGCATATGAAATAAACCACTTTTCAGCAATTCACGGATACGTTCGAAATCGAACAGACGTTCCATGACCTCGGCATAGTGTGATACAGGATCTACGATTTCAATTTGCATATTACCAAGCATTTGTTGCCCAGTCCTGTCGAGATCAATTTTTGTTTTTGTATCAAGTTTCAAGTAACGCGCGATGGCCAGGCTGTGTTGATAGATTGTGTTGGTGGAAGTCTCGGATGCTTGACCACCGTTTGCTACATTCAACTTGATGCCGAAATCACCCTTTGGCCCACCCGGGTTATGGCTGGCGGTTAGAATGAAACCACCAGCTGCGCCCACATGCGGTATAAGCAGCGATGCCGCAGGCGTGGATAACAAGCCTTTGCATCCGACTATGGATTTTTTGACACCATTTGCGGCTGCCATGTTTAGCAGTATCGTTATGGCTTCACGGTTGTAATAGCGGCCGTCACCACCAATGACGAGCGTGCCGTCTTTCAGCGATGGGATAGCGTCAAAGGAAGATTGGATGAAGTTTTCAAGATAGTGCGGCTGCTGATATGTACGCACAGGTTTGCGCAAACCTGCAGTTCCAGGTTTTTGATCATTGAAAGGACGTGTTGGTACGGTAAGTATTATCATCGTGTTCCGCGCAATTTATCTCAAGCCTGTTGATTTGTATGTCTATGATATAGTTTCAGCATGTTCATAGAAACAATTGGACAACGTGTGCGCCTGGTGCGACCCCGCAGCTTCGCTGGGTTGATGACTCTCTATGAGGGCAATCACGTCCGCCTGCGTCAATTACTCGGAAATTTATGGGATCTGCCATCCAAGCTGGTTTCCATAAGTTCAACTGATCTGAGTATTCATCTTTCGCTGGATGGGTGCAGTCGCTACACCACAAGTTTACGCATGACTTATCGGCTTTATAACGACGGCCTCACCTCAGCTGATCCAGATCTCTTAGTTCGCATTTATCATGATGCGCGCTTAGCCGAAGCGGTGAGCTGCTGTGAGCGACCACGAAATATCGTATTCCGCGGTCTATGGATCCCGGCCACCTCTGAACTGGAACGACGTTGGTTGCTGAATGTATTTCTGAACAAATGGCTTGAACATTGCCTTGATCACCGGCATGTTTTCGGTAAATTGATGACCTATAATTCCATATGACTGATTAAATCCGTTACCGCATATCGTTTGTGAAACTAAGAACCAACCACATAGCCAAATAAGTGGTGTTATTGTTCTATTTTGGATAGCCAAGAGCCGGGATTGCACCGGATATTTACTTTAAGTACTGTTGCGACGTATTGACTCCAAAATAGTAAAAGTTCAAATTAACATGAATAAATACGGTACTAGTAGGTCATAATAGAGATTATTATAGGGTCATGTTTGATATGAGAGTGGGTATTTTCTGGAATGGTCGAACCTGGAGGCAATGATTATGCTGAATTCATTTTATCGTTGGATAGCGCGCTGCGGCGCAGCCTGCACACTGTTACTGCTTTTTGGCTGCTCATCAAGTTCTAATAGCGGATATACGCTCATTGCTCAGTTGCCACCGAACTCTAAACAACAGCTAATCATGATGGCTGCTATAGATGTCGAGGGAATTACATGCAATGTGACTGTATTGACTTGGAGCAATAACAAACCCTGGACACCCACATGTACAGTGGATCAAGACCAGCCTACACACAAAACTTTTACAATTGATGGACAACAAGTTGATATTGCCGGAGTTACCGACGGGTTTAAGGTATCGAATGCAATATCGCTAACGGTACCTCTGCCCGCCAGTAGCGCTGTCTCAGCTGCTACAGCTAATGTAGCCAGCATTGTTCAAGCAGGTATTAAAAATAAATCGAAGGAGTCAAAACCTAAGGTAGCCACGGCTACTACTGCGCCAACCTCGGCCAGTGCTGTGATCGCCGCGAGCGCCACTAATGGTCAGCCTTTCCCAACTCAATGGAATATGGCGATATTCCCAGGGCATGAAAAACTTGTAGCCCAGAATCTCGGCTACCTAGTGAAGAGCGCAGAAATTGATATCGATGGCAGTGCCTGTAAGTTGAATGTGGCCTTCAAGGTAAGATATCCACCTTATAATCTCGACTGTACTGTAACAACAAACAAACGCGGCGATTTCACATTGCTCTTCAGTCCATTCAAGGTGGCAACAGCTGCGTCCAGTGCAACAAATAGCATTCTGTTGGAATCAGAAGGAGCAAGTATCTCCGGTGTTATCTGGAACTCTCACGGATTTGACGCCTGGACTCCGAGTGCACCACCCACGTGGAGAGTACGAGTCAAATCAGATGAATAAAAATTAGATAACCGCTGTCGCATAAACAAGCGATAAACTTTTCATTGCAGGTAGGATTTTGAAGATCTGGGTGCGTGGTGATAAATATTTTGTGAGTGTATTGTGTCCACAAACATTCACTTATTAAGGACTGCCCGTACCCAGCTTCAGTGATTTCCTGATGAATAGGTGTACTTGATAAATATCGAGCTGATACACGGTCTTAGCAATTGTGCGTCCAGCACTGTTTTTTACAAAAGCTCCTCACTTTAACTTTAACCATTCACCATTCCATGGTGTGAAATCTGTATTGATGACCCGACGTCCCCCCGACGTCGACCCCCATATTGAGTAGCACTGAGGTTTAGAGTCCAATCCCGAAACGGAAGGAGATTGGACATGAAGAAGCGGTATACGGAAGAGCAGATCATCGGTTTCCTGAAGCAGGCTGACGCCGGGTTGGC
>Ga0307374_10007876_pt1 | contig 16098 bp, 15 predicted proteins | sample OX3MG_FD_202532 | JGI IMG/M metagenome (GOLD analysis project Ga0307374, IMG submission 202532) | Soil microbial communities from Risofladan, Vaasa, Finland - OX-3 | ecosystem: Environmental > Terrestrial > Soil > Coastal area > Acid sulfate soil | place: Finland: Risofladan, Vaasa | collected... | reverse complement strand
TTGGAGAAGGTCTGCACGTCGGAGTTCTCGGCGTGCACGGTCATCTGGATCTGGTGATTGGCCGTGATCTGCGGCGTGACGGTGAGGATGATACCGGTCTGGTGGAAGCTCACGGTGGCCTTGGGGCCCGTCTGGCCGCCCACCGACGACGCATCCACCACGCGGATCGGCACCTGGGTGCCGGCGGTGAGGTTGGCCGTGCGGTTGTTGAGCGTGGTCACGCTCGGTTCGGCCTGCACGTCGAGCAGCGAGATCGTGGTCAGCGCCTGGATGAAGCTGGTGAAGCTGAACCCGCCCATGGCCGCCGAGTACACGGCCTTGAGCGCGGCGCCGGGCACCGACTGCGTGGCGTTGGCGATCGCCGAGATCGTGTTGCCGCCCAGGTAGATCACGCCGGGCGTGGTCTGCGGCTTGCCGGTGGAGTCGAGGCGCGGCACCAGGTCGTTGAAGTACTGATGTGCGCTGCCGATGTCGTACTGCAGACCGAGGGCCTCGAGCGAGGTCCGGTCCACGAGGATGATCTTGGCCTTGATGTTCACCTGCGGCTGCCGGAGGTCGAGGCTCTTGGCGTAGGCTTCGAGCGAGTCGATGTTGCCGGCCACGTCGGTGACGCTCATGCTGTTGGTGGTGGTGTCCACCGTGACCGCGCCGCGCACCGGACAGCTCAGGTTGGTGGTCACCGGCGCCGCGTTGCCGCCTTCGCCCGCGCCGCCGACGGTGCCGGTGGGCTGGCCCTGCTGCTGCTGGCCCTGGCCCTGCGTGCCGCAATCGCGCGACAGGCGCACCTGCACGCTCGGCATGAGATTGAAGGCCTTGGCGTAGTTCAGGCGGAACGTGCGCGTGACGAGTGGCGCCGCCGCGCGGCGGGCCGCGATGTGTTCCTGTGTATCGACGATCAGGATGCCGCTGGGATCCTCGACGGCGTCGAGCCCGTTGGCGTTGAGGACGACGCGGAGCGCGACGTCCCACGGCTGGTCGGTGATGTTGGCGGTGATCTTCGCGGCGTCGACACCCTTGGACAGGATGATCGTGCGGCCGGAGTACGTGGAGAATGCCGCGACGACGTCGCGGATGTCGGCGTTCTCCCAGCTCACGGTGATGCGGGGCTGCGTGGTGTGCTGCGGTTCGAAGGTGGTGAGGTGTGCCGCGGATACGGCCTTGAGCGACAGGCGGGCCGGGGCGGCCGGCGCGGTCACCGGGACCGGCGCCGGGTTCTCGGCGGCCGGCGCGGCGTCCACGTGCGGCGCGGCCTCGGTGAGCGCCGAGCCCACGTGCCAGGCCGCGAAGTCGGCGGACGTCCCGTCCACCGTCACGCGGATGCGGCCGTTCTCCTGGGCCACGGAGTACCGGTGCGGGGCGTCGAGCGTGACGACCACGCGCACCACGCCGCGGCTGAACTGTGAATAGCGCACGCCGAGCACGCCGCCGCGGTCGGCCTGGTCGTAGCCGCCCGTGGGCACGCGCAGCGATGCGCCGCTGATGTCGACGATCAGCCGGTCAGGATCCTGGAGCGTGAAATCCTGAACCGACACCGTGCCGCCCACTCCGATCAGGACTTGGGCGCGGCCGCTCATCGGCACGACGCTCAACGACGTCACGGCTCCCGCGTCCGGCCCGGCGGCCGGCCGCCACGCGCCGGCGACGAGCGCGACGGCCAGCGCCGCGACAAGCGTCATCACTCGCTTCATGGAATCCTCGCTTTCGTAGAATCAGTGAGCACCAGCGAATCCTGCCTGCTGAATCCGAATTCTTCGATGGTGAAGATCACGACGCGGGGCTTGATCTGCGCCACGCGCATCCGGCCCAGCGTCTGCCCCACCGTCGCGCGGTAGAGCGTGTTGGCTTGATCGCGCATCACGGCCACCGACCGGTGGCCGGACACGTCGTAGAGAATGCCGATCAGGTGCAGATCGGAGAGCACGGGCCGCAGCTCGCTGGTGTTGAGCAGCGAGACGAACGGATCGCGCGTGCCGGTGCGGTCGTAGTCGAACGCCTCGCGCATCACGAACGACGGCACGCTGTCGGTCTTGGCGGCCACGCGCCCGTGGGGCCCCACCTTGCCGCCGGTCCCGGTGCCGAGCGCCGCGCCCTTGGGCGGCGCCGACTGCGGAGCCGGCTTGGCCGGCGCCTTCTTGCCCTGCGCCTGGGCCGGGGCGTTCTGCTCGGCGGCCACGTGCGCGTCGGCCGCGCCCGCCGCCTTGCGGGCCTTGTCGATGGCCTTGGTCATCTGCGCGTGCGCCGTACCGGCCCCGAGGGCCACCAGCGCCGCGACGATCAGTGCACGCCTCACTTGCCCTCCTTGAGCGGCATCGCCGCCGGGGAGGTGTGGGCGACGTACGTCTGGATGTCGAACGTCGCGTCGAGCAGATGCACCATGGGGTTCTTGTTCCGGTCGTTGGCGCTGGACGGGGTCAACGACACGTTGATCGGCGCCACGATGCGGCGCAGTTCGCCCACGTTGGTGAGGAACTCCGCGATCTTGTGATAGGGCCCGGTGACTCCGAGCTTGTACTTGTAGGTATCGAACTGGTCACCCTGCGTGACGCCGTCGGGCGAGACCGACGAGATGTCGAGCCCCACCTGGCGCGCCGCGGTGGACACCGCCTCGAGCAGCGCCGGCACTTCGTTGCCGGTGGGCACGAGTTGACGCATGATCTCCACTTCGCCCGCATACTCGTTGGCCTGCGCCCGCAGCTTGTCGATGCTGCCGCGCGCCACGTCGTCCTTGGCCTTCTTGTTCATGGCCTGCAGGCTGTCGACGTGCTCGCTGGCCAGCTGCAGCACGAGGGCCTTGGGCGTCCACACGTACTGGTAGTACAGCCCGGCGATGGCCAGGAACAGGATGACCACCATGAGCTTGATCTGATCGTTTCGGCCGGTCGGAAGGAGAGCCATGGCTATTTCACCGAAACGTTGAGAGGCACCCGATGGATGACGCTCGAGTCCGGGCGCGTATAGAGCATCGTCAGCTGGAAGTCGGTGACCTGGACGCCGTTGTCCACCGCGACTTCCGACTTGTCGAGCGTCACGTTGCCGAGGAACGGCGAGTCTTCGAGACCCTTCATGAACCGCGTGAGCGCCTGGATGTCCACCGTCCGGCCCAGCACGCGTACGCGCACCGTATCGAGCGGAATGGTGGTGTCCAGCCTGGCGACCTTCTTGGCCTTGGGCGCTTCATCCCCGGGCGGGCGCGCGGTGACGATGTTCTGGCCCTGCGGCGTGCCCGTGTACGTGAGCCCGGTGAGCCAGGTGTACGGCGGCAGCGCCTGACTCACTTCCTCGAGCACGTGCGGCCAGACGAACCGATCGCCGTCGATGGCGCGGATGATGTTGAGCTGACGGAGCAGCGTGTCGCGCTTGGCTTCCAGGTGCACGCGTTCGTTGAGCACCGAGGCGTAGCGCGTGGAGTCGGCCAGTCCGAGCTGCTCGGCATTGGTGAGCTGCGACTCCTGGCGACTCTGGTACACATACATGGCCCCGACGGCCGCCAGCGACACGACGCCGCAGACCACGGCGGCCGCGAGCCACCGATCCTTGATGCGATCCGAAAATCCCGACGTCAACGACGCGAAGTCGACCCGCGGCGCACCGCCGCGTCTCGATTTCTTGCGAGCGCCTGGGAGAAGATTGATTTCGATCATGAGGCGTGACGCATGGGGGCTATGCGACCTTCCGCAGCGCCAGCCCGATGGGAAGCATCAGGAGCGGTGCGATTTCGTCAGTGACGAGCGAGTCCAGCGCCCCGTCACGCACCTTCAGCGATGCCAACGGGTTGGCCTGCTCCACGGCGAGCTTCAGTCGGTTGGCCAGCATGCCGGTGAGCCCCGGAATCCGGGACCCGCCGCCACAGGTGTAGACGGCCCGCACCGAACTTGCCGTGCGCGAGTTGGAGGCGAGAAACGCCACCGCCCGCTCGATGCCCAACGCGATCTCCTCGCCGCGGCCCTCGAGAATCACGTCGAGGTGCGGCGAGCGGTCGAATCCCTGCAACAGCGCCTGCGAGTCGTCGGCGCTCAGGCCGCGCTCGCGCTGTAGATCCTCGCGGAACCGCCGCGTCCCCACCGCCAGGTCGCGGGTGAGAATCGGCACGCCGTCCTCGAGGATGTTGATGTTCGTGACTTCATGCCCCACGTTCACCAGCGCCACCACCCCCGTCATCGCGTCGGGATGGTTGAGCTCGAACGCGTTGTGCAGCGCGAACGCATCCACGTCCACGATGCCGGCCTCGAGCCCCGCGTCGGTCAGCACGCGCAGCTTGGATTCCACCAACTCGCGCTTGGCCGCCACCAGCAACACGCTCATCTCCAACCCGTCGCCGTCAGGATCGAGGATCTGGAAGTCCAGCTCCACCGATTCCATATCGAAGGGCACGTGCTGCTCGGCTTCCCAGCGCATCAACTCGCGCGCCTGCTGCTCCTTCACGCGCTCGATCTGGATCTTCTTGATGATCACGTCGCGCCCGCCCACGGCCGTCACCACCTGCTTGGCTTTGACGCCCGCCGCCAGCATCGCCGACTGGATCGCCTCGGCGACGATGCCGGGATCCATCACCTCGCCCTCGACGATGGCGTCGACGAGCAGCGGCGCCGTGGCAACCTTCACCAGTTCCGGCTCGCCCTTCGAGTGATCGATCACCGCGACTTTGATCAGGCCCGATCCGATATCCAGGCCGATTGTCGTCTTGCTCCGACCAAGGAATGCCATGGGGAAGGTCTGGGTCGTGCCGCACTCACCACGCGGGGCCCGTGCCCCAAGTGCAGGTGAGCGTCGGCGTCTGAAGAAAACGGCGGGGAATCCCGCCGTATTCCGTGGAAGGTCAACGCTGCAACGGTGAGCCGTACCGGGTAGTGCCGACAGCACTTACCACACACTCGGACTGCCGATTCCGGACACCGGACGCCGCCAAACCGAACCCGGCCGGTTGCGCCTCACGGTACACGAACTACGCGCAACGAGGTAACACCCACAGGCCCGAAGCTCGATGCCGCCGCCAGCCGGCCACCCGGGCGGTCAGGGAGTCGGCGCCCAGCCCCGCGGAATCACCAACCGCAGCCGGCCGATTGGCCAAACGGCAGCCTCCACAGCGCACGCGGAATATCGTAAGTGCAAGCCAGCATTTGGCTTAACAAGTACGCTCGACGCATCTACTGATGCCGACAGTATCAGGCCATCAACCGTGACCCCGGCCGCCGCCACCTCCAGTCCACCCACGGCCACGATCACACCGCGGTACGACACCGGTCCCGTCACCCTGAGGCGACCATCCACGATCAGGATTCCCGATCCGGATCCACCCACCAGTTCCAGATCGCCGGCCGCGTGCGCCAGCACCGCGGCCGGCGCGGCCACCGCCGCGCCGGCCCCCAATTCGAGCGTGGCGCCGCGCACGAGCCCGTCCAGGGAACTGGTCCCGAACACGAGGTAGGTGGAGTCGATGCCGGCCTCGCGCCCCTCGACGGCCATGGGCGGCGCCGTCCGCCCGGGGGGCACCATGATCCCCGGCACCGCCGCGGCCATCGACCCGCATCCGCTCGCGTCGGCCGAATCGTCGGCGCTGGTCTGGAGCACGCCGTCGGCGCGCACGTCGCCGCGGGCCACGAGCGCGGCCAGCCCCGGGAACCGCGGCGACTCGACGCGCAGAAGGTGCGTCGCGCCGGCGGCGGCGCTGTCCGCCCGATCCGTGGCCCGGATCGTGGCCAGGAAGGTGCGGCTGGACACCCGCGTGATCCAGCCGCGGGTGCGCGCACCGGCATCCACGTCGAACTCCAACGCCGGCTGCGTGGTGCCCACCGGCTGGCGCAGCCAGCGCGCCGCGTCCCATGCCTGGATCAGTTGCGCTAACGCGATGTCGGTGGCCCCCTGGAGCTGCAGCGTGCGCTGCGCCAGACGGTCGGCGGTCCACGCGATACGCGCTGCGAAGAATGCGGCTGCCACGAAACTGCCGGCCACCCCGAGCGCCACGAGCGCAAGCAGCAGCGCGATGCCGCGGCGCGCCCTGCGGGAGCGCCCGCTACGGGCGCGCATCGCGCAGCACGACGGCCAGATGCGCCGCGAACGCGCCCGGATCCGAGCGCGCCGCGATCTCCACGCCGCCAATGGACTCGGCGAGCGCGAGCGGCCGGGCGAGCGGACGGCCGGCAGCATCGAGATACGTGAACCGTAATCCGGACCGATCGGAGTTCGCGCGGTACGCGCTCAGCGGACCGGCCACCGGCTGGATGCCGGCAAAACGCGACGCGTCGGCGTTCCACTCGCGCAGCCCCAGATACCAGAGGCCGTCGCCGCTCAGATACAGGCTGAATCGGGTACGGCGGGCGACCCGGACCGCAACCAGCGCCGAGCCGGCCATCGGGAGCGGCGCGTCGAGCGCCAGGACGAGCCCGTCGCCACGCGCCACGAACAGGCACGCCGCGCCGCCGCTGACGACGCGCGTGACGGTGCGCTCCACCCAGCGTTCGGGGGCGCCGCGCTCGTCGAGCGCGAACAGGCGATCGCCGGCGCGGGGCGGCGTGACGAACGACGCGAGCGCCGGGCCGTCGGCAACGGCATCGCCGGCCACGCGAAGCTCGGCACCCTGCATGCAGGCCACCGCCGTCCCGACGAACGCCTGCGCCTCGACGGCCGAGTCGGACGCCGCCTGAGGCGCGATGTCGCCCCCAGCGATCGGCGCCAACTGCGCGGCGAGCACGTCGAGTGTCTGGCGCGCCGCCCACGCCTGCTGCCGCGACGCCTGGAGCGCGCGCTGCCAGCGCTCGAGCGAAGCGGCGCGACGCGCGAGCAACGCGAGCACCAGGCCGAGTAGGCACAGCGTGACCGCCATCTCGATGGCCGTGACGCCGCGCCGCATGATCTAGCAGACCAGGGCGGCGCGCAGCACGAACGCGGCCTGCGGCGCCCGCGCGTCGTACGTCACGCTGTCGTACAGCAGGCGGGCGGTGGCACCCAGGCGGGCCACCGCCCAGTGTTCGACCAGGCCGGGCGCCGGCGATGCGGTGCCGGTGGCGGCATCGGGACAGCCCTGCGCCCGGAGGAGCGCAATGCGCGTGGCGGCGGCCGCAGCCGCGGCGGCCCGCCGGTTGGCCGTGGCGTGCAGCCGGACGAGCAGGGCGGCGTTCCCGGCCATGGCCAGCAGCGCACCGTCGAACAGCACGAGTGCCACGAGCAACTCGACGAGCGTGAATCCGCGCCGGAGTCGGCGGCGATGGGAACGGGAACGGGCGTGAACGCATACGGAGGCAGGCCGCATGCCGCATGATGGGCGGGCAAAGGGCCGCACCCGTAACCGGATTCACCCGCAACGTGCGAAACCAGTGCCACAATGCAAGAGGGGCCGGACGCATGCGCGTCCGGTCCCTTTCAAGCGTACCGAGCCAGGCGCTCAGTTACAGACCGGCTCGCCCTCGCCCGCCGTGGTCACGAGCGGGTTGGCCGTGTTCACCGCGATGGCGCAGGTGTGGCCCGACAGCTGGCTGTGGGTGACGGTAGCCGACCAGTAGCCGGCGCCCACCACGACGGCCGGCGTGTTCACGCCCGTCGACTGCTTGAAGTTGATGGCGCTCAGGTTCGTGGAGTACTTGGACGAATCCGAGAAGAAGGCCTCTTCCGCCGTCACCATGTTGCGGAGGTCCGACTTCATGGCCGTGACGTACGCCTTGGACTTAGTGTTCGCGAACTTGGGGATCGCGATCGCGGCCAGAATGCCGATGATCACGACGACGATCAGAAGCTCGATGAGCGTGAAGCCCTTGCGATTCTGCAGCATGGTCTGCCTCAGGTGTGGTGTGTTCAGGGGGGGGATCGCGAATCTCAACGATTCCTTAATGGCAATGCCGATGCCAGGTTCTGAAACCCCACTAAGACGCTCTGTATCAACGAGTTGTATTTACTGCCTGCCCCTTGGCTCCAACGGGCCGTGGTGTGTTCTGCAACGACCGCCGCAATTCGCCAGAATCGGGTTTGGCGGTCTTTCGGGCGGCTTCCGCTGCCAGCGCGCTGTCGCTCCGCACGATGATCCGGTGGAGCTCGGTGATCGGACCGTGATGCTTGAGCGCCTGCAGGGCAATGACCTTGGCGGAGTCGTACTTGCTCTCCATGTACAGGCAGTCGGCCCATTGCGGCCGGGCGACGACGATATTGCTGTCCACGGCCACGGCCCACCGATACAACTCGATGGCGGGCTTGCAGATGCCCCAGGCGCGATAGTTCTCGGCGAAGCTGAACGCCATGAACGGATCGAACTGGAAGAGCTGCATCCCGCGGTGGTATTCGGCCTCGCCGTCGCGCATGCGCTTGTTCTGCATGTACCAGGCGCCCAGCATGAAGTGGGCGCGGTAGCTGTCGGGCGCGTCCTTGACGGCGGTCTTGAAGAGGATGTCGTCATCGTGCCACACGCGCTGGCGCTCGGCGCTGCGCCACGCGCCGATGCCGATGAGCCCGGCGGTGACCACGGCGCCGGTCAGGGCCAGCCGCCGCGCCGAGAGCCATTCGTACACCAGCGGAATGAGCGATCCCACGAAGATGGCCACGCCCACGCTGGGAAAGAGCAGCGTGCGCTCGGCGATGAGGAACCCGGCCGGCACGACGATGTTGCTCACCGGCGACATGGCGACGATGAGCCAGCCGAGGCCGAAGCTGGCGGCGGGGATCCGCTTGCGGAGGGCGAACGTGAGACCGATCACGCCGATCATGAGCAGAAAGCCGGGCAGTTGCGTGATGCTCACGCCCTGGGCGATCTCGATGTACGGCGGCGCGTACTCGGTGGTCAGGTGCGCGGGCCAGAGGAAGAGGCGTCCCCATTGCGGCGCCACGCCGATCATCGTGAGGATGCGATTGGTGTTGGAGAGGTGGAGTCCCTGGAAGGGCACGAACGGATGGAACCCCTCGAAGCTGCCGGGCAGCACCACGCCCCGCGCCCACAGGAACGCGAGGGCGACGGCCGTGAGGCCGAGTACGAACGGGCGCATGGCCACCAGGCGGTCCCAGAGCGGGCGCGGATCGCGCACCACCGTCATCTCGGCCACGACCACCAGCGCCACCAGCGTGATGCCGTGCTCCTTGAACAGCATGGCGGCCGCGTAGCAGGCGGCGATCGCGATCATGCGGCCCACGGAGAGCGGCCCGAACTGGCGACCGTACACGTAGAGCCCCATGGCCACGGTGAGCAGGAGCCCCACGGTGAGTTCCGACTGGCCGACGATGTTGCCTACGGCCTCGACGTGCAGCGGGTCGACGGCGAACAGCGCGGCGGCGATCCACGCCGGCACGGTGGGCAGCACGCCCGAGAGCACCCAGTACACCGCGACGCACATGGCGATGTAGAGCCCGACGTTCGTGGCGTGGAAGATGGCGGGGGATCCGTGCCCCAGCACCCACTGCACGGCGAAGCCGAGGATGGTGAGCGGACGGTAGCCGTCGCCGCCCCACGCCTTGGACCAGTACGAGTCGGCGAAGAAGTGCCACCAGTGCGCCAGCGAGTGCAGGCGATCGTCCCGTTGGATGACGTAGACGTCGTCGTAGGCGAACTGGTTGGCCAGCGACGTGAACGAGGCGAGGAACGAGAGCAGACCGATGCTCGCGGCGAGCATCCACCAGGTGCGGCGTTTCATTCGAACAGGTTGTATTTGAGGATGTGCCAGAACGCGGCGACGCCGTCCTTCCAGTTGATCTTCTTGCCTTCGGCGTAGGTGCGGCCGGAATAGCTGATCGGCACTTCGAAGATGCGGGCCTTGGCATGGGCGAGGCGGGCGGTGACTTCGGGCTCGAACCCGAACCGGTTGGCGGTGAGCCGCAGCGAGCGCGCCAGGTCACCGCGCATGGCTTTGTAGCAGGTCTCCATGTCGGTGAGGTTGAGGTTGGTGAGCATGTTGCTGAACGTGGTGAGCATGCGGTTGCCCACGGAGTGCCAGTAGTACAGCACGCGGTGGGGGCCGCCGAGGAACCGCGAGCCGAACGACGCGTCGGCGCGCCCGTCGATGATCGGGGCGAGCAGCACCGGCCAATCGGACGGGTGGTATTCGAGGTCGGCGTCCTGCACGATCACCACGTGCCCGGTGCTGGCGGCGAGCGCGGTGCGGATGGCGGCGCCCTTACCCATGTTGTGCGGCTGCAGGATCAGCCGGTCGATGCGGCCTTCCGCGTGCAGCTGCTGGAGCCGTTCGCGGGTGCCGTCGGTGGAGTAGTCGTCCACGCAGACGATCTCCTTGGGCAGGGGCGTGGCGTGCACCCGGTCGAGGATCGTCTCGATGGTGTTCAGTTCGTTGTACACGGGGATGAGCACCGACAGGCGCCAGGCATTCATGTCGAGCGGCGTGAGCGGCGTTCGGCGGGCGGCGGGGCTCAGCCCTCCCGGGACGCGGGATCCGGTGGGCACGTCGGGGACGGACATCGTCATCTCGGGATCGGGGAATAGACCAGTCCGCCGGGAAAGCTGTCCCGCAGGGCAAGCTCGGGCGGGTGTTGCGCGACCAGCGTCTGCGCGATGTCGCGCTGATCGGACGTCGTCACCACGACGTCGTCAATGGCGTACGCCGCCAGGATCGCCCGCAGCATGCCGGCGCCCTCGGTGATCGTGGGCGGGTGCGAGAAATCCGTGGCGCTGAACGAGTAGAACGGGACCGCAGGGTGGCCGGTGTACAGGTAGATCGCCGCATCGTCCTCGGCGGATAGCGTCGCGGTGGGCGTGGCGTATTCCTTCACTCCCAAGACCACGGCACGCAGCGTTGCGCCACGCTGGCGCGGAATATTGGCCCACCAGATGCCGCGATACCCCTTCACGGTATACACCGTGTACCCCATGGCCGGCAGCGCGGCCACCGCGAGGACGCAGGCGCGCAGCACCCGCGCCCCGCGCCCTGCGGGGCACCACCGCCAGAGGGCCACGACGCCGAGCAGGGGCAGGGCGAGCAGCAGCGGCCAGATGCCCCACAGAAACCGCGCCGGCGCGTACGGCCACACCAGCACAATCGCGACATAGAACCCGAGAAAGAGCGCGCTCACGCGGGCCGCGCGCCACATGCGCCATGCGCCGGCGGCGGCGAGCGCGAGCAGGGCGCCGAGCGCCAGGGGCACGACGGCGCGCGGCGCCGATGGGGCCGCCAGCGTGGCGAGCAACGCGGCCACCTGGCCCACGGTGCCGCGCACGGTCCCGGCCACGAACGCGGCACCGCCAAGGCGCCAGCCGTCGGCCAGCCAGGCGCCGTACGGTCCGTAGGTGCCCCGGATGGGTGCCGGCACGGCGGTGGCGTTCATGTGCACCCACCACTGCCAGGGCAGCATGACGAGAAGGGCGGCGCTGCCCGCCAGCAGTGCGTCGCGCACGCGGCGGCGCGCGAGCAGGGCCATCACCACGGCCGCCACCAGCGCCAGGCCAAGCCCGCGCACGAGGGTGAGCGCGCCCGCGAGCAGTCCGGCGAACGCGGCCAGGCGCGCATCAGCGGCGGCGGGGCCGCGTCCGTCCACCGCCCGTTCGGCCACGAGCAGCACCGGCACGAGCAGCGCCAGGAAGAGGGGCTCCGACATCACGAGCGCGCTCAGCACGAGCATCGGCACGGCGGCTGCCGAGACCACCGCGAACACGCTCGCGGCCATCGGCGAGCAGTCGAACCGCCGGCGCGCCCACTGCGCCACGCCCACGGCCACCAGGGCCACGAGCAGCGCGTTGACGAGCTTGAACAGCAGCACGTTGGCGGGAAACGTGGGCGCCATGCGCCAGAGCAGCGCGATCAGGGCCGGGTAGCCCGGCGGGAAGTGCGTGGCCGCGGGCGCGCCGGGAAGATTCAGATACCGGTATCCCTGCCCCGTGGCGAGCGCCTTGCCGAGCACCACGTACACCGCTTCGTCGGGCACCGCGCCCACCGGAAACGGGTTGACGGCGCGCGCCGCCAGCACGAGCACGATCACCGGCGCCAGCCAGCCAGTGAGGCGCACCAGCCCCGCCGGCCAGCCGAGCGCCGCGGACGCAGGCGACGGTTCCACCTCCTCGGCCCCCGCGGTCACACCTCGACCCCGTACCGGGAGAGCTTCCGATAGAGCGTGGACGGATCGATGCCCAGGGCCTCGGCGGCGCGCGACTTGTTGCCGCCTTCCGTCTGGAGCACCCACATGATGTACGCCCGCTCCACGGCCTCGAGCGTGGGATTGGCCGGCGTGCGCGACGCCACCAGCGGCTCGGCGTTGCGTTGCGTGACCCGCTCGGGCAACCCGCTCACGCCGATCGTCTCGCCGGTGGTGAGGATGGCGGCGCGCTCCAGCGCGTTCTCCAACTCGCGCACGTTGCCGGGCCAGGCGTACCCCTGCGCCACCTCGAGGGCATCGGCGTCGAGATGCTTGGGCGCCTCGCCGCGAGCCTGCGCGATGCGCTGCAGGAAGTGATCCACGAGCAGTGGGATGTCGTCCCGGCGCTGGCGCAGCGGCGGCAGATGGAAGAGGATCACGTTGAGCCGGTAGTACAGGTCGCTGCGGAACCGCCCCACCTTGATCTCCTCCTCGAGATCGCGATTGGTGGCGGCGATCAGCCGCACATCGATCGGCTCGGCGTCGGTGGCGCCCACGGGGATCACCTCGCGGTGCTGCAGCACGCGCAGCAGCTTGACCTGCGTGGCCGGCGTGGTCTCGCCGATCTCGTCGAGAAAGAACGTGCCCCGGGCGGCGGCGGCGAACAGCCCCGACTTGTCCTTCACGGCGCCCGTGAACGATCCCTTCACGTGGCCGAACAGTTCGCTCTCGAGCAGGCTCTCGGGCAACGCCCCGCAGTTGATGGACAGGAACGGCCCGCCGGTGCGCGTGGACAGCTCATGGATGTACCGCGCCACGACTTCCTTGCCCGTGCCCGACTCGCCCTGGATCAACACCGTGCTCTCGGTGGGCGCCACCGTCTCGGCCAACTGCAGCACTTCGATCCACGGCTTGCTGTTGCCCACCGGGCGGTCACCATGATGGCGATCGCGTCGCTTGATCTCCTGCTTGAGCGACTTGTTCTCCACGCGCAGCTGCCGGTGCTCGGCGGCGCGCTTGAGGATGGCGATCAACTCGTCGTTGCGGAACGGCTTCTGGATGTAATAGAAGGCGCCCTCGTTCACCGCCTGCATGGCCGACTGCAGCGTGGCCTGGGCCGTCATCAGGATCACGGGCACGTCGGGGTCGTTCTGCCGCGCCGCGGCGAGGATCTCGACGCCGGTGGCCCCGGGCATGCGGATGTCGGTGAGGACGATGTCCGGCGACATCGCGGCCAGCATCTCGAGGCCCTTGTTGCCGCCGAGCGCGAGGTGCGGTTCGAATCCCTCATGGCGCAGCAGGATGCGCAGCGATTCGAGGATGCCGGCTTCGTCGTCCACGACGAGGACGTTGGGGGGATGCTCCACGACTCTGGTGCTCACGCGGTGTCTCCGGAAGCGGTCTGGGTGCGCGGCAGGATCACGGTGAACGTGGTGCCGCGCGGCCCGCTGTCGAGGAACACCATGCCGCGATGCGCCTCGATCGCCCGGTGCACGACGGCCAGACCGAGGCCGCTCCCGCCGGGCTTGGTGGTGAAGAAGGGATCGAACAGGCGGTCGCGGATCTCGAGCGGAATGCCCGGTCCCTCGTCGCTCACCCGCACCGATACGCTGCCCGCCTCGTAGCGCACGCCCAGCGGGAGCTGGTCGGGACTCATCGCCGTCGCCTCGATCTTCACCACGCCCCCCTCGGGCGAGGCCTGAATGGCGTTCAGCAGCAGATTGAAGATCGCGCGGTGCAGGAGATCCTCGTCGCCTTGCACCGACAGGTCGTCGTCCTCGGGCACCACGCACACCACGCGGTTGCGCCCCTGTTCCTCGGGATGGGCTTCGGCCAGCCGCGCCGCGCCGCGCACCATGTCGGCCAGCTTCACGTCGCCGGTGCGCGCCACGCGCACGCGCGCGAAGTCCAGGAACTCGGTGAGCAGGCGGGACAGGCGGTCGGACTCGCGCAGCACGAGCCGGCTGAGCGTCTGCCCGTCCTCCGATTCCTGCGGCATGCCGGCCAGCTGCTCCACGGCGCTCCGGATGGACGCCAGCGGATTCTTGATCTCGTGGGCCAGCGACGCGCTCAGTTCGGCAACGCCTTCGAGGCGTTCGGCGCGCAGGCGCAGCGTCTCGAGGCGCTTCTGGTCGGAGATGTCCTGGAAGATCGCCGTCGCCGTGCGATCGGTGCGCAGCCCGTCGCCTTCGGTATAGGTGGTGGTCACGCCGATCGGGAACCGCTTGGACGCCGTGGTCACGATTCCTTCGGCCCGCGTGGTGCGGATGCGGTCGGCCACCGACCGTCGCAGTGCCTGAGCCAACTCGGGGGCCGCGGCCGCGATGCGGTCGAGCACTGGCTCGCCCAGCGCCGTGTCGAAGGGCACGCCGAGCAGCCCCTGCGCCTTGGGGTTGGCGTACAGCAGGTGGCCGCTCGAATCGATGGTCAACACGCCGCTCTGGATGTTCCGCAGGATGTCGGCGGCCTGCAATCGCGCGTGCTCCAGGGCCGCGACCAGGATCTCCTTGCCCTCGCCGGCCTTCTGCAGTTGCGAGGCGAGAATGGCGCTGCCCACCGAGACCGCGGCGAACACGCCCAACTGCGCCCACACGATGCCGCTGTGCATGACCACGTTCACGCCGAACACCGTGTCGGCAAAGAACAGCACGATGCCCAGGGCCGCCACGAGCAGCCCGCCGCCCACCGGGAGCATGAGCGTGGCCGCGGCGATGACCAGGATGTACAGGGCCGAGAACTGTGAGACGCCGCCCGATTCACCCACCCCGGGCGTCACGTGCACCACCACCGTCACCAACAGCAGATCGATGATGCTCTGGACGTAGAGAAACGTTTTGCCGAGCGGCTTTCGGTATATTTCGCTGTACACGAACGACGCTAGCGTGAAGACGGTGACCAGCGCGAAGGTGACCGTGACCACCGTGAGCTTGCTGGCATCCGTTTCCTGCGTGGCCCAGTTCACCACGCCGGCGATGAAGATCGCGCTGGCCACCGAGAACCGAACCAGATAGACCCACCGCAGCAGATAGCGTGGGTCGAGCATGGCCTGGAGCGGCGCGGGTTCAACTCTGGATGGGGAGCGCACAGGAGTTTGGTTCATTGCAAAGTGCAAGGAATTCCGTTTTGGAACAACTCTGGCATTCTGCTATAGCCTTGGACGATCCTCTGGTACAGAAGTTTCCCCCACCGCCAGGCTGGCGAGCCCGCCCGTGAGACCCGCCTTCCTCCGCTCGATGTTCCAACGGATGGACCGCTGGATTCGGGGCATGTTCGGGATCCCGGACGCCCCCGTGAGCCCCCGCGACGGCGATTCGGCCACCGACGCCGGCGCCAAGATGCTGGCCGGCGTGCTCCAGTTCCGCGACCAGCGCGTGCGCGAGGTGATGCGCCCCCGCACCGAGGTCACCGCGCTGCGGCTCACCGCCACCGAGGAGGAGGTGCACGACGTCCTCCGGCGCGAGCGGTACTCGCGATACCCGGTCTACGCCGAGTCGCTGGACGACATCGTGGGCGTGTTTCTGGCCAAGGACCTGTGGCTGCACGAAACCGGCACGTCCTTCTCGCTGGCGCGCTACCTGCGCGAGACGCTGTTCGTGCCCGACACCCGGCCGGCCCAGCGCGTGCTCGACGATCTGCGCAAGACGCGCGCCCACATCGCCGTGGTGCTCGACGAGTACGGCGGCACGGCGGGCATCGTGACCCTCGAAGACCTGGTGGAACAGGTCATCGGCGACATCAACGACGAACACGACGTGGCCACGCGCTCGGCCATCGAGACCGACGGCGTGCTGGAGTTGGCGGGCTCGCTGTCGCTGCAGCACGTGCGCGGCGAACACCAGCTGCCCATTCCCGACGGCGATTGGCAGACGATCGGCGGGTACACGTTCGCGCGGCTGGGGCGCGTGCCGCGCGTGGGCGACCGGGCGCCGTATCCGGGCGGTGAACTGGAAGTGGTGGCGATGGACGGGCGCCGCGTGGCGGCGCTGCGGGTGCACCCCGACGCCGAGGGCGATGATGCCGGAACGGACTGACCTCTCGGTGAACGCGTCGGTGGCCATTCCGCGGCACGAACTGGAGGTCCGCGCGTCGCGGGCCGGCGGCGCGGGC
>Ga0307374_10007875_pt1 | contig 16099 bp, 13 predicted proteins | sample OX3MG_FD_202532 | JGI IMG/M metagenome (GOLD analysis project Ga0307374, IMG submission 202532) | Soil microbial communities from Risofladan, Vaasa, Finland - OX-3 | ecosystem: Environmental > Terrestrial > Soil > Coastal area > Acid sulfate soil | place: Finland: Risofladan, Vaasa | collected... | reverse complement strand
GCGTTACGTCGCTCGGCGAGGAGTTCGCCGGCTCGATCGAGCGTCAACGTCTCGGGCGCGTCGCCGATTCGCAGCGTGGCGTTCACTTCACCGTCAGTGACGTAGAGGCCAAAGCGCCCGTTGCGCACGACGACTCGCTTGCCGGTCAGTGGATCTTCGCCCAGATCGCGCAGAGGTCCCGCGGCGGCGCGTCGTCCTCGCGCCTTGGGCTCTCTAAAAAGTGCCAGCGCTCGCTCGAGGTCAACGGTGAAGATCTCGTCTTCGCTCTCGAGCGATCGCGTCTCCTTGCCCCACGTGAGATACGGGCCGTAGCGTCCGTTTTGCGCGAGGATGGCTTCGCCATCATCGGGGTGGGACCCGACCGTGCGCGGCAGGCTCAAGAGGCGTCTCGCCTCTTCGAGCGTGAGAACTTCGGGCGACATCGTCGAAAAAAGTGAGGCCGTGCGGGGCTTGTCCTTGGGGTCGCTCATCTCGCCGACCTGCACGTAGGGTCCGTAGCGTCCGGCCTTTAGATAGATGGTCTCACCGGTCGCTTCGTCGGGGCCCAACTCGCGGTCACCGCTCGGCGCGGCCAAGAGCTCGAGCGCACGCTCGACGCTCAACGAATCGGGTTCGGTCGCTTCGGGAATCGACACTCGCTCCTCCCCGTGCACGAGGTAGGGACCGTAGCGCCCCGAGCGCACCGAGACGCCTTGGCCATCGGGCGCGACGCCCAGGGGCAGTGAGTTGATCGCCGCGAAGTCGAACTCGATCGGCTCGTGGGTCGCACGGTGTAGTCCCATGCGAGCGAAGGCCGTCTCGGCTCCGGGGTCGCCGAAGTAGAAGCGCTGCAGCCACGGTTCGAGGTCCTGGCGACCCTGGGCGATTTCGTCGAGTTGGTCTTCCATCTCGGCGGTGAAGCGGTAGTCCACCAGGTCGGCGAAGTAGTGCTCGAGCAGGTTCACGACCGCGAAGGCGCGAAACGTGGGCACGAGTGCCTTGCCCTTCTTCCAGACGTAGCCGCGACGATCGATCGTCTTCATCACCGAGGCGTAGGTCGAGGGCCGTCCGATGCCGAGGTCCTCGAGCTTCTTGATCAAGGTCGCCTCCGAAAAACGGTCCGGCGGCTGGGTGTCGTGGCCCTTGGCTTCGGCGCGCTCGACGGGCACCGTGTCGCCTTCGTTCAGCGCGGGCAAGAGGCGCTCTTGGTCGGCGAGCTCGGCCTCGGGATCGTCGGTCCCCTCGACGTAGGCGCGGCGAAAGCCCGCGAACTCGATGCGCAGCCCCGTCGCCGAAAGCCCCACTGCCACGTCGTCACCGAAGCCCTCGACACCGTTGAGGGTCGTGGCGAGCGTCACCTTGTCCTGAGTGAGGCGCGCGTCCACCATCTGCGAGGCGATCGTACGCTTCCAGACCAACTCATAGACCGCGAGCTCGTCGCCGCTCAGAGCATTCGCCGCCTCGTCGAGGGTCCGAAAGCTCTCACCCGCGGGGCGAATCGCTTCGTGCGCCTCTTGGGCATTTTTCACCTTGCGGTCGTAGCGCCGCGGCGCGTCGGCCACGTAGTCGTCGCCGAACATGGCGCCGGCCTGAGCTCGCGCGGCGGCGATCGCCTCGTCCGACAGCGTCGTCGAGTCGGTTCGCATGTAGGTGATCCAACCCTGCTCGTAGAGTCGCTGGGCGGCGCGCATCGTGCGCTCGGGATCAAAGCGCAATTTGCGGCTCGCCTCAATCTGCAGCGACGACGTCATGAAGGGCGGCTGCGGGCGTTGCGTGCGCGCGCTCGAGGCCACCGAAATCACCTTCACCTCGGCGCCCATCAATCGCTCGCCGAGGCTGAGGGCGCTGGCCTCGCTCAGCACTTCAACTTTGGACTTCGTCTCGAGTTGGCCCGAGGCGTTGAAGTGCTTCGACGCCGCGAGCGGGGTCGTGTTGATCGACTCGATGGTCGCTTCAAAGCTCTCGCTCTGGGCGCGCAGCGTCGCGGTGACGTCGAACCACGTCGCCGAGCGAAAGGCCATGCGCTCGCGCTCGCGCTCGCACACGAGGCGAATGGCGACCGATTGCACGCGGCCCGCCGAGCGCGCCTTATCCACCGCGCGCCAGAGCACCGGCGAGACCTCGTAGCCAACCAGACGGTCAAGGAAGCGCCGGCCCTCTTGCGCGTCCACCAGGCGCAGGTCCAAGTCGCGGGTCTGCGAAACGGCCTTCGCGATCGCTGACGGCGTGATCTCATGAAAGACCATTCGCTTGACTGGAACCTTGGGACTGAGTACCTCTTGGAGGTGCCAGGCGATGGCTTCGCCTTCGCGGTCTTCGTCGGTGGCGAGGTAGAGCTCATCGACCAGCTTCAGGGCGTCTCGCAGCTCCGAGACCACTTTCTTGCGGTCGCTCGAGACGACGTAGACCGGTTTGAAGTGGTCGTCGACGTTGATGCCGAGCCTCGCCCACTTTTCGCTCTTGACCGAAGGAGGAATCTCCGAGGCGCTCTGGGGGAGGTCGCGGATGTGCCCGACGGAAGGCTTGACGATGTAGTCGGGCCCGAGCATTCCTTGGATGCGCGTCGCTTTGGCGACTGATTCAACGATGACGAGAATTCGCGACACGACCACCACCTCTCAAAACTCTCGGACGGCACCGCCGCCGCTTTCGTCCTACAAAATAGACAGGTCCAGGACCTTAGCAACGCCATGGGCCCCTGACACCAGTCGCCTTATGGGGATTTTGGCTCGGCCAGCGGCTATTCCGAGACCGCAGGCGCGGCGACGATTTCGTACTGCGGATTGAAAATCACCGCTTCGCGACGCAGCGAGGTAACGGTGCCCTTCACCATGAGCCGAGTCCCGCGTTCAATCCCGGGTACCTGAGAGCGGCCCTGGAAGACCAACGTGACCGAACCAGTGTTGTCCGCAATGACGCAGCGCAACTCGTGCGCGTTGCCTTCTTGGTTAATGGTCATCGCCCGAACGCGACCGGCGATGTCAGCGAATTGGCGCTCCTTGAGTCCGCCAATCGGCATCGAGTTGGCGGAACGTTCGGCCAACTTCGCGTCGGCTTCAAGATTCGCGTCCTCTCGTAGGCCACCGCGCACCACTTCATCAACGGACTCGTCGACGATTGACTGATCCGCCGTGAGCAACGGCTTGGACGGGCGAAAAGGAATGATCGTCGCCGCGACCCGCGGCACGTGCATGACCGCCTCAGCAATGGCGTCCGCCGTGCGGTCGTGCAAAAGACGTTGAATCCGCGAGGAAAATCCGCGTCGCGGCATGACGACCATGCAGAACACGTCGGGGTCGCGCACGACGTCCGCGACCAGTTCGAGCGCCGCTCGGTCGACCCGGCGGTCTTCGCACTCCACGACCTCAAGCGGCACGCCGTTCGTCGCCGAATCGGGCTGACCCCACTCCGCTTCGAGGCGGCGAGTGACGATGGGGTCGATGTCAAAGTGAACGGCGCGAACGGAGTAGGCGTTGAGCGTGTCGCAGTACTGCATCGCGCGCTCCGCCGCGACGTCGTATTCGTCGATGAAGACCACGAGGCGGTGCAGGCGAAACTTCGCCGCCGACGCGCGAGCGCGAGCCTTCGCGAAGGCGTCGGACTCTTTGACGTATTGGCGATGCATGAACTGGAGCCCGAGCACCATGAGGGGGCCCGCGACCACCACGATCCACGCGCCCTCCGCGAACTTGACGACCGCGAAGATGAGCGCGATGAGCAAGGTGACGACGCTCGAGATCAAGTTAATCGTGAACCCACGGCGCCAGTGCGCCTCGCGACGTTGCCAGTAACGCTTGGCCATACCGGCGCCCGCCATCGTGAACGCCGTGAAGACACCAATCGCGTAGAGCGCGATCAACCCATTCACGCGTGCGCGAAAGACGAGCACGAGCACGAGTGCCATCGACCCGAGCACGATGATGCCGTTGGAGAACGCGAGTCGATGTCCCCGCTTGGTCATTTGACGGGGCAAAAAGCGGTCGTTCGCGATGAAGTTGGTCAAATAGGGAAAGCCGTTAAAACTCGTATTGCCACCGGTGAACAAAATGAGCATCGTGGCCGCTTGCACGAGGAAGAAGACCACGTGGCCAAAACCGTGCGCCCCGAAGACGGCGCTCACTTCTTGGCTCACGACGGTGGGCGATCCGGCCGCGTAGGGCAGCGCGTGTGTCCAGCGCGCCAACATCGTCGTGCCAATCAATAAGAACGCCAACGTCGAGGACATCACGACCATGACCATGCGCGCGTTGCGAGCCTCGGGCTTATGGAAACTCGAGACCCCGTCGCTGATGGCTTCGAGACCCGTCAACGAGGATCCTCCGTTGGCGTACGCGCGCAGCAACGTGATGAAGGCGACGCCCATCAAGAAACCGTGACCGCCGGAACCTAAATGTCCGCCGACCAAGAGATTCGTGGCCGGTTGCGCCACTTGATGCAGCGAACCGGCGAAGTATTTGATGGTGCCCATAAAGATGGTCAGCGTCATCATGGAGATGTAGAAGTACGTAGGGAACGCGAACCACGTACCGGCTTCTCTGATGCCTCTCAAATTGCCGTAAATCAACAAGATCACGATCGCGACCGTGATGGGAACGGTGAACGACAAGAGCGAGGGCACGGCGCTGGTCAAAGCGGCGGTGCCCGCCGAGCACTGAACCGCGACGGTAACGATGTAGTCAATGAGCAGCGCCACCGCCGTCACGGACGCCGTGCGGGGCCCGAAGTTGTCGCGAACGACCATGTACGAGCCGCCCGTGATGTTGTACACCCCAATCACGTCCAGGTACGAAAGCGTCAACACCAGCAGCACGCCCAAGATGACGAACATGATGGGCACCAAAAGTGAAAACGCCGCGAGCCCCAGAGTGGGTGTGAGCTGCGTGAGGATCTGCTCGACGCCGTAGGCCGATGACGAAATGCAGTCGGGCGCCAAAACGCCAAGCCCCACCGGCCTCGAAATTCGCTCGTCCGCCAGTTGTTCACTGACGTAGGGCCGACCCAGGAAGAATCGCTTCAGACGGTACCCCAGCGATTCGGGGTAGACCGAAGTGACGTTGGCGTGCGAGGTCAGTACCGGTCGACTCGTCGACAGTTGCTGATCGGCTTCTGACACGGTGTTCAGACTAAGCGTTCTCACCGCTTCGCCCCCGAAGGAGGACTGAAGTTCGTTCACCTCCTCCCCAGCGCCCACTTTGGGGCATACTTGCAACCACTCAGAGTGTTGTGGTCTTATATGGCGTGGACATCATCGTGGTCGGCTGCGGCCGTGTGGGGTCCGAACTCGCCATGCAGCTCTCCGAAGAAGGGCATTCCGTCGTGGTGATTGACAAGAATCGCGACGCCTTTCGCCGTTTGTCCCATTATCACGGCAAAACGTTGATCGGCTCGGGTTTTGACCGCGACATCCTCTTTAAGGCCGACGCCAGCCACGCGCACGCGCTCGCCGCCGTGACCAGCGGCGACAACACCAATATCCTTTGTGCACGTATCGCTCGCGACAACTACGGCATCAAGAACGTGGTGGCGCGAATCTACGACCCGCAACGTGCCGACATTTATATGAAATTAGGCATTCCGACGGTGGCCACGTCCCTGTGGACTACCCAGCAGGTCAAGCGCTGGATGTTGCCCGACGACGAAACCATTGAGTGGACCGACAGCGCGGGGACTTTGCATCTGGTGGAGAGAATCCTCCCCGATCACTTGGCCGGGAAGCCTCTTTCGGACCTCAACTTGAGCACGAACGTGCGCGTGGTAGGACTCGTGCGCGCTGGCGCCGGTCGAGTCAATCTCGACGGCCTCTTCGCCCAGGAAGACGACGTGCTCCAGTTTCTGGCGACGCCGACCGGCGTCGCGGAACTGAACTCGGCACTCGAGGAGACGAAATGAGAGTCATGATCGCGGGCGGCGGTTCTGTAGGCACCGCCATCGCGCTGGACCTCGTTGATCGTCACCACGACGTCACCCTCCTCGAGCAGGTTGGCGCGACGGCCGAAAAACTAAAGAGCATGTTGCCGAGCGTCAACGTCATGGCCGCTGACGCGTGTGAATACGCCAGTCTCGTCGCCGCTGACCTGAGGACCGTCGACGTCGTGATCGCCGCGACCGGTGACGACGAAGACAATCTCGTCGTGAGCTGGCTCGCGAAGCAGGAGTTCGGTGTTCCTCGCGTCGTGTCGCGAATAAACAACTCGCGCAATGAGTGGCTCTTCAACGAAAGCTGGGGGGTTGACGTATCGGTCTCCACTCCGGCGCTCATCACGTCGCTGGTCGACGAAGCCGTAGAGGTGGGCGCAATCGTCAAACTCATGGACCTCGCCGACAGCCGGGTCAAATTGATGGAGGTCACGCTCGCTTCGGACGCTCCCGCGGTCGCGCGCAACTTAACCCTCGACGAACTCGAGCTGGGTGACGCGGTGCGAGTCGTCGCGGTCGTGCGCAGCGATCAGCCCATGACGCCAGTGCCGACCATGCACTTTCTCGAACACGACCACGTCATCGTCTTAGCGCGCGAGGACGCGACGTACGAATGTGCGTCCGTCTTCATTGGTTAATCGGTTTCAAGATTTTCTTAACTTGCAGACCTAGCATGGTCTCGTGAAAGCGGCCTTCTTCGATCTCGATAAGACGGTCATTGCCAAGTCCTCCATGGTCGCGCTCGGGCCGGAGCTGCACGCGCGGGGGCTCTTGCACCGACGCACCATGTACCGAGCGGCCTTTGGCCACTTGATGTTCCAACGCTTCGGCGCCGACGAAGCGCGAATGCACCAGATCCGCGAATCCGTACTCAAGATCACCAAGGGCTGGGACCGCGACGCCGTACGAAAAATGGTCGACGAAACCATCAATGAAGTGATCGAACCCCTGATCTACGAAGAAGCGCTCGAGCTCATTGATCACCACCGCGAACAGGGTCACGAAGTGTGGATCGTCTCGTCGGCTCCCCAGGAGATCGTCCAACCCTTCGCCGATCTGTTGGGACTCGACGGAGCGATTGCTTCACAAGCCAAGGTCGACGAAGACGGGAAATTCACCGGCGAGATGGAGTTCTTCAACCAGGGGGAAAATAAGGCCGTCGCGATGCGCCGAGTCGCGGCCGAGCGCGGCATCGACCTGACCGAGTCCTACGCCTACTCAGACTCAGAGACCGACGCACCGATGCTGCACGCGGTGGGGCACGCCTACGCGGTGAACCCCGATCGTCAACTCGCGCGAATGGCTCAAGAAAACCACTGGCCCCAACTGTCGTTCTCGCACGCCGTCACGGCCAAAAAGCGCACGCGTTCGCATACGCCCTTCGTCGTGAGCGCCCTGGTGCTCAGTGCGGCGGCCCTCTTTGGTCGCACGCGGATGTATCGCGACTAGAGCGTCAACAGATCGCGTGCGCCGGTGTCCGAGGACGGGTGACGCAACTTGCTCATCGCGCGCGCTTCGATTTGGCGAATGCGCTCACGCGTCAAGTTCATCTCCGCACCCACGTCTTCGAGGGTGCGGATTTCCCCCGCGCCGTCGAGGCCAAAGCGCATGCGCAGAATCTTTTGCTCGCGATCGTCGAGAGGCTGGAGAAGTTTTTCAATCGCGGCGGGCATCATCTTCACGGCCGCGACGTCAAAGGGTGACTCCGCCGAACGGTCCTCGACGACGTCACCGAGTTCCGCGTCTCCGTCTTCGCGCAACGGCTCCGAGAGCGAGATCGGCTCGGAACGAAAGCGCAGAGCCTCGATCAACTTGTCTTCGGGCATCTCGCACTCGTCGCAGAGTTCCTTGATGGTGGGCGGACGGCCGAACTTGAGTTCGAGGCGAGACTGCGCCTTTTGCACTCGAGCCAGGGTGTCGCCCGCGTGCACCGGGAGGCGAATCGTTCGTCCCGTGTTGGCAATGCCGCGGGTGATCGCTTGACGGATCCACCACGTCGCGTACGTCGAGAACTTGAATCCCTTGCGCCAGTCGAACTTCTCAACCGCGTGCATGAGTCCGAGATTGCCCTCTTGAATGAGGTCCAACAGCGGTAGACCCGATGCTTGGTACTTCTTCGCGATCGAAACGACCAGACGAAGGTTGGACTGAACGAAGTCGCGCTCAGCCTGCTCGCCGCGGTGCACGGCGCGCTTCAGGGTCTGCTTCTTGCTCGGAGTGATCTTGATCTTCTTGTCGTTTTCGGCGGCGTCGAGCTCCGCTTTGGCCTCGCGGCCCTCTTCAATGGTCTGGGCGAGATGAACTTCGTCGTCCTTGGTGAGCAGGGTGTATTGGCCAATGTCCGAGAGGTACAGGCGTACGAGGTCCTCATCGTCGCGATCGATACGGTCTTTTGCCATGGTGCCCCTTCAGCCGACGCCGGGGAGTTGCCTCCGGCATCAGTAGTTATACGTAAGGGCGCAACCTAAGCCCGAAAGCCCAGACTTTCGACCATTCCAGCCGCCTCAAGGGCGTCGTTCAAATTACGCGCCTCACGCTGCCACGAGTCGTCGGCCCCCGCCACGCTGCGCTCCATGGCCGAACGCACCCGGAGTATTTCGCGCACCACGACCCTCGCGGTCTCGTCCAAGAGAGCCCAAAATTGGGATTTTTCCTGGTCTTCACGGGCGTCGCGAACGCTTACGAGCAGACGCGGACCCACGAGGACCGCCACCGCGTAGAGCGACATCGCGCCCGAGTCGTCGAAACCGCGCGCGCGTTCGAGCACACGTTCTAGTTCGTCGAGGCGTCCCGGCACCTCTGCGTCGAGTGTTTCGCGCCACGCCAGCGCCAGGTCGCCAAAGTGACGCGCGCCCTCGTAAGCGCACACCACGTACACGTCGTTCGTGAAGTGTGGCGCCGCCTCGCCCCAGTGGCGATAAAGCGTGTCCACGCACGCGAAGAGGTGGCGCGCGACGTCGCGCTCAAGGGCGCTCACGTGATTTCGGGGCGAAAGCCATTCGTGATTGGCATGCGTCGATCACGGCCGAAGGCCTTTTTCGAAATACGAACGCCCGGAGGCATCTGGCGGCGCTTGTATTCGGAGTGGTCAACGAGGCGCGTGATGCGTAGCACCAACGCGGGGTCGTGGCCCAAGGCGATCATTTCATCGGCCGTCGCGTCGTCTTCGACGTAAAGCTCGAGCAGTGGATCGAGTTCATCGTACGGGGGCAACGACTGGTCATCACGTTGGTCGAGGCGCAACTCAGCCGAAGGCGCTTTGGCGAGGACGCTCTCGGCAATCGGCTCGGGGTCGCCGTCTCGTCGCGCGATGGCGTTGCGGTAGCGACACAACTCGTAAACGAGCGTCTTAGGAACGTCCTTTATCACCGCGAAACCACCGGCCGAGTCTCCGTAGATCGTGTAATAACCGGTGGCCAACTCGGACTTGTTGCCCGTCGTGAGAACGATGGCGCCCGTCGCGTTCGACACCGCCATCCACAGCACGCCGCGGGTGCGCGACTGGAGATTTTCGTCAGTCAGACCCGTAGGGACTCCACCCAGAACGCCGCTCAACATCTCGGAAAACGCAGCGTGAGCAGGCTCGATCGGCACCACGCTGAGTTCGATGTCCAGGCGCCGGGCCAGGTCGCGAGCGTCGTCGAGCGAGTGTTCTGAGGAATAGCGGCTCGGGAGTGCGAGTCCGTGCACGGCGCGGGCACCGAGCGCGTCCACGGCGATGGTCGCCACGAGTGAGGAGTCGACACCACCCGATAGTCCAAGGACCGCACTGCGAAAGCCGTTCTTGCGCAAGTAGTCGCGCGTGCCCATGACCAGGGCCTCGTAAATCTCTTCGACGTCTTCGAGTGGGGCGCTTACGTGGTTCACCGCGGCGGCTCGAACCCGTCGCTCGTCACGTGGGTAGTTCGCGCTCAATTTCACTCCGAGGCTCGATTCGCGCACGTCGAGATCGCAGATCAAGAGCTCCTCGCTAAAGGCACTCGCGCGAGCGACGACCTCGCCTGCTTGGTTCACGGCCACGCTCTGTCCGTCAAAGACGAGTTCGTCTTGTCCGCCCACGAGATTCACGTAGGCGATCGCGCAGTTCGTCTCGAGGGCGCGTTGGCGAAGCATCTTTTCTCGCTCTTCGCGCCGACCGCGCGCGAATGGCGACGCGTTGGCGACGACGAGCAGCGTCGCACCTTGCGCCGCGAGTTCGGCCGCGGGGCCTTCGGCCATCCAGACGTCCTCGCAGATCAACAGGCCCACGGCGACACCGTTTATCTGCAACAGCGTGTGCGCACCCACCCCGGGGTAGAAATATCGTCGCTCGTCAAAGACGTCGTAGTTCGGCAGCAGGCGCTTCGTGGCCACGGCGACGACCTCCCCGTCGCCCAGGGCGACCAAGGCGTTGGCGATGCGCGGCCGCGTCGTACCGGGCTCGACGCCAGTGACGTCTCGAACGTCGCTCGGTGGCGCCACGCGCGTCTCGTAGGCCCCCTCGGCCAACGCGGCACCCACCAGCATCGGGGCCATGTTGCGCTCCAGCGCCAACTCCGCGAGCGCGAAGGCGCTCGACTCAATGAAACCCTCCTTCAACAAGAGGTCTTCGGGCGGATAGCCCGTCAGCGAAAGTTCCGGCGTCACCAGGAGATCCGCGCCGCACCCGCTGGCTTGGGCCCGGAATCGGCTCAGGGTTTCGAGATTCTGATTAAGCCCGCCGACCACCGCGTTCATCTGCGCCAGCGCGAGGCGAATGGTGGCCACGAAACGAGCCTACCGGCGAGGACCCGGTCGCCTCGAGGGCTAAACCTTTTACACGGGGTTAACAGAACTACGGGGTTGACGTGGGCCTCCTCCGGCAGACTGGTAGGGGTCGCGAATGGTCGCGATGCCTTCACGCGTAAGGAGCAAAGTTGTCGTATCAAGCTGAGTACATCTGGATTGACGGAACCGAGCCGACGCGCAAGTTGCGCAGCAAGACCAAGATCGTCGCCGACGGCAAAAAACCGCCGCTGTGGGGCTTTGACGGCTCGAGCACCAACCAGGCGACCGGGCACTTTTCGGACTGCGTGTTACGACCGGTCTACGTCTGTGCCGACCCCCTGCGCGGACCCAACGACGTGCTGGTGATGTGCGAGGTATTGAACCCCGACATGACGCCCCACGCCACCAATACGCGCGCGGCCGCCGCCGAGACGCAAAAGAAGTTCGCCAGCTTTGAGCCGAAGTTCGGGATCGAACAGGAGTACACCTTCTTCAAGGACGGGCGCCCCTACGGTTGGCCCGAAGTCGGATTCCCAGCCCCCCAGGGTCCCTACTACTGCGGCGTGGGCGGATCCAAGATGCCGGGGCGCGACATCGTCGAAGCGCACACCCTGGCGTGCCTGCGCGCGGGCATTGGCATTGAGGGTACGAACGCGGAAGTAATGATGGGCCAGTGGGAGTTCCAGTTGGGGATCTTGAGCCCCGTGGATATGGGCGACCAGATGTGGACCGCACGTTGGTTGCTCGAGCGCATCGCCGAGGAGTTTGAAGTCGACGTGAGTTTCGACGCGAAGCCCATCCAGGGCGACTGGAACGGCGCGGGCGCGCACACGAACTTCTCGACGAAGCAGATGCGAGCGAGCGGTGGCTGGAGTGCCATCATCGCCGGCTGCGAGGCGCTCGGGACCAAGGTCTCTGAACACATCCAGAACTACGGCGTCGGCATCGAGGAGCGCCTCACCGGCGCGCACGAGACCGCCCACTGGTCGAAGTTCTCCTACGGCGTGTCGGACCGCGGATCATCGGTGCGCATTCCTGGCGGCGTGGCCCGAGACAAGAAGGGCTATCTCGAAGACCGTCGCCCCAACGCCAACATGGACCCCTACGTCGTGACGCGCCTCATCACTGACACGATTTGCTCGGCAGCCTCCAAGCCCGTCGCGAAGAAGGCGGCCAAGAAGGCGCCCGCGAAAAAGGCAGTGGCGAAAAAGGCCACCCGCCGCTAAAGACGAGCACCAAAGCCCCGCCGCTTTCGAGGGGCGGGGCTTTGGTCTTTTTAGCGCCTTCGCGCTGACAAAGGGAAGGTGCGAGAATGTCCAGTATGCAAAGCCAGGCCCAATACGTACTGCGCACCGTCGAAGAGCGCGGCGTGCGATTCGTCCAGCTCTGGTTCACCGACGTGCTCGGGCGCCACAAGGCCTTCCACGTCACGCCCGCCGAACTCGAGGACGCCCTAGACCAGGGGATGACCTTTGACGGCAGCGCGATCGACGGTTTCTCGAGGGTCCAGGAGTCCGACGTCCTGGCTCGGCCCGATCTCACGACCTTTCAACTGCTTCCCTGGTACGAAGAGGGGGCCGGCGTCGCGCGCGTGTTCTGCGACATCGTCAACATCGACGGCACCCCCTTTGAGGGCTGTCCACGCCAACAGCTGCGCCGCGTGCTCGACACCTCGCGCCAACAGGGCTACACCTTCTTCGTCGCTCCCGAAGTCGAGTTCTTCTACTTCCAGGGCTTGGACGTCACCGAAAGCCCCCAGCCGATCGACCGCGGCAGCTACTTCGATCTCTTGCCCGACGACACCGGAAGTCAACTCCGGCGCCGCACCGTATTGACCCTTGAAGAGATGGGCATCGGCGTCGAGCACGCCCAGCACGAGGACGCGCCGGGTCAGCACGAGATCGACTTGCGTTACACCGACGCGTTGACGATGGCCGACACGGTCATGTCGGTGCGCCACGTCGTCAAGGAGCTCGCTCGCCAAGCCGGCGTGACGGCCAGTTTCATGCCCAAGCCTCTCGCCCACGTCCAAGGATCGGGCTTACACACCCACCTTTCGCTCTGGCGAGACGAGAAGAACGCGTTCATCGGCGAAAAGACGTACGGCTTAAGCGACGTCGCCTCGAAATTCATCGCCGGACTTATCGTCCACGCCCCCGAGATCACGGCCATCACCAACCAGTGGGTCAACTCCTACAAGCGTCTCATTCCCGGCGCCGAGGCGCCCGTCGCGGCGACCTGGGCGCGCTTTGACAGCGCCGCTCTGGTTCGCGTGCCCACCGTGAAACCCGGGCGTATTGACTCAACGCGACTCGAGTACCGTGCTCCGGACCCGGCCGCCAACCCCTACCTCGCCTTCGCCGTCATTCTCGCGGCGGGCCTGCGTGGCGTCACGGGTAATTACGAACTGCCCAAGGAGGGCGTACGCGGCGTTGGACTGCCCCAATCCCTCGGCGAAGCCGTCGACCTCATGGAAAAATCGTCACTGCTCCAAGAGACCCTCGGCAGCCACCTGGTGGAGTGGTTCCTGCGAAACAAGCGCTCGGAGTGGGACGCCTACCGCGGTCAGGTCACTCCCTTTGAGCTCGAGCGATACCTGCCGCTGCTGTGAGTATCGACGTCATCTTGTGCGTACCCTCGTGCGAAGGGCCGGTTCGCAAAGCCTTTGACGTGACGGGCGTGACCCCGGCGATCGCGACCTCCGGTCGGTTGAACGAGATCACCGCCCTCGAACCCTCCGACGGGTTCTCCGGCGCCGTCATCAACGCGGCCGCCATCCCCTTTAACGACGCGATGAACCTCTGTCGCCAACTTCGCGCGCGCGAACGAGGCGTCGGACCGGTGATCTTGCTGCTCGATCACTATCAGCTCGACGAACTGACCTTTCGTGAAGATCTCTTCGACGATTTCATCGTCGGTCCCTTTGACGTCAGCGAACTCGCGACCCGCCTTCGCCACCGGTTGCGCCGGGCGGGTAACGAGAACGTGGCTCCGCGTCTCGAACACGGCGAGCTTTCCATGAATCTCGAGACCTACCAAGCCACGATCGCTGGACGCGTCATGGACCTCACGTTTATGGAATACGAGCTACTGCGCTTTCTCGCGACCAACCCCAATCGAGTGTTCACCCGAGCAACGTTGCTCTCTCGCGTGTGGGGCTATGAGTACTACGGTGGCGCGCGCACGGTCGACGTGCACGTGCGACGCCTGCGCGCCAAGCTCGGTGAAGAGTACGCGCACCTTATTCAAACCGTGCGTTCGGTGGGCTACAAGTTTGGCGTCAGCGCCGACTTCGCCGAGGGCGCGTAAGCCCAAAGTTCTGCTTCGGCGAGAGCGCCCAAGGGCAGTTGCGCCACGGCCACCGTCGAACGAGTCGGGCGCGGCGCTTCGAAAGTCTCGACCCACACTTCGTTACACGCGGCGAAGTCATTCATGTCCACGAGATAGAGCGTCGCCTTGACGACGGCGGCGAAGTCCGTTCCCGCCTCTTCGAGCAAATTCTTCGCGTTGGCCAGCGCTTGGCGAAGCTGTTCGGGTGCTCCCCCGTCAACGATGGTGGGGGTCGACGCGCCAGGAACGAGACCGATCTGGCCAGAAAGAATGACCCAGTCGCCCGCGCGCCGCCACGGCGAGTAGGGACCAACCGCAGCGCTCACCTTGACTAGCTAAACGAGTTGCCGCAACCGCAGGTGCGCGTGGCGTTGGGATTGGTGATGTGAAAGCCCGCACCCTGGAGGCCGTCGCTGTAGTCGAGCGTCGCACCCGTCAATAGCTCGGCGCTCGAGGGGTCGACGACGACCTTGACTTCACCGAAGATGCTCACGACGTCGTCGCTGGCGATTTCGGAATCGAAAAACATGTCGTAGTTAAAGCCCGAGCAGCCGCCCGGCTTCACCGCCACGCGCAGGGCCAACTCTTCGTCGACGCCCGCGTCGGCGATCAATTCGGCGACCTTGGTGACCGCGGTCCCGGTCAAGGCGATGGGTTCGGTGACCTTCTCGGTCAACTGCACGTCAGTAGTGGTCATGGCTCGCGACGCTCCTTTACGAACTGCTTCAACCATCGTAGCGAACGAGCGAGAAAAGAGGACCGCAGGTAGCTCGACGCTCAGTCCTCGTCGCCGGGAATGACCGGCACCATCATCCCGTTACGTTCGACCAGGCGAGGTTCGACGCGGGGGATATCCTTCAGTCCCTCCGCGTAGCGAAGTACCTCATCAGCGCGGTCAAAGTCCGCGATGGCTTCGAGATTTCGAATGGTGGGAAAGATCATCTCGAACTCGCCTCGGGCCTGGGCGGCGAGGGCTTCGTGGGGACGCAGCCACTGATGAGCAACGGTCTCACCCTCGTCGTGCGCGGCGACCTGGTCGCTCGGGGCGAGCGCCACGAAGAATCGGGTGTCGTATCGCCGTGGCGGGCCCAGCGGAGTGACCCAGTGGGCCAAGTAGTGCAGCGCCGAGGCGTGCACGTAGTAATCCTCGCGCTCGAGCAGCTCAAAAAAATCCAACTCGCCCGCGTTGAGGGCACGGCGGTCCTTCGCGAGCGAGCGCGCCGAGGCTTCGCTGGTCGTGAGCAACTTTCCGGCACCGTCGCAAACCAACAGGAGCCCGGCTTCTTCGAAGAGCTCACGGACGCTGGCCACGTAGTAGGCGAGTCCCCCTGATTCGAGCCCAAGTCGTGCCGAAGCGGCCTCGTCGCTAAGGCCATTGGTTCGCTCTCGCGCCAGGGGGCTCGTGTCGCGGGTGTCAACGCCCCCACCGGGGAAAACGTACGCGCCTCCAACAAAATCACTGTTGAGATTGCGGCGCAACATGAGTACTTCAAAGCCGTGGGACGTGTCTCGCAGGGTCAAAATAGTGGCCGCGGATCGTACGGGTGGTGAATCGGCCATACCAGCAAACTAATGACCCGAGCCCGGCGAAACCTCAACCCCGGAGCGAGGCACTAAATTAGGGCTCCCAGCCCAAAAGGAGTCCCGTGGCGAAGTCTCGCACCACCCCTCAGCGCACCACGCCACAACGCGCCACAGCGCGCCAAGGACGCCCCCCAGGTCTTTTCACTTGGATCGCGGTCGGACTGGTCATCGTGGTCGTCGCGGCCCTCGTGATAATCAAAGTCGCCGCAAGCTCCTCGCCCTCCGCGGCCCAGACGTTCCAGGCGACCGACGCCACGACGGCCAGCCAAGTCACCTCCGTGCCCGCGAGCATCTTCAACACCATCGGCGTCACTTCGCCCGCGATTGGTGTCTCACCCCCGACCGCCACGAAGGCCCAACCCGTCCTGACCGCCGTCTCGGGTGGCAAGAAACTGCCTGAGGTCTTCTACGACGGGGCGGAGTACTGCCCCTACTGCGCCGCTCAACGCTGGTCGACGATCGTGGCCCTCAGCCGATTTGGCACGTGGAGCGGTCTGGGAAATACGTCGAGTTCGATGAGCGACGCGTATCCCGGCACTCAGAC
>Ga0307374_10007874_pt1 | contig 16102 bp, 15 predicted proteins | sample OX3MG_FD_202532 | JGI IMG/M metagenome (GOLD analysis project Ga0307374, IMG submission 202532) | Soil microbial communities from Risofladan, Vaasa, Finland - OX-3 | ecosystem: Environmental > Terrestrial > Soil > Coastal area > Acid sulfate soil | place: Finland: Risofladan, Vaasa | collected... | reverse complement strand
CAGCGTGAACGAGCCCCTCAGCCGGGATCCGGAGTGGATCGCCACCTCTGAGGACGCGGTGGCCCTGGCGCTGCAGTGCGCAACCCACTGGGACGGTCTGGCCCATGCGTCCTACGGTGCCGGCCCCGCGGGCGGGCGGCTCTACAACGACTTCCCCGCCTCATCGGTAACCGACGAAGGTGCAGGAAAGCTCGGGATCCACCTGATCACCTCGCTGGTGTCGCGGGGGGTCCTCCTCGACGTGCCCCGGGCCAAGGGCGTGGAGATCCTGGAGGCGGGCTACCCGATCACGCCGGCGGACCTGGACGCGGCGTGCGCCCTCGGGGGTGTGGCCGTCGAAGCCGGCGATGTGGTGCTGGTTCGCACCGGCCAGACCGCCCACCTGGCCCTGTCCGGCCGCCCGGGGCTCGGGGGAGCGGCGCCGGTGCGTGACCTGGTCGCCTACACCTGGCCGGCCCCCGGCCTGACCATGGCGACGGCCGTCTGGTTCCACGACCGCGACGTGGCCGCGGTGGCGACGGACACTATGGTGCTCGAGGTCTACCCGTGCCAGGACGAGAACCTCTATCTCCCCGTGCACCTCCTCCACCTCGTCGAGATGGGGATGACCCAGGGCCAGAACTGGTTCCTCGACGAGCTGGCCGATGCGTGCGCGGCCGACGGACGCTACGGATTCCTGCTGGACGCCACCCCGCTGCCGTTCATCAACGCCCTCGGCTCTCCGGTGAACCCGGTGGCCGTGCGCTGAGAGCCAGCGGGCGGGCCCGGATCCATGGCTGCTCCCGTTTCGGGACTACCCAGGGACTGGCCTGCCCCCGGCCTTGGCCGAGGCCGCCTTCGCCTCTGCGGTCCGGACGGCTGCCGCTCCCCCGCCGATCACCGGTCCGGTACGGGGCGGCGGCGGCTCCGATCCCGCCACCCCGGCGCCGGTGGGAGCCTCCCGCCCGGTGACCGACCAGAGCAGGAGCCGGGCCTGGCTGTCCACCAGCGATGCGGTTCGGATGCCCCAGAACTCGAAGCCGTAGCGGTGCCCGGCCACCTGGGCCAGCATGGCGATGAGGGTGCCGGCCGTGGCCATCGGGTCCGAGCCCGCCGGTGACCCCGACGGGCCGGCGGTGGTGGCGATGACCCGGGCCAGTGTGACGGTGACGGCGTTGAGGGCCCGGACCCGCAGCCCCTGGAAGCGCAGGTCCCCCTCCACCGTGGTCAGCTCGACCACCCGGAAGACGGCCCGGTTGCGCTCCCAGTACTCCATGAAGCCCTCGACCACGGCCACCGCCGTGCCCCAGCTGGCCTCCTCGGTCCAGTCGCCGTCCACCAGGCCGGCCAGGACCCCGGCCCCCTCCACGAGCTCCTCGGCCAGCACGGTGATGGCCGCCTCCACGTTCTCGAAGTACTGGTAGAAGGTCGCCGGCGAGGTGCCAGCCTGCCGCGCGATGTCGATCACCTTGATCGACCGCCAGGGGGTGGCCACCAACAGCTCGGCGGTGCACTCCAGCAGGCGCTGGCGGGTGGCCCGGCCGCGGCGCCCGGGAACCCGGCCATCGGTGGTGGCGATCAGCTCCGGATCGTCGGCGACGGCCATGGCGGACCATGGTACCGACGGCCGGGACGAAATGACGGGGCGTCAGAAATCCTGCGCCCGGCCCCGACCCCTTCCCGGGGCCCGTCCGGCCCTCCGGCCGAACCCCAGTTCCAGCGATGAAATCCCAGGCGAGTAGGGTAACCGCTCATGGCGAACCGTCCGGTGCCACGCACCCTGACGCGAGCCCAGCAAGCCCGTCGCCAGCGAGTCGTGGACGCCGCCATGGCCCTCGGACTCGACGGCGGGTACGAGGCGGTGCAGATGCGGGACGTGGCCGCCCGCGCCGATGTGGCCATGGGCACCGTCTACCGGTACTTCACCAGCAAGGACCACCTCTTGGCCGCCGCCCTCGTCCACTGGGTGGAGTTGCTCGACACCCGGCTGGCCCAGCTCCCGGCCCAGGGCGGCACCGCCGCCGAGCGGGTGATCGACGCCCTCGACCGGGCCCTCCGGTCCATGGGCCGCCAACCCAAGCTGGTCGGCGCCGTGTTCACCGCCCTCGCCTCCCCCGACCCGGCAGCCATCGAGTGCCAGCAGCAGGTGTCGGTTCTGATGGAGGGGATCATCACCCGGGCCATCGGCGACCCCCACCCGCCCGACCTCGGCGACCGGGCCCGAATCCTCGGCCACGTGTGGTACTCGGCCCTCGTGGGGTGGGTGAACGGGTGGAGCAACATGGGCCGGGTCCACGACGAGCTGGTGGTGGCCATCGGCCTGCTGCTTCCCACCGGGGCCCTCGCCGGGCCGGACGCCGAGGGCCCGCCAGGGGTCCAGCCCGAGGCCCTCTCCGTCCGGGGCACCCCGATGGGGATGACCTGAGGCGCGCCGCCGGCCGGGGTACGGTCTGACATGCCCGCGGCGATCGAGGTGCGCCAGCTGTCCAAGGACTTCGGGAGCGTGAGGGCCGTCGACGACCTGAGCTTCGAGGTCGTTTCCGGCCGGGTGACCGGGTTCCTCGGGCCGAACGGCTCCGGCAAGACGACGACGCTGCGGATCCTGCTCGGGCTGGTCTCCGCAAGCTCGGGCACCGCCACGTTCGGCGGACGGCCCTATGCCCAGCTCGGCGACCCGGTCCGCCACGTGGGCGCGGTGCTCGAGGCGACCAGCTTCCATCCGTCCCGGAGGGCCGAGGACCATCTGAAGGCGGTGGCCATCGGGGCGGGCATCCCGATCAGCAGAGTCGACCAGACCCTCGAGCTGGTCGGCCTCGGCGATGTGGCCAGGCGCCGGGTAGGCAAGTTCTCCATGGGCATGCGCCAGCGCCTGCAGCTGGCCACCGCCCTGCTCGGGGACCCCGAGATCCTCATTCTCGACGAGCCCTCCAACGGGCTCGACCCACAGGGCATCCAGTGGCTGCGCACCTTCATCCGCCATCAGGCCTCGCTCGGGCACGCGGTGCTCGTCTCCTCCCATCTGCTGTCCGAGATGGAGGAGACGGTCGACGACGTGGTCATCGTGTCGCACGGGAGGCTGGTGCTCCAGACCACGCTGGCCGAATTGGCCGGCCGGGCCGGGACCCGCACCGGGCTGCGAATCAGGTCACCCGAGCTTCCCCGCCTCATCGCACTGCTGGATGCCATCCCGGTGGCCTACCGCCAGGTGGCCCATGACGTGCTGGCGATCGACGGGGCCAGCCCCGAGTGGTTCGGGCCCTTCGCCGCTCAGCACCAGATCGTCCTGTACGAGCTGGTCAACGAGCGCGGGAGCCTGGAGGAGGTCTTCCTCAGCCTGACCCACGGCTTCGACGCCACCGACCCGCGGCTGGCGGGCGGCGAAGCGGCACCCGCCGGGTATGCGCCGGTCGGGCCGGGCCCGGTCCAGATGCCGGGAGGTGCGACGTGATCGCCATCATCCGTTCGGAGTGGCTGAAGATGCGCACGACGGCGGTGCCGTGGGTCCTGACCGGAATCGCCCTCGTCATCAACGGGCTGCTGATCCTGGTGTACTTCGTGAATCACGGAAGCGGTGGAGGAGGCGGAGGTGGCGGTGGCGGTGGAGGCCCGGACGCGGGGACCTTCGGCGTCCCCGACTACCCTCATACCACCCAACAGCTCAGGAACCTGCTGGGATCGGGCTTCACCGGCTACCTCTTGGCCCTGCTGCTCGGCGTGCTCTGTATCACCACCGAGTTCCGACACAAGACGGTGACGACGACGCTTCTGGTCACACCCCGCCGGGCCCAATTCGTGGCCGGGAAGCTGATCACTTCGGCCATCCTCGGGGCCCTGTTGGCGGTGATCATGCTGGTCGCCACCCTCCTCGGCGGCGGCCTCACCCTGACCGCCCAGGGCGGTTCGTTCACCGACCTGCTCCGTCAGGTACCGGCGGTGGCTCCGGGCATGATCCTGGTCTTCGCCCTCTTCGCCATCCTCGGGGTCGGCATCGGCTCCCTGCTCACCAACCAGGTGGCGGCCATCATCGTCGTCCTTGGGTGGTTCATCATCGTCGAGAGCATCCTCGTGGGCCTGGTCAACAGCGCAGAGAAATGGGTGCCGACCGGCGCGGCCACCGCAGCCTCCAACCTGACGCGGGGCATGGGTTCCCGCTTCGGGCTGTTCCCCTGGTGGCAAGGTGGCCTCTTGATACTGGGCTATGGGCTGTTCTTCGCTGTCGTCGGCTCGCTCGTCCTGACCCAACGCGACATCACCTGAGCCCGGGCCCTCGGACAGCCGCACCGGACAGCCGCACGGGACAGCCGCGCCGGACAGCCGCGCCGGACAGCCGCGCCGGCCCACGGGCCGGCCCGTAGGCTTCCATCCGATGCCCGACCACTCCGCCCACCACCGGCTGCCGGCCCATGGTCTCGACGCCGAACAGGTGCTGGCGCGCATGGGCGAGCTCCGGAGCGGCGACCGCAACTGGCGCGGCGGCCGGGTCTTCTCCCTCGTCTACTCCGCCGGCGACGCCGTCCACGACCTGCTGGCCCGGGCCGCCACCCTCTACTCGGCGGAGAACGCACTCAACACCGCTGTCTTCCCCAGCCTCGGCCGCATGCAACAGGACATCGTCTCCATCACCGCCGGGCTGGTCGGGGCCGACCGCCTGCCGGCCGGCGACCGGGAGGAGGTGCGCGGCTTCCTCACCTCGGGCGGCACCGAGTCCCTCCTCCAGGCCACCAAGACGGCCCGGGACTGGGGACGTTCCGTCCGGGCCATCGGCCACCCCAACATGGTGATGGCCTCCAGCGCACACGCCGCCTTCGAAAAGGCGGCCCACTACCTCGACGTGGAGTCGCGCCGCCTGCCGGTGCGGCCCGACTTCTCAGCCGATCCGGACGCCATGGCCGACGCCATCGATGCCGACACGGTGATGGTGGTCGCTTCGGCCCCTTCCTACCCACAGGGCGTGATCGACCCGGTAGCCGAGATCGCCCGGATGGCATCCGACCGTGGCATCCTCTGCCATGTCGATGGATGCCTGGGGGGGTTCATCCTCCCGTTTCTGGAACAGCTCGGGCACTTGGACCGCCCCTGGGACCTCGCCGTCCCCGGGGTGACGTCGATCTCCGCCGACCTCCACAAGTACGGCTACGCCACCAAGGGTGTCTCGGTGGTGCTCTACCGCAACCGGCGGCTGGCTGCGCTCCAACCCTTCATCACCACCGACTGGCTGGGCGGGCTGTACGCATCGCCGGCGATGGCGGGCACCCGTCCGGCCGGTCCGATCGCCGCGGGCTGGGCGGTGCTCCACCACCTGGGAACCGACGGCTACCTGCGCCTGGCCGAGGACGCCCACCTGGCCGCGACGTCGATCAGGTCGACGATCGAGGCGACCCCCGGCCTGGCCATTCGGGGCAGGCCCGACGCCACCGTGTTCGCCTTCGGGGGGGATCCCGACGACGGGCGGATCGACTCGTTCGCCCTCGGCGACGCCCTCGCCGAGCGGGGAGGCTGGTTCTTCGACCGGCAGGCTCCGCCGGAGAGCCTGCACGCCACCGTGCACGCCGGGCACCGGTCGGTGGTCGACCAGGTGTGTTCCGATCTCGCCTCTGTGGCCGGCGAGCTGGCGCTGTCCGGGGACCGGTCGGATGACCGCAGCGCCACCTACGGCACCGCCTAGCCGGCGGTCGACACCACCGGGCCCGACCCCGGCCGGTCCGTTGCCCGGCCGGTAGCCCGTCGTCTATACATGCGGAGTCGACCCCCACCTTGCCCGGTGGGCCCGACGGCACGGGGAGATGCCGTCACCACCGAACGGACGGGCCGGAAAGGCCAGGGGTGCCGGACCGACGCGGGATACCGGGCCTGTGCGGGAGTGCACACTGGGGACACACTGGGGACACGCTGGGGACAGAGCAGACAAACCGATGAACTTACGGGGTGACGGGTGATGGACCGCAAATGGTGGACGCTCATCGCGGTGTGCACCGCCATGTTCATGCTGCTGTTGGACATCACGGTGGTGAATGTTGCGCTCCCGGACATCCAGCAGTCGCTCCACTCCTCCTTCGCCGACCTCCAATGGGTCGTCAACGCCTACGCCCTGACCCTGGCCGCCTTCCTGCTCACCGCAGGGGTCATCGGCGACATGTACGGCCGACGGGGCGTGTTCGCCATCGGACTCTGCCTGTTCTCGCTGGCTTCGCTGCTGTGCGGACTGTCCACCTCGTCACTGATGCTGAACCTCGCCCGGGGAGGGCAGGGGGTCGGGGGGGCGATCATGTTCGCCACCTCGCTGGCCCTCATCGCCCAGGCGTTCTCGGGCAAGGACCGGGGCACGGCCTTTGGCGCCTACGGCGCCGTCATCGGTGGCGCCGTGGCAATCGGTCCGCTGCTCGGAGGCATCATCACCAGCGGCATCGGTTGGCGGTGGATCTTCTTCGTCAACATTCCCATCGGGGTGGTGGCCATCGCCATGACCCTGACCAAGGTGGTCGACTCGAGGGACCCGACGGCCCGGCGCATCGACTGGATCGGCTTCGTATCCTTCTCCGCCTCGCTGTTCGTGCTGGTGTTCGCCCTGGTGCAGGGCAACGCCCGGGGATGGGGGAGCCCCTACATCGTGGGTCTCCTTCTGGGATCGGGGCTGCTGATGGCCGTCTTCCTGATCGCCGAGTGGCGCCAGGACGACCCGATGCTCGACTTGTCCCTGTTCAAGCGGCCGGCGATGGTGGGCGTCTCGCTGGCCGCCTTCACCCTGCCGGCGTCGATCTTCGCCATGTTCCTCTACCTGACCCTCTACCTCCAGGACGTCCTCGGGTACGGCCCGTTCGCCGCCGGCGTCCGCTTCCTGCCGGTCACCATGCTGGCCTTCGTGGTGGCGCCGATCGCCGGCAAGCTCACCGTGCGGGTGCACTCCCGCTACCTGTTGGGACTGGGACTGCTGCTCGTGGCCTTCGGATGCAACCTCATGACCCACGTGCATGCCGACTCCTCATGGACCGTCCTGCTCCCCGGCTTCATCGTGGCCGGCATCGGCATAGGCACCACCAACCCGGTGCTTGCCTCCGCCTCGGTGTCCGTCGTCCCCCCCGAACGGAGCGGCATGGCGTCGGGATCGTCGAACACGTTCCGCCAGGTCGGCTTCGCGACCGGCATCGCCGGCCTCGGGGCGGTCTTCCTCAGCCAGGTCCTTCCCAACACATTGAACGCCCTGGCCGCGTCCCCCGGAGGCCGGGCCGTGCAGGACCACGGCGGGTCCCGGCTGGCCGGCGCCATCTCCGGGGGCAGCATCCGCGAGGTGGCCGCCACCATGCCCGCTGGGGCCCGCCACGCCCTGGTCGATGCCTATCAGGTCGGCTTCACCACCACCCTCAACCACCTGATGGCAATCTCCACGGTCGTCGCCATGGTCGGGGCCGTCGGGTCCTTCGCCCTGGTCCGCCAGCGCGACTTCGTGCCGAGCTACTCGCCACCGCCCGGTGGGCCGCCGCCGGCCGGCGGTCCGTCGGGGCCCCTGGCTCCCGTGACCGAAGGCCCCTCGACGGAGTTCCCCTCGGCCGCGCCCACCGGGTAGGGACCGAGGGCCGGCCGGCGCCGTGGCCGCTCCCGGGCAACCATCCGACCGCCCACTCGGTGAGCCGCATGCGTCCCGGCTGGCTCCGGGGCACCCGCGGCGCGCGGAGATCCTGGCCGCCCACGAAGAGGCCGTGCGCCAGGGCGAGCCGGGGTACGCCGATCCGGAGACCGGCCTGTACGTGCTGACGGCGGCCTTCCTCCGGGAGCGGGCGACCTGTTGTCACTCGGGGTGCCGCCACTGCCCCTACCTGGTGTGACGCGTCGACCGGAGGCCGCCTATGGTGCGGCCCCAAGCCCTGACACGTTCCATCGGCCCCATCGCGGCGACCCGATGAGACCCCACAGAGGAGACCCGATGAAGACCAGGCTCACTCAGATCCTCGGAATCGAGCACCCGGTGATGCTCGCCGGCATGGGGGGCGTCTCCTACGCGCCGTTGGTCACCGCCGTTTCCGAAGCGGGTGGGTTCGGGTGCCTCGGCGCTTCGACGATGAGCCCCGAGCGGATGGTGGCGGAGATCGCCGCGGTGCGCCAGGGCACCGACAAGCCGTTCGGTGTCGACCTGCTGACCGCCATGCCCGGGAGCCTGGTCGGGCAGGTTGAACAGCTCATCGAGGGAGGCGCCTCGGTGTTCGTGGCCGGCCTCGGTGTTCCGGCCGAGGTGGTCGAACTGTGCCACCGCCACGATGTGCTGGTGGTGAACATGTGCGGCAAGGTCGACCACGCCCGAAGAGCCCTCGACGCGGGCTGCGACGTGGTCGTGGCCCAGGGCACCGAGGCCGGCGGCCACACCGGTCTGGTCGCCACCATGCCCCTGGTCCCCCAGATCGTCGACGCGGTGGGGGCCCGGATCCCGGTGGTGGCCGCCGGCGGCATCTTCGACGGGAGGGGTCTGGCCGCCGCCCTGGCCCTCGGCGCCGACGGGGTGTGGATCGGCACCCGCTTCATCGCCACCCCCGAGGCCCACGGCGTGACGGGCTACAAGGACGCGTTGATCCGGACCAAGGAGGACGGGACCACCATCAGCCGGGCGTTCTCCGGGAAGACGATGCGGGTGGTCCGTAACCGGTACACGGCGTTCTTCGAGGAGAACCCCGAGGAGCTCAGCGCCTTCCCCGCCCAGCTCGGTCGGTCGATGAACGACGGCGCCTTCCACCTCGGCGGGGGAGAGGACACCCCCGGCGTCGATCCCGAGCGCGAGTGCTATCCCACCGGCCAGGGCGTGGGTGCCATCCAGACCCTGATACCGGCGGCCAGCCTGGTCACCCAGATCGTGGACCAGGCGGAGCAGGTGCTTGGCTCCTTGAGCCGGGCGGCCGCGGACTGAGCCCGACAGCCGCCCCAGGCCGCCCCAGGCCGCCCAGGCCGCCCAGGCCGCCCAGTCCGCCCAGGCCGCTCAGGCCGCTCAGGCCGCTCAGGCCGCTCAGGCCGCCCAGTCCGCTCAGGCCGCCCCAGGCCGCCCCAGGCCGCTCAGGCCGGCCGCAGCACCGATCGGTCGCCGGCCCGGAGCCCGGCCATGATCCGGCGGTAGGTTCCGGCCGAGTCGTCGCCCATCGAGTCCGAGTCCAGCCACCGCATCCCGTGCTCGCCGCGGTGACGGTCGACCCCGTAGAGGCCGAAGCGCGGCTCATACGATCCCCACTCGTAGTTGTCGACCAGCGACCAGTGCCAGTACCCGGTGACCGGAGCTCCCCGGTCGATGGCCTCGACCACCGCACCGATGTTGTCGCGCAGATAGCGGGGGCGGTCCCATCCGTCCCCGCGGATGTAGGACCGGCCGTTTCGGACCCGGTTGCACAGCCCGTTCTCGACCACCCACAGGGGAAGCCCGGGGGCCAGGTCGTGCTGGACGGTCAGCCACCGGGCGAGTCCGCCCGGGTCGACGACGTCGTCCCACAGTTCCCGGGTCGGGAGCCGGTTGCGGCCGCCGGCTGTGCGGTGTCCGGGCATCCGGAAATGGCGGGCCACATCCGGGTCGTAGTAGTCGAGCGCCAACACGTCGAGCGTGCGCTCGTGGGGGCTGTCGTAGACGGCGCCGACCGCCCGCCGGGGGAGCCGGCGTGCCGGCCGGCCGCCGGTCCGGCCACCGCCCGCCTCCATGCGGTACGGGGACCTGGCCGCAGCGACCCGGCGGAGCATGCCCCCGACCAGTCCTTCGGCAGGCACCAGTCTGTCGTGTTGCCGCCGACGCTCGTCGAGCCAGGCGTCGACGTCGCCTCGATCGACCCCGGCACTGCGGGCCAGGAGCAGGTCGGTGACCATGCGGTCGTGCTCATAGATGCCCAGGCAGGCGTTGTTGGTGGTGACCAGCGCGTCGGGGCGCCACTGGTGGATCACCTCGTAGCCGGCCACATGGGCGGCCAGTAGGTGGTCGGTGGCGATGGCCACGTCATCGAAAGCCAGGAAGCGGCCGGGCGGGAACATGCCGAGAAGCCACGAGGCGGAGGCCAGGACGTTGATCTCGTTGATGGTCACCCAACACCGCGCCGACGGTGCCAACTCCTCGACCACCACCTCCGCCCAGGCCCGGTAGCGGTCCGGGGCGTCGGGACGGAGCCAGAAGTCCTCGCCCAACCAGGCCGGATGGGTGAAGTGGTGCAGGGTGACCAGAGGCTCGAGGCCACGGGCCCGACAGCCCTCGGCGATGGCGCGGTAGCGGGCCAGCGCTACCCGGTCGACACCCCCCTGGTCGGGGAGCACCCGGGCCCACTCCACTCCCAGTCGGAAGCTGTCGCACCCGAGGGCGGCGGTCCGGTCGAGGGCCTCCTCGGGCCGCTCCCAGAACCCCACCGCGTTCCCCGAGGGCTCGATCCGTCCGACCTGTTCCCAGGCGAGCCAGTTGTTGGCCGGTTGCCCCGGACCGTTGAAACCGCCCTCGACCTGGAAGCCGGCGGTGGCCACCCCGAACAGGAAGCCGGCGGGAAGCAGGTCCCCGCCGGTCCGACCGGTCGTCGTCAGCGGTTCTTCCGAGGGCAACGCTCCCAACCTCTCCAATCGGGTTCCGTTCGGGTTCCGCCGGCCCCTGGAGGACCGGTCGGTAGGTGCCGGCGGGCCCGGGCCGGCCGCCGTAGGCCGGTGCTGCCCACCGGAGGGCGATGGTAGCTTGCGCCCCGGGACCAGCCCCAGTCCCCCACCCGACCATGACCCCCGCCCACGACCCCGAACGCATTCCGGTCGTCATCGCGTCGGGGCAGTCCATCGAGCGGAACGAGATGGTGACCCCGGTGGACCTGATGGAGCGGGCCTGCGAGGCGGCCCTCTGCGATGTGCCCCGGCTCCGGAGTGCCGTCCAACGGCTGTCGGTGGTCAACATCATGACCCGCGCCGGCCCGGCCCCGGCCGCCGAGCTGGCCCGGCGCATCGGCGTCGGGGGGGCCGGCCGTGAGACGACCACCATCGGTGGCAACTCCCCACAGTGGCTGGTCAGCCGGGCGGCATCCGACATCGCCGGGGGCTCCCTGTCGGCCACGGTCATCGCCGGCGCCGAGGCCATCAGATCCTCCCGCGCCCGGCGGGCCGCCGGGATGGCCCCCCCTCCCGGGGCCGCCGAGGATCCTCCCGACCCGGTGGTCGGCGACGACCTGCCCGGGGTCGGTCCCGCCGAGTCGGCCATCGGCCTCATGGCCCCGGTGCACGTCTACCCCCTGTTCGAGAGCGTGGTGGCGGCCCGGGCGGGCCGCGACGCGCCAGCCCACCGCCGGGTCATGGGCGAGATGCTGGCCCCGTTCACCCGGGTGGCCGCGGCCAACCCCTATGCCTGGTTCCCCGAGGCCCGGACCGCCCGGGCCATCGCCACGCCCGGCCCCGACAACCGCATCGTCTGCGAGCCGTACACCAAGCGGATGACCGCCTTCCTCGGATCGGACCAGGGGGCCGCCCTGGTCGTCTGCTCGCTCGCCGCGGCCCGTCGGGCCGGCGTGGCCGACCGGGCCGTGTTCATCTGGTCGGGGGCAGAGGCCGTCGACGTCCGGTTTCCGGTGGCCCGCCCCGACCCCGGCCGTTCCCCGGCCATCGCCGCGGCCGGGCGCGCCGCCTTCGCGGCGGCATCGGCGGCCGCCGGCCCGGGATCCGCCGTCGGTATCGACGACGTCGAGGTGCTCGACATCTACTCGTGCTTCCCCTCCGCAGTCGAGCTGGCCGCCGACGCCCTCTGCATCGGCCTCGGTGACGCCAGGGGACTCACCGCCACCGGCGGGCTCCCCTATTTCGGCGGCCCCGGCAACAACTACACGACCCACGGGATCGCGGCCGTCACCGACGCCCTTCGGGACGGGCCAGGACCCGGCACCCGGGCGACGGCGCCGAGGCTCGGCCTGGCTACCGGGCTCGGATGGTTCGTCACCAAGCACGCGCTCGGCGTGTACGGCTCCGGACCCCCGCCCGAGGGCTTCCACCGGGGAGACACCGCCACCGATCAGTCGCGGATCGACGCCTCCGCGGTGGCGACGGTCCTCGAGGTCGACGCCCCCACCTCGGCCACCGTGGTCGCCGCCACCGTGATCCGGGACAACGAAGGCGCCCCCACCGGAGCGCCCCTGATCGTGCAGCTCCCCGACGGCCCGCACATGGCCCTGGCCGCGGCGGACGACGAGGTGGTCGCGGCCATGGGTGGGCTCGATGTCCCCGGGCTCGTCGGATCGCCGGTCGTCGTGCAGGGGGGCACGGCGCGCTACCGTCTGGCGACAGGCTGAGACCAGCAGAGAGGGAGGCCACCGTGCCCGAAGTGCTCCGCGAACGCCAGGGTCACATCGAGATCCTGACCATCAACCGGCCCGAGGCCCGCAACGCCATCAACGGGGCCGTGTCGCGGGGGTTCGCGTCCGCCTTCGACGAGCTCGACGCCGACGACGACTGCTGGGTGGTCATCGTGACCGGCAGCGGGGACAAGGCGTTCAGTGCGGGGATGGACCTGAAGGCGTTCACAGCCGGCGAGGCGGGCGACATCATGGGGGCGAAGGGTGGCTTCGGGGGCCTGGCCCAGCGTGACTTCTCCAAGCCGATCATCGCCGCCGTCAACGGGTCGGCCCTGGCCGGCGGCTGCGAGATCATGCTCTCCTGCGACCTGGTGGTGGCCGTCGAGGAGGCCACCTTCGGCATCCCCGAGGTGAAGCGCGGCCTCATGGCCGCCGCCGGCGCCCTGATCCGCCTGCCCAAGCGGATCCCCCCGGCCATCGCCCTCGAGCTCGCCCTCACCGGGGAGCCGATCGACGCCCGGAGGGCCCTCGACCTCGGCCTGATCAACCGGGTGGTCCCGCGGGACCGATTGATGGCAGAGGCCCTCGCCCTGGCCGGCACCATCGCCGAGAACGCGCCGCTGGCCGTGCGCGCCTCCAAGCGGGTGATGAAGCAGGCCGGCGAGCTCCCCGATGCGGAGGGGTGGGCCGTCAACAACGCCGCCGTTCCCGAGGTGTTCGGCTCGGCCGACGCCCAGGAGGGCCCGATCGCCTTCGCCGAGAAGCGCAAGCCCAACTGGTCGGGAAAGTAGGTGACCCCCGGCTCGGCGGGCCGCCGGGGTGGGTCACCGAGGTGACGGCCCTCGGGCCCGGGGGCACCTCCGTGCCCTCCCTGGCCGGCGGGCTCGGCGGCTTCCGCTTGATCCTCCACGTGCTTGCCGCCACCATCTGGGTGGGCGGGCAGTTCACGGTGGCCGGTCTGCTCCCTACCATCCGCTCCCTCGGAGCAGACGCTCCGAAGACGGTGGCGCGTGCCTTCGGACGCCTGCTGTGGCCGGCCTACGGGGTGCTGGTGATCACCGGCTTCTGGAACATCGGTGCCCTCACGGTCAAGGATGCGTCCTCGACCTGGAAGACCGTCCTGATTGTCAAGATCGCCGTGGTCGTGTTGGCCGGGGTGGCGGTGTTCCTCCACCAGCGGGCCACGACCAAGACGGCCTTGGCCGTCTGGGGCGCCATCGGGGCCGCGGCCTCGGTGGCCGCCCTGTGCCTCGGGGTGTTCCTGGGCGGATGAGCGCCAGGGCGCCGTTCCCATCCGGGCCGGGCCCGGTGCCGAATACCGGGGCAAGGGGCCGTGCAGCGGGCCTGGGCGGACAGGTCTAACCTGGCAAGAGCAGTCGACGAAGGAGGCACCACCGTGCACTTTGGGCCCTCAGCAGAGATTTTCGGCGTGGACGGCATCATCATCCTGATCGTGGTGGTCCTCGTGCTGTTCGGATCCACCCAGATCCCCAAGCTGGCCCGATCGCTGGGCTCGGCCCAGAAGGAATTCAAGAAGGGCATCGAAGAGGGCTCGTCGGAGGACGGGAAGGGCACCAAGTCGCTGGCCGAGGCCGCGCCTCCCGCGGCGGTGAGTCCGCCGACACCGGCGGCCCCACCGGTCGCCCAGGCGCCGCCTCCGGTCGAAGGCGCCCCGGGCCCATCCTCGTAGCCGTGGCCGCGCCGCGCCGGTGAGTGAGCGGGCCGGGCCGGGGACGCCCGCCCCACCCCGGGCGACGGTCCGGAACCGGTGGCTCCCGTTCTGGGTGCTGCAGGTCACCGAGTTGGTGGTGGCGCTCGTCTTTGTCGACGTCTCGGTCCACGTCTCCAACGCCGGGCTCCTGGTGGCCGCGGCCGCCACCTTCGCCGCCCTGGCGGTGACCGCCCGCGGGCCACTCGGAATCGTCAGGATCTGCGGCGAACGACTGCATCTGGTCCTGGTCATGGCCGCCGCCGGCATCATGGCCGTCGGCCCGGTCATCCCCGCCCTCCGGCCGGACATCGAGGGGATCATCGTCCTCGAGTTCGGGGCCATCGGGCTCATGCGGCTGGCCACGTTCACCCGCCTGTCGGATACGGCCCGCTCCGTGAGCCCGTCCCGCCGCGGGTCCGCGTTCATCGACGCCAGGGCCACCGTGGTCGTGCCGGGCGCCACCCCGGAGCCACCCCCGGCCCCCGCCCCGGAACCCCCGAGCTCGGGTTCCCCCGGCCACCGCTCCTCGGGCGTCGCCCCGGGGGGCGCCACCGCCCGTTGGCTGGGCCGGACCGCCGGCATCGCGGCCGCGTCGGGGAGGCGGGCGGCCGCCCGGCACCGGCCGGTGGCCGGGGCCCGGATCAGAAGGTCGATCCGCAGTGCGGGCCGGCTTACCGGGCGGGTGACGTCCCGCCCCGACGGCCCCGAAGATCCGGCCCGGTAGCGAGGAGGAGCGCATGGAGCAGACCGAGGACGTGTTGGCCGTGGCCGACCGGCTGTGGCGGGGCGAGGTCTCCACCACCGAGTTGCACCCTCTGCGCCCGTCACCCGGGCTCGCCGAGGTGGCCGGGGGGGTGGCCTTCGTCCCGTCGTTCGCCAACGTGTCGGCCGTCAGCACCGACGACGGTCTGGTACTGGTGGACACCGGAAGCGAGTTCATGGCCGCCGACATCCACCGGATCCTCAGGGGTTGGTCGCCGGACCGGCTGAACACCGCCGTCTACTCACACGGTCACATCGACCACGTGTTCGGGGTGCCGGTGTGGGCCTCGGAGTCGGAGCAGGCCCGCTGGCCCGCTCCGGTGGTCGTCGCCCACGAGGCGCTGCCCGCCCGCTTCGACCGGTACATCCGCACCGCCGGCTACAACACCATCATCAACCGGCGGCAGTTCGACATCGAGTCGCTGCAGTGGCCCACCGAGTACCGGTACCCCGACCGCACCTACCGCGACCGGCTCGATCTCACCGTCGGCGGCACCAGGGCCGAGCTCCACCACGCCAAAGGGGAGACCGACGACCACACCTGGACGTGGTTCCCCGACCACCGGGTGCTGTGCTGCGGCGACTTGTTCATCTGGGCGTCCCCCAACGCCGGCAATCCCCAGAAGGTCCAGCGCTACCCGCTCGAGTGGGCCGATGCCCTCCGCCGGATGCTTGCGCTGTTCGACACCCCGGGCGCCGGCCCGCAGGTGCTCCTGCCCGGCCACGGCTACCCGGTGGTCGGCGAGGATCGGGTCCGCCGGGCCCTCGCCGAGACGGCCGAGCTCCTCGAGTCGCTGGTGGAACAGACCCTGGCCCTGATGAACCGGGGCGCCCGCCTCGACGAGGTGATCCACACCGTGAAGGCCCCGGACCGGCTGATGGAGCGCCCCTACCTGCAGCCGGTCTACGACGAGCCCGAGTTCGTCGTGCGGACGGTATGGCGCCTCTACGGAGGCTGGTGGGACGGGAACCCCGCCACGCTCAAGCCTGCCCCTGAGCGGGCCCTGGCCCTCGAGCTGGCCGATCTGGCCGGGGGTGCGGGAGCCCTGGCCGACCGGGCCCTGTCCCTGATCGACGCCCCCCCGGACGGACGGGAGGCCGATGGCGTCGATCCTCCGGACGGCTCCGAGAGCCCGGCCATGCGCCTGGCCGGGCACCTGGCGGAGCTCGCGTGGCTGGCCGCACCGGAGGACCTCGGGGTCCAAGAGGCGCGGCGGACCGTGTTCACCCGGCGGGCCGACGCTGCGTCGTCGACCATGGCCCACGGGGTGTTCTCGTGGGCGGCGCGCGAGTCGGGCGACCGCCGACCGGCCCCGCCGACCTGAGCGCAGCCCCCGGCGTGCACGGGCCTGAACAGGGCATTCGCTCGGCCCGATCGGTGCCCGTTCCGAAC
>Ga0307374_10007873_pt1 | contig 16103 bp, 18 predicted proteins | sample OX3MG_FD_202532 | JGI IMG/M metagenome (GOLD analysis project Ga0307374, IMG submission 202532) | Soil microbial communities from Risofladan, Vaasa, Finland - OX-3 | ecosystem: Environmental > Terrestrial > Soil > Coastal area > Acid sulfate soil | place: Finland: Risofladan, Vaasa | collected... | reverse complement strand
GGAATTTCACGAAACGAAAGCAGTCCTGGCACATACGCCATGCGCAGTGGTTCTTCATAGACATGTTTCTCAAGTATCTCCAACCCTGGGAAGGTGAGCAGCACGACGGCGGCGCGCGCCATCCCGTTCAGCTCGTTGATGGCCATATCCACGCCCGCGATTGTATGCACCTCTCCAGGCTGATCGTCGCGTATGATGCGTTTCGCCAGTTCCTTTTGCAGTGCGACAGCGTGCGCCGGGTCGAGATTCCATTCATGTAACGGTTCTTGTATCATGCTTTCAAGCGTGCCTCCGCCACAAAAATCATGCGCGGGCTATTCAGTTCATAAGGGCTGAGATCGTAACTTCCATACACATCTTTCACGGTGAAGCCTGCCTGTTCGAGTAACAACTCCATTTCATTACGCTCGAAGAGGTACAATCGTGTCTGCGTAATCGTGCGCCGCACAGCTTCACCTTGCTTATGCGCGTCGTAGAAATGCGTCAAATCGAGCAGGTGAGCAGTCGTGGAGGAGGCCGGGCTGACAAAGTGCGTCAGCATGCTGCCATCTGCGAGTTGCCATGTTCCCTGGTGCAACATTTGCCCGCTCATGCTCTCCATGTAGCGCACATCCTCGTTGCTGATATCCAGAATGAACGTGCCTCCTGTGGTGAGATGGCTACGGATGGCGGCTAGCGCCTGTCGCTGCGCCTTGCGCGTGCAGACATGCCCGAAAGAGCCGAGGGCGATAAAGGCCATCTGGAATTTTTTATTTAGTTGCAGCGTACACATATCTTGCGCGACAAGCTGGCAGCGCGCCGCTACTCCAGCCTCTTCCTGCGCCAGCTGCGCTAACTCCAGCATTTTGGCGGAAGTATCAACCCCCGTCACTTCATAGCCCGCCTGCGCCAACGGCAGTAATAAGCGCCCGCTGCCACAGGCCAGTTCGAGCAACGGCCCACCGCGCAGTTCCGCGAAATTCAAATACAGGTCCACATCTTCATCAAAACGCGCGTGCTCCACGTCATAAAACGGGGCGATCAGATCGTAATCATTCATCATCTATCGTTCAATTTCTCCTTCAGACGGTGCCTCACCAGTATAGCGATGAGTGGGAATGATTACAAGTAATAAAAGGCCTTTTGTGCCTGGTGGCAAGCTCGTTGCACTTACATTGACCGCCAAAAAGCAGTTTCGATTCGGTCGGCTCTACAAGCCAACCGAATCGAAACTAACAAAGCAGTATTAGTTAGTACTGAATGAACGTACTGCGAACCCCAGAATTTGAGTTTGAGGCCGACGCTCTTTTTGCCTTTTCCTCAATTGTTTTCTCAACTGCGTGCATCGCGTGCGCAATCTCAGAAAGTCTTTTTTCTGTTTGATCTTTTTGCGCCTGGATCCATTCAAGTTTCTTCATTAAGTTTTCTTTTTCAGCAGCCAATTGGTGAAGCTTCAAAAGTCCACTACTTTCGGTGATTGGCCCCGGTCTGATATTTAGGCTACGAATGCCTCTTATTGCACTGGCTCCTTTGGTTATCATATATTCACCTCCTTTCCTCCCCTAAAATTGCAGATTATATGGAAATAAATCTTCCGCAAGGGTACGCCCCTACCATACACGAATGTCGAGTAGCATAGGTAGCGTAGTATGGTAGGGGCGTACCCTTGCGGTCGCCCTGGAAGCTTTCAAATCGCTGTTCGAAACTGCCGAAGATGGGTTTCTAATATTGGTAACTCATCCTGGAGGTGCTTATGAATTAGACCGATAACTATCTCTGTCATTTTCCCTCTATCATTGCTGTTGTGTTTCCCTGATATGAAAGCATCAACACAAATATCAACAAAAAGGGGATTATGTTTCTCCGCGTGTATCCCTTTTTGTTTGAGAATCTTTCCAATAATAATTCCCGGCCTAATACTTAATGCCTGATAGGGGCCGACCATCTGACGAAAGTCTCGCAAAATTCCGACGATCTTTTTAGCATCTTCGAGCGTTATACCGCTCCTGGCAACCACAATGGCTTGTTCTGTCTCCTCATCGAAATAATCTAAATGCATGCTGACCATGCGGTCTAAAAGCGCATCCTGGGTTTTGTGAACCCCGGCATACTCATGAGGATTGGAGGTGAAGATGACTTTAAAATTAGGGTGGACTTTAATATAGCCTGCCTCTTCCTCTGACGGCGGCAAAGTCAGAATCCCCTCCTCTAAAACAGACAGAAGGGCGTTATTGGCTTCTGGTCTTGAACGGTTAAATTCATCATATATTAAGGTTAAACCTTCCTTACAAGCAGTAGTTAAACGGTTGTCTACCCAGCGCTGCGATACATCTTCTTCTGTCTTTAAAACGGAGTGAATAAAATTATCAACCAGCTTACTCTTGCGATAACCCATTTTTTCTCCAACCAAATCTGAAGTCCCGAACTCTTCATCCCCAAACATAAGCATCATTGGTTGATTAAGTTTATAAGCCAAATGCATAGCCAGAGTACTTTTTCCCGTGCCGGTTGGACCAGTAAAATGAACTGGAATGCCGGCCTCAAGGTATGACATTGCCCGGTCGATAATTTTATTGACTGGCGGTGTCTCTATGAATTCTTCGGACGGGCCGATAGATAAACTATTCAGTATATGATTCCTGCTCATATTTATCCCTCTTGTTTTTTCGCTTTTGCTCTTCTTTGGAGTGGTGCCGCGTGAGTTGTCACCAGGGGCAAAGTAACGGGCATTTCGGGCAGAGAGGCGATGTCTTTCAATTCCGGCTTTGTTTTGGGTGAGCGTTTATTCTGCATTTTTTCTGCCAATGCCTTCCAGCTCTTCGCCATTTCTTCCTGCTCCTCGCGAAATCTGGCTATTGTTTCCTCAGCGCTTTTCCTTATAGCCATACTTGCTTGAGTGATTTCTTCAACCTCCTCTTTCCGTGTCTCTGTTGCTCTGCTAGTCTCAGCGATAAACCTCTTAAAATCGCGCAGCCTGGCTTGTTTGCCATCACTAAAAAGTTTCTTTAGCCCTTGAGCTATAGCTTGTTCTTCTTGTTGAAACTGCGCCAGCATTTCCATTACTTCCTTCTCTCTTGCCCGGCGCTTTTCAATCACCTCTCCCATGAGCTTCTCAAAATCTGCCTGCCTTAAAGATTCTCCCCTGGCTAAATTCTGTTGCAGCTGAGATGCAAGTTCCTCCTGCTCTTTTTTGACATTAGCGATAGTCCGATGAGTATTCAACCGCAGAGCTGCAACCTTTTCCACAATGGCATCATAAAAGTCCGTAATATCTGCTGGAAGACTTTTTGCTGTTGCATTTTTATCTACCATAAATTACTACTCCTTCCGGTTGGAATATAAACTTTTTCTTTCCAAGAAGGCATACTTTCCAGGCCTGACGAGTGAGATATTCCTTGTCTCCCGTTTGTAAAGGAGCCCTTGATAAATCTGGGATGCTTTACGCCTGGAAAGGATGTCTTAATTGCGCTCCCTCAACCCTTAGGCTGCTGAAGCAGTCAGCCCGATGGCTTCGGCATATTTCAAGTAAGTCTCAACCGATGCGATTACAACCCTGGCTTCAATTGCCAAAAGTTCAATACCTACCAAAGAAATCCTGACCCACGCGTCAACTACCACGCCTTTGTCAAGGATGCGATCAACAACCTCAACAAGACTGGATGACGCCATCGATTTCTCTACTGCCATGTTTATTCATCTCCTCGTATGTTCAAATTACTACTACTACCACTACAGTAGTAATTTGAGTATACTCCTCTCTACAAACTCCTCCTCCTCCATCACCAGCGAGAGCGCGCATGAGCCAATTTGTTGGATTCAGTATACTAAAGATAATGAAACCCTGGACTTTGTGTCTGGGGAGAGTATCGCTTGACCTCTTTAGAAACTCCTTTTTTTGCGCTATTGGCTCATAGGAGGAGTATCTAAATGAGAATAAAAACTGGGGGATAATAAAATTATGCCAGCAAAAAAAGACCAACAAAAGAAAAAAGGCAAGGGGGAAGTAGAGGTCGATTTTGGCATGGGTAAAATCGACCTCGGCGGCCTTTTTCAAGGAATCGGAAATATAATTGATTTGGTTTCCAAGATGGAGGAAGAAGGTAAGGGAGAGGTAAACCGCGAGGAAGAATTTACCAGCCCTTCAGGTCGAGTCAGAGCAGTCTACGGTCTCTCTGTAAAAACGGGTCTTGGTGGAAAGCAGACAGTTGAGTCGTTTGGCAATGTGAAAAAGACTTCCAAAGGACCAGTGGTTGAGGAGGAGAGGCAGCCCTTAGTTGATATCTTTGATGAAAAAGACCACGTTTTAATAATTATTGAACTTCCGGGGATAGAAGAAGAGCATATTAGCACCAAAGTAAAGGGTGATATTTTGACCCTCTCTGCTGCTAACGGTGATCGCAAATATTATAAAGAAGTGGTTTTGCCAGAAGATGTTGACTCCGACACCATGAAAAGTAAGTATAAGAACGGCGTGTTAGAGATACGGATTGGCAAAAAGTAGTATGGCAGACATAACCGTTCAACTCAAAGTAGCCGAAGCTAATCCTCGCGATGTGGGGCGCGGGATTGCCCGGGTTGATCCAGAAGTGATGGAGCAACTGGGTATTGACGACTCCGGTGAGGTCTTTGGCCTCACAGGCAAGCGGCAAACGGTAGTCAAGATCATGCCTACCTTCCCAGAACTACGGGGGCGCGGGATTGTCCAGATTGACGGAATCATCAGGGAAAACGCGCAGGCTGGCATTGATGAGCAGGTCAAACTTGCCAGAATTAAGGTTGAGGAAGCAAGAAAAGTGACTCTTGCCCCCTTAACTCTGGCCGGTAGGACGACTACGGATAGTGCCTACCTTTTAAGACAGCTTTCTGCAATCCCTGTTACTCAGGGAGACAGGGTTCAAACCACCTTTTTGGGAGCAAAGAAACAAGACTTTAGCGTAGTAGATACCCTACCTCCCGGTGCCGTACTTTTAACACCGCGTACCATTATTTCAATCACCGGAGAAGGTAAGGCCACAGAAGCAAAGTTGACCTATGAAGATGTAGGCGGGCTCGGTGATCAGGTGAAGCGCATTCGGGAGATGATTGAACTTCCAATGCGTTTTCCTCAAGTTTTTGCCCGTCTGGGCATTGACCCACCGAAAGGTGTCCTACTACATGGACCTCCCGGCTGCGGAAAAACCCTGATTGCCAGAGCGATAGCTAACGAAACCGATGCCTATTTCTTGCAAATCTCTGGGCCTGAGATCATACACAAGTTCTATGGCGAGTCCGAGGCTCATCTACGGAGTGTCTTCGAAGAGGCAAAAAAAAATGCGCCTTCAATTTTGTTTCTGGATGAACTTGATGCCATTGCGCCTAAAAGAGAAGAATTAGGCGGGGAAAAACAGGTTGAACGAAGGGTGGTGGCGCAACTCCTGGCCTTAATGGACGGTTTGGAGGAACGGGGTCAGGTAATCATTATTGGCGCGACTAATTTACCCAACGCCCTTGACCCGGCTCTGCGCCGCCCTGGCCGCTTTGATAGAGAAATAGTGATTCCGATCCCAGATAAAAATGGCCGTCGAGAAGTTCTCCTCATTCACACCAGGGGTATGCCTTTTTCAGATGATGTTGATATTGACAGATTAGCGTTTGTAACTCACGGCTTTGTGGGAGCTGACCTTGCCGCTTTAGCCCGGGAGGCGGCCATGTATGCTGTTCGCCGGCTCATGCCCAGCATCGATTTTGCGCGGGAAGTTATACCTGAAGCGGCAATTCTTGCTCTTGAAGTAACTATGGATGATTTCCTAAACGCGCTAAGGGAGATTGAGCCTTCCGCCATTCGCGAGTTTTTTACCGAGATCCCTGAAACAGGTTTTTCCGAAATCGGTGGACTTGGTGATATCAAGAGGATACTTATCGAGACAGTAAAAGATCCCTTGTATCATCCAGAGGTGTATGCTAAGGCAAACACCAGGCCGGCCAGGGGAATTTTATTAACCGGTGAGCCTGGAACGGGCAAGACCATGATTGCTAAGGCCATTGCTAAAGAAGCAGAAGTTAATTTTATTGCGGTTTCAGGCCCAGAACTCCTTTCCAGGTATGTTGGCGAAAGCGAACGAGGGGTGCGCGAGGTTTTCAAAAAGGCCCGGCAGGCCGCTCCCTGCATTTTATTTTTTGACGAAATTGAGAGCCTGGTTCCTAAACGGGGAAAGATGATGGGTGACCAGGTGACAGAGCGGATCGTCACCCAGTTCCTGACCGCGATGGATGGGATTGAAGAACTCAAGGGAGTATTGGTGCTGGCGAGTACCAACAGACCTGATTTGATTGATCCGGCCATCTTGAGGCCAGGCCGCTTTGATTTTGTGCTCGAAATTCCGAAACCTGATGCGCAAGAGCGGGAAGAGATATTCAGAGTACATACTCAAGATAAGCCTTTGGGTAGAAACGTCAGGCTGGAGAGCCTGGCCGCAGAAACTGACGGTCTGGTAGGGGCAGATATCGCCTCTATCTGTCAGAAGGCGAGCCTTCTGGCAATCAGAGAATTTTTAGAAAGCAAAGAGTCAGACCTGGAAAAATTGACAATTGACAAGAAATACTTTATGGCGGCGGTGAAAGATGCAACAACACGTCATTAAATGCGCCTTTTGTAAGGGGACAGGCAATAACCCTCATTTCAGAAGTACTTGTTCGGTTTGCAAAGGCAAAGGCAGCAAACAAATTACAGGCAAGTACATGGTCTGCGACGATTGTCATGGATCAGGCCAAAAAAGAGGGACGACCTTGACTTGTTACACCTGCACTGGTTTAGGAGTAGTCCCCGACATGCGGGAGGAGTTTAAGAAAGCAAGACAAGAAATCAGGAAAGCACAGGTGGAGATAGAGGAAGAAAGAGCGCAATTCATCGGGAGAAAGAGCCTGGCTAGTGAGAAGAAAGAGCGCAAGCCATCGCAAGCAACAGACACAAAAATTGGTAGTTGAGAAGATGGAGAGAAGGAAGTCCATGAAAAGCGGAATATACATCTATGGAATTATTAAAACCAGCGATCATCAGGATTTTGGAAACATTGGCATTGGCGACGAGACTTCTAACGTACTGACACTGGGTTTCAAAGATATAGCGGCTGTTGTTTCCGAAAGTCCATTTACGGTATATGACTCCCTGGCTAAAGAAAAAACAGTCAAAGATTTAGTGACCCACCAGTTTGTGCTTGAAAAAGTGATGGAAAGTTTTACCGTTTTACCGATGAAATTCGGCACCATGGTCGAGACCGAAGATGAAGTCATCAAATTCCTGGAAAAGGGCTATGCTCTTCTGAGCGATGAGCTGCTCAAAATGGAGGGGAAAATAGAACTGGATGTGGTAGCCCGTTGGGAATTGCCAAAAACCCTGGCAGCGATTTATCGTGACAACCCCCACATTCAAAGCAAACAAAGGGAATTTGCGCTGAAAGGCAGTACAGTTGCCGTCGAGGAAAAAGTGACCCTGGGGCAATTAGTAGCGGAGCTCCTACAAACGAAAAAAGCCAGCTCTACTCAGTTGATTTTGCAAACGCTCAAAGTGGAGGCGCTAGATGTGTGTTTGCACGATGTGGCAAACGATGAGATGATCTTGAACGCTGCCTTTTTACTGGAAAAGCAGAATGAGGAGTCTTTTAACGAGACGGTAACTCTCCTGGATCAAAGGTTGGAGAATTCCGTAAATTTTCGCGTGGTAGGCCCTCTGCCGTCGTATAGCTTTTCTACCATTCTTCTTGAAAGAATTGATCCAGGCAGTTTCGAGGAAGCCAAAAAAACACTTGGCTTGTATGGAGAGATAACGGAAAAGACTGTTCGTGATGCTTACCGTCAGCTTGCCCAGATTAGTCACCCCGATGCAGGAAGCGGAGAGAATGCTCCGGATTTTTCCCGGCTTCATTCTGCTTACAGGACGCTGAAAAATTTTGTCGCGCATGGGTTGATGCGGGTTGAAGTTTACCACTGGGAGAAAGACTTCCAATGAGAAGGCTGGTATACGTGCCGATCATCCATACCGGGCCAGATTTAGGTACACTCGCCGAAGGAGTCGAGGAGCAGGCAAAAGCAGTCGTTAGCAGTGGCAACTGGCAGAAGCATAAAGAAGTAGTCCGCCTCTACTGGCAAGAGATTGCCAACTATTGGGAGAACGAAAATGTATCAGGCTTTAAAATTTTTCAGGATGGTATGCCGGCAGACGGTATCGTAGGGGAAAATATTGTCAAGGACCTGGCACATCAAGGAAGCATCAACTATAAGATTATTGAACAATTGCTGGAGAAGGGGGCAGAGCTTGTTAAAACTGAGAACGCGGAAGTTCTCAAGGAGGAGTATCTTTTAACGAGCGCCCTTATAAAAAGAAAGTCTTTTCTGGGTAGCCTCCTGGCTCTCTTTCGCTACAGATGGCGAAAAGACAGGCTTTTAAAAGCGCGCGATGCTTATATTATCAAAAGAATCAATGCGAGTTTAGAGGATGGAGAAACAGGCGTCTGTTTCCTGGGAGCATCCCATCAGATTTTACCGGGCTTACCAAAAGATATTGAAGTAATTACGCTGAAAGATCCTGAAAAAGTGAGAACGTATTCTCAAAAATTTACGAGCAAAAAGTGGGAGGATGAAGTGAATATGCTAGGTTCTTACCTGACAACGCCGATCAAGACTTCACCGGGTGAAGCATATGAGTAATGGGGAAGGTCGCTATATCTACGGTATCATTGCCAACGACCAGAGGAGAGAATTTGGCCCGATCGGTATCGGCGAAAGAGGAGATGTTGTGTATACTCTCCCCTATCAAGGTTTGGCAGCCATTGTTTCCCGTTCTCCAATTGTCAAATACGCGGTGACCAGGGATAACTCGATGGCGCACGCCAAAGTTGTGGAAAAGGCTATGGAAGAATACACCATTCTGCCGGTGCGTTTTTGCACGATTGCCGAGGAAGAGGAAACTATCGTAGAAAAGGTTTTGAAAGTTCGTTATGAAGAATTTATTGATTTATTGGGAGAAATGGAGGGGAAAATAGAACTGAGTGTGAGGGCTCGTTGGACAGACCTGGATGCTATTTTTGCCGAGGTGGTTGAAGAAAATAAAGATATCCAGGACATCAAAGAAGCGTTGCTGCGTGAAAAGAATGAGCAAAAGAAATACGCGGGCAAGATCAAAATTGGTCAACTGGTGCAAAAAGCTTTGGAGGAAAAGAAAAAAAGAGAGGCCAATGATTTGATCGAGACTTTGAAACCTTTAAGCCTTGATTGTAAAGAGAATCGGATTTATGGCGATATGAATCTTGTGAATGCGGCTTTTCTGGTAACCAGGGAGAAGGAAAGAGAGTTTGACCGCAAGATGCAGGAGCTGGAGGAGGTGTATGGCGAGAGGAAAAAATTAAAATACACTGGTCCGGTAGCGCCGTACAATTTTGTGGAAGTAGTTGTCAACTGGTAGGAATCATTATGACACTTGTCAAATTGTTCGATCCATCTTTGCAATTTATTCTGTTTGGCGGCAAAGGCGGCGTTGGTAAAACGACCATGGCTGTGGCAACAGCCCTGGAGCTAGCCAGAGAACGCAAGGTTTTAATTTTTACTACCGATCCTGCTCCATCGCTCGCGGATAGTTTCGGTCAAGCAATTGGCAGCGAACCTACCGCCATTACCGGTACACATAACCTTTTTGCTATGGAGATAGATGCCGGGAAAGTCCTGACAGAATTTAAGGAAGAATACGGCGGTGACATCTTAGATATATTGCAACAGGGTACGTATCTGGCCGACGAAGAAACAGAAGAGCTATTTCGTCTCGATATTCCAGGACTAGACGAAGTGACGAGTTTGAAGAAGATCATAGACTTTATGGAGAGTTCAGACTATCAGCTGTACATTGTTGATACTGCGCCGACCGGTCATACACTGAGACTACTCATGTTGCCAGAACTTTTAGATAATTGGATAAAGTTCTTAGCCAGTCTTCGCTGGAAATATCACGCGATGGTAAAACAATTTGCCAACGAAAAGCGAATCGAGAAAGCTGATAAGTTTCTTTTGGAAATGAAAAAGACCGTGAAGAAAGTGAGAGCGCTCTTACAAAACTCCGAGAAAACAGAGTTTGTGGTGGTAACTATTGCCGAGAAGATGGGTGTTTCCGAAACGGAAGACTTAATAAGAAGCCTTGAGCACATGCGTATCCCCTCTAGACATATTATTATCAATAATATCTTTCCGCAAGATGGGTCTGATTTTGCCGAGAGGAGAAGAAAAAATCAAGAAAAATATATTTATGAAATGAAAGAGAAATTTAAGACATATAGTATCACAGAGGTTGCTTTGCAGCCAACCGAAATTCAAGGCATTGACAGTCTGCAAAAGTTAGGAACACAGTTGTTTCAAGAGACAAAAAAGGAGTAAAAATTAACCGATGTTTATTATTGACGATTTGTTGATCGGGTTACCGGCAAAAGGCCTTGTGAGTATATTTGAGAAAATATACGAGATGGCGCAAACCGAGCTAACCGATGAAGCAAAAATAAAAGAGGAGCTGCTGCGCTTACAAACATTATATGAAATTGATCAAGTTGCTGAAGAGGAGTTTCAAAAAAAAGAGGCAGAGCTTTTGGAAAGACTCACCCTTGCCAGAGAAGCTCACAGTGGCGCGACGTAGCACTTGAGCCATCAGGGTGATTTGCCTGCGGGAGGCGAGATATTAAAATTTTGAGGGGAGGTGAAGAATTATGATTTCTGAAGTCAGAGAAACAGTGAAGAAATTCTTGAAAGAGGCTGTTGAAGCTGAAGGAATAAGAATAGTCACGATTAATAAGGTTGATGGTGGCTGGGTTGCCGAGGCCGAGGTGGCAGAAATAAACCAGTATTTAGCCTCAATTAAGCCGGAATACCGGGTGTTTGAAAAAGAGCATTACATCATCAAGCTGAATGCTGATCTTGAAATTTCCTCCTATAAACGAGGGTGTATCGGTGAGGAAGAACTATAAACGGGGGAGGAATACGATGACTTCTCAACATGGGCTTTATGCCTATGGGCTAGTAGGTGAGATCTCTGAACAACTTGATATTTTGGGAATTGATAAGAAGAACAAAGTCTATGCTGTAACAGGGAGAGATGTTTGCGTTATAGTGAGCAAAATCGATATTGATGCATTTCAGAGCCAGGTAAAGCATTTGTTTTCTGAATTGACAAAAACCGTTGGAGTTGCTCAAAGTGGAACCGAAGAACTATTGCAAGCCCATGAGGTCGTGATTGATACCCTTATGAGGGGTACTACGGTTGTTCCCTTTAAGTTCGGCACAATTTTAAAAGATGAAAAAGCCGCCTTAACGATGCTACAGGATGATGAGGATAAGTTTAAAAAGCTCCTTTCTAAATTTACTGGAAAAGCAGAATGGGGGCTGAAGGTGTACGCCGATAATCAAGAATTTATACAACATATTGCGCAGATTGAACCCAAATTCAAAGACCTGGCAGAGCAACGAGAAAAATTATCAAAAGGAACTGCGTATTTATTAGGAAGAAAAATGGAAGAAGAATTAAAGGACACGGTCGTTGCCCGGCTTGCCAGAGTCACCGAGGCTATTTTTCAAGAGCTAGGAAAAGATGCGTATGAGGCTAAACTGAATAAAACCTTGCCGCAAAAATTAACGGGTAAAAAGAAAGAGATGATACTCAATACCGTGTATTTAGTCGAAAGAGAAAAAGTAGCGCGATTTTGCCGCCAGGGAAAAAGAGTACAAGAGAAATATGAATCCATGGGATTAGACCTTGAAGTTTCTGGCCCGTGGCCACCGTACAGTTTTATTTAATCCAATGTGTACATCTTTTCAGTTAAGTGGCCAAACGCGCCAATGGGAGCGGAGGAGTTTCGAGTTGGATAGACATTTTTCTCTTCTTGAGCTTTTAGACAGGCTTTTGGATAAAGGCGTGATGGTGAAAGGAGAGATACTTCTATCAGTGGCAGATATTGATCTTGTTTACCTTAACCTGGGACTGTTACTTTCCTCGGTTAAAACCGTCGAGAAAGCGGCAAGAAGAGGTGGCGATGGAGAAGCAAAGCTGATTTCCTGGCAAACTTCTGCCCGGGAAGAGTTTTTGGATGAGCCACAACTATTGGATGAGCCACAACTAGAGGTGAGCAGAAAAGATTTAACGCCCGGACCATTAATCAAAGAAAATAACCAGAGTAAAAGCGGCAATGGAGAGACAGAGACTATAGCCAGAATTTTACCATCAGCCATTGATCACGAGCTGGAACAACTTTTTGAACCAAAAACCAATATTGATCCTAAAAATGTAGAAAAGGGGTTGGCCAAACTGGTATTAACGCTGGTTGATCTGATACGAAAACTTATGGAGAAACAAGCAGTCCGGCGCATGGATGCTGGACAGTTAAATGCTAGAGAAATCGAAAGGATGGGAAACACCTTTTTACTTCTAGATGAGAGGATGGAACAACTTAAAAAGACATTTGGTTTAGAAGATGAGGATTTGAATTTAGATTTAGGCCCTTTGGGGGAACTTATATGAAAACCAAAGCATTATAGGGATAGGAGAGGAGGGGTTTATGGCAGAACAAATAACCAGTTTACAAGCAACGAATTTAGCTGATCTCTTAGATCGAGTTCTTGACAAAGGAGTAGTGATAGTCGGAGACATCAAGATTGACCTGGTAGAGGTTGAGCTTTTGACGATCAAAATAAGACTGTTGATCGCCTCAGTGGATAAGGCAAAAGCTATGGGTATTAACTGGTGGGAGGGCGATCCATTTTTACATGCCACCGAGTTTAAAAAACTGGCACAAGAAAATGAGGAATTAAAGGAAAGATTAGTAAGTTTAGAAAAAAGGAGTTAAAAAGGAGTTATAACTTTCATGCACTTTCTACGAAAAGCGTGTACACTCAACCTGTTAGGGGTGAGGGTTCAGGAGCAGCTTACGTGATACCGGGCCCCTATGGAGGTATTAACATGAACGCGGTAGATCCACCACAGGACAGACGGCGGTGTAGCATAAGGAAGAGAGCTCGTACCCTCCTTCGGCGTACATCTCTGTTTGCGGCTCTCTTTGTCGTTCTGCTTAGCAGTTTTTTGGGTATTCCATCTACAACGAAGGCAAAGACCGCTGCTATCCTCCACGATAGCTCCTTCTCTCCTGGTTGCAACCAGGAGGCCTTATCCGTTACACTGGGTATCGCAGTCTATCATGTCGTAGGATGGCTTTGTTACAGCGGAGCCATCACCCAGTACGACTACGTGCAGGTCCTCGTATCGGGAGGGACCTATGATCACACCTATTGGGACTTCCCGACCGTCAATGGCATCGACTACTCCTATGTTCATGCCATGAACGCCGCCGGCTACGCCACTTTCAATTTGGACCGGTTAGGCTACGGGTTGAGCGCCCACCCATTGCCCGAACTGCTCACGGTTCAGGCGAGCGCCGGCGTGATTCACCAGATTATCTTGGCCCTTAAAGCGGGACTGGTTGGAGCACACGTCTTCCGACACGTCATTCTCGTCGGGCATTCCATCGGCTCCGCCATTGTGGTCGCTGAGGCGTCGAGCTACGGGGATGTCAACGGAGTCCTGCTCTCGGGATTCTTGCACTTTGTCGATCCAGCCTTTGCAACTCAGCTCGCAACTGATGTGTATCCCGCTGACCTCGACCCCCATTTTTCCACAAGCGGGCTTCCGCCGGGGTACTTGACGACCCGCCCTGGGACGCGCGGGCAACTCTTTTATTACTTGCCCGACGCGGATCCACAGGTGGTAGAGATGGATGAAGCAACAAAATCGACTATGACTGATAGCGAGGTGGCCACATTTTTTTCCGTTGAGAGTACCCCGCTCTATTCGATCGGCATCCACGTGCCGGTCTTTATCGCCGTGGGTCAGGAGGATAATATCTTCTGCCTCGGAACGCTCGATTGCCACAACAGCGCCGGAGTCCAGGCGTATGAGTCCTTGTTCTGGGCTCCGCAGGCGCACTTGCAGGTTCATGTTATCCCCAGCGCCGGGCACGACCTGAACCTGCAGGAAAACGTAAGCGCCTGGTATTCTCTAGCCATTCAGTGGATGGAGGGAACCTTCCCCGGAGCTCAGGCTCTCTCCCCAAGTTTCCCCTAGAGCGTCGGTCAACCGTACCTGGATCTGGCAGATTGCCGGCCATTCTGACGGGACATGCAAATGATGAAGTAACAGTAGGGACGCCAATGGGGTACGCTGAATGCATCCCCATTGGCGTCCACTTTATGACAGGTACAAACTTAGCGGTCCTTTTCCTCGCTGGTCAGCGCGGCCTGCGCGGCAGCGAGGCGCGCCACCGGCACGCGGAACGGCGAACAACTCACGTAGTCGAGGCCGATCATGTGGAAGAACTCGATGCTGTTGGGGTCGCCGCCGTGCTCGCCGCAGATACCCAGTTCCAGGTGAGGGTTGGCTTTGCGGCCATTCTCAACGGCCATACGCACCAACTGACCCACGCCGTCGCGGTCAAGAGTCTGGAACGGGTTAAGAGGCAGGATTTTCACCTTCTCTTTTGCGCCAGGCTCGTCCAGGCCATCGACGTACCTGAGCAGGAATTTGCCCTCGGCGTCGTCGCGGCTGATGCCAAAGGTGGTCTGCGTCAGGTCGTTGGTACCAAAGCTGAAGAAGTCGGCGACGGGCGCGATCTGGTCGGCGGTCAGCGCGGCGCGCGGCAGTTCGATCATGGTGCCGAACTTGTAGTCGATGGCCAAACCTGCCTCGGCTGTAACCTCCCGCGCCACTGCTTCAAGCTGGCGGCGCACCTCCTTGAGTTCGTTCACGTGCCCGACCAGCGGGATCATGATCTTGGGTTGGAGTTTCTTCCCCTCTTTCGCCAGTTCGAGCGCGGCTTCCAGAATGGCGCGCGTCTGCATGACATTGATCTCAGGGAAGAGCAGTCCCAGGCGACAGCCGCGCAGGCCCAGCATGGGGTTCATCTCGCGCATGGCCCCCACCTTTTCGAGCAGGCCGCGTTTCTCCTTGAGTTCCGCTTCGTGGCCGCCCTGCGTCTCAAGGCGCGTTACCTCGACCAGCAGTTCTTCGTAGGAGGGCAGGAACTCGTGCAAGGGCGGATCGATGAGGCGAATAACGACCGGGTAGCCTTCGCCCGTCTCAGGGCTGACCATAGCCGCGAAGATGCCCTTGAAGTCGCTACGCTGGAATGGCAGCAGTTGGTCGAGAGCAGCCTGTCGCTCTTCTACGCTCTCCGCCAGGATCATCTTCTGCACGATGGGCAAGCGTTCCTGCTCCATGAACATGTGCTCGGTGCGGCACAGGCCGATGCCCTGCGCGCCAAATTCGACGGCGCGTTTGGCGTCGCGCGGGTAGTCCGCGTTGGCCCACACGCCGAGCCTGCGGAACTTGTCAGCCCAGGCGAGCAGCTTCTTCAGATCGACCTCTTTCTCATAATCGGGGTCAACCGTCTTGATGATGCCCGCGAAAACTTCGCCGGTTGCGCCATCGATGGAGATGTCGTCGCCTTCTTTCAGCACGAAACCGGTACTGACAACGCGGAAGAGATGCTCTTCTTCGCTGACGCGGATGCCTTCGGTACCCGCCACGCAGGGCAGACCGAGGCCGCGCGCCACCACCGCCGCGTGGCTGGTAGCGCCTCCACGCGCCGTCAGCACGCCCTTCGCTACGAGCATGCCATGCACATCGTCGGGGCTAGTCTCAGGGCGTACCAGCACCACAGACGTACCAGCCTTGCCAAGCTGCTCGGCGTAGTCGGCGGTGAAGATGGCTTTGCCGCTGGCCGCACCGGGGGAAGCATTCAGGCCCTTAGCCAGCAAGCGACCTTCTGTTTCAGCCTTCTTCTTTTCTTCATCGTCGAAGCGCGGCAGCAGCAATTGATAGACTTGCAGAGGCTCAACGCGCTTGATGGCCTCCTGCTCGCTTATCAGCCCTTCAGTGACCATATCAACGGCCACCTTGACGGCAGCCTGCGCGGTGCGCTTGGCTGAGCGCGTCTGGAGCATATAGAGGCGGCCCTTTTCGACAGTGAACTCCAGGTCTTGCATGTCGCGATAATGCTGTTCGAGGCGCTGCGCGATTTCCTGGAACTGCTGGTAGACGTGCGGCAAATCCTGTTCCAGGCGGCTGATCT
>Ga0307374_10007872_pt1 | contig 16105 bp, 15 predicted proteins | sample OX3MG_FD_202532 | JGI IMG/M metagenome (GOLD analysis project Ga0307374, IMG submission 202532) | Soil microbial communities from Risofladan, Vaasa, Finland - OX-3 | ecosystem: Environmental > Terrestrial > Soil > Coastal area > Acid sulfate soil | place: Finland: Risofladan, Vaasa | collected... | reverse complement strand
TACGAGCTGCGCGCAACCTGAGGGCACCGGACGAGATCAGATCACGGCGGGTTCGGCAGCAAGGTGGGGTAATGGTTGGGAAAATGTCACACCCCGCGTCGACACTGACCCCATGGGAACCGGTAACGACCAGACCTTCTGTACCCGTGGCGTCATCTACACCCTCGATCCCACTCCCGCCCAGGAGCGCCTCTTGCGCAGCTACGCCGGAGCAGCGCGCTTCGCCTACAACTGGGCCGTTGGCGAGGTTTCAGCGAACCTCTCTGTCCGGCGTGCGCAGCACGAGGCCGGTGTCGCCGAAGCCGACCTGGCCCCTGCACTCTCCTGGTCGGCCTACGGCCTGTCCAAGTGTTGGAACGAGTCGAAGATCGAAGTGGCGCCGTGGTGGCAAGAGGTCTCCATGCACGCCTTCCGCTCGGGCCTGAGCGCGGCAGCTGGCGCGCTGGGCAACTTCTCAGCCTCGAAGAAGGGCGAGCGCAAGGGCAAGAGGGTCGGGTTCCCGCATCGCAAGAGCCGCCGGCGCTCAGTGCCCTCGGTCTCCTTTGTTGAGCTCAACCACCAGCTGTCCTGGCTCAACCGCAACCGCCATGGGGTCCGGCTCATGTTGCCCCAGTCCACCCCCGATCCAGACGTCAAGCTACGGCGCCAGCACCTCGGCTGGATCCACACCACTGAATCCACTCGGCGGCTCTACAACCTGGTGGAGTCCGGCCGGGCCACGATCCAGAAGGTCACCATCAGCTATCGCGGCGGGCGTTGGCAGGCCGCCTTCTCAGTGCGGCACCTGGTCACGCCCGCGGTAGGACCCCAGGCGCGTGGCGCCGCCGAGCGGGTGGTCGGACTCGACGCCGGCCTGATGCACTTGGCCACCTTGTCGGTCCCGGTGCTGGGACTGACTGACGCCAATGGGCACGTGGCCAACCCTGCTGTGCTCACTCAGCACCTGCGCCGGCTTAAGAAGCTCGACCGGGCCATCGCCCGCTGCGAACGGGGGTCGAGGAACCGAACGCGGCTGCTCAAGCGCCGGGCCCGCCTGGACGGGACCATCACCAAGACCCGTGCGTTCGAGCTGCATCGCGTGACCAACGATCTTGTGCGGCGCTTCGGGGTCATCGGGATCGAGGATCTCAACCTGGTGGGAATGGGTTCACGCAAGGGGCGCCTCGGCCGTTCAGTGGCTGACGCATCTCTCGGAGAGCTGCGCCGTCAGCTCACTTACAAGACAACTGATCGCCGCCTCGTCTTGGTCGTCATCGATCGCTACCACCCCTCGTCGAAGACCTGTTCGTCCTGCGGCTCGGTGAAAGCCAAGCTGGACCGCGGAACGAGGATCTTCGAGTGTGAACCCTGCGGTGCCGTTCTCGACCGAGACATCAACGCAGCACGAAACATCGCTCGAGAGGCCGTCCGGCTTCTTGAGCAGCAGAAGCAGACGTTTGTCGCCGGGCTACGACCGGAGACACAAAACGCCGACCCGAGGCCGCGTAAGACCCGAGGTGCTCACGCACCGACGGCAACGGCCGCCTGAGGGCGGAACCAAGCAGCAGCGCCCCCTCCGATCGTTCGGGACGGGCGGTGTGTAGGACTTGGACGGGGCGCTGGCAACGGCGCCCGGTTCGCGGCAGGAGTTGGACGGTTTTTGCCAACCATCCATCCCACCTTGCTGCCGAACCTAAATCAGTGTGAGGCCTCCGTCGACGGCCAGCACCTGCCCGGTGATGTAGCTGGCGTCTTCAGACAGCAGGAACACCACGGCAGCGGCCACCTCCCACGCCGTGCCCTCGCGGCCGAGCGGGACCGGCGTGCGAGTGCGCGAGGGGCGGCCGGCGGAGGCGGCACGGCCGAGCGGCGTATCGATGAGGCCGGGGCACACCACGTTGGACCGGATGCCGCGGCGGGCGCCCTCGACCGCGACATGGCGGTTGAGACCGATGAGGCCCGCCTTGGAGGCGTCGTAGGCGGGGATCCGGCTACCCGGCCGGAGGCCGGCCACCGACGAGATGAACACGATTGAGCCGCCGTCGGGCAGCGTGACGAAAGCGCGGCGCACCAGCATGAAGTGGGCGCGCAGGTTCAGGTCGAACGTGCGGTCCCAGTCGCTGAGCGACGTGCCGGCCACGCCCATGCCGAAGCCGGTCCCCACGTTGAGGACGACGCCGTCTGGCGTCAGGCCACCCTCGTCGGACACGGCGATGCGGCAGCCCTCCTCCGTCGTCACGTCCGCCACCACCACGGCGGCGGTGCCGCCCTCCTCGGTGATCTGACGCCACGTGGCCTGGGCGGCGGCCTCATCGCGGTCGACGCAGATGACCGAGGCGCCCTCGCGCGCGGCGCGCACCGCGATGGCGCGGCCGTTGCCCACCGGTGCGTCGGGTTCGCGGGACGGCTGTGTCCCGGCGCCGATCACTGTCACGCACCGGCCCTCCATCAGGCCGCTCATGCCGGTGGCCCTCCGTCGACTGACTCGGCCAGGGCGAGGGCGGAGGGCTCGAGCGCCACGCGCAGCGAGCCCAGCACGGTCGAGAGCATGAGGTAGTGCGCCACCAGCATGAGGAACTCGACGAGCTCGCCGTCGGTGAGCCGCTCGGACAGCACCGACCATGTCGCCGAGCTGACGGCGCCTTCGTCGGCCGTCTCGTCCACCGCAGCCAGCGCGGCGCGTTCGAAGGCGTCCCACTGGAGCGCCGACAGATCGCCTCCGAGCGCCGCGGTCTCCTCGGCTGTCACGCCTTGCGCGGCACCGAGCTCAATGTGGTGCGCCCACTCGTAGCGCCCGTTGAACCGGTACGCCGTACGCAGGATCACCAGCTCGCGCAGGCGCCCCGGGAGTGCCCCGGTCAACAGCGCGCCGCCGAACCCGAGCCAGCGCCGGAAGAGCTCGGGCTGATGGGCCAGCGTTGTGAAGATGTGCATGGGCTCGCCGGTCCCGCCGGGCATCGCCTCAAGCAAACGGGTCAGCCGGTCGTCCCACTGGTCGGGGCGGAGCGGCGCAATGCGTGGTTCGTCTGCGGCCATCGCCGCATCGTACGCACGCGGCCCGGTCAGCGGCGGGGCCGGAAGCCGATCGGTGGTCCGGGCAGCTGGTGGATCTCGGCCTCGGGGCGACAGATCTCGTCGATGAGACCGTAGGCCTGCGCCTCCTCTGCGGACAGGTAGCGCCCGGCGGTCACCTCGTCGGAAACGGCATCGGGCGGTTGACCGGCCGCCTCGGCAATGCGATCGCAGAACCGGCGGCGCTCGTCGGCGCGCATTTCGGCCCAGCGCGCCACGTCGCTCGCCCTCGCCTCGCCCATCTGCGTGCGCGGCTCGCACAGCATGAACCGCGTGCTCGGCATGGCGGCGCGGTGGGTGCAGACGGCGAGGATCCCGACGGCCGGACCACCGATCTGGCCCAGGCCCAGCCCGCGCACCGGCACACCCAGCAGCGCAATGACGTCCATCAGCGTGAGGGCGAGGGCCAGGCTGCCCGAGCCGCAGTCGAGGCGGAGGGACACGGCGGCGTCACCGGAAGCATCGAGCGACATCAACTCGGCGGTGGCCCGGCTGGCGCTCTCGTCGTCGAGCTCACCGTGCAGCAGCACGACGCGCTGCTCGAAGAGCCGCTCCGACAGGCGCCTCGACCACTCATTGTCCTGCTGCATCGTCAATCCTCCATTCCAGCCGCGCGCCGAGGGCTGCGGTGTAGCGCTCAATCGTCGACAGCCGTACGTCCAGGTCGCCCGCCTCGAAGCGGGCGACGGCCGACTGCGACGTCCCCATCCGCTGGGCCACCTCGGTCTGGGACAGGCCGGCCTGCTTGCGCAGGGCGCTGAGCTGGCCGCTCAGGGACTGCCGGCGCTCGGCCCACTGGCGGAAGCCAGGAAAGACCGGCTGGTGTCGACGCTCGTTCACCATGCCCCATTATCTCATATTTGAGATAATGTGCGAGGCACCACCCGCACCACACGACGCAGAACCCGATGAGCAAGAGAGAAGGAACGCCATGCCCACTGCCACGCCCACCCTGAGCCAGATCCTGGTCCCCACGGTCATTGAGGAGGGCAGCCGGGGGGACCGGGCGTTCGACATCTACTCGCAGCTCCTGCGCGAGCGCATCGTCTTCCTCGGCCAGGAGGTGGACGACCAGGTGGCCAACCTCATCATTTCGCAGATCCTCTTCTTGGAGGCCCACGACCCCGAGAAGGACGTCTTCCTCTACATCAACTCCCCGGGCGGGGTGGCCTACGCCGGCATGGCCATTTACGACGTCATGCAGCACGTGCAGCCGGACGTCTCGACCATCTGCGTGGGCATGGGGATGTCGGCGGCGGCCATGATCCTGTGCGGTGGTGCCGTCGGGAAACGGTTCGCCCTCCCCAACTCGCGCATCATGATCCACCAGGGCTCCGCTGGCACCCGCGGTGCTCCCTCGGACATGGAGATCCAGCTCAGGGAGGTCCTCGCCCTCACCCGGCGGATGTCCGAAATCATCGCCCACCACAGCGGGCGTCCGGTCGAGCAGGTCTCACGGGACATCGACCGGGACCACTACCTGACCGCCGAGGAGGCCAGGGACTACGGGCTGATTGACGACATCATCCTGCCCCGCCGGGGCGTGGCCGCACCCAAACTCCAGGCGGCGAGCGCGTGACGGGAGGATGAACTGGTGAGGTGCCCCTGACTGGGTCGTTACCCTCATAGTGCGCGGGCGACAGAGCACCCCTGTGGGCTCGCCGTCCGACGCCTGACCGGCCACCAGAAAGGGTCCCACACTGTGAGGAACAACGACCGACGCCGTCCCCCGACGCCAGGTCACGACAGGACCGTCTCCCGGCGGAACCTGCTCAAGGGCGGCCTGGCGCTGGGCGCCGCGGGTGTGGCCGGTACGGGTCTGTCCTCGTCGGCCGGCGCGGCCCTCGAGCGGGCCATGTCGGTGACCGCGCCGAGCAACGCGACGCTGCGAGACATCAAGCACGTCGTGATCCTCATGCAGGAGAACCGCTCCTTCGACCATTACTTCGGGACCATGTCGGGCGTGCGCGGGTTCTCCGACCCGGGCGTCCGCGTCAACGACATCTTCGGCACCGACTTCTCCGTCTTCAAGCAGTTCGGCTACAAGCCGGGCGGGGGGGTCGACTCGGGCTCGTACATGGTGCCGTTCCACCTCGACCAGCGGTTCCCCAACGAGCAGGGCGAGTGCACCAACGACATCACGCACGAGTGGGGGGCGCAACACCACAGCTGGAACCGGGGGAAGATGGACAGCTGGGTGCAGGCTCACCTGGCCGGCGACGGTGTGCCGAATTTCGCCTCGTCCATGGGGTACTTCACCCGGGCCGACATTCCGTTCTATTACGCGCTGGCCGACGCCTTCACGATCTGCGACCACTACTTCTGCTCGGTACTCGGCCCGACCGACCCCAACCGCACGATGGCGCTGACGGGAACCATTGACCCCGACGGCTCACTCGGCGGACCCGTGCTGATCACCCAGGTGCAGGGCCGCCCGAAGCAATACGGCAAGTTCGGATGGGAGACCATGCCCGAGCGGCTGCTGGACGCAGGAGTGAGCTTCAAGGTCTACAACGATCCGACAGGGTTGGCGCTCTTCAGCCCGCTCCCCTACTTCAAGGCGTACACCGACCCGACGTCGACGCGGGGCGCCGCGCTGATTGAGAAGGCCATCGCCCCGTCCTACCCCGCCAACCTGCTGGCGGACGTGCAGACGGGCCAGCTGCCCCAGGTCAGCTGGATCCACGGTCCCGTGACCCAATGCGAGCACCCTGCCACCGCGCCGCAGTGGGGTGAGAACTTCGTCCAGACGGTGCTCAACATCCTCACGTCCAACCCGGAGGTGTGGGCCCAGACGCTGTTCATCCTCCACTACGACGAGAACGGTGGCTTCTTCGACCACGTCGCACCGCCGACCCCGCCCAAAGGCACCGAGGGCGAGTTCCTGACGATGCACCCTCTCCCGGCCGACGCCAGCGGTATGGCGGGACCGGTCGGGCTCGGGTTCCGCGTGCCTTGCTTCGTGATCTCCCCCTTCAGTGCCGGTGGCCACGTGAGCAGCGAGGTGTTCGACCATACGTCGACGCTGCGCCTCATTGAGACGCTCTTCGGCGTGGAGGTGCCGAACCTCTCCGCCTGGCGCCGCGGTGTGACCGGGGACATGACCGGTGCGCTGTCGCTCGGCAAGGCACCCGACCCCCGCGTCCCCCACCTGCCCGACGCATCGCTGCTCGTCCCCCTGGTGGACGAGCAGGTCATCGTCAACGCGCTTTTCGGCACCTTCGACAAGGGGTTCTCCTACCCGCCCCCCACCGAGAACGTCATGCCGGTCCAGGAGTCGACTCCGGCGCGGCCCGCGCCGGTCCGCTAGGCGGCGGGTCTTCGTTCCCGTGTCGGCGCACGACCGATGCCGCTACGACCGCCGCTCGGTACTCCGGGCCGGCTTCGGCCTGGGCGCCGCGGCAGCAGCCGCGGCCGCGACGTCCCCCATCGGGCTGGGCTCCGGCGCGACGGGTGCCGGCGCGACGACCAGGGCGCAGCCGAGGCTCCGCTGGCCCGATGCCATCCCCTACCCGTCACTACCCGTCGGCCAGTACACCGGCGCGTTCCCCTTCGACCACCTCGTGATCGTGATGCAGGAGAACCACTCCTTCGACAACTACCTCGGGATGCTCCCGCTGAGCGGACAACCCAAGGCGGACGGCTTCCGCTTCAACAAGCGGGGCGAGCCGATCAACTGGAACCCGCTGGACGGCGAGCGGATGTACGTGTACCACCAGGCGGGCGCCATCGGCGCGCAGAATACGGGCAGCCAGTCATGGAACGACTCGCATCAGCAGATAGACGGGGGTGCCATGGACGGCTTCGCCCGCACCGGCGCTGGCTCCATGGGTTACTACACCGAGGACGACCTGCCCTTCTACTACTCGCTGGCCAACACCTTCACCCTGGCGAACCGCTGGTTCTGCTCGGCACCGGCCCAGACGTATCCCAACCGCCGGTTCCTCATGGCGGGGACGGCGTCGGGCGTCGTCTCCACCGATATCCACACCGTGACGACCAGCTACCCACCGAACGGGACGATATGGGATCGGTTGAGCAAGTACAGGATCAGCTGGACGAACTACTTCACCGACGCGCCGACCACATTGATCATGTTCGACACCGTGCTCAAGCACCCCACCAACTACGCGCACATCGAACAGTTCTATGCCGACGCGGCGCTCGGCACCCTGCCCGCTGTGAGCCTGGTGGACTGCAACATGGGCGCCATACAGGGGGAGATCCCCGGGGTCATCGGGTCCCTGCCCCATCCGGTGCCCACCTTCGCGGCGACGCCCGATCTCGTCATCAACACCACGTGTGAGTCCGAGGAGAACCCCGAGGACGTCCAGCTGGGTGAGGCCTTCGTCGCACGCGTGGTCAACGCCGTGATGTCGGGGCCGGCCTGGCATCGCACCTTGCTCGTGTGGTTGTACGACGAGCACGGTGGCTACTACGACCACGTCGCGCCGCCGGCCGCCCCCCTGCCCGACACGACGAAGCCGGACATCGGCCCGCACGACTCGCCCGGGGGTTACGACCTCTACGGTCCTCGGGTTCCGGCTGTCGTGGTCAGCCCCTACGCGCGGAAGCACGACGTGACGAACGTGGTGCACGACCACACGTCCATCCTCGCCACCATTGGGCAGCAGTGGAACCTGCCCGCCCTGACCTTCCGGGACGCCAACGCCACCTCCCTCATGGACTTTCTCGATACGTCGGTCATGGCGTTCTCCGAGCCACCCGTGCTCGCTGCGCCGGCCAACCCGTTGCCCGGACTGCTCAAGGGCTACCGGGGCCAGCCCACGCCTCCGCCGCCCGGCGGGACCACTCCGCCGTAGGGCCGCCCGCCTCGCACGTCCCGCCGGGCGGCGCGTAAGGTAGGTGACACGAGTGTCAGGAAACTCTTGGGCACAAGGGGAGGACCACGATGCGCACCGAAGATCTGATCCTGGTCAGCGTGGACGACCACGTCATTGAGCCGCGAGGCATGTTCGACGGCCTACTGCCGGCCAAGTACCAGGACAAGGCGCCGCAGCTCATCCGCCGGCCGGACGGGACCGACTACTGGCACTACGACGGCAACGAGATCCCCAACGTGGGCCTGAACGCCGTCGTCGGCCGCCCTCCCGAGGAGTACGGCCTCGAACCGACGTCCCTCGACGACATGCGGGTCGGCTGCTACGACGTGCACGAGCGGGTGCGCGACATGTCGGTCAACGGCGTGCTGGGCTCCATGTGCTTCCCCTCGTTCCCCCAATTCTGCGGGCAGCTTTTCGCCCGCCGCGAGGACAAGGACGAGGCCCTCGCCATGATCCGGGCCTACAACGACTGGCACATCGACCGCTGGTGCGGCGCCGAACCCGGCCGCTTCATCCCCCTCTCCATCCCGGCCATCTGGGATCCCGAGCTGGCGGCGGCCGAGGTGCGGCGGGTGGCCCAGAAGGGGTGCCACGCCGTCACATTCTCGGAGAATCCGGAGAAGCTCGGCTGGCCCTCCCTGCACAGCGATCACTGGGACCCGTTCTGGAAGGCCTGCTCGGACGAGGGCACCATCGTCTGCATGCACCTCGGCTCGTCGTCCCAGCTCCTGGTCACCTCGGTGGATGCGCCGATAGACGTCATGATCAGCCTGCAGCCGATCAACATGGTGCAAGCGGCGGCCGACCTGCTCTGGTCGCCCATCCTGCGCAAGTACACCGATCTGCGGTTCGCCCTGTCCGAGGGCGGCATCGGGTGGATCCCGTATGCCCTCGAGCGGATCGACTACGTGTACGAGCACCATCACAAGTGGACTGGACAGGATTTCGGCGACATGTTGCCGAGCCAGGTCTTCAAGGAACGCATCATCACGTGCTTCATTGACGATGCGTTCGGCGTGGCCAGCCGGCAGTACATGAACGTCGACAACATCACCTGGGAGTGCGACTATCCGCACTCGGACTCCACCTGGCCGACGGCGCCCGAGGCCGCCATGAAGTACCTGGCCGACGTACCGGACGACGAGATCAACAAGATCACCCATCTGAACGCCATGAAGCACTTCCAGTTCGACCCGTTCAGCGTCCGCCCTCGCGAGGAATGCACGGTCGAGGCGCTGCGCGCCGAGGCATCCGATGTCGACACCTCGCTGGTGTCGCATGTCAGAGACAGGGCCAACATGCGTGAGGGCATCGTCAGCCTCAGCACGGTGGCGAATGCATTCGGTTCGGCTTCCCCCGACTGATCGCCCTCAACAGATGTCGATCGAGTACACGACCGGGGACGACCACGTCGTCACCATCACCATCAACCGTCCAGAGGCCCGCAACTCGCTGGACATGGAGCACTTCTTCCAGCTGCGCTCAGCCTGGGACCGTTTCGGGGCCGACGATGACGCCTTCGTCGCCGTCATCACCGGCGTCGGCGAGGACTTCTGCGTCGGGGCGGATCTGAAGACCTACATCCCCCAAATAACCGAGCTGCAGAAGAAGATGAAGGCGGGCGAGGTCACCGAGGTCGACGGCTACCGCCTGGACGACGGTGTGAAGGCCGTGCTCCGCGGCACCAAGCTCTATAAGCCGATCGTTGCCGCCATAAACGGGAACTGCGTGGCGGGCGGCATGGAGATGCTCGGCGGGTGCGACCTGCGGGTCGCGAGCGATACCGCCACGTTCGGCGTCATGGAACCCAAGCGGGGACTCTTCGCCGGCGGAGGCACGACGGTACGGCTCCCCCGCCAGGTCCCGTTCCCGGCCGCCATGGAACTGCTCTTGTGCGCCGACCGCGTCCCGGCGGCGCGGGCCTACGAGATGGGCCTCCTCAACGAGGTCTGCCGGCCCGCCGACCTCATGGAGCGGGCCTACGACTACGCGCACCGCATTACGGCCAACGGCCCATTCGCCGTGCGCAAGACGAAGGAGTCGGTGCTGCGCGGGCTGGCCACCGACATGGGCGAGGCTTACCGCATTGAGACCGAGCTCTCCGGGGAGGTCTTCTCCAGCGAGGATGCGAAGGAGGGGCCCAAGGCGTTCGCCGAGAAACGGACCCCCGTCTGGAAGAACCGCTAGCTGTTAGCGCACCGCGTAGACCAGGGTCACCTGGTCGCTTTCGCTCTGGGTGCCCGCCTCGAGCGGCACCGGTGGAGCCGCCGCACTCCTGCCGGCAACAACCTGGTCGCCGAAAGGCACCGGCACTGTCTGTGACTGGGTCTGGTCGGTCAGCGAGCATACGGGACCGAGTCGCCGTCCGGCCGCGGTCGCCATGGTGTGGGCATGACCGACGGCCTGGCGTACGGCATGGGCCCGCGCCTGATCCTCCACCAGAGCGGGATCCTTGAAGGAGAAACTGAGCGACTGGATCTGCACCGCATTGCCGCCGGCACCCACGATGTTGTCGATGGCGGTCCCGGCAGTGTCGACGTTGCGCAGGGTCGCCGTCACGGTGTTGTCGACCTGGTACCCGATGATCCTGGGGACGCCACCGGGAAACGCGTACTGCTGCTGCAAGGTGAGGCCCGTGGTCTGCACATCGGACTTCGCCAGACCGGCTTGCGCAAGGGAGAGCACCACGGCGGCGACCTTGGCGTTGTCCTGGGCCAGCGCGGCCGTGGCACTGCCCGCGGTCGCCTGAACCTGCACGACGGCGGTGAGGACATCCGGCGCCGCCGTCGCCAGCCCGACACCCTGCACGGTCAACTTCGGAGATCCCGCGCAGGTGACGGCCCGGGCCTGGCTGCTCGTACTCCCGGAATTACTGGCCGCCAACCCGAGCGCAGCTCCCCCGACCAGCAGGGCGAACACTGCGGTCCCCAGCAGCACCTTCCCTGCCCGTGTCGATCCTGACCGTGGAGGCGAGGCAGCGGCGTCCCTGTCCCCCGGCGCGTCTGCAGATTCTGGCGTGAGTGTCATGCCCTCAAAGACGCCGGGTCGCGGCAAATGGTTCGCCCAAGGGTGGCCGCGCTCTTGGGCGCAGCCGCCCTGGTCCCCCTAGTCGGATCAATTGCTTTAGCCGTTGTCAGATCTTGGGGTCGGCCCTCACCAGAGTGCGCCCTGGCCATGGGGAGTGGTGGGAATCGGCCTCGCAATGAGTGCCACGGCGTTGATGATTTGGTCCCAGCTCACAATGGGCGCGTCCTGGCGGATTGGCGTCAATCGCGACGAGACGACGGGCCTGATCACCGCCGGCCCGTTCCGTTGGGCGCGCAATCCGATTTATTCCCCGATGATCCTCGCTGCGATTGGTCTCACCGTGCTGGTCCCAACGATCGGCACCCTCATCGGAACATTCCTGCTGGTTGCATTCGTCGAGTGGCAAGTGCGAGCCGTCGAAGAGCCGTTTCTTGTCCAAGGGCATGGGCCGGACTACCTCTTGTGGTCGGAACGAACGGGGCGCTTTGTTCCTGCAATGGGCTGTATTTCTGCCAACCTTTCGATCTGAAATGTCTATTGGGACAAGCCGTGAGTGGGAGTTACTAAACGCTGAGTGGCGGGCTGCTTCGAGAATGATGACCGGCCATCAGCAGCGACTCTCGGGATCGGGGCACCCCGGCCGGGAGTCGAACCCTGCGCTGTCCCGTAGTCGGTAGGACGCAGTGCTGAGAAGGGGCCTCCGGGCCACTTTCTGCACGCCAGCAGTTATCGGAGCTGTGACGTGAGAGCGACTCCGTTCGGAACCATGGGGGCACGTCCGCGATGCCGGCTCCCCCTTCCGAAGTCAATCGCTTGCTGTGGTGTCGAAGGCCGGATGAAGTGGCGCACTTTCCCAGCTTGCCCAGCGGCCGGAAAGCTCTACGCGAAGACTTCTTGCCAGGGAACCCAGAGCGCTCAGGCCATCGTCGTCCGCCACAGCTGTTTCCAAGTCATCAACTGCGAGGGCGACGATCTCCCGAGCTGACGGTACGTCGAAGCCAACTTCGCTCCAATGCCAGCCCGCATCGCCCCGATCTTCGAGCGCGTCTGACAGCCGGAATGAGTTGAGGACCCAGAGTCCGTGGAACGCGGCCGCCGCAGCAAGGTTCTGGTCAAAGTCTTCATGCGACCAACCAGCCGCCGCCCGATAGGCGGCTAGTCCAGCCGATCGCACATCGGGGGGAAGTTTGCCAGTGCACCAACAAGTGGGGAACGTGACGACGAGGTACGAGGTGTCGAGGAGGGAGTGACGTATCCCGCCACCCTCGAAATCGAAGAGCACGGCGGACCCGTCAGCACGTATCGAGCAGTTGTCGGGGCATGGGTCCCGTGGCGTCATGGACCACCAGCGTCGATCCGACAGCCGGCGATCAACCTCCCTGACGGCCGCCTCAGCCTCGGGGGCGATTGGGCAGATCTGTTCAAGTCGAGGTCGTGCGGACTCCAGTACGAATGCGGCTGACTCAGGGGTCGGCAGCGGCCCCATTGCTGCCCTCCGTGATTCCCACCGTCCCATGATCGCCGGATCTGCGCTGATCCGGTGGAGCTTGCCGAGTGCGGAGGCCCAGGCTGAGACCGCTTCCCTCGCTTCCGCTGCCTCAGAGCCCAGGAGCGCGTCAGCCAGGCTCTGAACGTCCCCGAGGTCTTCGAGCACCATCCACATACGCTCGAAGTCGGCCGAAAACAACCGTGGGACGAGACCCTCAGCACCATCGAGAGTCTCAAGTGCAGCAACTTCGTTTCGGAAGCGATTGACCGGTGACCACCCGTCTGTCGACGTCCCATCATCGGTGACAGGTTTGGCCGGCCCTTTGACGACGATCGTCGTATCATTGCTCGTCCTGAGGCGGGCGACGACGGCCCGCCCCTTACGCCCGAGGTACTGCTCCAACGTCACCGGTTGATTCAACAGACGGCTCACCTCGTTGAGCATCTGCTCCGTGGCGCTCATAGGGCATTTCTAATTGCATAGAGTGGTGGCGGCCATCCCAATGCGGCGAGGTGGGTGCCCCAGAGCGGCGGGATGGTGCGCAGTATGCCGAGAAGGCCTCGAGAGTTCCACGGCAGGCAATTCCGCTCTCTGCGTCTACGAGCTCCCGACACGCAGAGTGAACCGCAGTCTTGAGGTTCCATAGCGACCTGTGACGCTCCAACATCCCGGAGTCGAGAAATCCAGAGTGGACGTATTGAAGGCACCACGGCCGTCAAAGGCGCGATTGGCATCGTAGTGAAACGTACCGGGGCCATCGAGCCGGCGTCCGTTGATCTGGGGCAGACCGTTCGGTCTCGTGAACCACGGAAACTTCAGATGCCAGCCCACGCCATATCGAATGGGGCGAACAGTGATCGCTGAACGGTATGTCCACAACGACCCTTCGCCGAAGACCGGTCTGCCCTGAGCCCACGCGGCGACATCACGTGGCTCGCGAGCATGGACAGGCTCCAGGGAACTTACGCATCTGGAAGCAGCCGCCGACATCGATGGCGAATCCGCGTAGCCGGCCAAGAATATGGTCGCTAGCACCACCAGGCCCAGTCGTCGCCTCAAGGTCATCGATCCTCTCACGCTCTCTGGACACAGAGAGGTCGTTCGGGCATGTCGTCCCCCTGGCGTGGTAGGTCGCCCCGTACGCCGGCCCTGGGTCGTTCGGTGAAGCGGAGGCACCCACGTCACGAGCTCGGCTGCCGCTTGGGGTGTTAAGTGTGTGAAAGGAGCCACTTGGCCCGCGAGAAGGGATGTATGGATGGCAACGACCGTTGTGCGCTATCAGGTGAAGCCCGAGCGAGCCGATGAGAATCAACGATTGATCGAGCAAGTCTTCACCGAGTTGGACGAACGCGAATTGAACGGCTTTACCTACAAGGTCTTCCGGCTCGAAGACGGGGTGACCTTCATCCATATCGTGATTGAACATGAGACCGAAGATCCAGACTCATTGCAGGAAGTGGCGGCGTTTCAAGCCTTCGTGGCTGATATTTCTGAGCGATGCGACATCCCACCCGTCGCTATGGGTGCAACCATCGTCGGGGGATACCGCTGACAATGCTGTTATTGGGTTTTCCGACGAATGCTCAAGGGTGCCTCCGTTCGCCGGCTAGAAGCGCAAGCCCGGGCCGCGAGTCAGTTGCCGCCTCCGGGTAGATTCGGTCGCAGGGGGTAGTCCGCAACGAGCGCCCGGCAGGGCCCCAACACCCGTGCGGAATGGTGAGCGTTGGACGGGACTATTGCAGCCATGCCAGGCCGTAGGCGCCGCTCTTCGCCCTCGACCGTGAGTGCGATTTCACCCTCGATGATGTGCCATACCTCCTCTTGTTCGTGACCGTGTTCGTGGAGGTCGGCGGCGCCATCCGCAATATCCCAATAGGCGAACGTCATGTTGCTCGAGTGAAAGAAGCGGCCGGTCCACCCATCGAGAGGTGATCCCTGAAGCATCTCGCTCGGATCAATGAATGGCACCTTCGCAGACTACGACCACGTCGACCGGACTGCCCCCAGTTCGCCGGCTGATGGACGACATTGGGCGCCGCGTTCGAGCCGCGGACGGCCTGGGTAGAGCACCGGAGACACCGTGTGATGTAGAAAGGCGGGGATGTGGGCGATCCGAGCCCGGTGGGCCTTCGATGGTGAGCGCGTGGTTCCGGGCGGGGCGGTAGTCGTGGTCGACGGTGATCGTATCGTCGGCGTTGAATCTCGGGATGTGCCGGCGCCGACGGACTGCCAGTTAATTGACTTTCCCGCTGCCACGTTGCTTCCCGGATTGATCAACACCCACGTGCACCTGTGCGGAGACTCGGAACTCGACGCGCTGGAGCGGCTCCCAGGGTTCTCCGACGATGAGCTGGCGGCGGTGATCGACGATGCGTTGGAGCGGGAGTTGACGGCCGGCGTGACGACGGTTCGCGACTTGGGTGACCGGCGTTGGGCGGTCCTCGATCGGCGCGACCAACGAAGCGGTGTGGTCGGCCGGCCGGAGATCCTGGCGTCTGGGCCGCCGATCACCAGCGTCGGTGGACATTGCTGGGCGATGGGTGGCGAAATGGCTGGCATCGATCAGCTGCGTGATGCCGTGCGAGAGCGAGCCGACCGCAAGGTCGACGTTGTGAAGGTGATGGCCAGCGGCGGCAACATGACACCCGGGACCGATGTGATGGCCTGCCAGTTCAGTCTCGACGAGATGCGGTTCGTGGTGGACGAAGCCCATCGCCACGGGCTTGGCGTGACCGCCCACGCGCACGGCCTGCCCGCAGTCGAGCAGGCGATCGAAGCATGGGTCGACGGCATCGAGCACTGCGGTTGCATCACTCCGCATGGCTTCGAGATGTCCGATGACCTCATAAGTCGCTTACGAGATCAACGCATCGCGGTGTGTCCCACCCTCGGAGTGAAACCTGGTGCCGTTCCTCCGCCGCGGATCGCGGAGTTGATGGCACGGACGGGAATCACCTTGGAGGCTCGCCAACGGCTCGTCGGGCGGAGCCACGCCGCCGGTGTGCTGATCGTATCTGGTGACGATGCCGGCGTGTCTGCCGGCAAGCCCCACGGGGTCTTCGCCGAAGCGGTCATCGGCTTACAGGCCGGCGGGGTCGCACCACCAGACGCGTTGGTCACCGCCACTTCGGTCGCAGCTGACGTCTGCGCCATCGGCAACCGGAAGGGCAGGCTCCGCGTCGGGTTCGACGCCGACCTTCTTGTCGTGGACGGCGACGCGACCAGCGATGTCAGCGCACTGCGCTCCGTACTGATGGTCGCAACCAAAGGTCACATCGCCATCAGCTGACATCACACGGCCCGCACCGATTGATCCATCCGTGCGCCAATCTGACCGAAGACACCATAAAGTGGAACCCGACCGGACGGCCACGCATTCTTCCTGAGCGGCAACAGCCACCTACCGACTGACTCAGAACGTCAGCGCAGATCACGACGCCGGGGCTGCCCCGGATCGCCGGGACTGGGTCCTCAGTTAGCGCGGCGACTGGTGCTGCCAGATAGCGTTTACTCCCCGAGAGCTGCCAGCCAAAGAGGTAGCATTCGCTGCGTCCACGAGGTGCGAAGGGGGAAAAGGAGATGCCTGAATTCCCTGCGATTACTCACGTGGCGCTAACGGTTACGAGCCTTGAACGGAGTGTGCCTTGGTACAAGGATCTGTTCGGCTCGGACCCAATCCTTGACGAGGACACAG
>Ga0307374_10007869_pt1 | contig 16107 bp, 11 predicted proteins | sample OX3MG_FD_202532 | JGI IMG/M metagenome (GOLD analysis project Ga0307374, IMG submission 202532) | Soil microbial communities from Risofladan, Vaasa, Finland - OX-3 | ecosystem: Environmental > Terrestrial > Soil > Coastal area > Acid sulfate soil | place: Finland: Risofladan, Vaasa | collected... | reverse complement strand
GACCACATCAAACCGGACCGGGATCATTTCTGAATGCTCTAGCTGACGGATGTATTCTCTCGCCATCCGCGCCAGGTTGGTTCGCTTGTCATGGTTGACGGCCACTTCCGCGGGTTGGAATGTGCGGGAGCTTCGTGTTTTGACTTCAACGAAACATAACCACTCGCCATCCCACCCAATCAGGTCGATATCCCCGCGAAGTTTCGGGCTGCTCCAGCGACGCGCAACGATCGTGTAACCCAATTCGCGGAGATAAAAATAGGTGGCGTCTTCTCCCCGCAGACCGGTCATCAAGTGTGCCGGATGCTTAGGTGATCGTGTGGACCGAGCAGCCGCCTGGTCTAGCCAACCCAGCGTCCTCTCGAAGAAAGACAGACGGGCGTGCCCTAGGTGAGAAATCGTTTGCATAAGGGGTGTGAAACCACTCTAGCAAGCGACTCGCTCCAAGGGCAGCGAATTCGTGCTGCCCCTGTTGTCAAATCAGCCACCTAGACCTAGGCCTAGGCCTTGGCCGCGGCCAGGGCGGGAAGGTGCTGGTGCTCAACCTTGGAGATGCTTTCCTCCAGAATGTCGAGGGCGATGTCGGCTTCTTCCTGCGAAACGATCAGCGGCGGAGCGAGCCGGATGGAGGTTTCGCCACACCCCAGGATGAGCAGCCCGCGATCAAACGCCAGGGTCTCAATCTGGTTGCGCCACTCGGCCGCGGCCTCGCGCGTGCCCTGATCTTTGACAATCTCGATGCCGATCATCAGCCCGCGTCCGCGAACGTCGCCGACGATGGGATGCTTTTTCGGCCACTCCTTCAATCGTTGCATGATCGCGTTACCAACCTTGACAGCATTGGCGACGCCTTCGCGTTCCAGAACATCCAGTGTCGCCATCGCAGCCGCAATCGCAACCGGATTGCCGCCGAACGTCGAAGCGTGCGAGCCGGGCTTCCAATCCATGATGCTCGCGCGAGACATGCAAATGCTCAACGGCATGCCGCTCGCGATTCCTTTCGCAATGCAAACGATGTCCGGCTCGACACCGGTGTGTTCGATGGCCCACCATTTTCCTGTGCGGCCCACACCCGACTGCACTTCGTCCGCGACCAGCAGAATGCCATGACGATCGCAGATCTTCCGCAGCTCCTGCATGAAAATTGTTGGCGCGACAACGTAGCCGCCTTCGCCCTGAATCGGCTCGACAAAAATTGCGGCCACTTCCTCCGGAGGCATCGTGGTCTTGAAAAGTTTTTCTTCAATGTAGCGAGCGCAACCCAGCGCGAACGCCTCTTCTTCCTGCGGACCGCCGCTGCATCCGCGGTACGCGTATGGATAGCGCACATGCGTGATGCCCGGAACAAGCGGGCCAAACCGGCGTCGTTGCTGGGCTTTCGATGCCGTCAGCGATAGCGCTCCCATGGTGCGGCCATGAAACGCGCCATAGAATGCGATGATGTTCTGCCGTCCCGTATGGTAGCGCGCCAGCTTCAGCGCGCACTCGATCGCCTCCGCGCCGGAGTTGCCGTAGTAAAACTTGTGCGGCCCGGGCATGGGAGCAATCTTCGACACGCGCTCGGCCAGCTGAATCATCGCCTCATAGTAAAAATCCGTGCCAGACATGTGGATCAGTTCCGCAGCCTGCTCCTGGATCGCTTTCACCACTTCCGGATGACAATGCCCGGTGGAGCAAACGCCAATTCCCGCGGCGAAATCCAGAAACTGATTGCCATCGACATCTTCGACGCGTATGCCGCGGCCACGCTTGGCAACCAGCGGATAGGATCGCGTGTAGCTGGGGGAGAGCCATTTTGTATCGGCGTCAACGACAGCTTTGGCCTTGGGACCCGGCAGCGGGCCTGCCAGCTTTGGGCCGAATTTCGCGTACTTGTCAGAGGTTTTGTAGGAACCGGTTCCGTTGTTCTGCATCGTAGCTCTCCTCGCAATTGGAAGTGTGGGTGCGGGCTGTCCGTAAACGTCAGCCAGGCAATTTTCAGAGTGAGAAACTCAAGGATTTTTCGAAGCCGCTTGGAGCAGGGCTCACGCTCGTATGTTCGCCAGACGAGTTGCGGACAGCTTAGTCGCTGCCGAACAGACTAGGTCGCAGCCAAGTAGGCAGGCTGTGCAGGTGCGGTCGTGGGTGCTCCCGTCCCACACGCATCGTGGGAACGTGGCAGCCGGACTCGACAATTCTGGCAGAGGATCTGCGCATAGGAAACCTGATGGAAACAGTATAGCGTGATCCAGAATCACGCTGGAGACAAAATGTTTGGAGGGATTATTTTCTGTGCCAGCGAACGCCGTCGGCACTGTCTTCCAGCAGGATTCCTTTTTCGGCAAGCTCCTTGCGAATGGCGTCGGCGCGAGCAAAATCCCTGGATTTGCGCGCCCTGGTCCGCTCTTCGACTAACTTATCGATGGCCTCGTCGCTCAAGGCATATCCAGCGACCAACTCCGGCGTGGCTTCATTCAGCCGATTTTCTTTGGCCGCCCAGTCCAACGCGAATCGTGTCACCGCATCATCGTGATCTTCCAGCACCGCGAACACCTGGTCAAAGCGCGCAAGTACTTCCAGGATTGGATCAACATTGTCCTGCTTCAATTCGCCGCGATCCGCGCTGGAGTTGGCAGCGCGAACCAGTTCGAAAATTGCGGCCCGCGCTTCGGCGGTGTTCAGGTCATCTTCCAGCGATGCGATGAAAGTTTTCCCTGCGCGTTCTGTCGCTTCCAGGATGGACGCGTTGCTGCCGGCAGGGAACTCGCCGTTGCGCATTCGCTGCGCAAAGGTGCGCAGCCGCTCCACCGCATTGGTCGATTCTGTCAGTCCCTCAAACGTGAAATTCAACTGGTTGCGATAGGGAACGGCGGTCAATAGAAATCGAATCGCGGAAGCCTTGTACCCGCGCAGCAACAGGTCGCGCAACGTATAGAAGTTGCCCAGCGACTTCGACATCTTTTTGCCTTCCACCAGCAGAAAACGAATGTGCATCCAGTGGCGCGCGAAAGTTTTTCCGCTCGCCGATTCCGACTGCGCAATCTCATTTTCATGATGCGGAAACATCAGGTCTTCGCCACCGGTATGCAGATCGAAGGTCTCGCCCAGATAGGCCGTGGCCATGGCGGAGCACTCGATGTGCCAGCCAGGCCGACCCGGCCCCAGTTCGGTGTCCCAATGAAACTCGCCGGGCTTGGCCGCCTTCCACAAGGCGAAATCGCGGGCGCTGTCTTTGTCGTATTCGTCCACATCGACGCGCGCTCCGTCTTCCATGCCAGCCAAATCTTTTTTTGAGAGTTTGCCATATCCCGGAAAGCTGGCGATCCGGAAATAATACGAGCCGTTTTCGCCGCGATAGGCGCAGCCGCGTTCGACCAGCTTCTCAATCAATCCCACCATCAGCGGAATATTCTCCGTGGCCCGCGCCAGGTACTCCGGCTGCTCGATTTCCAGCGCCTTCAGGTCCTCGAGAAATGCGGCTTCATACTTGGCCGTGTAGTCGCCGATGGATAGGCCTGCGGCAGCGGCCTTGGCCATGATCTTGTCGTCGACGTCGGTAATGTTCATGACGTGGCGCAGCGGCACTCCCTGCAGCTTGAGAAAGCGCCGCAGAATGTCCACGTGAACAAACGTGCGGAAGTTGCCGATGTGGCCGTAGTCGTACACCGTAGGCCCACAGGCGTACATGCCGAGCGGCTGCCCGGGCTGCGGTTTCAGTTCCTCGACTTGTCCGCTGAGCGTGTTATAGAGGCGAAGTGACATGCAATTTCTGATTGTACGGGCAATCCGCCAAAATGAAAGTGATCTAGCCGAGCGATAACGACGGTTCGGCGGTCAGGCTCTCCGTAGCCACGTCTCCCGCCACGAACTTCGGCCACGCGGCTGCGGCAATCATCGCTGCATTATCGGTGGAAAGTTCTAGCGCTGGAAACGTGACCGGCAGGCGACGTTTTCTAGCCTCCGCCACAAAATGCTGGCGCAGTTCGCGATTCGCGGCCACGCCTCCGGAAACCACGACGCTGGCGGCATGAAAGCTTTCCGCAGCGTTCAAAGTTTTTCGAACCAGGTCCTCAACCACCGCTCGTTGAAACGACGCGATCAGGTTGAGCGTTTCCGTGTCGCAGAGAGCCAGGGCGTCCGAAGGCTTCGCATCAGGGAGTTTTGCCAGCGTTGCCCGACGAGCTTCAATCGAGGGCTTCAACGCATGCAGCTGCACGTAGCGCAAGACTGCCGTTTTTAATCCGCTGAACGAAAATAGAAACCGCGGACTATGTTTCTGCAGGGCGCGATACGGTTTTTGCTTCACGGTGATGGGGCCGAATGGCACGGCATGCGGGTCCCCATGCTTCGCCAGCCAGTCAATCCACGGGCCGCCCGGATAGCCCAACCCAAGGAGTTTGGAAACTTTGTCGAAGGCTTCGCCGGCAGCGTCATCCACGGTTCTGCCGATGTTTTTGTAGCGCCAGGTCCCCTGCGTTTCTTCCGCAAGGTACAAATGCGTGTGGCCGCCGGAAACGACCAGCGCCAGCGTCGGCTGTGCCAGTGTTTGTTGCTGCTTTTTCGCCTCAAGCAACACAGCGTGGATATGTCCCTCCAGGTGATTCACGGCGATCAGCGGCTTATTCAGCGCGAACGCAAGGCCTTTCGCGTACATCACCCCAACCAGCAAAGCTCCAGCCAACCCCGGACCTTCGGTGACGGCGATGGCATCCAGGTCTTCGAAGTTGCATCCGGCTTGATGCAACGCCGCTCGAACCACCGGAACAATATTCTGCAGATGTTCTCGCGAGGCCAACTCCGGAACCACCCCGCCATAAGGCGCATGGGTGCGGATTTGCGATGCGATTACGTTCGAGATGACCTCCGCTCCGCCGCGCACCACCGCAGCCCCGGTCTCATCGCAGGAGCTCTCAATCCCCAGAATCATTCCAGGCCTGGGGGTCGGTTCCGGCGTCTTCGCCGCGTCGGAACTGGAGGGAAGCGTAGGAGGCATGTCACCATGGTAAAGGCAGCGCTGCATTTGCCGCCGTATCCAGGTCCCGTGCAATGACCATTCATCACCCTTCCGTTCCCGCATCCGCGCGGCAGCAGGCCGCAACGCAGATTGTGGAGCGATTGCGCGCGGCCGGTCATGCGGCATATTTCGCGGGCGGCTGCGTGCGCGATTTACTTCTCGGCCGGGAGCCGTCGGACTTCGACGTGGCCACCAGCGCGACGCCGGAGCAGGTGCTGGCCATGTTTCCGCGCACATTTGCCGTCGGCGCGCAGTTTGGGGTGGTGCTGGTCGTCGACGCCTACGAGGACGCGGAGATTCTGACCGAGGTGGCGACCTTCCGCAACGATGGAGCCTACAAGGATGGCCGCAGGCCGGAGTCGGTCTCCTACACGGATTCGGCCGAACAGGATGTTCTGCGGCGCGACTTCACCATCAACGGCATGCTGCTCGATCCGCAACGGCTGCGCGCCTCCGGCGACGTCGGCGAAGGGGTTCTCGATTTTGTTGGCGGCAGGGAAGACCTGCAAAGAGGCATCATTCGCGCCATTGGCGACCCCAGCCGGCGATTTGCAGAAGACAAGTTGCGCATGTTGCGGGCGGTTCGTTTTGCGGCGCGTTTCGGCTTCGAAATCGAAGGCAAGACACTGCGAGCGATTCGCGCAGCCGCTCCGGAGATCGATCAGGTCAGCCGGGAGCGTGTGCGCGAAGAATTGACGCGGATGTTGACGGAAGGCGCGGCTCGACGAGCGTTTGAATTGCTGGAGCGCACTGGATTGATGGTGGAAGTGTTGCCGGAAGTCGCACGCATGCGCGGTGTCGAGCAACCGCCGCAGTATCATCCCGAAGGCGATGTCTGGATCCATACGCTCATGCTGCTGGAGCAGTTGCCGGCGGGGTGTTCCGCAACTCTGGCATGGGGAGCGCTGCTGCACGACGTCGGTAAGCCTGCCACCTTTCGCCGCGCGCCCGACCGCATTCGATTCGACGGCCATGTCGAAGTGGGAGTGCGCATGGCGGAGAATATCTGCCATCGGCTGCGCATGTCGAACAGCGATACGGAGCAGATCCTGGCGCTGGTGGCGAATCACATGCGGTTTGCGGACGTGGAGAAAATGCGCGATTCAACGCTGAAGCGATTTTTCCGCCTCGACCGATTTGACGAACATCTCGCGCTGCATCGCATAGATTGCATGGCCAGCCACAGAGATCTTTCGCTCTATCAGTTTGCGCGCGAACGCTATGAAACAGCCGAGCCGGAGCAGATTCGTCCCACCCCGCTGATTACCGGCGATGATTTGATCGCGCTTGGCTATCGACCCGGCCCGGAGTTTCGAAGCATGTTGAACCTGGTCGAGGATGCTCAGTTGGAGGGGCTAGTCCAGACCCGGGAACGGGCGTTGGCGATGATCGCCGAGCGGTTCCCAAAACCGTCATCCGCGAGCCGAAAAACTTAGTTGCCTTAGCAACTAAGTTGGCGGAACTGGTTGCTAAGGCAACCAATTCCGCCGGCTTCATTCTGCATCGAAATCAGGGCAATTTTGGCTACTTGCCGGCCAATTCGAAGCGCTTGTTAATTTCATCCCAATTTACTGTGTTCCACCAGGCTGCCAGATAGTCGGGACGTCTGTTTTGGTACTTCAGGTAGTACGCGTGTTCCCAAACGTCATTTCCCAGGATAGGAAAATGCCCCTGCATCAACGGGCTGTCCTGATTGGCGGTGGTGATGATCCTCAGCTTGCCGCCGTCGAAGATCAGCCAGCCCCAGCCAGAGCCGAATTGCTTAGCGGTGGTCTCGTTGAACTGCTTTTTGAAATCCTCGAAGCTGCCAAAATCCTTCTTGATCTGCTCTGCGATCTTTCCGGTGGGCTCTCCGCCACCCTTGGGTTTCATGATCTGCCAAAACATGGTGTGGTTCACGTGACCGCCGCCATTATTGCGGACCGTGGCGCGAACATCCTCCGGAACGCTCTCCAGTTTGCGCAACAGGTCTTCTGCCGGCCGATTCGCTAGTTCGGGATGTTTTTCGATGGCTGCATTCAGGTTGTTGACGTAGGCCTGGTGATGCTTGTCGTGGTGCAAATGCATGGTGGTTTCGTCGATGTGGGGTTCAAGAGCGGCGTAGTCGTATGGAAGTGGTGGAACTTCGTGTGCCAATGGAATCCTCCTGTTTTTATTGCAGGTTTTCCTGCTTTGTATTGCGATGTTCGTAGGGGCAGTGCCGGTGAAGGTTTGGTTCCCGCAGCACTCCACGGATGTGTCCGGCAAGCGGAAGCGACAGCCGAACGAACAACCTTGCGGGATCAGTCGATACAATTCAGACGCACGGTCATTTTACGCTCGAAGGTCGTACCCCGTAGTCATTTCACTCAGTTGGATGCATGCGTGGCGAATCCGGTCGCAAGTTGAAGTGTGTTTCTTTCTGCCAGATTAGGAAGCGAATCCTTCCGCGATGCGTCTATTGATTCAGATGAGGCAAAGGACCTTCAAAGAATGGAATCCATGCCGATTCGGTCTGTGGACTGCCACAAGATACAAATTAGAGCCGCATTTTTGGAGGCGTAATGGTTTTTGATGCTCCGGAGTATTCCTGGGTTACGTTGGGCGGGCCGGCATTCGGCGCTCCCGGTCTGCCGCCGCGATGGACTTCAAGCGAGAAACAGACGGTGGGAACAGCCTATTCCGCCTCCAGCCGGGTTTGGTACACGATTGCGCACGGCATCCTGAACGAAATTTATTATCCGACGATCGATCGTCCGCAGGTGCGAGACCTCGGCTTCTTGATCAGCGATGGAGAGACGTTTTTCCATGAGGAGAAGCGCGATCTCGACCGCAGTTTTGAGTACCTTGACCCGGAAGCGCTGGGGGTCCGGCTAACGAGCCGCGATCCACTTGGACGATATGCGCTCATCAAGGAAATCATTTCCGATCCGCATCAATCGACGGTGCTCATTCATGTGCGCATGGAAGGCGATCGGGAATTTCTAAGTCGTCTCAAGGCGTATGCGCTGCTGGCGCCGCATCTGGAGGTAGGCGGGGCGGGAAATTCCGCTCGTGCGATTGATGTTGGCGGCAAGCGAGTGTTGCTGGCATGGAAAGATATAACCTCGCTGGCGATGGCCGCTGACTGCGGATTTAGCAGGACGTCCTGCGGCTACGTGGGCTCGAGCGATGGCTGGACCGACTTGAGCCAGAACTTCAAAATGGATTGGGAGTTCGATCGGGCGCTGGACGGCAATATTGCATTGATGGGAGAAGTCGACGTGGCCGCCCATCCGGAATTTACGATTGCCGTCGGATTTGGACGGGGCCATCATGCGGCGTTGGCGGGTACCATGCAGTCGTTGGCGACCAGATTTTCGGCGCACAAGGAACGCTTCCATGCGCAGTGGCATCGGGTCCGATGCCCGCTGCAACTGGTGTCCACAGCCGGGGATCACGGACACCTGCTGCATATTAGCCAGAGTATTCTGCTGGCCCATGAAGACAAGACATTTCAGGGCGCGTTCATCGCGTCGGCCTCTATTCCATGGGGACAGACGAAAGGCGACGACGACCTGGGCGGCTACCATCTGGTTTGGACCCGGGACATGGTGCAGACCGCGACTGCGTTGATGGCTGTTGGACGGAATGAAACCGCGCGGCGGGCCCTGGTGTATCTGATCTGCGCTCAGCGGCCGGATGGCAGCTTCGCGCAGAATTTTTGGGTGAACGGAACTCCGTATTGGTCGAGTATGCAACTGGACGAGGTCGCCTTCCCCATCATTCTGGCGTGGAGGCTTTGGAAGCAGAAAGCACTGGACAGCGCCGATGTCTTCCCCTTTGTCGAGCGCGCCGCCGGCTACCTGATGAAGTTTGCACCCGTCACCCAGCAGGAGCGGTGGGAAGAAAACTCCGGGTACTCGCCCTCGACGCTAGCGGCGGTGATTACCGGGCTGATTTGCGCCAGCGAACTGGTGTGCGCGCATGGGGCGCCCGACCTGGCGGATTTCTATGCGATATTTGCCGACTGGATTGAATCGAACCTGGAGAAATGGACTGTCACCGACGACGGCGTTCTGTTGCCGGATGTGCGCCGCCATTACATGCGCATTCGACCGCCAGGTCCGGGCGATCATTATTACAATCCCGCCGTCGGCGAAGGCAGGCTGCAACTGGCCAATCGCGGACCGGGAGAAAAGTCCAATTTCGATGCGCGGGAAATTATCGATGCAGGGTTCCTTGAGCTTGTGCGCTACGGAATCCGATCCCCGCACGATCCTTTGATTGTCGATTCGCTGAAGGTGGTGGATGCGATATTGCAGGTGAAGACGCCGTTCGGTCCATGCTGGCGTCGTTACAACCATGATGGCTATGGCCAGAAGCACGACGGCGGGCCCTATGAAGGTTGGGGGCAGGGTCGAGCATGGCCGCTGCTGACCGGCGAGCGGGCGCACTACGAGCTGGCCGCCGGCAGGGATATTCACAGCTTCGTTCGCGCTATCGAGCGTTTCAGTTCCGAGGGCGGGATGCTGCCGGAACAGATTTGGGATGCACCTGACTTGCCGGAGAAGGGAATGTTCCTGGGCCGCCCCTCGGGTTCTGCCATGCCGCTGGCATGGGCCCATGCGGAGTACATCAAGTTGTTGCGTTCCCAGGAGGATGGAGAAGTTTTCGATCGGGTCGGACCGGTAGCGAGTCGTTATCGCAGCGGCCGCGGCGAGCTGGAAATCGAGATATGCAAACGCAGCCACCTGTTGACCCAGATTAGACGGGGAAAAACGGTGCGCATCGTCGAGTGCAACCCCTTTCGCGTGCTCTGGACCCAAGACGATTGGAAAACCAATCAGACGACCGAGTCAAAGTACATGGGCGACTGCGTCTGTTATGCCGATATTCCGATCGGCCAGCAGGCACCCGCAGACCTGGTGTTTACGCTGTACTGGCCGGGGGAGGATCGCTGGGAAGGCCGCAATTATGAAGTGCCGATCTGCTGATGTTGAAAAGCTTCTTAATCCATCTGCGGCCATTCCTCGCGCCGCGCATCTATACAATTATTGACGTGAAACGAAACTCGCCCATCGGGCCTGAAGTTGGAGAGCACGAATGACGGAACTGGATCAGCTGTCGATCAATGCATTGCGTTTCCTGGCTGTCGATGCCGTAGAGAAGGCGAATAGTGGACATCCCGGCGCGCCACTGGGCGATTCACCGATGACGTATCTTCTATTCCACAAGTTCATGCGTCACAATCCGGCCAACTCCAAATGGTCGAATCGGGATCGCTTCGTGCTTTCGAATGGACATGCGTCGGCGATGCTCTACTCTGCGCTGCACCTGGCGGGGTACAAGGTGACGCTGCAAGATCTGCAGCAATTCCGCCAGTTCAATTCGAACACGCCGGGGCATCCGGAACTGGGGGCGACCGACGGAGTGGAAGTGACGACGGGCCCGCTGGGCCAGGGACTTGCCATGTCGATTGGCATGGCGGCGGCAGAACGTCATTTGGCGGCGCGTTACAACAAGCCTGGACTCGAGATTGTCGATCACTATACCTATGTGATGTGCGGCGACGGCGACCTGATGGAGGGCGTGTCGCACGAGGCGGCTTCCTTCGCAGGCACGTTGGGATTGAGCAAGCTGATTCTGCTGTATGACGATAACTTGATTTCTCTCGACGGACCCACCGAGCTGTCATTCACGGAAGATGTCGAAAAGCGTTTTGAAGCCTATCACTGGCATGTGCAACGTGTGGCCGATGGGAATGACCTGGAGGCCATTTCCAAGGCGATTGAGGCGGCAAAAGCGGTGACGGACAAGCCTTCGATCATTGCGGTGCGCACGATTATCGGCTACGGCAGCCCCAAGGCCGGCTCGTCCAAGGCGCACGGTGAACCGCTGGGCGCCGAAGATACCACGAAGACGAAAGAGAAGCTGGGCTGGCCTGCGGACAAGACGTTCTATGTTCCGGACGAGGTTGCGAAAAACTGGGCGCAGGCGAAAGATCGCGGTGCAAAGTTTGAGTCCGACTGGAATGCATTGTTCGCGAAGTACAAGCAGCAATTTCCAGAGCTAGGTGCGGAATACGAGCGGGTGTTCGCCGGAAAACTGCCGGCGGGATGGGAAGCCGGGATCCCGAAGTTTCCTGCGGATTCCAAACCGATCGCCACTCGCATCGCCGGCAATACGGTGATGAATGGAATTGCTTTGAAGGTGCCGGAATTGATTGGCGGCGCAGCGGACCTTTCCACCTCCACCAAGACGACCATCAAAGACAGTCCCAGCTTTCATGTTGATCCGAACGGTCGCAACATTTTCTTTGGCGTACGCGAGTTCGGTATGTGCGCCTTTGTGAACGGGATGGCGGCGCATGGCGGGCTGATTCCGTACGGATCGACCTTCTTCGTGTTCAGCGATTACGCGCGACCGGCACTGCGCCTGGCGGCGCTGATGGAAGTGCCATCGATTTTCGTGTTCACGCACGACTCCATCGGACTTGGACAGGATGGCCCGACGCACCAGCCGGTGGAGCAGATCGCCTCGCTACGAGCGATTCCGGAACTGACAGATTTCCGACCCGCGGATGCGAATGAAACTGCGGCGGCCTGGCAAGTGATTCTGGAGCGTCGCAAGCCTTCGTTTCTTGCTCTCTCGCGGCAAGACCTGCCCATCATTGATCCTGCAAAATACGACATTCTCAACGGGGTGCGCCACGGGGCCTACGTGCTGCGCGATGGTGGAAGCTCGGCGGACGTGGTGTTGATCGCGACCGGCAGCGAAGTGAGTCTGATCCTGCAGGCTGCGACCGTGCTGGAATCGCAGGGCCTGCATGCGCGCGTTGTCTCCATGCCGAGCTGGCGGCTCTTTGGGGCGCAGCCGGAGGAATATCAGAAACAGATCCTGATGACTGGAGTTCCGAGATTGGTTGTCGAAGCGGGCAGCCCGATCTGCTGGTGGAAGATTGCCGGCGATAGCGGAGATGTTTTGGGGCTGGATCGATTCGGTTCCTCGGCGCCGGGGGAAATCGCCATGGAGAAACTTGGATTCAACGTGGATAACGTGGTCCGCAAAGCAACCGCGATTGTTGCGCGCGCGGGCAAGACTTCCGCCGTGGCAGGAAAGTGAGAGACAAATGAAAATCGCGATTGCGTCTGACCACGCCGGATTCGACCTGAAAGAAGAAATTCGCAAATACATTGCCGACCTGGGACATGAGGTGCTGGACTTGGGTGCCTTCAATAAAGAGCCATCCGACTATCCCGATTTCGCCGAGTATGTGGGACGCGCCTTGCATGCGAAGAATGCTGAACGGGGTGTGCTGATCTGCGGTTCTGGTGTCGGAGTTTCTGTGGCGGCCAACAAGATGCCGGGGATTCGCGCGGCGATGTGCCATGACACCTATTCCGCACATCAGGGTGTTGAACACGACAACATGAATGTGCTGGTTCTGGGAGCGCGCATTATTGGTTCCGCATTGGCGTATGAGGTTGTGTCGGCTTTTTTGAATGCGCATTTTCAATCTAACGAAGCGCGATTCGTGCGGCGCTTGAACAAAGTGAACGCCATCGAAGCACACTTTATGACGAACAAGTGGAACGCATAGCGGGGAAAAACGCCGGAAGGAGTGCGGGGAAGCTGGGATGGCGAAAATTCGCGCAACGTTTTGGGATTGCGGCGGCGTTCTGCTGACCAATGGATGGGATGAGCATGCGCGCGAGCGTGTGGTCAAACATTTTGGCCTGAATTTCGATGAGTTTGAGCAGCGCCATCCCCAGGCGAATGACTTGTGGGAGCGCGGCAAAATTGATGTCCACGAATATCTGCGCGAGACCGTGTTCTACGCTCCTCGGGCATTTTCTGAAAATGAATTTTTCGCAAAAATGCGCGATGTGAGCCAGGTTTTGTATCCCGGAATGATTGAATTTCTTCGAGCACTGCGGGCGCAGGGTTCGCGGGACAACAGCACGTACATGTTGAGTAATGAATCGCGGGAGTTGATGGAATATCGCATCCCGACGTTCGGCTTGTCCGGACTGTTTGACGCCTACCTGGTTTCGGCCTACATCGCATTGCGGAAGCCGGAAGCTGCATTTTTTCGATGCGCCCTCGATCTTTCTCAACGTCAACCCGATGAATGTGTCTTTATCGATGACCGCGAAGAGAACCTGGAAGGCGCGCGGCAATTGGGGATTCAGGGCATTCGCATGACATCCCCGGAGCAGGTGATCGCGGAGCTTCGCCGGCTGGGAATCACCGCCGATCGAGCCGCATGATCCAAACGAATTTTTGATAAGAGGAGAGCATATGGAAATTGGTCTGATTGGTCTGGGGAAAATGGGCTTCAACATGGCGGAGCGGCTGCGCCTGGGCGGACACAAAGTTGTCGGCTTCGATTTCAACGCTGACGCGGTTAAGAACCTCACCGCGTCCGGTTCGGTGGGTGTGCAGTCGCTGGACGACCTGGTGAAGAACCTGAAAGCGCCGCGCGCGGTCTGGATCATGGTGCCCTCCGGCGATCCGGTCGACCAGACGATCGCCAAGCTGGAAACGTCGATGCAGAAGGGCGATATCTTCATCGACGGCGGAAATTCGAATTACAAGGATTCTCAACGCCGCTACGCGCAACTGACTGCCAAGGGATTCAACTTTGTCGACGTCGGCACGTCTGGAGGTGTGTGGGGATTGAAGGAGGGTTATAGCATGATGATCGGCGGCGATAAAGAGCCGGTCGAGCATCTGCGCCCTATCTTCGAGACGCTGGCGCCGGCAGCCGATAAAGGCTGGGGTCACGTGGGGCCGTCGGGTGCGGGACATTTTGTGAAGATGGTGCATAACGGCATCGAATACGGATTGATGGAAGCCTACGCCGAGGGCTTCTCGATCATGAAACACAAGGAGCCGCTCAACCTGGACCTGACGCAGGTCGCCAAGATCTGGCAATACGGCAGTGTGGTTCGTTCGTGGTTGTTGGATCTGACTGCGGATGCGCTGGAGAAAAATCCTAAACTCGAGGGCTTGGAAGCGTATGTCGCCGACTCTGGCGAAGGCCGCTGGACAGTTTTTGAGGCGATCGATCTGAACGTATCTGCGCCGGTGATTACGGAGTCGTTGATTCGCAGAATTCGCTCGCGCGAGGAAAACAATTTCTCCGATCGTATGCTGTCGATCATGCGGAATGAGTTCGGTGGCCACGCGGTGAAGAAATCGACGTAGCGGGCCGGCACGAGTCGCTTTTCCGCAACATGCAATTTATCGGCAACGGCAAGACAATCATTTCCCTCACGTAAGGAGAGTAGCCATGGTCACGACGGAAGTAACAGTTTCTCCTGAAGAACTGCAGGCGTCGCGCGTTCCGGAGCGGGTGCCGGAGCCATGTGTGGTTGTGATCTTTGGCGCCTCCGGCGATCTGACCAAGCGGAAATTGCTGCCGGCGCTGTATCACCTGGAGCAAGCCGGCTTGCTACCAGCCGAGTTTGCCGTCGTTGGCGTCGCCCGGCGTCCGCTGCAGGACGAGTTCATCAACGACATGCGGGATGGAATCATCAAAGGCGGCGGGGTCGAAGCGAATGATCCAAATCTGCGCGACTTTCTGCAAAGAGTGAACTACCATGCCATGAACTTTGACGATCCGGACGGATATGTCCGTTTGAAAGCGCTGCTGGAAACGCTGGACAAGAAATATGGGACCAACGGCAACCGCCTGTTTTACCTGGCCACCGCGCCGGAATATTTTGCGGAGATTGTCCATCAACTGGGCGTGCACGGCATGGCCAAGTCAGAGAAAGGTGCCGTCCGCTGCATTATTGAAAAGCCTTTCGGTCACGACCTGCAATCCGCCAGGGAACTGAACGATGAAATCAACGAGGTGTTGTCGGAAGATCAGATCTTTCGCATCGACCATTACCTGGGCAAGGAAACGGTTCAGAACATCCTGGTGTTTCGCTTTGCCAATGGAATTTTCGAACCGATCTGGAACCGGAATTATATCGATCATGTGCGGATCACCGCAGCGGAGAGTATCGGGATTGAAGGCCGCGGTCCATTTTATGAGAAGGCCGGAGCGTTGCGCGACGTGGTGCAGAACCATGTGATGGAATTGCTCTCGTTTGTTGCCATGGAGCCGCCCGTCACCTTTTTCTCGGCACCCATACGCATGGAAAAGGTGAAGGTCTGGAAGGCGATCCAGCCCATCAAGATGGAAGATACGGTCCGCGGCCAGTATGGCCCCGGCACCGTGGACGGCAAGCCTGTGGTTGGATATCGCCATGAGGACCGGGTCGATCCGGCATCGAACACGGAGACCTTTGCCGCCATGCGATTTCAGATTGAGAACTGGCGTTGGGCGGGCGTTCCATTCTACGTGCGCGCTGGTAAGCGTCTCGCGAAGAGATTTACCGACATCACGATCCAGTTCAAGCAACCGCCGACGATGCTGTTCAAAGACAACATGGGACCCAGCAAGTGTGGAGAAATCCAGCCCAACATTATCTCGATGCGGATTCAGCCGGATGAAGGGATCTCGCTGCGGTTTGCCGCCAAAGTTCCCGGGCCAACCATGCAGAGCTGCCCGGTGATGATGGATTTCGACTATGCTGCAGCGTTCGGGGTTTCCTCGGCCAACGGGTATGAGCGACTGCTGCTGGACGCCATGCTGGGGGATGCTACGCTCTTTTCGCACCGCGATGGCGTGGAAGCGACATGGGCGTTGATGACTCCAATTCTGGAAGAGTGGGCTGCGCATCCGCCCAAGGACTTCCCCAACTATGCGGCGGGGAGCTGGGGGCCGGCGGCTGCCAGCGAGCTACTTGCCCGCGATGGCCGCAAATGGCGTCACCAGTAGCTGGGGCGGGATGGCAGAATGGGGACGACGATGCCGAAGAAGATTCAGGTTCACTATCAAGTGGAAGCCAACAACGAAGCGATGAGCCTGACGGCTGCTGATTGGATTGCTTCGTCCGTGGAGTCGGCGGTGCGCGGGCGGGGAGTCGCAAGGATCGCGATTTCTGGGGGCGGCGCTCCGAAGCGTATGTTTGAGCTGCTGGCCGATCCTGCTCACCCTTTTCACACGCGCATTGACTGGGCACGGCTGTTAATTTTCTTTGTGGATGAGAGATGCGTGCCGCCGGATAGCGCGGACTCCAACTATCGACTGGCGA
>Ga0307374_10007864_pt1 | contig 16115 bp, 17 predicted proteins | sample OX3MG_FD_202532 | JGI IMG/M metagenome (GOLD analysis project Ga0307374, IMG submission 202532) | Soil microbial communities from Risofladan, Vaasa, Finland - OX-3 | ecosystem: Environmental > Terrestrial > Soil > Coastal area > Acid sulfate soil | place: Finland: Risofladan, Vaasa | collected... | reverse complement strand
CCACGGGCGATCGACCGCGCTTTTGGCAAGGTTGACCGCCAGCCGCAGACGCTCGGCCAGGAAGCGGGTCAACGAGGCCATCAGCCGCTGGCCGGCACGCCGCGACCGCACATAGATGTTGCAGTCGTCAGCGTAGCAGCAAAACGCATGACCGCGCCGCTCCAACTCCTTGTCGAGGTCGTCGAGCAGGATGTTCGACAACAGCGGCGAGAGCGGCCCGCCTTGCGGCGTCCCCTCGCGGCGCGCCGTCGCCAGCCCGTCCAACAGCAATCCGGCTTGCAGGTAGGGCGGATCAGCCGCAATACCCGTTTGTCCGCGACCTGGCGTGCCACGCGGGCCATCAACACGTCGTGGTTCACCCGGTCGAAGAACTTCTCCAGATCGATATCGACCACCCAGCGGCGGCCGGCGGCCATGTGCGACCGCGCAGCCAGAACCGCTTGATGGGCGCTCCGCCCCGGCCGGAAGCCAAAGAGGAGCCGGAGAAGCCCGGATCGAACAGCGGCATCAGCACCTGATGCATCGCCTGCTGGATCAGCCGGTCCAGCCCTGTCGGAATCCCCAACAGACGCTTGCCGCCGCCGGGCTTGGGGATCTCCACCCCGCGCACCGGCGCCGGCCGGTACCGGTCCACCAGCAAGTCCTCTTTGATGCGCGGCCAGTGCGCCACGAGGTAAGCCCGCAGCTCTTCGACCGGCATCCCATCGGTGCCCGGCGCGCCCTTGTTGGCCTCCACGCGGCGCAGCGGAGCTGGACAGCGCCAGATCATGGCGCTACGCGCCATGCTTGGCGCACTAAAAGGAAAGGCCGCCCCGAGGGACGGCCTTTCTACGCAAACCAGCGGCCTTCGCAGCCGCGCCGGCGCCAAAACTAGGCGCGGATCTCCGCGGATGCAGGGATCCTGGTCACGGCAGCGGTGGACCGCGGTTGGTGGTTAGACACAGGATCACCTCCTTTCTGGTTGTTGAGCCAAGGCGGCTAATGTATGGCCGCGCCGGCCCGACGACAAGCAATCTCGCGAACCCGTCGAGACGGCCGCAAAGCCGCGCCATTGGCGGCTGCCGGGGCCTGGCGCCAGTTCGCGTGACAATGCGCCGCAGCGCGAATCGGGCAGTCAGCAACGCGCCGCAGCGCATATCGCCACCCGCCCGCGCATGCCATGATGGGACGCGCGAAATTGGTGAGACGGGTGGCATGTCGAACGACCGGATGACGCTCCACGGCATCGAACTGGAGGTACTGCGCCGCGGTACCGGAATGCCGGTGCTGCTCTTGCACGGCATGGATACGGTGCACCCGCAGGCGCGGTTTCTCGATCTGCTCGGCCGGCACGCCGAGATCATCGCCCCCTCCTCGCCCGGCTTCGGCAACACCAAACGGCCACCGGATTTCGATACGATCTACGACCTCGTCCACCTCTATCTCGCGCTGATCGACGCGTTGCCCTACGACAGGATCACGCTGGTCGGCCTGTCGTTCGGCGGATGGCTGGCGGCGGAAGTGGCGGTCGCCTGCAGCCATCGGCTCGCGAAACTCGTGCTGGTCGATCCGGTCGGGATCAAACTGGGCGGCCCCGAGACCCGCGACATCCTCGACGTGTTCAACGTCAACCCGGCCGAATTGCGCCGCTGCAGCTGGCACGACCCGGCCAAGGGCCCCGATTTTGACGCGATGAGCGACGACGAATTGATCATCCACGCGCGCAACTGGGAGTCGCTCTGCCTCTACGCCTGGCACCCCTACATGTACAACCCGCAGCTGAAGCACTGGCTCGGCCGCATTCAGGTGCCGACCCTGATGCTGTGGGGCGCCGGCGACCGCGTCGTCACCCCGGAATACGGCCGCGCCTATGCCGCTTTGATCCCCGGCGCGCGCTTCGAGGTGATCGAGGCGGCCGGGCACCATCCCGAATTGGAGCAGCCCGAGCGCTTTGTCGAACGGCTCGCCGCGTTCCTCGGCGCACCACCTCCGCCGCATTCTTGACGACAAACCACCGCAGCGACGAAAGTGCCGCCACGCGCTCGAACCAGGAAGGAACCCGCATCGTGAGCATCGGATCCCTGCCGCTCTCCCGCTATACCGTGCTCGACCTGACGCATGCCCGGGCCGGGCCGACCGCGGTGCGCCAGCTCGCCGATTGGGGCGCCAACGTCATCAAGATCGAATCGCCCGCCGATGACGGCCGCGACGTCACCGGCTCGCGCCGCGACGGGTTCGACTTCCAGAACCTGCACCGCAACAAGCGCAGCCTCGCCCTCAACCTGAAGACCAAGGACGGGCTCGCGATCTTCATGAAACTGGCCGCGAAGGCCGACGTGATCGTCGAGAATTTCCGCTCGGAGGTGAAATTCCGCCTCGGGGTCGACTACGAATCGGTCAAGAAGATCAACCCGCGCATCGTCTACGGCAGCATCTCCGGCTTCGGGCAGAGCGGGCCCTATGCCAAGCGGCCGGGGGTCGACCAGATCGCGCAAGGGATGGGCGGGCTGATGTCGATCACCGGCCTGCCCGGCCAGGGGCCGGTGCGCGTCGGCATCCCGATCGACGATCTGTGCGCCGGCCTCCTGCTGGCGCAGGCGATGCTGATGGCGCTGATCGAGCGCGAAACCAGCGGCGAAGGGCAATGGGTCCATACTTCGCTCCTCGAGGCGCAGATCTTCATGCTCGATTTCCAGGCCTCGCGCTGGCTGATCGCCGGCGAAGTCGCCAAGCAGGCCGGCAACGACCATCCGACCGGCATCCCCACCGGGCTCTTCCCGACCGCCGACGGGCAGATCAACATCGCCGCCTCGGGCGATCTGATGTTCCGCCGCTTTTGCGAAGCGGCCGACGCGATGCACCTGCTCGCCGACCCCGACTACAAGACCGGCCCCGATCGCTCGAAAAACCGCAAGGCGCTCAACGAGAAGATCGCCGAGATCACCAAAAAGCGGCCGAGCGCCTATTGGGTCGAGCTGATGAACGAGGTCGGCGTGCCGTGCGGGCCGCTCTACACGATCGACCAGACCTTTGCCGACCCGCAGGTCGTGCATCTCGAAATGGCGCGGCCGGTGCAGCATCCCAAGCTCGGGCCGCTCAAGGTGGTCGGCCAGGCGATCAACATGACGCGCACGCCCGAGCCGGCCGAATTGCGCCCGACCCCCGATCTCGGCCAGCACACCGCCGAAGTGCTGCGCGAACTCGGCTATGACGAGGCGGCGATCGCCGATCTGCGCGCCCGCGACGTGGTGTAACGACTTACCCCCTCTGCGCCCCTGGGGGCGGAGAGGGCCGGGGTGAGGTGGGGGATGCAAGAGCGCCCGCCGACACCCACCTCACCCTCCCATCGCGTCGCGATGGGCCCCTCCCTCTCCCCCCGAAGGGCGGAGAGGGGCTTGTTCGGAGGAGCTTCCAACGCCATGCTCGACCAGCCCATCACAACGAAGATGCTCTTCGAGAAGGACGGCGCGATCGGCCGCATCGTCTTCAACAACCCGGCGCGCCACAACGCAGTCTCGCTCGAGATGTGGCAGGGGCTGGCGCAGATCATGGAGGAGTGCGACAAGGACGACGCGATTCGCGTCATCGTCGTGACCGGCGCCGGCGGCAAGGCGTTCGTGTCGGGCGCCGACATTTCCGAGTTCAAGGAAAAGCGCAACAGCGAGGAAGCGGCCGCCGAGTACGCCAGGATCTCCGAAGCCGGCCGCAGGGCGTTGCAGGAAACGCTGAAGCCGACGATCGCGATGATCCGCGGCTATTGCATCGGCGGCGGCCTTGCGACCGCGCTCGGCTGCGACATCCGCATCGCCGCCGAGGGCTCGCGCTTCGGCATCCCGGCCGCCAAGCTCGGCCTCGGCTATGCCTATGACGGGATCAGCCGGCTGATCGACATCGTCGGCCCCGCCTATGCCCGCGAGATCTTCTACACCGCGCGCCAGTTCAGCGCCGAGGAAGCGCTCCACATGGGGCTGATCAACCGGCTGGTGCCGGAGGGCGAACTGGAGACTTACGTCAAGACCTACTGCGACACGATCGCCGCCAACGCGCCGCTCACCGTGCGCGCCGCCAAGCAGATCGTGCGCGAGGCGTTGAAGGACGAATCCGAGCGCGACATGGCATTGTGCAAGCGCGTCGTCGCAGAGTGCTTCGCCAGCGAGGATTATGCCGAGGGCCGCACCGCCTTCATGGAAAAGCGCCGCCCGGTGTTCCGCGGACGCTAGCAGGACACGCACGGCCAGATGGACGCCGCCGACCCAGCCTATGACGCGCGCATCGCCGATCCGCAGATCCGCCAGTTTGTCGAATATTGGCGGGCGAGGCGCGGCGCCGCCCAGTACCCGGCACGCGCCGCGCTCGACCCGGTGGATTTTCACTACGTGCTGGGCGACGTCGTCCTGATCGAGGTCGGCAAAGCGCCACCCGACAGCCCTTTCCCGTGGCATTTCCGCTACCGGCTGATCGGCTCGAACGTCTCCGCGCGCGACGGCTACGACCTGACGAACAAGACGCTCGAAGACCTGCCGGAGCCGGAATACCGCGAGCGCATCCGGACGACCTGGAGCGAGGTTTGTGACAGCGGTCGGCCGGCGCACTATCTGCGCCAGCTTTTTCTCGACCGCCGGCTGCGCTGCTACGAGGTGGTGGTGATGCCGCTGGCCAGCAACGGCCGTGACATCGACATGCTGGTTTCGGTGCAGCGCGAGACCCCACTCGAGCAGACCGCCGGATCGATCGGATGAAACTCCCCGCGCACCACCGTTACGACTATGTACCGATCACCCGGCGGCCGGTCTACGACTGGCCGGAGGGCAAGCGGCTCGCGGTTTTCTTCTGCAACAACATCGAGCATTTCGCCTTTGGCGCCGGGCTCGGCAGCGATTCGACCGGCGCGCCCTCGGCGCAAAGCCAGCGCAACTACGCCTGGCGCGATTACGGCAACCGGGTCGGCCTGTGGTCTTACCTCGACCTGCTCGACGAATTCGGCCTGCCCGGCGCCCACAACGTCAATTCGGCGGTGCTGGAGTATTGCCCGGAGATCGTCGAGCGCCTCAACGGCCGCGGCGATGAATATGTCGGGCATGGCCGCACCAATTCCGAGCGCCAGGACACGCTGTGGGAGGAGGACGAGGCGCAACTCATTGCCGAATGCACCGAAATCGTTACCCGCCTCTCTGGCCGGCCGCCCGAAGGCTGGCTCGGCCCCTATCTGGCGCAGAGCGGGGTGACGCTCGACCTGTTGAAAGAGGCCGGCTACCGCTACGTGATGGACTGGGCGCTCGACGACCAGCCGATCTGGATGCGCACGCGCGCCGGCCCGATCCTGTCGGTGCCCTACCCGATCGAGGTCAACGATTCGCCGGCGCTGGTCTTCCGCCGCCATACCGGCCGGCAATTCGCCGAGATGGTGACGGACCAGTTCGACGAGATGCTCGCGCAATCTTCGAAATACCCGCTGGTGTTCAGCGTCGCGCTGCACCCGTTCATCATCGGCCAGCCGTTCCGGCTGCGTGCCTTCCGCGGCGCGCTTCGGCACATCATGGCGCACCGCGACGACTTATGGATCACCACCCCCGGCGAGATCGCGCGCTATTGCGCGAGCCTGCCGCCGGGAACCGTGCCGGGTTCGACCGGATAGCCCCGACGGGAGATGCCGGTGTCCAACACAACGATCCAAGGGATCCGCGCCTGCGTGTTCGACGCCTACGGCACGCTGTTCGACTTTGCCTCGGCGGCGGCATCGTGCCCCGACGTGCCCGGCGACAAGCGGGCGAAGCTGACCGCGTTGTGGCGCGACAAGCAGCTTCAGTACACGTGGCTGCGGGCGCTGCAAGGCCGGCACGCCGATTTCTGGCAGGTGACCGGCGATGCGCTCGATTTCGCGCTGGCATCGCTGGACCTCGGCGACGCCGGGCTGCGCGAGCGGCTGCTCAACCTCTATCAGCGGCTGGCGCTCTTTCCTGACGCGCTGGACGCGTTGCGCCGCGTCAAGGCAGCCGGGCTGGCGACCGCGATCCTGTCGAACGGCTCGCCCTCGATGCTGCGGCCGGTTGTGGAGCACGCCGGCATCGCCGCGCTGCTCGATGAAGTGCTGTCGGTCGAGGAGGTCGGCGTCTACAAGCCGCATCCAAAGGTCTATCAGCTGGCGGTCGATCGGCTTGGCGTGATGCCTGGCGCGATCCTCTTCCTGTCGTCGAATGCATGGGACGCCTATGCCGCCTCGGCCTTCGGCATGCGCGTCGTCTGGTGCAACCGCTACCGCCAGCCGCGCGAGCATCTGCCGGGCGAGCCCGATCGCGAGATCGGCACCCTGGCCGACCTGCCGGCGCTGCTCGGCGCGTGACGGCGCCGGGGCGGCTCGCCGCGCTCGCGCTCGCCGCCGCGCTGATCGCGATCGGCATCTTCTGGTATGCGCTGCCGGTCGGCGCCTGGCTCGACACGCTGCGCCAGTGGATCGTTGGCCTCGGGCTGCACGGCGTGGCGATCTTCGCGGCCACCTATATTGTGGGCGCGGTCCTCCTCGCGCCCGAGGCATTGCTGACGGTCATCGCCGGCTTCGCCTACGGATTCTGGGGATTGCCGGTCGTGCTGGTCGCGGCGACGATCGGCGCCTCCTTGGCCTTCCTGATTGCGCGCTACCTGGCGCGCGACAGGGTGCGGCGGCTGATCGCACAGCGCCGCACCCTCGCCGCCGTCGACCGCGCGGTGGCCGAAGACGGCTGGAAGATCGTCGCCCTCTTGCGCCTCAGCCCGCTGGTGCCGTTCAACCTGCAGAACTACCTGTTCGGGGTCACCGCGATCCCGTTTGTCCACTTTGTTGCCGCGACGTTTTTCGGGATCATGCCGGGCACCGCGCTCTACATCTACATCGGGACGCTCGGCACCGCCGCCGGCGAGCGGGACCCGCTCAAATGGACGCTGTTCGGCGCCGGGCTGGTCGCCGGCGTCGCGGTCGTCGCGCTGATCGCCGCCAAGGCGCGGGCGAGCCTCAGGAACACCGGCGTCGGCCGATAGCGCGGCGCGCTCCGACCGGCTACTGCATCGGCGAGCGGGGCGTCGCGATGATGCGGGTGACGACCATCTTGTCGCGGTCGAGGCAGTCCGGCACGCGCGGCGCGATCTTCGTCTTCCAGTAGTCGGTGTCGTAGACCGCCTTGTATTGCGCCTCGCGCTGCGCCTCCGATTCAAAGCGGCGGATCCAGACATAGGCCGCCGCGTCGGTCTCGCCCTTGAAGCTGCCGCAGATCACCATGCCTTTCGACACCTGGAAGGGGATGATCTCCTCCTCCATGATCCTGACCCATTCCGCCATCTTGCCCGGCCGCACGTGGTATTGCCGCAATTCGTAAAACGCCATCTCGTCTCTCCCTTGGACGTATCGCGCCGCATTATACTGGAAAATTCCGGCCTGCAGATGCCGCCCTGGCTGGTAAATTCGCCTGCCGCGCTGCGACCTTGCCTGGCGCGAGCCGAGGGGGCACATTCGGACATGATGGCCGCCGCGTTCGACACGCTCGAAATCTCGAAGCGCCTGAAGAGCGTCGGGTTCGATGACGCCCAGGCCGAGGCGATAACCGGGGTCCTGCGCGAGTCGCGCGAAGCGGACCTGTCGAAACTCGCGACGAAGGACGATATCGCACACGTCAAGGACGATATCGCGCGTGTCAAGGACGATATCGCGCATCTCGCAACTGAACTTCGCGCCGAAATGGAAATTCTGCGCCGCGACCTGACGATCCGGCTCGGCGGCATGATCGTCGTCGCGACCGGCGTGCTGCTGGCGGCGAAATTCTTCGGGTAATTGCCTACACCGAAAAATATTTGGCCTGCGGGTGGTGGAGGACGATGGCGGAGGTTGATTGCTCGGGGTCGAGCTGGTCTTCCTCGGTGAGGGTAAGGCCGATTTCGTCGGCGCCCAGCAATTGCAGCAGTTGGCGCTGGTCGGCGAGGTTGGGACAGGCCGGGTAGCCGAACGAATAGCGGCTGCCGCGATAGCCCTGGTTCAGCATCGCATCGTGGTCGCGCGCCTCCTCGCCGGCGAAACCCAGTTCGCCGCGAATGCGCTGGTGCAGGTATTCGGCGAAGGCTTCCGCCATCTCGACCGACAGACCGTGCAGATAGAGGTAGTCCTGGTAGCGGTTATCGGCGAACCACTCGCGCGCCGCTTCCGAGGCGCGCCGCCCCATCGTCACCACCTGGAGGCCGATGACGTCGCGCTCGCCATCATCGACATCGCGGAAGAAATCGGCGATGCACAGGCCGCCTTCCTTGTTTTGCCGCGGGAAGGCGAAACGCGCGACCTCGCGTTCCCTCGTCCCTTGGCCGCCATCGTCGAACAGGATCACATCGTTGCCTTGCGCCCCGCAGCGCCAGTAGCCATAGGCGGCCTGCGGCACCAGTATGTCCTCACGGATCGCGATATCGGCGATGCGCGAGAGGATCGGGCGCAATTCGCGGCGCGCCCATTCCTTGTATTCGGCGAGAGTGCGGCCGTCCTTCCGGAAGCCCCACTGAAACTGGTACAGCATGCGCTCGTTGAGATACGGCACGATCGTCTTGACCGGCACGCGGGCGATCGTCTGCGCCCCCCAGAACGGCGGCAGCGGCACCGGCACGCCGCGATTGAGTTCGGCGCGGCGCAACTTAATTTCCTCGAGATCCACCGGCCGCATCGGCCGCGCATCGGCGGCGCGGCCGAGCTTGCGGCTCTCGTTGACCGGGCGGCCGGCGCTTTTGCGCCGCACCTCGGCGAGATAGCCGTCGAAATCGTTGCTGACGATGCGGTCCATCAGCGCCAGCCCGTCAAAGGCGTCGCGGGCATAGGCAACCCGGCCGACGGCATAGGCCCGGACGCAATCCTCCTCGACATAGCGGCGGGTCAGCGCGGCGCCGCCGAGCATGACCGGCACGTCCAGCCCCTGCCGGCTCATCTCTTCGAGGTTTTCGCGCATCACGACGGTCGATTTGACCAAGAGGCCCGACATGCCGATCGCGTGTGCGTGATATTGCCTTGCGGCGTCGAGGATCGCGGCAATCGGCTGCTTGATGCCGAGATTGACGACGCGGTAGCCGTTGTTGGTCAGGATGATATCGACGAGGTTCTTGCCGATGTCATGCACGTCGCCGCGCACCGTGGCGAGCACGACGGTGCCCTTTTCCTGGCCGTCAACCCGCTCCATGTGGGGTTCGAGGTAACGCACCGCGGCCTTCATCGTCTCGGCCGATTGCAGGACGAACGGCAACTGCATCTTGCCGGCGCCGAACAAATCGCCGACCGTCTTCATGCCGGCCAAGAGAATCTCGTTGATGATGTCGAGCGGGCGGTGGCTGTGCATCGCCAGTTCGAGGTCGGCTTCCAGATCCTGGCGGTCGCCGTCGACGATGCGCTGCGCCAGCCGCTCTTCGAGAATTTCCGGCCGGCCCTTTTTCTCGGCCTTTTCGATCGTGCGATCCTGGAACAGCGCCATGAAGGCCTGCAGCGGGTCGTAGCCGTCATGACGGCGATCGAAGATCAGATCCTCGGCGACCCGCAGTTCCTCTTCGGGGATGCGATGCAGGGGAAGAATCTTGGAGAAATGCACGATCGCGCCGGTCAGCCCGCGGTCGAGCGCCTGCTGCAGAAAGACCGAGTTCAGCACCTGCCGTGCCGGCGGGTTGAGGCCGAACGAGATGTTGGAGAGGCCGAGGATGATCTGGCATTCGGGCATGCGCTCGCGGATTTGCGCGATCGCATCCAATGTGTTGAGGCCGAGCCGGCGGTCGTCTGCGTTGCCGGTGCAGATCGTGAAGGTCAGCGGATCGAACAAGAGATCGCTCGGCGGCAGGCCGTGCTTGTTGCACGCGAAATCATAGAGCCGCTCAGCCAGGCGCAATTTGTCGCCCGCCTCCTTGGCCATGCCCGATTCGTCGATCGTCAGCGCGATGACCGCGGCGCCGAAGCGCTTGGCCAGCCGCAGGCGCTTGTCGGCGGCCTCCTCGCCATCCTCGAAATTGATCGAGTTGATGATCGGCTTGCCGCCATAGAGCTGCATCGCGGCTTCGAGCACCGGGTATTCTGTCGAGTCGATGACCAGGGGCGCATTGATCGCGCCGCGCATGCGGCCGACGATCTCGGTCATCTCGGCAATCTCGTCGCGCCCGACAAAGGCGGTGCAGATGTCGAGCGTGTGCGACCCTTCCTTGACCTGCTCGCGCCCCATCTCGACGCAGCCATCCCAGTCGCCCTGTTCCTGGAGGCGACGGAAGGCGCGCGAGCCGTTGGCATTGCAGCGCTCGCCGATCGAGAGATAGGCGTTTTCCTGGCGCAACGGCACCTGGCTGTAGAGCGAGGCGACCGAGGGCGTCCAGACCGCATTGCGGGTCTTTGGCCGGGGCCTCGGCCGGTCTCGCCCGATGCGGCGCAGCATCTGGTCGAGCGCGGCGATATGCGCAGCCTCGGTGCCGCAGCAGCCGCCGACGATGTTGACCCCGTCCTCCAGCACAAAGCGCTCGAGCCACTGCGCCAGTTCGCTGGGCCCCAGCGGGTAGCGCGTCTGGCCGCCGACCAGTTCCGGCAATCCGGCATTGGGCTGCACCGAAATGAAGCCCGGCCAGTTGTCGCCGAGCCATTTCATGTGCTCGGCCATCTCGCGCGGGCCGGTGGCGCAGTTGAGGCCGATCACCGGCACGTCGAGGGCGTGGATGATTGTCGCGGCGGCCGCGATGTCGGCGCCGACCAGGAGGCTGCCGGTCGTCTCGACCGTCACCTGCACGATGATCGGGAGGTCGTTGGTCGCGCGCGCCCGCTTGGCGCCGTTGACCGCGGCCTTCACTTGCAGCGGGTCCTGGCAGGTCTCGATCAGGATCGCGTCAACCCCGCCGGCGACCAGCCCCGAACATTGCAGCGCGAGGGCGTCTTCGAGGTCCTGATAGGCGATGTGGCCGAGCGAGGGCAGCCGCGTTCCCGGTCCGACCGAACCGAACACAAACCGCGTCCTGCCGTCAGGGGCGAATTGGGCAATCGCCTCGCGCGCCAGCTCGGCGGCGCGGCGGTTGAGGGCGAACGCCTTGTCGGCGATGCCGAATTCGCCCAGCGTCACCGGCGAGCCGCCAAAGCTGTTGGTCTGCACCGCGTCGCAGCCGGCGTCGAGATGGCCGCGATGCACCTCGCGCACAAAATCCGGGCGGCTTTCGCACAGGATCTCGGTGCAGTTCTCGTGGCCGTGAAAATCGTCCTCGATGTGGAAGTTGCGCGCCTGCGCCTGCGTCCCCATCGCGCCGTCGCACAGCAATACCCGGTCGGCGAGGTAATCGAGCAGATGGGTCATCGGCGATGCCCCTCACCCCGACCCTCTCCCCGCTTGCGGGGAGAGGGGGCGCCTGTACTAAGCCCTCGCCCCGCGATAGCGGGGAGAGGGAGGGGCCCATCGCATAGCGATGGGAGGGTGAGGGGCTTACTTGCCATGACCAACCAGAATTTCTCTTATCTCTTTTTCTGCGAAGGGAATTTCGGCCACCCCCTTCACGGCAGTGATGTAACCGCCGACGATCGTGACGCTGTCGTACCGGCGTCCATCCAAGATCACCGATGCTAACTGGTACCCCATTCCCGTTTCCGGCTGTGACACCAGAACGGGCGCCCATTTGTCTGACAGAACCAGCATTTCGGTGCACTCACGCCGCCGCCGCCGGTTTCGGGGCGCGGACGCCGAGCAGGTGGCAGATCGCGACCAAGAGGTCGGCGCGGTTGAGCGTGTAGAAATGAAATTCGGGGACGCCGTTGGCCTGCAAGCGGCGGCATTGTTCGGCGGCCAATGACGCGGCGACCAGGCGGCGGGTGTCGGGGTCGTCGTCGAGCCCCTCGAAATGCGCCCCCATCCAGGCCGGGATCGAGGCGCCGCAGGCCGCCGCCATGCGCCGCAGCTGGGCGAAGTTCGTCACCGGCAGGATGCCGGGCACGAGCGGCACGTCGATGCGCGAGCGCGCGGCGCGGTCGCGAAAGCGCAGGAACACCTCGACATCGAAAAAGAACTGGGTGATGGCGCGGCTGGCGCCGGCATCGAGCTTGGCTTTCAGATTGTCGAGGTCGTGGCCGGGGCTGCGCGCCGCCGGGTGGGTCTCGGGGTAGGCGGCGACGCTGATCTCGAAATCGGCGACCCGCTTCAGCCCGGCCACCAGATCGGCGGCGTAGGGATAGCCGCCCGGGTGCGGCGCGTAGCCGCCGACCGTGCCGGAGCCGCCGATCGGTCCGTTGGGCGGGTCGCCGCGCAAGGCGACGATGTGGCGGATGCCGGCGTCCCAGTAGTCGCGCGCGACGGCGTCGATCTCGGCTCGCGTCGCCGCGATGCAGGTCAGGTGCGCCGCCGGCTCCAAGGCGGTCTCGTGGCGGATGCGCCGGACGGTGGCGTGGGTGCGCTCCCGGGTCGAGCCGCCGGCGCCGTAGGTGACCGAGACGAAGCGCGGCCGCAGCGGTTCCAGTCGCTTGATCGCCGCCCACAGCCGGTCCTCCATCTCGGGCGTCTTCGGCGGGAAGAACTCGAACGAGATGCGCGGCGGGCCGGCATCGAAATCGCTGACCGGATCCGCAGCGAGCAGGCCGCGCGGCGACCCCGATCCGTTGGCGGGCGTCCGGTTGATCACGGCAGCACCGGCTCGACGTCGCTCAGTGCCGCGGCACGCGACGCGGCTGGCGGCGTGCGCGCGCCGGCGACGGGCCGGCGATGCGCCGTCCAGATCACGACAGTCAGAGGATCACCCGGCAGGCGGCGCGGCGTTTGCGGTTCGAGGCCGGCGGCACGGCACCAATCGGCGACGTCGCCGTCGGCAAAGCCAAGCCGGCGATGGGCATGCTCCTCGCGCAGGAATTCCAGCGCATGCGGCGCGAAATCGACGACAACGAGGATGCCCTCGGGCCGCAACACCCGCGCTGCCTCGGCAATTGCCGCTTCCGGCCGGTCGGCGTAATGCAGCACTTGGTGAATAACAATTGCGTCGAACGACGCTTCGGCGAGCGGCAGCTGGTACATGTCGCCAAGCCGGACAAGGCTGTTGGCGAGCCCGGCCTGTTCGAGATTGACGCGGGCGACGGCCAGCATCTCGCGCGACTGGTCGATTCCGAGGGCATGGACGACGCGCGGCCCGAGGATCTCGAGAATGCGGCCGGTGCCGGTGCCGATATCGAGCAGTTCCTGCGGCGCCGCCGTCCGGATGATCTCGCTGAGCGCCGCCTCGACCTCGCGCTCGTCGATATAAAGCGAGCGGATCTTGTGCCATTGCACGGCATTTTCGCGGAAATAGGCGGCGGCCAGTTCGGCGCGCTGGCGCTTGATGGCGGCCAGCCGCTGCAGGTCGAGCACGATCGTCTCGTCTGCTTCGGCGCAGGCAGCGACCAGATGGCGGCTCAGCGCGCCGGCCGGACTGCCCGAACTCAGGCGATAGAACACCCAGCTGCCCTCGCGAAAGCGGTCGAGCAGCCCCGCCTCGCACAGCAGCTTCAGGTGGCGCGAGACGCGCGGCTGGCTTTGCCCGAGGATCTGCGCCAGCTCGCTGACGGTCAGCTCGCCGCGGGCGCACAGGATCAGGAGGCGCAACCGGGTCGGCTCGGCAACGGCGCGCAAGGCGGCGAGCAGCTGGTCCATCGAAGCGCCGGGAGTGGGATCGTCAGGCATGCCTAAACATATAAACATATCTTTATATCGTCAAGCGACCGGGTTCGGGCGTGTTCGCCCGCCCTCAAATTCCAGGGGATCAGCCCGAATTCTGAGGGCGTGACGGATCGCTTGCCGTCACCCCGCGTTTTTCGTCATTATCGCGCCGCGCTTTCGCCCGCTACCCCCAACAACCAGAGGCTCGTCGATGCGTGTCCCCCGGCTGCCGCTTGTCCTGCCGGTCCTTCTAGCTGCCGGCTTCGCCATCTCCGGTTGTGCCGCGCCGGCCGCGCCGGGCACCGCCCAGGCCGCGGCCGCCGAGGAGGGCTTCAACGATCCCTTGGAAGACACCAATCGCGCGATCTTCAGCTTCAACCAGGGGGTCGACAGGGCGATCATCGTGCCTGTCGCCAAGGCCTACCGCACCGTGTTGCCGCCGCCGGTGCGCGACGCGCTGCACAATTTCCTGCAGAACCTCGACGCTCCGGTGGTTTTCGCCAACGACGTGCTGCAGGGCCAGATCGGGCTCGCCGGCAAGACGCTCTCCCGCATCGTCATCAACACGACCGCCGGGGTCGGCGGGCTTGTCGATGTCGCGGCGGTGGTGGGGATTCCCTACCACCCCAACGATCTCGGGGTCACCCTCGCGACCTGGGGGTTCGCCGAAGGCCCCTACATCGTGATCCCGATCCTGGGTCCCTCCAGCGCGCGCGATCTCGCCGGAGAGATCGGCGACAGCTTCGCCGATCCGGGCGACTACGTTGCCAGCCAGCACCATCTTCTGTGGGTGGCGGTGGTGCGCACCGCGACCTCCGGCATCGACGTGCGCTCGCGCAACATCGAAAGCCTAGCCGATATCGAAAAGACCGCGCTGGATTATTACGCCACGATTCGCTCGCTCTACCGGCAGCGGCGGCAGGCGGAAATCCGTCACGAAAATTCGAACCTGCCGAACCCGACATCGATGCAAGGGAGCGATTCCGGACCCCCGCCGTTCATGTCGTATTCGCCCGCCAAGGCACCCCAGGCCTCAGGGGGCCCGACGAAATGACACGACGTTACGCTGCGACTGGCGCGCTGATCGCCCTCGTTCTGCTGTTCGCCGCACCGCGCCCGGCAGCGGCGCAGGATGCCCGCGCTTTCGTCAATACGCTCGGCAAGGAAGCCATCGAAGTGCTGGGCCCGAACGTCGCTCCGGCGCAGCGGCTGGCGCGCTTCCGGCAATTGTTCCACAACGATTTCGACATGCCGGGCATCGGCCGCTTCGTCCTCGGCCGCTACTGGCGCATCGCCACGCCGCGCGAACGGCAGGAGTTTCTCGGGCTGTTTCAGGAATATACGGTGCGCGCCTACAGCGTGCGGCTCAGCCAGTATAGCGGCGAGCCGTTCCGCGTCATCGGGGCCCGGTCGAACGGCGACGAAACCATCGTGGCGAGCGAAATCATCCGTCCCAATGGCAGCCGCGTCAATGTCCAGTGGTATCTGATCGGCGGCCCCGGCCAGTACCGGATTACCGATGTCTATGTCGGCGGTGTCAGCATGAAAGTGACGCAGCGCGATGAATTTGCTTCGGTCATCCAGCGCAATGGCGGCAGCGTCGAGGCCCTGCTCGGGCAACTGCGCCAGAAGCTCGCGGCGACGCCATAATCCCTAGCGCCGCAGCACCATCAGCTTCTTGATCTCGGCGATGGCCTTGGCCGGGTTGAGGCTTTTCGGGCAGGTCTTGGTGCAGTTCATGATCGTGTGGCAGCGGTAGAGGCGGAACGGATCTTCCAGCGCGTCGAGCCGGTCGCCGGTCTTTTCATCGCGGCTGTCGGCGATCCAGCGATAGGCCTGCAGCAGCACCGCCGGCCCCAGATAGCGCTCGCCGTTCCACCAATAGGACGGGCACGCGGTCGAGCAGCAGAAGCACAGGATGCACTCCCACAGCCCGTCGAGGCGGGCCCGCTCCTCGACCGATTGCAGCCGTTCGCGGTCGGGCGGCGCGGTGCTTTCGGTCTGCAGCCAGGGCTGGATCGACTGGTACTGCGCGTAGATGTGGGTCAGGTCAGGGACGAGATCCTTGATGACCGGCATGTGCGGCAAGGGATAGATCCGCACATCGCCCTTGATGTCGTCGATCGCCTGGGTGCAGGCCAGCGTGTTGGTGCCGTCGATGTTCATCGCGCAGGAGCCGCACACCCCCTCGCGGCACGAGCGGCGAAAGGTCAGCGTCGTGTCGGTCTCGTTCTTGATCTTGATCAGCGCGTCCAGCACCATCGGCCCGCAATCGGCGAGATCGACCGAATAGGTGTCGACCACCGGGTTTCGGCCGTCCTCCGGGTTCCAGCGATAGACGTGAAAGCGGCGCACCCGCCGCGCATTGGCCGGCGGCGGATGGCTCTTGCCGATGCCGATCTTCGAATTGGCGGGCAGGCTGAATTCGGCCATCTCAATACACCCGCGCCTTGGGCGGAAAGGCCTGCACCTCGTTCGACAGCGTATAGAGGTGCACCGGGCGGGTGTCGAGGCGCA
>Ga0307374_10007861_pt1 | contig 16117 bp, 17 predicted proteins | sample OX3MG_FD_202532 | JGI IMG/M metagenome (GOLD analysis project Ga0307374, IMG submission 202532) | Soil microbial communities from Risofladan, Vaasa, Finland - OX-3 | ecosystem: Environmental > Terrestrial > Soil > Coastal area > Acid sulfate soil | place: Finland: Risofladan, Vaasa | collected... | reverse complement strand
CGTTACCCGTGGCAGGCATCTGAGCGGGCGATGGTCTTCCAATCTCCGACCGATGGGCGCCTCACGCGCAAGGAAATCGATCGGCTCGTCAACGACTGGATCGGCGTTAATGGTGGCTACCTCGGAGACTTCAGCTACAGGACGCATGACAGGTTCTGGATGGATATGTGTGAGCGCGAAGTCAACACCTCGGCTTTCCCGGGGACGACCCGCATGTGTTTCGAGAACACCTTGTTCGAGGCATCGGCACTGGAACAAGCTGCCGCATTGCGCGCGATTCTCGACGAATACTCTCTACCCAGTGATGTTGATCCAGCGCGGCGCAGATTCCGCACGCCCGCACTTCGCGACCAGATTATTGGATGGGCGTCACGCCTCGAACTCGGAGAAATCCCCGTCAGCGTTGAACTCGAATCGGCCTCCGAGATTGTGAAACGAGCCCTTGACGACGCGGACACGCTGATGAGGTCCTCAGGCCCGCAGAGCGCCGTTGATCGCGTGCATACGGCAATGCACGGCTACCTCCATCGCCTCTGCGACGAGGCGAGAATCACCGTCGCTAGTGAGCGTCCGACCATGACGCAGCTCTTCAAGAGTCTTCGCACTAATAGTCCAATCCTGGCTGATCTCGGAGTCCGATCCGAGGAGGTGTCGAGGATCGTCGGTTCTTTGGCGACGATTCTGGATGCCCTCAATCCTGTTCGGAACAACGCGTCGGTCGCCCATCCCAATGACACCCTCATCGGAGAGCCCGAGGCCCGCCTAGTCATCAACACCGTGAGGTCATTGCTTAGCTACTTCGAGTCCAAACGACGTCAACAATCGACGACAGCACAACAACTCTGATACTTGACACCCGTGAGGAGGGGTCTGCTGTCGATTGAGTGGGTAGGTCAAAGTGACAACCAAACATTCAGCAGCCCCTTTAGATCTCCCGGTCAGCTCATCTTCCTGGGAATAAAACGTTGCGGAGGCGGGTTTTCCCGCTAACGAGGGGTGATGACCTGATCGCGTCTCCACGAAGCATGCGTACTCTTTTCATGGCCGAATCTATTCGATAAAGAGCGGGTTCGGGGTGACCACAATACGTCGGCCATCGACGAGGTCACTGACTCCTGACCCCACCGGGAAAAGGAATTGATTGGTGCAAATGAAGTCGCCTTATCGATCATTGAGGCGAGTCGGACTTTCTAAAGTTACGGAAAGTGGAGATATGACATCATCTAATCGGGACCTTGTGGTTGTCGGAGGTGGGGCTGGAGGAATATCGGCCGCCCGCGCCGGACTGCGCCGAGGACTCCAGACAGTGCTTATCCAAGATGGCCGCGTAGGCGGTGACTGTACGTTCACCGGATGTGTGCCTTCGAAAGTTCTCATTGAGGCTGCCGCCAAGGGGCGGCCGTTCAAAGACGCTATGTCGCAGTTGCACAATGTCGTGGAAAAGATTGCCTCAACTGAGAGCTCGGAAGTTCTCGAACGAGAGGGCATCGAAGTCATTGAAGCGCGTGCCCATTTTGTCAGCCCGCTCACCCTCTCAGCTCGTGACCATACGATTCACGCCCGAAAGATCATTCTTGCGACTGGATCTCGACCCGTCATCCCACCGATATCTGGCCTCGCAGAAATTGACTATCTAACGAATGAGAACGTCTTTGAGCTCTCGACCCTTCCGGACTCGATCTCTGTCCTTGGTGGAGGTCCAATCGGATGTGAGCTTGCGCAGATGTTTCGCCGGATGGGTGCGACTGTCCACCTATTTGAAGCGGCGGGTCGGCTCCTTTTGCGCGAGGAGCCCGAAGCGAGCGAAGTGATCGCTGGGGCCCTGATTGCTGATGGAGTCATTTTGCATCTCGGAGTCAGCGTCAATGCTTTTGTACCCTCGTCAGATGGGCATGGTGTCCAAACGTTCACGGACGAGGGTTCGGTTGTCACCGAAAAGTTACTCGTTGGAGTTGGTCGAAGGCCCGTGGTTGAAGGTCTCGATCCGACTTCAGGAAATGTCGAACTCGACGAGCGCGGCTTTATTCGAACTGACCAATTCTTGCGTACGAGTGCATCTGGTGTTTACGCGGTAGGTGACATTACTGGGTTGTTGCCGTTCACACATGCAGCAGATGAAATGGGTCGCATCGCAGTGCGGAACGCGTTCAGTCGATATGGACGTACTCGATTCGATGTCTCGTCTATCCCATGGGTAACATTTACCGATCCTGAAGTTGCGCGCGTGGGGCTTCGAGAATCCGATGCACCTCAATCTGGAACTCGGATCGCCTATCTCCCAATGGCATCTGTTGATCGCGCGGTCATTACCGGTGAGACCGACGGGTTCGTGAAGCTCATTGCTGGACCAAAACCAGTGCTGCGTTCCATAGGCGGAGGGAAGATCATCGGCGCAACGATAGTGAGTTCCCGAGCTGGAGAGATGATTCATGAAATCGTCCTTGCGATGCGAACAAAGGCGTTTGTCGGACGTCTTGCCCAGATGGTCCACGCCTATCCCACCTGGTCCACGGCGATACGCCAAGCTGCTGCGCAGTTTTTCTTTGAGATCGATGGTCGTCGCGCACGCCCTAAAGACACAGATTCGTCGAGATGAACCCGAGTGATCGGCTGGCGTCGCTCACTCGGGTTCGCTATCAAAGCGCCAGACTGACCATTGTTTAGAGTCCCTGAGCGGCTCGGGTTCAAAGACTCTTTCTCGAATTCGCCAGACTTCACGTGCGACTCGACGAACCCTTTCTAGAGCTCAACGTCGCAAGAGCGTTGGCGTTGGAAGGGATGACCTCTCAAGAACCATTGCGATTACAGCGCCAACTACGAGGCCAAAGAGCAGGTGTGCAAGGAAGAATGCGATTTGGGGCACCAATCCCATCATCGGGTTTGTCGGTGGCAGCAGTGCCCAGCGATTGATGGCATAGACAATCGCACCACCGAGCATTCCTGCCGAGATGATGCCGGCTCGATTACGCATTCCGGGGAATCCGAACCATGCCGCCGCTCCGATAAGTACAAAAAACGCAACGCCTAAAAATGCGGAAAAGGCGAAATGCAAGATCGTTCCAATAACAACGTTGCCTGCACTTACTGGCATGGCGGCCATTACTGCGTTACGAGCAGCTGGGGTCAACTGGGACAGCAGAGTTGCAACCGTGTTGTTGGTTGCATGCCCGGTCATCAACAAACCCATCATCTGTACCTTTGCTACTGGAATGTGCATTGATACGAGCATCGTTCCAAAGTGCTGAGCCATCGGAGCACTCAACGGTCCATGGGAAATCGCGGCTGCAAGTTGATTCATCGCCGCCGGCGGCAACGTAATGCCCATTGCTCCTATGAGACTTGGAAGCATCGAAAGCGGTGGTGAAATGGTCGTCACAAATGCTGGCATTCCAAGGTTGAGAGGGCTTGCATATCCCGCTCCCGATGCTCCCATGACCAGAATCATCACAATGATCATAAAAAAGCCACCGAGTAGACCAGCAAGTACAGCTGGCACGGCGAATCTCTTTATGAGAGTACCGGGATCCTCGTTTGGTATATATCGTTCTGTTGTACGCAATTCATTTCTTCCTCTCGTATTTGACAGAATTTCGACGCAATGCGCAACTCGTGCCGCGCCGCTGTGTGAAACGTGTGGTGAACCAGCATCTCGGTAGAGACACGAAAGGAACCCTCTTTGATGAAGAGACATTCCAAGGGACTTGGATGTCCTCACGAAACGATCCCCAAGTGCACAGAAAGTGCAGTTGGAAACCACGAATGACAATTTTTGGAATGAACTCGCTTCGACCAGGGTTATCCCTGCAAGCGAGAAGCGATGCTTGGATGCTTCTTGGAGAGTTGGGTGGCTGGCAAATCGGTCATTCGAGAATGAAACGGAGCAACATTACGGTGTCGATGAGATTCGATTGCATCCGACGAGCGAGGCAACGGACCTCCGCGTTTCTTCGCGCGATTGCGCCGGTCGATCCAGAGACGAGGCAGGTGCTCACTGCTCGGTGGTCCGCGCTCCCTACACGAGCACAGACAGATTCACAGACACTCGGACGCATTGCCGTTGGCTGCGAGGGAACTCACGGAGTGTTTCCACGCTGCAATTTCACCTGCACCCCGTGTTATCACTCGCGCGAGGCAAACAGGGTTCGCATCGATGGACTCCATACTGTTCGAGAAGTTGAGAGTCAGATGGCCTTTGCCCGTTCTGTTCGTGGACCACACGCGCACACACAACTCATTGGAGGAGAGGTGAGTCTGCTCGATCCAGATGATCATGCAGAGGCTCTTGCCATCATGCGCCGATACGGCCGTGAACCGATGAGCATGACACATGGAGATTTTGACTATTCATATCTGAAGCGTCTCGCGCTTGGTCCCGATGGGCTCCCGAGATTCAAGCGGCTCTCCTTTGCCGGCCATTTCGACACGACAATGCGCGGTCGCAAGGGACTGGCTCGCGCGACGGACGAGTCGGAACTCAACCCCTACCGCCAGGAATTCTGCGACATGTTTCGCAGACTCCGCAAGGAACATGGCATCCGATTCTTCCTTGCCCATAATGTCACGGTAACGCCTAAGAACGTGGGGGCGATACCGCAGATAGTGCGTGACTGTCGCCTCATGGGTTTCAATATGCTGTCGTTCCAACCTGCCGCATTTGTAGGAGATGAGCGGCGATGGAAAGAGGACTACTCCGCGCTCGGCGCCGACGAGATCTGGGATCGCATAGAAGAGGGCGCGGGCACCAAACTTCCCTATGAAATTATCCAAACCGGCGATGAGCGCTGCAACCGAACTGCGTATGGCTACTTTGTAGGCTCGCGCTGGTTTTCGGTCCTTGACGAGGGAGACGCCGCCGACCTTGAGGCTCGGGACACGTTCTTCAACTACTTTGGCGGGTTTAACTGGGGTGCTCCGGGACATCTTCTGATGTTGAGGATTGTTGGAATCGCGCTTTGCCATCCGAAGCTCCTGCTGACGTCTCTCTTCTGGTTCCGCCGTCGACTGCATAGAGCTGGTGGGACCTTTAGGGTGTTGCGAGCGTTTGTCGATCACGAATTTGTGCTGATGACCTTTGTAATGCACCGTTTCATGCACGCAGACGACGTCAGCCCCGCGTGGGAGCTCCTTGAAAAGGGCGAGATGAGCGAGGACCCGAAGGTGCGCGAAACCCAGGAACGGCTCCAATCGTGCTTTTACTCAATGGCGCACCCTGAAACCGGCCGTTTGGTTCCTGCCTGTGTGCAACACAGTGTCCTCGATGTCGCCGAGAATGCGAAGCTTGCCGTCGAGCTTCCGCTCCCGAAGGTTCGCCCGCGACGGGGCATCGAATCATCTTTGCATCTCAATTGACCAATGCGTATCTGTCGAATGAATCCCGTCGGCTCTCGCTCGCAACACGGAGTAGCCCGTATGTATTGGGTGATGATCCCCTACCCGCCGATGTGGACCTGAGGAGGAGAACATGAATCGTGATAAAGGTCTTCAGAGGTTGACAGCCTTCGTTGTCCTGGCGGTGTCGCGATGTCAAATCTGTTCGACTATCGGGTACGAACCGCGAATGCTGAGCCACTGGATATGACGGATGTGCTGGAGGTGGAAGAAGGGCTTTCGGAGCGAGTCGATGAGTTACTCGCGGTTCGACCGACTGGTCATTCGCTCGTTCGAAACCAGCTGAGCTTTATCCGCACGATCGCGTTATCTGTTGGTATCCAGGGTCCAGTGGCGGGAGTGATTGTCGGCCCGGCGGTTCTTGCAAGCATTGTCGGCGGTGGAGGGGCACTCGCCTATCTGTTTGGCTTTATCGCAATGGCGTTCGTGGCCTATGCCTTTGTGATATTTTCCCGGGAATTCAACTCTGCGGGATCGGTCTACGCGTTCAATGGCTCTGCTCTTGGACCCACATTCGGATTCGCCTCTGCATGGATTTTGATGCTCGTCTACGTCTCCTTCGCTGGTGCCGTGTATGCGAGTACGGCTGATATTTCACAGTCACTTCTCGACTCCTTCGGCGTACATGTCTGGTGGGTCTGGCTGGCGCTGGCCGGATTTGTGTTGACAATGTTGTTTGCCTACTTTTCGATCGCCTACTCATCGATCGTCATTTTCATCTGCGAGGGAGTCGCCGTTCTTCTGATTGCCGTTGTGGGGATTGCTGTACTCGCCAAGGGCGGGTATCACCACCATGCATTCTCAGGCTCGCCCTTCACTACCCACGGCGTAGCGCTTGGTGTGCTTGGCCTAGGAGTGGTGAACGCCTTTGGGGCATTCAGCGGTTTTGAAGGTGCTGCAACTCTTGGAGAAGAATCGCGGCGTTCAACTCGCACAATTCCTCTGGCGATCGCACTGTCCCTTATTGGCTCCGCGGCGGTGTACATCGTCTTCACCTGGATCGCAGACAACGCCTATGCAAGTCCGGCGGCCCTCGCAGCAGATCCGGCACCCTTTGTCCATCTCGCGACAGCGAATATCGGCGCCTGGATGGGAAAGGCAGTGAACATTGCTGGGGTAATCAGCGCCTTTGGCGCACAGCTCGCGTGCATCAATGCCGCAAACCGGCTGGTGTTTGCTCTCGGTCGTGAGGTCGGCGGCAGCACCGGTCGCCTCAGTGGATTTCTCACGAGCACAAGCCAGAAGACTTCCTCTCCGATCGGAGCACTTGTCGTAACGGGAGGAGCGAGTATCGCTGCGTTGCTCGCCTTTGGTTTTGAGGCGACGGCCATTCGCGCCCTGATCCTTATCGTTGAGTTCGGTGCCTATCTGATCGTCATCGCCTACCTTTTGACGGTAATCGCGGCAGTTGCCTGGGTTTGGCGCCACAGCCGCAACGTCTTTCCTCTCGCCGTGCTGAGTATCGGCGTCGCGGTACTTGGGTACGTGCTGTACGTCACGTTCTACCCGTTCCCAGCTGCACCCTTTGACTGGGTCGTGTTGGTCGCGCTGACGAGCGCGCTGCTTGGAGTGCTGATTGCTCGCACTCCACAAATTCGCGGTCGCCTGGCCCATTCAGAACTTCTTCGCGCGACCAAAAGAGCAGCGCCGACAGTTCAAGTCGCTGCAGGAGGAAATGTTGTCTAGGTGGTCGGGAATATCACCCACGAGAAGATTCTGAGTCTGTAGTGATTCATCAATTGGGAGAAGGATCGTTCACGCGAGATCTGGAGAATATGAATCCAAGTTCTCGTGAGGACCTGTCATTTCATAACCAAGCACAATCCCAACAGGAAGTGCTGTGCTCCGTGCGACACGCCTATGTCAAGATTCCCCGCGCGCTGGGTAGTCGCGCTCGTTGATTGACTTGATTGAACCAATGAGCTCGTCGAGATGGGGTCTGCCAAAGGGCATCGTGTTGAGGATTGCCGCAAAGACGGTGCCGTCGGGACGGATGAGAAACAAGCCAGGCTCACCGAAGAGATCCGGTTCGCTCTCCTTGATCTTTCTCGATACGAAAAGACCCCACTCGCGCATCGATTCAATGGACTGGCCATAACCAATCAGAAGACGTGCGAGGTCCCACTCTTCGACTGTTCGCGTGGCAGGCTCCTTTTCGTCACCGCTGATCGCAATCACGGAGGTCACGCCCACCTCTGCATACCGGTCAAGAAGGCTCTCAAGTTGTTGCAGGTATCGTTTGCAGATCGGGCAGTGGAAACCTCGATAAAAGACGATCAACGTAAATCGCTCAGGCTTTTGTTCAGCGAGAGACCAAACTCCGCCGCCAGCGAGAGGTATTTCGAGTACGGGAGCTGCGGCCTGAGGTCGGAACATTTTCTCTCCTTGTGGTTGAACGTTCAGCTTGAATTCGGAGCGCTAGTCGTTTGTTTCATGTGGAGCTCGATCGCGGTCACACCCGCGCGGGGCTCTCGACCGTATTGATAAACCCGGGTTCCACGTCTTATATTCCCTCTGTTGAGAGGTGAGTGAGAGGACCCAAAAAGCATCGAGCGGAGTTCATGAACGGTAGTCCTTCGAATCTCTGGGCCACAGGGACAGGGCGAATCTGGGTATCAAATGTATTTTGTGGGAATAGGGACTGGAGTGGAGGAGTTTCAATATCATGCCGACTCTTCAGCCAACCGCCCAAATCCCTGTAACTGTCTATTGGCGGCCAGGATGTCCATATTGCAACAGGATGCTTCGAGTCCTTGTGCGTGACGATATTGACTTTATGGCGATCAACATCTGGGAAGACAACGAGGGTGCGGAGGCTCTGAAAGCGATCACGGGTGGGAACGAGACTGTTCCGACGGTCGTGATTGGGGATATGAAGTTGGTCAACCCGCCGCCCCGTAGGGTGATAAAGGCAGTAAGAACATTCGGTCAAGAAGACTCGCGCGAGGTTGAGGATGGTATGAATCAGGATTCACATGGTCGCGGAGGGCGACGAGTCAGAAGGCTCCTCGACAGCTCAGAGAGTTGCTCCCTTTGAATCCGCTGAAGACACTTGTTCATGATCTTAAGTGTCGCTTCGTGCCAACGCCCACACAATGCACGTTGTCCGACCGTTGGTCTCCTAGCCGGATATTTTCTCTTCAAAGTCCATCAGGGCACGCAAAAGTTCGTCCGCTCGCGTTCGTGAACTGGATACCTGACTGATGGACATTGCACAGGCCCAGGGAGACAGAGATCGTCAGGCGGCGTTCGATCTCTACGTTGTTCCAGAGCTTGGTGTATTGCTTCACGTCGCGCGAACGATGGTGGCAAGAGAACACGACGCGGAGGATCTCGTACAGGACACGCTGCTTCGTGCGTATCGAAGTATTGAACGGTTTGATGGCGCCTATCCGCGTGCGTGGCTGTTCACCATCATGCGGAACACGAACATCAACCGAAACCGAAAACAGCGTCCGGAGCTGCTCAGTGATCCAATGAGTTCTGAGAGGGTAGCTGACCCGCTCTCTGCGCCGACTCCAGAAGAGATTGCCGAATCCCGGGCCTTTAACGTCGTCGTTGCAAAGGCGCTTGCGGCATTACCGCTACGAATGTCACAAGTTATCGAACTCGTCGATATCGATGGTCTTTCGTATTCAGAGGCTGCAGCTGCTCTTGGCGTACCGGTGGGAACCGTCATGAGTCGCCTACATAGAGCTCGAAAGAAGATTCAAGTGCGCTTGACCGCTGTCGGTCTCGCCCCGAGAAGAGGTTTGTAATGAATCCATTGCGTCAAATGCAAAAGAGTGCGGTCGAGATGCACGAATGTCGAAGCGTCGGCAAGATCCTGCAGAGCTATCTTGACGGTGAACTCAATGATGCCATGGCCGTCAGGGTGAGTACGCATCTGGAGCACTGCCTGCGCTGCGGCATGAAGGTTGAGACGTACGAGAACATCAAGAGAGCGCTTGTTCACATCGGTGAACACGGCGAGGTGCACCCTGAGGACCAATTTGCTCTAGAGCGATTGCGTAGGTTTGCAAGTTCACTCGGATCATCTGATTAGTTCCATGAAACGCGACCAGATCAAGTTGAGCGAAGTTGTCCAGCCAACTCTTGGTCGCGTCTCGCACCATCCATTGGCTTTAACGCGCGAACTAGATGACGCAAATGTTCGTCTCCTAATGTTGCATTACCGAATCACGCCGCTTGGATATCAAGAATTGAGTGGATCTCGGAATGTTTGACGCGAAGCTTCGTTCTGTCATGGCACCGGGATGCAATCTCGCGGGACGCAATCTTGCTCGTCTTGGTCTTCGGCCGATGGCATTGACCGCGGTAGGTTTTGTTGTAGGTGTCGGAGCCTGTGTAAGTGTCGCCAGACGGTTGTGGATGGTTGCACTCATCTTGTGGGTTGTGAATCGCATCTTCGATGGCCTCGACGGCGCGGTGGCTCGCGCGTGGGGCACAAGTGAATCGGGAGCGCTCCTCGATATCACCGCAGACTTCATCGTCTATGGAGGTTTTATTGTCGGGCTGGCGATCGCTGATCCTTCCGCCCGACTCGCCTGTACAGTATTGCTCCTCGCGTACTACGTGTCTGGTGCAGCGTTCCTGGCGCTCTCCTCACTCCTTGAACGCCGTGGGTCACCAGCCGATGACGAGCGTTCGCTGCGATTTTCTGGAGGACTTGCCGAGGGCAGTGAGACGATCGTTGTTTATATTCTCTTTTGCCTTTTGCCTAGCCAGATCATTCCGATCGCGTGGGGATTTTCGGTCGCTGTTTTCATCACCGCGATCCAGCGAATTGTCCACGGTGTTCACGTGCTTCATCCTCGACCGGAACTTGAGGTATCAAACCTCGCTGACGCACAGACAACCTCGCCGCGATGATGAGCAGTTTGAGATTTACAAGCGGATACCGCTCCCCTGAGATCGGAAATCTCGTTTGAGTGAACTCAAAGAGCAACCAGGATCTCAAAATGGATTGAGACCTTCGGACGGTCTGGTTGTCGCATGGTGCTATCTGGGTAACCATTTGGCGCGTTTGATGAATCAGGGCAGACTCAGAGGATGAGAGTTCGAATGGTTCATCGAACGTCCTCTCAACATTTCCTTTCTTTTTCTCACCCGTCAGCCGAGGAGTGGAGGGAATATCTTGATGAGTTTCACCGTCTCCATCCAGGGATCACCGAAGATGTGCTCCGAAGAACTCGCGCCAACGGCATCAACCCCTACGAGTGGCTCACAGATGCGCTTCCGAAGACTGGCGCCGTGCTTGACCTCGCCTGCGGAAGCGCGCCAACCTACGGGCATATTGGCACAACTTGGTTTGGACTTGATGTCTCTCATGCCGAACTTGAGCGTGCGCTTTCGCGCGGAGCGAGTCCACTTTTATGTGCTGACGCATCACATCTGCCATTTGCTTCAGGGGTTTTTGACGCTGTCGTCTGTTCGATGGCGATCATGGTGCTTCAGCCCCTTGCATCGGTCCTTTTTGAGATCCGAAGGGTGCTGAAAGATGATGGGCAGGCAGTATTCATGCTTCCTGGGTCATTGCCTCTCAACGTCCGTGACGTTTTTCGGTATGGACATCTTATGATCAAGGCTCGGAGATCCAACCTTGTCTATCCGAATGACCATCAACTGAGATTCATTTTCAACCTCTTTCGCCAGTCTGGATTTGAGATTGTCAATGATCGGCGAGTGCGATTTGCTTTCCCTATACCAGATGACAGTTCCGCGCAGTTATTTGCCGACTCGCTCTATCTGCCGTGGATTTCGAGGGAACACTTCATGAAGTTATCCGAGGTCAGCAAGACATGGGTTGGGACAGATATCGGAATTCCGCTTCGGAAGATGATTCTCCGAGCGGTCTGACAGAAGTTGGCATTCATATGTCCAGACTCTTTTCTGTCGACCAGTAGCGAAGCGATTCGCCAAGATTGTCGTCACGGGGCACTCGAAGGTCCCCTCGAAGATGCGAGCGACGGCGAGCTCATTAGCGTGCGTCGTGGCCGCTCTTGCGCCGGCGCAACAGTCCGGCCAATTCGAGCAATGTCCACACCAGCCGCGCTCCGAGCCCCGTGCTGCACGTCGGCAAGTCGTTACGGACTCCACGGACTCGGCGGGAGGCGCTTACCAGTTGCGTCTTGCCCGGTCCCGCGTCGGTCCTGAAACGGAGAACTCGGCTATCACACGTGGTTCTAATCATGGACGGAAAACCTCCTCCAGGAGGGTGACGCTTCGCGTCTGGTCCATCAATATAACAGGATAACCTGTTATATATGGCGAAGACAACGACGAAGAGTCAGGTAGAACAGGCGGGGACGCGGGCGACGGCACGGTACTTTCGAGTGCTCAGCGACCCGACGCGCCTTGCGATCCTTGACGCTCTCGCAGCGGGCGCGCGCAGCGCCTCTGAGTTGGCGAGGAGCGTCTCCGCGCCACAGAGCCGAGTGTCGAACCACCTCGCGTGTTTACGGTGGTGTGAATTTGTGGTCGCGGAGCGCCGCGGCCGTCAGGTGTTCTACGAGCTGGCGGACTCCGGCGTCTCTGAACTCCTAGCGGCGACCCGCCGCCTTGCCGCGGCCCGAGCCGAACACCTTGAGTCCTGCGAGCGGATTGGACCGGACTGGATGTGAGCGGCACTAGTCCAAGCTGCGTCATGTTCGCGATGGGCTCAGCGAATATCGAACAAGGAGCAAACAAATGATACGGATGCAGATCGAGGGAATGACCTGTGAGGAGTGCGCGGGAAGTGTTGCCAACGCCCTAGCCGGAGCCGGCGCGGTAAAGCTGCGAGTCGATTTCGAAACGGGCGAAGCGCGCTTCGACGCGCCAGGAGTCTCCACCGAGGCGCTAAGTGCGGTTGTAGAGGCGGTTGGCTACCGGGTCGTCGACATCGAAGACATCCCGACGCCCGACGACGGCCCGGTGCACCGGCGCGGCCCGAGCCGGCCGGCGGCGCCCGACCTCGTCGTCATCGGCTCCGGCAGCGCGGCGTTCGCGGCGGCAATCCGTGCTCGGGATCTTGGTGCGGAGGTGGCGATGTGTGAAGTGGCAACGATCGGTGGAACGTGCGTCAACATCGGCTGCGTGCCCTCGAAGGCGCTGCTCGCCGCGGCACACGCCCGACAGGTTGCCGCGCACCAGCCATTTCCCGGGATCACAACGACGGCCGGTCCTGTCGATTTTGCAGCGCTCATCGCTGGCAAGGACGAGCTCGTCAATCAACTTCGTTACGGAAAGTACGAGCACCTCGCCGAGGACTACGGTTTCACCTTGCTCCGCGGACGGGGCAGCTTCAGCGCACCCGACCGCTTCATGTGCAACGGCGAAGACGTGGCTGCCGGGCAGTTCCTTATCGCCACTGGAGCGTCGCCGGCAGTTCCGCCGATCCCCGGCCTCGCCGAGGCTGGCTATCTCACCTCCACATCCGCCTTCGAGCTACGCGAGCTACCCTCGTCGCTCGTCGTGATCGGCGCCAACGCCATCGGCCTTGAAGTGGGCCAGCTCTTCTTGGGGTTGGGTACGAGCGTCACCTTTGTCGAGGCTGCCAGTCGTATCGCGCCGCTCGATGAACCGGAGATATCCGCTGTGCTCACCGAGGTACTGCGCACCCAGGGCGCCGTGGTGCACACGTCGGCCTCCGTTACCGGTGTCGAGCGGCGAGGGACGCACCGGGTAGTCACCTTCTCCGTTGGTGGTTCGGAGTTGCAGGTCGAGGCCGAACAGGTGCTCGTCGCCACTGGCCGTCGTCCGAATACGGCTGGTTTCGGGCTCGAAGTCGCCGGGGTCGAGCTCGATGTACGGGGAGCGGTAGTCATCGACGAGTTCTGCGCGACGTCGAACCCCAGAATCTGGGCCGCAGGGGATGCGACCGGCGCGCCGCAGTTCGTCTACGTGGCTGCCGCCCAGGGTGCGCTCGCCGCAGACAACGCCATCGGCAAACTCGGCAGGACGATCGACTGGTCAGGACTCCCGAAAGTCACCTTCACGACTCCCCAGATCGCCTCGGTCGGACTCACCGAGGAAGAGGCAAGCCGGAACGGGTATCGCGTCGAAATGAGGGTTCGTACTCTCGATGCCGTGCCCCGGGCGCTTGTCGAACGAGACACTGCGGGACTTTGCAAGATCGTCGCCGAGGAGGGCAACGGCAAGATTCTTGGCGTCCACTTGCTCGCGAAAGGTGCCGGGGAGGTGATCCTCGCTGCCACCTACGCCATCAAGGCCAACATGACCGTTACCCAGCTCGCCGAAACCTGGGCGCCTTATTTGACAATGGCCGAGGCGCTCAAGCTGACTGCCCAGAGCTTCACCCGTGACGTGTCGCGCCTCTCGTGCTGCGCGGTTTGAGGCTTCCATGTGCGAAGACTGGTCACCCCAGGCAACGGGAAACTGAAGTGGACCCTGACCTTTAGACAACCTGACAGCCTCCCTGAGAAATGAGCGGGGTGTTGTAGCCGGGATCTGAAGTGGATCCCCGATATCGTGGATGATTGGAAAGGAGCCGATGACGGAGATGCTGATCCGCAATGTTCCTCCAGAAGTGAAGCGTGAGATCGAGGTCCGCGCTGCTCGCCACGGTCACTCGACTCAAAAAGAAGCTCTCGACATCCTCGTCGCCGGAACCCTGCGAGGAGCAGGGAAGAGGGGGCTCGGGACTCGTCTGCAGGAGCGGTTCGCCGACATCGGTTTTCCAGACCTTGAGCTGCCGGTGCGAAGCGGCGAGCCTCGCGCCGCCGAGCTCGACTCGTAATCGTCATTGACGCGAACGTCGTCTCTGAGCCGCCGAAGCGAAGGCCGAATTCAGGCGTTGTACCTTCGCTGAACTCGCACGCTCGATGTAGAGGAATGATATTTCTCCGCTTATTGGAGCGCCTCATCGATGAATAGACCGGAGTCATACTCAAACATCTCCGTCTTCTCCGATGGGTACCTCGCCACCTGAGGTTCGAGAGATAGTGACCGACGCGAGCACATCGCGGACGAGAGGTCCCCACCCGTCTTCTCGACGGTGACGCACGGTTCCCCATGCGATCGTGGATTCGAACGGAATACTGAGGCGCTCAGCGACATCCGGGATTTCGAGAAACGCATTATCGAGATCAGCCGATGGTCTCTCAACGCGAAAATCGCTTTCTGGTTCGAACAACGCGTAGCGATAATCGCTCGTTTCGGCGAGATCAGAGATGTTCCAGATTGCGAGTTGGGCGATCTCTTTCCGTCGCTCGCGATAACCGTTACCCCAGATTTCGACCGCGATCACCATCATCTTGTGACGCTTCGAAGAACATGTTGTGGGGTGATCTCTTGGTTGGCATGAGTGATTCCTGACATGACGAAAAGCGTGGCATATGGATGTGACCTGCCCACGATTTCGTTACTTCTTTTGATCTTGAAATCAGGCGGTTTGTAGCTGTCGTTGTGACGCTTCGAATTCGACTGGTGAGACGTAATCGAGGCTCGAGTGGCGTCGCTGTCGATTGTAGAAGATCTCGATGTAGTCGAACATGGCGTTTGACAGCTCGAGCCTGGTCTTCCACCGCTTTCGATCGAGAAGTTCGATCTGCATGCTCGACCAGAAGGACTCCATCATCGCGTTGTCAAACGCGTCGCCCACTGATCCGAACGACGGCATGAGTCCGGCGTTGCGGATCCGTTCAGTGAAGGACCACGACGTGAATTGCGAGCCGTGGTCCGCGTGGACAATGGAGCCACGTTTCGTTCGGCGCTGTCTGATCGCCATGTCGAGAGCGTTGACGACGAGGTTGGTGTCTTGACACGAATCAATGGCCCAACCGACGATGCGTCGAGAACAGGTGTCAAGGACGCAGCAGCAATAGACCTTGCCCTCTCGCGTGGGATGTTCGGTGATGTCAGTCACCCAAAGTTCGTCGATCTCGAAGCGCCCAAATTTGCGCTGCACGAGGTCATCCGCGGTGGGAATCCCCTTGGTCCGTTTGACCTTCGCTGGTCCTGGAAGCCCCGCAATGCCTGCGTTGTGCATGAGCACGGCCACCAGGCGTTCGCTCACCCACACACCGCGACCCTTGGTCAACTCGGCGTGCACCCGTCGCGATCCGTAGGTGCCACGGCTTTCGGCGTGCGCTTCTCTGATGAGGGCCGTCAGCCACTCTCTGCGCATCTTGGTCGGCGCGAGTGGACGATTGCGATACTTGTAGTAGCCGGGACTTGAGACACCAAGCACTCGGCAACACTGCTTCACTTTGAACCCGGCGTCAACGAGGACGTCGATCGCCGGGTGAATCCTTTTGGGAGCGCGGCGTCCGAGCCGAGTAACTGGTTGGCGCGGCGCAGGATCTCGACTTCGTCTTCGAGCTCGCGGATCCGCCGGCGAGCCTGTCGGAGTTCACGTGACTCCTCGGAGGTCTTTCCAGGGATCTCGCCGCGGTCAATTCGGTCCTGTTTGAACCAGGAGTAAATCGTCGTCTGCGTGACCTCGAGATCGAGTGCGGTCTTCGCGACCGACCGACCCGACCTCACGAGCGCGATCGCTCGTCGACGAAACTCTGCGGGGTAGGAGCGTGGCATAAATTGAGCCTTTCACTAAGGCCCAATTTCAACAACGAAAAGGGTAACAATCTCGTGGGCAGGTCAATGTGTCAACAGATCAAGCAGCGGACCTCTTTAGCGAATGGGTAAGGCAAGCGTTAGCCTTCGTCCTCTTCGCTTGTGGATTTCGCGGGTGCGAACTTTCCGACGATTAGACCAGTGCGCTTCATTT
>Ga0307374_10007860_pt1 | contig 16118 bp, 11 predicted proteins | sample OX3MG_FD_202532 | JGI IMG/M metagenome (GOLD analysis project Ga0307374, IMG submission 202532) | Soil microbial communities from Risofladan, Vaasa, Finland - OX-3 | ecosystem: Environmental > Terrestrial > Soil > Coastal area > Acid sulfate soil | place: Finland: Risofladan, Vaasa | collected... | reverse complement strand
GCGCGTGCGCGGCCGGCATGCCCATGGCGGGCATCGCGGGCATGAAAAAGGTGACGTCCACCACGGCGCCGGTCACCGGCCTGCCGCCGGCGTCGGTCAGGCCGACGCGAACGGTGTTGTCTCCTTTGCGCGGCGGCGAGGGATCGGTCGTGATCGCCACCTTGGCGGTCCGGCTCGACCCGTTCATCGAGGCGGCCGCGCCGGCGCCGGGCGGCGGCGGCGCGAACGAGCCGAGCGCCGCCTGCAGCTGGCTCTCCGAATCAATGAGGAAGTTCGCGGAGGTGACGACCCGTTCGCCGGGCTTCAGCCCGCTGGCGACGACCGCCTCGTCTCCGGCGGTGGCGCCCGCCTGGATGGTCCGCGGCTCGAGGTCGCCGCCGCCATGATCGACGAAGACCAGCGCCCGCGTGCCGGTCTCGAAGATGGCCGACGCCGGGACGACGAGACGGCGCCCGAGCGGCACGCTGATGTCGACGTTGACGAACATGCCGGGCATCAGCGTGAGATGGGGGTTCGGGAACGCCAGTCGCACCTTGACCGTCCGCGTGCCCTCGTCCACCTGCGGCCAGATGTCGTCGACACGGCCTCGAAAGGTCCGCCCGGGGTACGTGTCGACCGTAACGGAGGCCGGCATGCCGACGCGGACCCGCCCGATGTCGTTCTGAAACACCTGGGCGTACACCCAGACGGTCGACAGATCGGCCAGGGTGTAGAGCGGCGTCTGCGGCTCGGCGTACGTCTGTGGCAGCGCACGCCATTCGGTGACGTAGCCCGAGGCGGGCGAATCGACCTCGAGATCCCGCTGGATCGTCCCGGTCCGATCGAGCCGGCCGATTTCAGCGGCCGGGACGTCCCACTGCTCCAGCCGCTCGCGCGCGGCCGCGAGCAGGGACACGGTTCCCGCGCTGACGCCCGGCACGGCGCTGTCCGCCAGCAGCGTCCGCGTGTGTCGCGCCAGCAGATACTCGTGCTCCGTGGTGACGACTTCGGGGCTGTAGATCGTGAACAGGGGCTGCCCCTTGCGGACGTACTGGTAGAGGGAGTTGACGAACACCTTCTGAATCCAGCCGGGGAAGCGGAGCTGGACCGACGAGAGGCGCCGCTGGTCGACGTCGACGTTGCCGGTGGTCCGGATGTCCTGCGTGACCGTCTGCTCGGCGGCGACCGCCGTCGTGACGCCGATCCGCTGGAGCCTCTCAGGGCCGAGCTGCACCGGCGACAGCGCGGGCGGAGCCGCCGCCGCCGCGCCGTCGTGTGGCGGCGGGACCGCGGCGGCGGTCGTCGTCGCGGCGGCAGGCGCGGAGAGGGCCAGGGGCGGGCGGCGGTGCGACCACCAGAGCCCGCCGAGCACGGCGCCGAGCAGGACGTTGACCGTGACGGCGGCGAGAAAGGCCGGTCGATAGTTCTTCATAGGGGTACCGACTCCGTGCAGAACGGCATGCCGACCGTTGCGGCCGCCGCGGGACCGGGCGCGTTCACGGGAGGGGCACTCCGGTGAGCTGCTCGATCCGCGCGACCGCGGCTTCGTGATCGGCGAGCGTCTGCCAGTACGAGTCTTCGAGCGCCAGCACGTCCAGGAACGAACGGAGCACGGCATTGAAATCCAGACGCCCCGATTGATACGCGGCGAGGCCGGCCTGAAACGCCGCCCGTGCCTGCGGGATGAGTCCGTCGCGGTCGATCGTCAGCAGGCGGCCGGCCGTCTCGGCGCGCGACAGCTGATCGCGGAGCTGCGCCTGGGCCGCCTGAATGTCCGCGGTGTACTCCTCGCGCACGCCGGCCAGCCGGTCGGTGGCTTCCGCGAGGCCCGGGACCTGGCGATGACGCCAGTAGAGCGGGATGCGGGCGCCGACGGTGAACATGTACATGTCGCGGAACGGCTCGGCCGTGTGCTGCCACATGAACTGGACGGTGAAGTCGGGATCGAACGCCTTGTGGGCCAGCGCCACGTTCGCTTCCGCTTCCCTGACGAGATCACGGCGGCCGAGCACCGACGGATTGCCGGTCTCCACGCGCTGGAGCAGCCGCTCCGGATCGGGTGGCAGCGGCGTTTCCACCGGCGCCGCCGCGACGACATCCGGGGACTCCTGGGCGCGGCCGACGAGCTGCTTCAGCCTGGCTTCGATCAGGTCGCGGTCCTGCTGCCGGAGCGCGACGTCGCGCTGCAGGCGCGTCTGCTGAAGCTGCGCCTCCAGCACGGCCTGCTCCGACCCCCGGCCCACCCGGTAGCGCGCTTCGGCGATCTGTTCGATTTCCGCCAAGAGCGGCGCATCGCGAGTGAGGATCGCCAGGCTTTCCTGGACACGGCCCAGTCGCGCATAGGCGTCCCGGATGTCGGCTTGTACCTGGCGCCGGACCGCGTCGACCTGCCGGCGACTCGCGTCGCTGGCCCGCTCTGCCGCCTGCCCGCGGAGCGCGAGCGTGCCGGGGAACGGCACGTCCTGGGAGACGCCGAGGCCGACGTACGCGAAGTCGCTGTTGGTGAATCCGGCGAACGGCCGGGGACTGCCGACATCGAGCTGCTGGAAGACCACTTGCGGATCCGGCAGGCTCGAGACTTGAGGCGCCACCCGCGTGGTCGCCTGCCACATCCTGGCGGCCGCCAGGATGTCGGGATTGTTCCGGGCAGCTTCCTGCAGCAGCGCGCTCAAGGGAACGACGGCGCCGGCCGTCGCCGGCACCGGTGACGCCACCGTGACGGCGGTCGTCGCCTGTGGCGGCCGGGCAGACACCGTTTGGGCGCCCGCCTGCGCCGGACTTCCGGCGCCGGCCAGGCAGATCGCAATGGAGCAGAACAGCCCGCGCATAACCCCTCCGGCCGTCAGGGACGCGACGCGTGCGTACACACGCCCGTGACGGCGACAGGTGACCGACGTCGCGTGCAGTCGCACCGCACGCGGGTGATCCGTTCAGAGGGGGCGGGTCAGACCAGCAGCGAGGAGAGCGCGATGTAGAACGGAAGCGGCGGGTGCTGGAACCGGGAGCGGGTGAGTGCCCGGGAGAGAATCTCGACGCGGGATGCCGCCGTCAGCGCCGCCACAACCACGGAGGCGCTGTGCCCCGCCGTCACCGGCGCACTGGCGGTCGGACGTTCCATGGACTCCGACCAGGCGGGCGGCAGGGCGGATCCCGACGGGGCCGCACCGGTGCGGTAGCCCCGCGGACAGCACGTGCGGCCGGAGGCGGATGCCGGGCACGGCTGCAGCGTCCGGCAGCACGCCATGGTCGCCTGGATCGACATCGACGTCGACGAAGCCGCGCACGCCGGCTGCGGCGCGAAGAGCGTGATCGCCACCAGTGGAACGAGCGCGATCAAGGCCGGACCTCGGCCTCTCGGCGTTCTCAGCAAGCGCCTCATCTGATCCCTTGCAAGCAAATCTCGATCCGCGGATGCCGATGGCGTATGGCCATGGCGTTCAGTGAAGCCTGCGCCCCTGGATTTCCGCTTTCGCGGAAACGACAGCGCCGGCCGGGACAAATTCCGCGCTCACGTTCCGCTCAGCACTTCCGCGAGACGATGACGGCGAAGGCCCCGCGCCGCCAGACGATCTCCGCGTGAAGACCGGCGGCTCGCGTCATGTTCACTTCGAGCTCCAGCGGGACGTAGGTGTCCTCGCGCTTCCACGCCCGGAGGAAGGCACTGGCCTTCGCGGGCGGATAGGTCCGGCGGAGGTGGGCCCGCCATTGCGACCGCTGCGCGGCCGCCAGGGCCGGGTCGAGCGCGGGGCAGCAATCGGCGTTGATGAAGACGCCGCCCGGTGTCAGCGCGGCCGACACGCGGCGGTACAGCCGCTGCTTCACGGCGCGCGCAGCCACGTGGTGCAGCGAGAACGACGCCACCACCGCGTCGGCGCGCGGCAGCGACACCGCGGCGAAACTCGCGTTGATGAACGTGGCGCGCCCGCCCAACCGTCGGGCGGCCAGCGCGAGGACGTCGCCATCCTCGTCGATGCCGATCACCCGCGCGCGCGGAGCGGCCGCCAGGCATCGGGCCGCCAGCGCGCCGGTGCCGGTCCCCAGATCGATCAGGTGTCTCGTCGGCCGGTCGATCGCCGCCGCCGCCGCGTCCAGCATTTCGTCGTAGTCGGGAATGAACGTCCGGATCTGCCGGTCGTAGTTCCGCAGGGTGATGCCGAGATGGGAGGCGACGCTCATGAGGAAAGGACGCTGGACTGCCGGCCGGAGCGAGCATACGCTGCGGAGCCTCGTCTCGGCAAGCGCGGGGGATGCCCCGCGGGCGCCCGGTCACGTCCGATCGCCGCCCGGCCGCCGCCGCGTCCGGCGAGCGTGTACAATCTCCCGACCGTGACCGAGCCATCTGCCGACGCACTCATCGCCGAAGGGTTCTGGATCGTGCTCGGCCGCGCCATCTCCGCGATCGAGCTTCGCGACCAGCGACGCGGCTTCGAGGCCGCCGACCTGGACGGCTTCATCGGCCGCCTGATTTCCTCACCCGAATTCCGTCTCGTGTACCTGGGATGGCAGGCCGGCCGGCCCGAGCGCGACCCGGCCGTGCTCGAGCCGGGCCTCCAGTCGCTCGGGAGCGACGATCGCTTCGCGCGTCGCGCCTACCGTTTCGTCCTCGGCCGGGAACCGGACGAGGGCGGGCTGCGCAGCTTCCTCGCCGAGCTGGCCGCCGGCACGACCCGCACGCACATGGTCGGCTCGCTCCTGCTGTCGTCGGAATTCGAACGCCGGTACGCCGCCGTCTCCCCCGAAGGCGGCTTCGTGCCGCGCGACACGCAGCTCTGCGAGCTGGCGAATCCGGCGAAGTGGGACAACCCGGAGTGGATGACGCTCCTTCGCGAGCTGGCGGTGCTGCCCGACCACAAGCTGTCGATGCACCGCAAGAGCTACGAGTTCACCCAGCTCGTGTTCGGCCTCTCCCGCCTCGGCTTCGTGCGCGACGACGTGTCGGTCGCCAGCGTGGGCGCCGGCCACGAGTGCGTCCTGTACTGGCTGGCCAACCGCGTCCGGTCGGTGGTGGCGACCGACCTGTACGAGGGCATCTGGCAATCGGTGCAGTCCAAGGAAGGCGACCCACGGGTCATCGACCGGCCGGACGACTATGCGCCCTTTCCGTATCGGCAGGAGCGCCTGAGATTTCTGAAGATGAACGGGCTGCAGCTCGGGCTGCGGTCCGACACCTTCGACGTCGCCTACTCGCTGTCGTCCATCGAGCACTTCGGCGGCCTCGAAGGGGCGGTGGTGGCCCTTCAGGAGATGGCCCGCATCGTCCGGCCCGGCGGGCTCGTGGTCGTCGCCACCGAGTACCTGCTGGCCGGGCCGCCCCACGACGAGGTCTTCACGCCGGACGAGGTGCGCACGCTGATGGACCGATCGGGCCTGCGGCTGGTGGAGCCGATCGACGAGCGCGTGTACGCCCGCTACGAATACGTGCCGATCAACCTGTACGGCAATCCGCACCAGACGCCGCACATGGTCGTCCGGATGGACGACTCGGTGTTCACGAGCGTCATGGCCTTCCTGGAGAAGCCGGCGCCGAGGTGATCGGGGCGCCCGTGTTTCGGCGTGCGGTCGCCGGCCGTCAGAACGACATCAGCTGCGTGAACTTGACGATGAGGCCGCGGCCGGGCACGAGCGACTCCGGTGTGGAGACCCGCTGCTCGTCATAGACGATGTAGAGGTTGCTGAGGGGGTGGTGGATCAGGTCGAACCGGATGTTCATGTTGAACGTCTGCTGGTCGCGGAAGTACTGAATCAGCGAATCGACGGACATCTTCCGCGAGAACGAGTAGTTCGCGGTGATCGTCCACAGATCGGCGACGAAGGTCGTGGCCGGCACGGCGAGGCGCGCGGCCGTCCGCTGCACGCTGGCGCTCATCATGAACCGGTACGAGTCCATCAGCGTCAGGCCGGCGCTCACCGTGCGCTGCGTGCCGCTCCACAGGCCGCCGGTGATGACGGTCACATTGAACGACAGCGGCCGGCTCGGATCCGAGTTGACCATGAACTCGTACTGGTTCCAGCCGTAGTTCCCCGGGGGGATCGGCGGCGAGCCGGGATGGATGGTGAACGGCACGTCGATCGCCTGGAACTCGGGCGTCACGGCCGCTTCCGTGTACCCGCCGTTGTTGAAGAAGAACGTATACCCGGTGCGCAGCTCCTTGGCGACCATCCGGCCGGACAGATCGGTGTAGTAGCTCCAGGTGACGTGCGGGTGCATCTCCAGGATGCCGTGGCGCTGGAGCGCGTGGAACCGGGGACGGATGCCGGCGTCGATGAACCACTTGCGGTCGCCGACCCGGTGGTAGTAGCCGAGTTCGTCGTTGAAGTGGTTGCCGATCGACATCATGCCCACCCGCATGTCGTCGAAATCGGTGTCGCGGGTGAACGACGTGCGGTAGGCGGACTGACCGGCGGTCTGACCCGGCGTGGCCGTCTCGAGGAAATAGGAGCTCCAGTCGATGTTGCCGGCGAACCGGATGTTCGAATCGACGCCGTACACGCGGTTGAAGTCGTGCGCCGCGCCGACGGCCTGCCGCATCATGAAGATCGTGCCGATGTCCGAGCTGTGGAACAGGTCGCGCCGCAGGCGGACGATCGTGTAGTTGTCGGCCGGGGTCGATCCGGAGCGCGCGGTCTGGGCGGTGATCAGGCCGATGCCGACGCCGTGCGTCCACCCGGTCAGGCGCGCGCCGCCCAGCATGGGAATCGGCGTCCCGGTGCTCGACAGCCCGATCCGGCGGCTGAAGAACGGCAGCAGGTCCTCGTCCGGCGACGGCGTCGTGCTGATCCGATCGTTGAGGCCGGCGTCGCCGACGTAGAAGAGCCCGGCGTTCTCGAGGAAGAACGGACGCTTCTCCGGAAAGTACTGGCTGAACTGCGTCAGGTTCACCTGCTGCGCGTCCGCCTCGACCTGCGCGAAATCCGGGCGGACCGTGGCGGCGAGCGTCAGGGCGGGCGTGACGCCGTACTTCAGATCGAAGCCGGCGTCGCCCGTCCGGCCGAAGGCGGCGCCGCCGGTGGCCCGCACCGCGCTGCCAAGCAGGTAGGGCGTGATCTGAAGGTCGCGTCCGGGATTCATCGCGCCCAGCCCGATCAGATCGCCCGCCAGCGAGACGCGCGTCAGGGTATAGGCGCGCGGGATCGGCGCCCAGAAGTCGAGCTCGTTCTTGCGGCGGATCCGCCGGCCGAAATTGATGCCCCAGATGCCGTTCAACCCGGGATTGAAGCGCAGCGAGTCGAACGGAATGGCCATTTCCACCGTCCAGCCGTCCGCCACGCGCCGCGTCTGCACGTACCAGACGGCGTTCCAGCTGGTGTTGACCTCGCGCCCTTCGTTGGTGAACTGCTCGTCCGACTTCGCGCCGGCCGCGTTGGTGATGAACGCGTACCCGTTGCGGCGGTCGGCGAACGTGTCGAGGATGACTTCGAAATCATCCTGATCGCCAGGCGTGAAGTCCCGCTTGACGTCGTTCAGGACGATGCCCGACGGATCCGAATCGTGACAATAGGCGGCGATGTACAGATTGCGGGCGTCGAAGGCCACCTGCACGTCCGTCCGTTCGGTGGCCGGCCGCCCCTCGCGCGGCTCGCTCTGAATGAAGCCGCTCACCCGGGGAGCATGCCTCCAGACCGGATCGTTGAGCACGCCGTCGATAACGACCGGGTGGATTGCCGGGACCGCCCGGATCTCGAGCCGGCCGTCGGACGCACGAAGGACGCCGGTCCGCCGGCGGAGTGCGATCGCCGCCGGCGCCGGCCGCGGCGCCGTGACGCGCGGCCCGGCGGCCGCGCCGCCCATCAGCAGCCCGAACGTGACGCCGACGCCGACCGTCGCGCGCAGGAACGGAGGAGACACGACCTGGGGCACGGAAGGCCGGGCAGCAAGAACAAGGCCATGGGAGTGGTCCGAGGTGGTTGCGGCGGACGGTCGGACGCGTCTGTCAGCGCGGGAGATCTGCCATCGCGCCTCGCCGCGGCGACGGACTATTCCTCACAGGAGATGCGGAAAATTTTGAGCTGGACCGTTCGAGCCGCGACTCGCCGATGGATCCGGCCGACACGGTTCGCCGCGGCGCGGCCGGAGCCGGGCGGGGGCACGCACGCCACCGGCGCCCGGCCGGTCGGCCTGGTCTCCGACGCGCCGGAGACGGCCTGCCAGACAGCCGAAGGGGGAGGCGATCAGGAGTGCGAGATCGCGAGGGTGAAGGTGTTGTTCTCGGTGACGTAGCCGATGTCGAAGATCGCCGCGCAGTACGTGCCGGCGGGGATGCCGGTGAATGAGACCGGCTCGTTCACGGTGACCGTCTGCTGCACGCTGAGCAGGCAGCCCGACGTCGTCAGCTGGCCGAGGCCGACACCCAGGGCGATGGTCGATTGCGGGTTGAACGCCGTCACCGTGATGCTGACGGTGCCCTGCTTCGACACGTTGAACGGCACCGCCGCTTCGCCGGCGATACCGAGGGTGCCGCTGAACGGCGGTTCGTTGATCGTGGCGCTCGCCGACGTCGGGGTCCCGCCGCACGCGAACGCGGCACACAGCGCCGCGACGGCCGCGATGCACGTCGCCGCTGTGATGGCCTTGCTTCTCACCATGATCACGTTCTCTCCAGGGATGTGCCGGAACGGGCGAACGTCATCCGTCCGCGCCTCGAGGGCCGCCGGCCGGACGAGAAGAGTCTAGCACGGAGCGTCGTCTGCCACGCGCCGCGTCGGCGTCGCAGCGCTGACGGCGGCCGGCCGTCCACGAACACCGGAAATCACCCCGGCGACCGGCGCCGGGCGGACTCGTAGAAGCGCCGCGCCGTGCCGGCGAGTGCGCCGGCCGGCAGCGTCCAGCAGAACGTGCGGCGGACGATCAGGTCGAGCCCGGGCACGACGTGCATCAGGCCGGCCGCCACGTGCGCACGGATGGACCATCGGGAGACGAAGGCGACGCCGAGCCCGGCGGCCGCGGCGCCGACGACCGCTTCCGTGCTGCCGAGCTCGACGTCGAGGCTGTGCGCCTCGCGCCGGCGCAGGCCTGCGCGACGGAGCGCCCGCTCCACGACCGCGCGCGTGCCGGATCCGGTCTCGCGCCAGAGCATCGGCACCGCCTCGAGATCGCGCGCCCGGCGCAGCGTGAACGGCGCGTCACGCCCGACAATCGGCACGATCTCGTCGTCGACGAACGGCTCGAGCCGGACACCCGGGGCGCGCGTGTGGCCTTCGACCAGCCCGAGCGGAGCCCGTCCGGCCCGCACCGCCTCGACCACCCGGTCGGTGTTGTCCACGAGGACGCGCAGCGGCACGCCGCGATGCGCGGCCCGGAACTCCGCCAGCATCGGCGGGAGCAGGTGCGCCGCCACCGTCGTGCTCGCGGCGATGACGAGCGGCCCGCCCGGCTCGTCGCCGGCCGCGACCTCCGAGGCCGCGTCGTGGAGGAGCTGGTGCATCGATCGGGCGTGCCGCGCGAGGCGGAGGCCGGCGTCGGTCGGCTCCACGCCCCGGGCCGAACGGACGAAGAGCGCCGCGCCGAGCGCCTCCTCGAGCTTCCGCACCTGGGCGGTGACGGCCGGCTGCGACAGGTGAAGCGCTCTCGCCGCGGCCGAGATCCGGCCGGCCTCCAGGATGCAGCGCGCCCGCTCGGTCGATGCGCCCTCGCGCGCGATCGGCCGGCTGAAGTATCCGTGGTTCATCGCCGGCTTCGTCGCCGTGTCGGCTGTGGTCACCTTCGTCCCCGCGCTGCGCAGCTCGGGCCACCTCGTCTCGATGCTCGCCGAGCGCCTCCTGGCCGCCACCCTGTTCCTCATGGGACTCGGGCTCTCGCGCTCCGCCCTGCGCACCCTGGGCGCCCGCCCGTTCGTGCTCGCCACGCTGCTCTGGTTCGTCCTGGCCACGACGACGCTCGGGGCGATCCTCGGCGGGTGGATTCACTGAGCCCCCGGGTGCCCCCCGGCGCCGGACCCGCGAAACGGGCCCGGGCGCATGGTGTCCGGCGATTCGGTGAGCTATGATTGGCCGGCTGTCGGCACGTCGCGGGCAGCGGTCACCTGACGAATCTCCACATGGCGAGAGGGGGCGATATGACCCGGGAGAAGGATGATGTCACGGCGCTGGGCCGGCTGCTGAACGACCAGGGACGCGGCGTGATCTCGCGTCGCACGGTGCTGCGGGCGCTGGGCGTGGCGGCGGTGGGGGCGCCGCTGACCGTCTTCGCGCAGGGCCGGTGCCTGCACCAGGCCGGGACGCCGGCGTGCAACACGACCGTGATTCCAGCGGTCTTCGAACCGACGGGGTGGAAGACCGTGGCGCTGGACCACCTCACCGTCCACGTCGCGGACTACCGGAAGGAGGCGGCGTTCTACGTCGCGCTCATGGGATGGAAGGTCCGGAGCGACGACGGCAAACAGGCGGTGCTCGACATCGGCGACTGGGGCTCGGTCATCTTCAGGCAGGCGCCGCTGGCCGAGTTCGCGAACATCCCGCCGCTCTTTCCCGGCCGGCCGCCGGCGCCGCTGCACGCGGTCGTGAAGTCCTTCTGCTGGGTCATCGAGCCGTGGAGCGCGACGGAGGTGGTTGCGGCGCTCCGGAAGCGCGGCCTCACGCCGGTGGCCGACCACGGCGACGGCGGGTTCGAGCGTTTCCACGTGAAGGATCCGGATGGATTCGACCTCCAGATCAGCAACGGCAACGGCCTGGCGAAGGCCCGCAGGACGACGCCGGCTGACGCGAAGCTGCCGGGGCCGGCGCCGTTCGCCTCGACCGGATGGAAGACGGTCTGGCTGGACCACCTCTCGTTCGACGTGAGTAATTACAAGGAGAGCGCCTCGTTCTACTGCAATCTGCTCGGGTGGAAGCCGACCTACGACGAGGGCAGTCAGAACGAGTGCGAGATGGGCGAGATCGGAGACGCCATCATCCGCGGCGGGAATCCGCTGTCGCACGCGTTCCAGCATCCCCCACACGCCGGCGCACGGATCGATCACATGTCGTTCGGCATCCAGCCGTTCGACGCGGACCGCGTGCAGGCGGCGCTCGAGCAGCGGCACCTGCGGGCGCGGGTCGACACGGCCGGCGGCGGCCCCATCGCCACGTCGGCCTACAAGAGCTACCACACGTTCACGCCCAACGGGTACAACCTGCAGATCAGCGACGTCACGCGGGCGACCCGGTTGACGTTGTCGAACGCGGTCCGGCCCAGGACGTCGGACTGACGGACCGCCCGCTGACACGGACGGGCATCGTCGCCGACCTGCGTCGACGGCGATGCCCGGAGTCCGCCTGTGTCCGATCGCCCCCTGCCAGCCGTCAGGCCTTCGCGCGGCGCCGCCGGAGAATCGCGCTTCCCAGCCCCGTGGCCACGAGGAAGAGCGACGCCGGTTCCGGCACCGGATTCACGACGAGACCGTTGCGCACCTGGAAGATCCACGCGTAGATCCCGGACCGGCAAGGGTCTGCGGCCGCGTAGTCGACCGTTTCGGTGACCCTTGGGAGCCGGGCAGCGCTCCTTGATGCCGTGGACCATCCCGCGCCCGGACCACGATGCCGGGAGTCCTGCGGGCCGATGTGCTGAACGGTTGGTGGGGGTTCGAGGACCTGCGATACGGTCGCGCGTCTCGGATGACCGGAGAGGGCCGACCGACCGTGGCAGTGGTCGGTCGGCCCGTCACCTGCTGTTCTTCGTCGTCCGCCGCGGCGCCAGGAGCCGCGGCGATGAGCCGGGCGCGACTAGGCGGGCGTCGGCTGACCCGACCGCGTCGCTCGCGTGACGTTGCTGACCTGCAGATTGAATCCGTTCGGCGTCGTCGTGTGATAGCTCTTGTAGAACGCCTTGTGGATGTCCACCTTGCCGAAGGTGCCGGTGTCGGCGAACGCCGTCAGGCCCCGCTTCAGGAGCGCGGCCTCGACCTCATCGGGATCGAACGGGGTGATACCGAACGAGATATGGTCGATTTCCGCGATCCGCGGGATCGGTGAGATCGCCTTGCCGGCGGCGTCGACGCGGTAGCCGCGGCGGATGATGATGTCGCCGATCTCGCCGATTTCGCACTGATTCTGACTGCCCTCGTCCGGCCCCGGCTTCCAGCCGAGGAGCGCCGAGTAGAACGCCACGGTCTTCTTGTAGTCCGCGACCTGGAAGGAGATGTGATCGAGCCAGGTCGTCTTCCAGTCGGTGTGCGCGAAGGGCGCCGGCGCGGACGTCCTGCCGTGTGCCGGCGTGCGGCGCCGGTTGCTCCGGTTGCCGTTGCTGATCTGGAGGTCGAACCCGTCGGGATCCTTCACGTGGAAGCTCTCGAAGTCCGGCCCGTGGTTGTCGGCGACCGGATTGAGGCCGCGCTTCCGCAGTTCCGCTTCGACGGTCCGGGCGTCCCAGGGCTCGATGCCCCAGCAGAAGCTGTCGACGAGCGCGTTGCGCGGGACGAACGGGTGACGTGCCGCCTGGGGCAGACGCCCCTGATAGCGCTCGAAGGCCGCCTTCTCCGCTGCGATCGACGCGGCCGGCGCGTGGTACCCGCCGCGGAGGACGAGCCCGCCCCAGTCGCCGACGTCGAGCACCGCCTCCTTGCCGTTGTCGCTCCTGATGTTCCAGTTCATGAGGGCGTTGTAGTACGCGGCTTCCTTCGGGTAGTCCGCCACCTGGCAGGAGAGGTGATCCAGCAGGACGGTCCTCCACCCCGTGGGCTCGAACGGCAGCCTGGCCGGCGTCTGGTTGCACCCCGGCGTCCGCGCGAGCTTTCCGCCGCACTGGCCCTGTGCCAGCGCCGTCGCGGGACTGAAGGCCGCGGCGGCGATGCCCAGGGCCTTCAGCAGCTGCCGGCGTGAGAGCCTGCCGCGGTCGAAGTCGTTGCACAGCCTGGAAAGGTCGTCACTCATCGAATGCTCCTCCGGAATCCGCGCGACCGCGTGAATGTGCCGCCCAGAGTATGCGTCCGGGCCCGGCCATTGGCAAGACAGGCGTGCGGTCAGGCGCGAGCGCACGAGCAGAGCCGTGCCGGACGCTCGGCCGCGGGCCGGTCGCGGAGCCCCGGCCGTTCTCCCTTTGCGCTTCTACAGGAGATCGGGTAGCCTGTGTTGTAGAAGTCGAAGGGGAGAGGAGGCCTGGACGTCATGGGTGATGAGGCGCGGATCGACCTGCCGCAGGGGACGCTGGATCTGCTGATCCTGCGGATTCTGGCCCTGGGGCCCGAGCACGGCTGGGCCATCTCGGAACGGATCCAGCAGGTGTCGCAGGACGTGCTGCAGGTGCCGCAGGGATCGCTGTACCCGGCCCTGCACAGGCTGGAGCGCCAGGGATGGATCAAGGCGCGCTGGGCCACCACCGAGAACAACCGCCGTGCGAAGTACTACGACCTCACCAGGAGCGGCCGCCGGCGGCTCGAGGCGGAAGAGAGCGGCTGGAAGAAGCTGGCGGCTGCCGTGGCGCAGGTGCTGGAGACCACGTAAGGCGGTGCCATGATGACCGATGTGTGGATGCGCCTTCGTTCGATCTTCCGCCGCGAAGCGGTCGAAGGGGAGCTCGATGACGAGCTGCGGTTCCATCTCGAGCGCCAGATCGAGAAGCATGTGCGTCAGGGCCTGCCGCGCCAGGAAGCGGAGCGGCTGGCGCGGCTCGAGCTGGGCGGATTCGAGCAGGTCAAAGAAGAGTGCCGCGACGCCCGCGGCGTACGTGTCCTCGAAACGCTCGTGCAGGATGTCCGCTTCGGGCTTCGCGTCCTGCGCAAGACCCCGGGCTTCACGGCGGTCGCCGTGCTCACCCTGGGGCTCGGGATCTGTGCCACCGGCACCATCTTCAGCTGGATCGACTCGACCCTGCTGAATCCGATTCCGGGCATCAGGCACACGAGCGACCTCGTGACGGTCATGCGGGGAACGGTCAGCGACCATCCCAGCCCGCCGTTCTCCTACCTGGACTACCGGGACCTGCGCGACCACACGCGGAGCTTTGCCGGCCTCCTGGCCTACCACGACGATTTCATGTCGCTCACCGGCGTCAGCAGGCCCGAGCGCATTTACGGGGCGCTGACGACGGCCAATTACTTCGACGTGCTGGGCGTGAGGCCTGCGCTGGGGCGCGGCTTCCTGCCCGGGGAGGAAACCAGCCAGGGAGGCGCGCCGGTCGTTGTCGTCAGTTACGCCTTCTGGCAGAGCCACTTCGGCTCGAGCCCGTCCGCGATCGGACGGACGCTGCAGATCAACCGCCATCCCTACACGATCATCGGCGTCGCCCCACCCGGCTTCCAGGGATGCAAGACCGGCCTGCGCGACGACGTCTGGATTCCGCTGGGGATGGAGCGCGACGTCTGGGGCGCGAATCAGATCGACGACCGCGGCGCGTTCTGGTTGAACGTGCTGGGGCGGCTCCGGCCGGGCGTCTCGTCGGGGCAGGCGGCGGGAGAGCTGAACCTGCTGATGCAGCGGATCGCCGCGAGCACTCCCGACATCGAGCGCGGGCCCGACCAGATCACGCTGGATCCGCTCTGGCGCTCGCCGTTCGGCGCAAACGTCTACCTGTACAAGACCCTGCCGCTCCTGCTGGGACTGGCGGCGGTGCTGCTGCTGCTGGCCTGCACGAACGTCGCCAACCTGCTGCTGATGCGGCTGGTCGGGCGCAGGCGCGAGTTCGCGTTGCGCCTGTCCCTGGGCGCCAGCCGCGCCCGGCTGGTGCGCCAGTTGCTGGTGGAGAGCCTGTTGATCGCGGCGGCCGGCGGCGTGACGGCGATGCTGCTCACCGTCTGGACCGCCGGGACGTTCGCCAGCTTCTTTCCGCCCACCAGTCTGCCGCTCACGATCACCGGCCATGCGAACGGCAGCGTGCTGCTGGCCACGATGCTCATCTCGATGCTCGCGGCGGTGGCGTCCGGCGTGCTGCCGGCGCTGCGCACGTCCCGCCTGGCTCCGGCAGCCGTCCTGAAGGAAGAAGAGGGCCGGGTGGCTGGCGGGCTGCACCGTTCGCGGCTCTCCAAGGTGCTGGTCGTGGCGCAGATTGCGCTCTGCCTGCCGCTGTTGATCGCCGCCGGTCTCTTCACCCGCAGCCTCCAGAACGAACAGCGCGCCGACCCGGGCTTCGACCCGGACCACGTGCTGCTGGCCTCCTACGACCTTTCGCCTGTCGGCTATTCACGAGCGCAGGGGATTGTCTTCGATCAGCACCTGCTCGACCGCCTTCAGGCGCTGCCGGGCGTCCGGTCCGCGACGCTGGCCGACTTCTCGCCGCTCAGCTTCACGCTCCACAGCGACGACATCCTGCCGGAAGGCTACGTTCCCCAGCGTCACGAATCGATGGAGATCGATCGGGCCATCGTGAGCCCGGACTACTTCCGCACCCTGGGCACGCCGCTGGTCGCCGGGCGGGGCTTCACGGCCCATGACGACGACACGTCGCAGCCGGTGGCGGTCGTCAACCAGGAGTTCCGCGACCGGTACTGGCCCGGCCAGGACGCCATCGGCAGGCGCGTCACCCTCCACGGCCGGTCATTCACCGTGGTCGGCGTGGCTCGCAACGCGAAGTACCGGCTGCTCCATGATGCGCCAGCCCCCATCGTGTTCCTGCCCCTGTACCAGTTCTACCAGCCCCAGGTGACCATTCACCTGCGGGTCACGGGGCAGGCGGGCACGTTCGCCTCCGCGGTCGACAGAACCGTGACGACCCTCAACCCGAACCTGCCGCTGTTCAGCGTGACCACGCTCAGGGCCAGCATGCAGTTCGGGAGCGTCTTCGAGCGGCTGGCGGCGACGCTGGTCGGCTCGTTCGGTCTGCTGGCGCTGGCGCTCGCCGCCGTGGGGCTTTATGGAGTCGTCGCGTTTGCCACGCGCCAGCGCAGCCACGAGCTCGGAGTTCGCGTGGCGCTGGGGGCGCAGAAGCGGGACGTGCTCACGCTGGTTATCGGGCAGGGGCTCGGGATGGCGCTGGTCGGTGCGGGCATCGGCATCGTCGGGGCGCTCGCGCTCTCGCACCTGTTCGCGAGCCTGCTCTATGGCGCCACGTCGACCGACCCCCTCACGTTCATCGCCGTCTCGCTGATCCTGGCCGTGGTGGTGCTAATCGCGTGTTACGTCCCGGCCCGCCGTGCCGCGAGCGTCGATCCGATCGTCGCGTTGCGATACGAATGAGGCGGGGCCCGGCCGGCGGGCCCCCTGCCTGGCGTTATCCCTGCCCTCCGTGCGCCGAG
>Ga0307374_10007858_pt1 | contig 16120 bp, 15 predicted proteins | sample OX3MG_FD_202532 | JGI IMG/M metagenome (GOLD analysis project Ga0307374, IMG submission 202532) | Soil microbial communities from Risofladan, Vaasa, Finland - OX-3 | ecosystem: Environmental > Terrestrial > Soil > Coastal area > Acid sulfate soil | place: Finland: Risofladan, Vaasa | collected... | reverse complement strand
CTAGCCGCTTCCGCGCCAAGGCACAACAGCGCAAAGAACATACGAAAATGATCATTGCGATCGACGGACCGGCAGCTTCGGGCAAGGGCACGATCGCAAAACAGATCGCGTCGGTTTACGGTTTGCATCATCTCGATACCGGACTGATCTACCGCGCGGTGGCGAAGGCGGTGCTCGATGCCGGCCATTCGCCTGACGACGGCAAGGCGGCGCTGGCGGCTGCGATCGCGCTCGATCCGGCCAATTTCGACGAGCCGGCACTTAAGGCGCCGACGATTACCGAAGCCGCGTCGGTGGTGGCGGCGATTCCGGACGTTCGGCAGGCGTTGATGAATTACCAGCGCGCGTTTGCGACCAAGCCGCCCGGCGCGGTGCTCGACGGCCGCGACATCGGCACGGTGATCGCGCCAGGCGCCGATGTGAAACTGTTCGTGGTCGCCTCGCCGCAGGTGCGGGCCGCCCGCCGGGTGATGGAATTGCGGGCGCGCGGCGAGGCCGCCGACGAAAATGAGGTCCTGGCCGACCTGTTGCGCCGCGACGAGCGCGATTCCCAGCGTACCGCCGCCCCCCTAAAGGCGGCGCTCGACGCGCACTTGCTCGACACCACGCATTTGAGTATAGACGCGGCAATCCGGGCTGCCGTCGATATTATCGAAGGCGTCCGAACGGGCCGAAAGCGCTGACCGCGCTTTCGTCATTGGAGGAACGCCCGTTCGCGCTTCGAAGTAAGGCGCCCGATCAGCTTTGTCCCGACCGTCTGGCTTAGGCCCCAACCGCCGGTTCTCCGGTGGCTGCCGTGCGCTCGGGATTGATCCATTCACGGGGTCTAGTGTGGTGGATTTGAAGTTCCTAAGACTTTGCGGCACCCCCAGATAGGAACTTCAAATCCAAGAACCACGCTAGAATCATAAACTTGCTAGTGTCCCTTTGATTTCGAAGTTCGCATCAAAGGCGCCGCAAACTCTTGCGAACTTCGGAATCGGGACACTAGGAGTGTTTATGACTCAAGTCGCTGCTGCCGCGCCGACGCGCGAAGATTTCGCCAGCATGATCGATGAATCGTTCGGTCATGGCAATGTGCAGGAAGGGTCCGTCGTCAAAGGCACGGTCGTCGGTATCGAAAAGGACGTTGCCGTCATTGACGTCGGCTTGAAGACCGAAGGCCGTGTGGCGCTCCGCGAATTCGCCGGGCCGGGCCGGCAGAACGAAATCAAGATCGGCGACACCGTCGAGGTTTATCTCGAACGCATCGAAAATGCGCTCGGCGAGGCGGTACTCTCGCGCGACAAGGCGCGCCGCGAGGAAAGCTGGGGCAAGCTGGAAAAGGCGTTCCAGAATAACGAAAAGGTCACCGGCGTTATCTTCAATCAGGTCAAGGGCGGCTTTACCGTCGATCTCGACGGCGCAGTCGCCTTCCTGCCGCGCTCGCAGGTCGATATCCGGCCGATCCGCGACGTGTCGCCGTTGATGAACAATCAGCAGCCCTTCCAGATTCTCAAGATGGATCGCCGGCGCGGCAACATCGTGGTGTCGCGCCGCACGGTTCTGGAAGAGACCCGCGCCGAGCAGCGCCAGGAACTGGTGCAAAATCTGGAAGAAGGCCAAGTCATCGACGGGGCGGTGAAGAACATCACCGATTACGGCGCGTTCGTCGACCTCGGCGGCATCGACGGTCTTCTCCACGTCACCGACATCGCCTGGCGGCGCGTCAACCATCCGACCGAGATGCTCAGCATCGGCCAGCAGGTGAAGGTCAAGATCATAAAGATCAACCACGAGACGCATCGCATCTCGCTTGGCATGAAACAGTTGCTCGACGATCCGTGGCAAGGCATCGAGGCGAAATATCCGGTCGGCGCAAGGTTCAAGGGTCGCGTCACCAACATCACCGACTACGGCGCATTCGTCGAGCTCGAGCCCGGCATCGAGGGTTTGATCCACGTATCGGAAATGTCGTGGACCAAGAAAAACGTGCACCCCGGCAAAATCGTTTCGACATCGCAGGAAGTCGAGGTGCAAGTCCTCGAAGTCGATCCGGTCAAACGCCGAATCTCGCTCGGGTTGAAGCAGACGATGCGCAATCCGTGGGAAGTGTTCCTGGAGAAATATCCGCCTGGCTCGGTGGTCGAGGGTGAGGTCAAGAACAAGACCGAGTTCGGGTTGTTCCTAGGGCTCGACGGCGACGTCGACGGCATGGTGCATCTCTCCGATCTCGACTGGCAGCGGCCGGGCGAGCAGGTGATCGAGGAGTACAAGAAAGGCGACAAGGCGAACGCGCAGGTGCTCGACGTCGATGTCGAAAAGGAACGCATTTCGCTCGGCATTAAGCAGCTTTCCGCCGCCGGCGCCGGCGCCGGTGCGGCTGCGGCTGCGGCTCCCGCCGAAGGCGGCAGCGAGATGAAGAAAGGCGCGGTCGTCACCTGCGAAGTCGTCGACGTGAAGGAAGCCGGTATCGACGTGTCGATCGTCGGTACCGATCAGGTTTCCTTCATCAAGCGTTCGGAACTGGCGCGCGACCGCTCCGAACAGCGCCCCGACCGCTTCGCGGTCGGCCAAAAGGTGGATGCGCGGGTGATCATGGTCGATCGGCGCACCCACAAGGTCAACGTTTCGATCAAGGCGCTCGAAGTGGCGGAGGAGAAAGAGGCGATCGCGCAATACGGATCGTCCGACTCCGGTGCGACGCTCGGCGACATCCTGGGCACCGCTTTGAAGCGCAAGGAAAACGACAAAGAGGACGAAGAAGAGAAGGAGTAAAGCGTCCACCCCGCCCGTCCCGGCGCCGGCGCGGGCACCTCAGTCTTTGCATTATCTGGGTTGGATTTCCGCTTTCGGGGGATGAGCGGAGCAATAAAGGAGCCTGGCATGTCGCTTGATGCCGACGTGATCGTCGACCGCCGCCGGATGCGGCGCAAACTGACGTTCTGGCGCGTGCTCGCCGTCGTAGTGATCGTTCTCGCGGTGATCGGCGCCGCCGGACTGGCGAGCAAACGCAGCGGATTAACCGGCGCCTACATCGCGCGCATCTCCGTCAAGGGCTTGATCCGCGACGATGACGAGCGGGTGAAGCAACTGGACCAGCTCGCCAAGTCGAGCGCCGCGCGCGCGGTGATCGTGCACATCGACTCTCCCGGCGGCACCACGGCCGGCTCCGAGCAGCTTTACGACTCGCTGATGCGGCTCAAGGAGAAAAAGCCGCTGGTCATCGTGGTGGATGGGCTGGCGGCGTCGGGCGCCTATATTACCGCACTTGCCGGCGATCACATTGTCGCCCGCCAAACCTCGCTGGTCGGGTCGATCGGCGTGCTGTTTCAGTTTCCAAACGTCGCCGAATTACTGAACAAGATCGGCGTCAAGGTCGAGTCGATCAAGTCGACGCCGCTTAAGGCAGCGCCGGACGGCTACGAGCCGACCTCGCCAGAGGCGCGTGCCGCCATCGAGGCCATCATCAAGGATTCCTACGCCTGGTTCAAAGGCCTGGTGCAGGACCGCCGTCATCTCAACGACGAAGAACTGCAGGCGGTTGACGACGGTCGCGTCTTCACGGGCCGTCAGGCGGTCGGCCTGAAGCTGATCGATGAGATCGGCGACGAACGCTCGGCGATTGCCTGGCTCACCACCGAGAAGCACGTCGACGGCAAGCTGCCGGTGCGCGATTATCGGCTGCGCGATCGCTTCGGCGACCTGCCATTCCTGCACGCGGCGGCTTCGTTCGCGCTCAACGCTGCCGGGCTGTCCACGCTCGCCCGTGACCTCGACGACCTCGGAACCGTGCAGGCGGTCGAAAAGCTCAATCTTGACGGGATGTTGGCCCTTTGGCACCCTGTGGGGGCGAACTAAGCCGCGGGCGGGGCAGCCATGATTAAGTCCGAACTGGTTCAGCGCATTTCCGCACAAAATCCGCATCTCTATCAGCGCGACGTCGAAAAGATCGTCAACGCCATTCTCGGCGAGATCATCGCGGCGATGGCGCGCGGCGACCGCGTCGAGTTGCGCGGCTTCGGCGCGTTCTCGGTCAAGCAGCGCCCGGCCCGGACTGGGCGCAATCCGCGCACCGGCGCCCATGTCGCGGTCGATCAGAAATGCGTGCCGTTCTTCAAAACCGGCAAGGAAATGCGCGAGCGGCTCAATCAGACCGGCGCCGCCTGAATTCCTTTCTCCTCCCCTGCGGAGTGAAACGGAGCGGGGACCATGCGAAGCATGGTGGAGGGGGTTGCGACGCATCAGCTTGCGGCCTAGTTGACGCCCCTTCCACCGCGCTACGCGCGGTCCCCCTCCCCCACTGTCGTGGGGGAGGATGAAGCGGAGGTTTTATTTTGCTGCGCAGGATCGTAGCGGCCATCATCGTTATTCCATTGGCCATCCTCATCATCGCCTTTGCGGTGGCCAACCGGCATCCGGTCACGGTGTCGTTCGACCCCTTCGGCGGCAACCCGCCGGTGGCCTCGCTGACGTTGCCCCTGTTTGCGCTGGTTATCGTCGTGCTGATCGGAGGCGCCGTGATCGGAGGCTTTGCGTCGTGGTTGGGGCAGGGGAAGTGGCGCGGCGCGGCGCGGCGCTTCGAGCGCGACCTTGCCGAACTGCGCCGCAAGCATGCCGCGCGGGAGGGTGGCGGCGACAAGCCGGCCGCCCGCGCCGGGCCGCCCGCCGAGCGCCTGCGGTTGCGTCCGCCTGCCCGGTAAGCATGGCGGCGCCGGCGCAAGAGCCGGCCCAAGACCCGGCCCAAGACCCGGCCCAAGACCCGGCCCAAGACCCGGCGCAAGACAACGCCCGCGCGCCGATGTAGAACGGCGCCGTTAGGACGGCATGTCATGTCGCTGATCGTCAAAATTTGCGGTCTTTCGACCCCCGAGGCGCTCGATGCCGCGCTGGATTCCGGAGCCGACATGGTCGGTTTTGTGTTCTTTCCGCGGTCGCCGCGGCATCTGGGTTTCGATGCCGCGCGCTTGCTGGGCAAGCGCGTGCGCGGGCGCGCGCAAAAGGTGGCGCTCACCGTCGATGCCGGCGATTCCGGGCTCGACGCCATCGTTGAATCGTTGCAACCGGACATGCTGCAGCTGCACGGCAGGGAATTGCCCGGGCGGGTCGCCAAGGTGAAGCAACGCTTCGGCCTGCCGGTGATCAAGGCGATCGCGATCGAAACAAAGATCGATCTTTCCGCCATTGAAGCCTACGAGACGGTCGCCGACCGCTTGCTGTTCGACGCGCTGCCGCCGCGCGAGGCGACCCGGCCCGGCGGCCTGGGAAACGCCTTCGATTGGAATTTACTCGAAGATCTCGAAACCAGCGTGCCGTTCATGCTCTCGGGAGGACTGGACGCCGGCAATGTCGGTGAAGCGCTGCGGATCACGCGCGCCCCCGGAATCGACGTCTCCTCCGGCGTCGAACACGAGCCCGGCGAGAAGGACGTCGACTTGATCCGCGCTTTCGTGCGCGCGGCGCGCGAGGCGGCGGCGCGCCACTCCGCCCATCCGGTTGTGGGGCACGCATGACCGTGCAGCAGCCAAACTCGTTCCGCACCGGGCCCGACGAGCGCGGGCATTTCGGCATCTACGGCGGCCGCTTCGTTGCCGAGACGCTGATGCCGCTCATTCTCGAGCTGGAGAAAGCCTACGCGCAGGCCAAGGCCGATCCGCAGTTTCAACAGGAGATGGGTGGTTATCTGACTCATTACGTCGGGCGGCCGTCGCCGCTTTATTTCGCCGAGCGGCTGACTGAATACTGCCGGAGTATCGAGCGGCTGACTGAATACTGCCGGAGTATAAAGACGGCCTCCGGCTTTTCGGGCGGCGGGGCGAAGATTTATCTCAAGCGCGAGGAGCTCAATCACACCGGCGCGCACAAAGTGAACAACGTGCTCGGGCAAATCCTGCTCGCGCGCCGCATGGGCAAGAAACGCATTATCGCCGAGACCGGCGCCGGCATGCACGGCGTCGCCACCGCAACGCTCTGCGCGCGCTTCGGTCTCGAATGCATCGTCTATATGGGCTCAGTCGACGTCGAGCGGCAGAAGGCGAACGTGTTTCGCATGAACATGCTCGGCGCCAAGGTGGTGCCGGTGGAATCGGGCTCGAAGACGCTCAAGGATGCGATGAACGAAGCGCTGCGCGACTGGGTCACCAACGTCGACAGCACTTTCTATTGCATCGGCACCATCGCCGGACCGCATCCTTATCCGATGATGGTGCGCGATTTTCAGTCGATCATCGGCCGCGAGACGCGCGAGCAGATGCAGGCGGCCGAAGGCCGTCTGCCGGATTCATTGATCGCCTGTATCGGCGGCGGCTCGAACGCCATGGGTCTGTTCCATCCGTTTCTCGACGACCGGCAGATCGAAATGTACGGCGTCGAAGCGGCGGGTCATGGCCTCGACACCGGAATGCATGCCGCCTCGATCGCCGGCGGGCGGCCTGGCGTGCTGCACGGCAATCGCACCTATCTGCTGATGAACGAAGACGGCCAGATCAACGAGGCGCACTCGATTTCCGCCGGTCTCGACTATCCGGGCATCGGGCCGGAACATTCCTGGCTCGCCGACCTCGGCCGTGTCACCTTTCTTTCCGCCACCGATGACGAAGCGCTGAACGCCTTCCAGCTTCTTTCCAAGCTCGAAGGCATCATCCCGGCGCTCGAGCCTGCGCATGCCATCGCCAGGGTGCTCGACTTGGCGCCGCAAAAGCCGAAGGATCACCTGATGGTGGTCAATCTCTCCGGCCGCGGCGACAAGGATCTCGATACCGTCGCCCGGCATCTGCAAGGCAACGTGCGATGAACTGGTATGACGCGGTGCGTTCATGACCACCCGCATCGAGAAGCGGTTCGCCGCGCTGAAGCAGGACGGCCGCGCGGCACTGATGACTTTCACCATGGCCGGCGATCCGGATTACGACTGCTCGCTCGCTATCCTCAAGGCACTGCCGCAAGCGGGCGCTGACCTGATCGAGATCGGCATGCCGTTCACCGATCCGATGGCGGACGGATCGGCGATCCAGGCCGCGGAACAGCGTGCGCTTCGCGGCGGACAAAACCTGCGGCGGACGCTCGAGCTCGTGCGCGAATTCCGCCGCGGCGATGACCTCACGCCGGTTATTCTGATGGGCTATTACAATCCGATTTACGTCTACGGTGTGGAGAAGTTTTTAGCCGATGCCAAAACCAGCGGCGTCGATGGCTTAATCGTTGTCGATCTGCCGCCGGAGGAAGACGAAGAATTGTGCTTGCCGGCCCTGAAGGCCGGTTTCAATTTCATCCGGCTGGCGACGCCGACCACCGATGACCGGCGCTTGCCGGCGGTGCTCGCGAACACCTCGGGGTTTGTCTATTACGTGTCGATCACCGGCATCACCGGCGCCGCCACGCCTGACGCGGGCAAGGTCGCTGCGGCGGTTGCACGCATCAAGCGCCACACCAAGCTGCCGGTCTGTGTCGGCTTTGGGGTGCGCACGGCCGAGCAGGCGCGGTCGCTGGCTGCGGGCGCCGACGGGGTCGTGGTCGGCTCGGCATTGGTCGAGGCGGTGCGTACCAGTCTCGGGCCTGACGGCAAGGGTACGGCGACGGCCGTCAAGTCAGTTACTGATCTGGTGCGGACGCTCGCGCAAGGCGTACGCGCGGCGCAGCGCGCGCCAGCCTAGTGGTCCTTTTGATTCTAACATTCGTATGAGAAGCATTCGCATCCGCTTTACGACGTGACCGCTTTCTTGAGCACGCAGCCGCTGATCTTGACGCTGCCGTCACCCTGCGATTCGAGCGTGTAGAGCGCTTCCCACGCCTCGCCGTCGGCGTCGATGATGTGGACTTCCTGATAAATCTTGCCTTCGAATATCCGGCCTTCGCCGAATTCGAAGCTGCGGTGCCGGTAGACGGGCGCATAGCCGCTGCGGACCATGACCATGAACGTATCCGGCGTGCGGAACATGCTGTGGATGGCGGCCGAGGCAAAGCCGTAGGCCGCCGCCCCATCGTCGCGACCGAGCGCCGCTTCCTGCGACCGGATCACCGCTTGGCCGGTAGCGACGTCGTCGCCCGCGCGCACGAGCGCGGTTGAACCGATCAGGATGCGAACATGAGCGCGATAATGCGCACAATGCGATTGCGCGTTTTGCTGGCGTTGATGGCCGGTAATTCGATCGCTTGCATGTCCGCGTGGCTCCTGCTCGGGCCCGGTTTCGGCACTGCGTCTGCCTCTTATACGCGCCGGCGTTGAATTTGGCTCACCGGCTGCACACATAATGCAACCGAGCTGGAGGGAACTCATGGCCCGCGATGTGGCCCGCGACTGGATGTGGTCGGAAGCGTGCGAGATGCTGGCGCGCGCCGAACGGATGCATCGTGAGCTGTTCCGGCCAGCCGGCAGCTCGGCGCGGCAGCCGTCGTGGGAACCGCCGGTCGATATTCTGGAGACCGAATCCGCGGTTTTGGCGCTGGTTGCGTTACCGGGCGTCGATGCCACGAGCGTCGAGGCCGCGATCGACAACGGCGAATTGGTTATCGCCGGCACCCGCGTCTATCCCCCAGAGCTGAGCACCGCCACGATTCACAGGCTCGAACTGCCGCAAGGCCGCTTCTACCGGCGGGTGCGACTGCCGGCCGGCCGTTACAACGCCAATGTGCGCCGCGCCGTCGTCGACGGCTGTCTGGTCGTGACCTTGCAGAAAGCCGGCGCCGGCCATGGCTGACCTCGAAATGCGCACCAATAACGCACCCTCGGAAGCCGCCGGTGCGCAGCCGCAATTGCCGCCGCTGCCGCCCGACGCGCTGATCATCGTGCCGGTGCGCAACACCGTGCTGTTTCCCGGTCTGGTGCTGCCGATCACACTCGGCCGCCCGAAGTCGATTGCGGCCGCGCAACAGGCGATGCGCGATCAGCGTCAGATCGGTATCCTCTTGCAGCGCGATCCCGAGGTCGTCGAGCCGACCGCGAACGACATGCACCGCATGGGCACGCTCGCCAATATCGTGCGCTACATCACCGCGCCGGACGGCTCGCATCATGTGGTCTGCCAAGGCGAGCAGCGCTTTCAGGTCGTCGAGTATCTGAGCGGCTGGCCGTACTTCGTCGCGCGTGTGCTGCAAATCCCGGAGCCGGAGACTGCCGGCGCCGAAGTCGAGGCGCGTTTCGTCAATCTGCGCGCCCAGACGCTGGAAGCGATCCAGTTGTTGCCGCAGGCGCCGCCCGATCTGGTCGCCGCGATCCAGTCGATCGAGACGCCGGCGGCGCTCGCCGACCTCGCCGTCTCCTACATGGACGTGAAGCCGGACGAGAAGCAGGACATTCTCGAGACCGTCGACCTTGCGGCGCGCATGGACAAGGTCTTGCGCATGCTCGCGCACCGGATCGAAGTGCTGCGGCTGTCGCAGGAAATCGGCCGGCAGACCAAGGCGGCGCTCGACGAGCGTCAGCGCGAGGTGCTGTTGCGCGAGCAGATGGCGGCGATTCAACGCCAGCTCGGCGAAGGCGAGGAAGGCAAGGCCGCCGAGATTGCCGAACTCGAAAAGGCGATTGCCAACGCCAAAATGCCGAAGGAGGTCGAAGATGCGGCGCGCAAGGAATTGCGCCGGCTCCAGCGCATGCCCGAAGCCGCCGGCGAATACGGCATGGTGCGGACCTACCTCGACTGGCTGATCGAACTGCCTTGGGCGTTGCCCGAGGAAAAGCCGATCGACATCAAAGAAGCGCGGCGCATCCTCGACGACGATCACTACGATCTCGACAAGATCAAGCGGCGGATCATCGAATATCTCGCGGTGCGGAAACTCGCGCCCACCGGCAAGGCGCCGATCCTGTGCTTCGTCGGTCCGCCCGGCGTCGGCAAGACCTCGCTCGGCCAATCGATCGCGCGCGCCATGGGCCGGAAATTCGTCCGGGTGAGCCTCGGCGGCGTGCACGACGAAGCCGAGATTCGCGGCCATCGCCGCACTTACATCGGCGCGCTGCCGGGCAACATCATCCAGGCGATCCGCAGGGCCGGCTCGCGCGATTGCGTGATGATGCTCGACGAGATCGACAAGCTCGGCGCCGGCATCCAGGGCGATCCGGGCGCGGCGCTTCTGGAAGTGCTCGATCCGGAGCAGAACAATACGTTCCGCGACAATTACCTCGCGGTGCCGTTCGATTTGAGTCGCGTGGTGTTCGTCACCACCGCCAATATGCTCGACACCGTTCCGGGGCCGCTGCGCGATCGCATGGAGATCATCAGTCTCGCCGGCTACACCGCCGACGAGAAGCTCCAGATCGCGCACCGTTATCTGTTGCGGCGCCAGCTTGAGGCGAACGGGCTCAAGGCCGGGCAGGTCGAACTCGCTGAGGACGCGCTGCGCGAGATCATCCAGCATTACACGCGCGAAGCCGGTGTCCGCGGCCTGGAACGGCTGATCGGTCAGGTGTTGCGCAACGCCGCGGTGCGGATCGCCGAGGGCGAGAGTGGGCCGGTTCAGATCGGCCGCGGTGAACTCGCCGCGATCCTCGGTGCGCCGAAATTCGAGAGCGAGATGGCCATGCGCACGAGCGTACCTGGCGTTGCCACCGGGCTCGCCTGGACGCCGGTCGGCGGCGACATCCTGTTTATCGAAGCGACCCGCATTCCCGGCTCCGGCCGGCTGATCCTGACCGGTCAGCTTGGCGACGTGATGAAGGAAAGCGCCCAGGCGGCGCTGTCGATCGTCAAGAACCGCGCCGTTTCGCTCGGCATTGACGTGAACCGCTTCGAAAAGAGCGACATCCACGTCCACGTCCCGGCGGGCGCTACGCCGAAAGATGGCCCGAGCGCCGGCGTTGCCATGTTCATGGCGCTCGCCTCGCTGATGACCGAGCGGACCATCCGCAGCGATACCGCCATGACCGGCGAGATCAGCTTGCGCGGTCTTGTTCTGCCGGTCGGCGGCATCAAGGAAAAAGTGCTGGCGGCGCATGCGGCCGGCATCAAGCGTGTCATGTTGCCGGCGCGCAATCGGCGGGACTATGACGACATCCCGGAGATCGCGCGCAAGGAGATGGAGTTCATCTGGCTTGAGCGGGTCGAAGAAGCGGTGGCGACGGCGCTCGAGCCGAAACAGCCCGCCGACGCGCCGGCCTCGGTTCCGCAGCTTGCAGGCGCCGAAGCTTGAGGGCGCGGTTTTGCGCGCGGGCGGGCCGGTTTGACCTTCGGCCGCCGCCAAGTCAAAATATCGCCGGTGAGGCAGTCATACCGGTCGCCGCGTATGCGGTGGTCTATCCCCCCAATGGCGGCGACGTGAAGCGAATGTTCCGGCGCGAACTTGCTTTGTACGCGGATGCTCACCGCGACCGCGTCAACGGGGTGATGCACATCATCGGCAATCCGATCATTTTTATCGGTGTCGTGATGCCGCTCTCCTTGGTGCCGGTGACGCTATTCGGGTTCCACACCAGCCTGGCGCCGCTCCTGGTCGTTCCCGCCTTGCTGATGTGGATGGCTTGGGACTTTGGCCTCGGTCTCGGCATTGCCGTTGCCGCGGTTCCGCTGCTTTGGATCGCAGCAGAGATCGCCGGCAATGTCAGCATCGTCTGGATGGGGACGATTGCTGCGAGCCTATTCGTTCTCGGCTGGGCGCTGCAAATCGTCGGTCATCAAGCGTTCGAGGGGAAGCGGCCGACCGCGATCAATAACCCGGTGCAGAGCCTGATCGCGCCGATGTATATGGTCGCGAAGCTTTATGCCGCGTTTGGCTTCCGGTCGGATCTGGCGGGCATCTTGCAACGCTCGTCCGCGCCTCAAACCTCGTCGGGCGCGGCCGAGGCGAGCCAGCATCAGTGACACACACGCTTGTTACCGGCGGCAGCGGTTTCATCGGGCAGCATCTGGTCCCGGTATTGCAGGCGCGCGGCCGCAGCGTGCGCGTTCTCGATCTGCGTGCGCCCGAATCCGCGGCCGGCGTGCAGTTCGTCAACGGCTCGATACTCGATGCGGCGGTGGTGAGCGAAGCGCTCGACGACGTTGACGAGGTTTATCACCTTGCCGGCTTGCCGGGCATGTGGGTGCCGGACAAGAACGATTTTCACGCGGTCAACTGCCGTGGCACCGAGATCGTGCTTGCCGCCGCGCGCAAAGGCGGCGTTGCGCGCTTCCTGCATTGCTCGACCGAGTCGATTCTGTTCGGCCCGTCCAATCGCGAACCGACGGTCACCGAGAACGTGCGCACGAGGCTGGAAGAGATGCCCGGTGCCTACACGCGCTCGAAAATGCAGGCGGAGATGCTGGCGTTGGCGGCCGCCGCGTCCGGTTTTCCGGTGGTGATCGCCAATCCGACCATGCCGATCGGCCCGCACCGCAATCTGACGCCGCCGACCGCGATGCTGCGTTACTTTCTCGAACGGCGTTTTCAATTCTATGTCGATTTCGTTCTCAACCTGGTCGATGTGCGCGACGTTGCCGCCGGTCTGTTGCTGGTCATGGAGCGCGGGCGGCTCGGGCAACGCTACATCCTGGGCGGCGAAAACGTCACGCTTGGCAAACTCCTTGGCATGGTGAGCGCGCTGAGCGGGCGGAACGCCTTGCGTATTCCGCTACCGACCGGATTTGCCCGCATCGCCGCCGCGGCGATGGATCTGGTAGCCGACCGGGTGACGCACCGGCCGCCGTCGGCGACGGTCGAGGGCGTGCGAATCGCATCGCACTCGCGGCCGTTATCGAATGAAAAATCGCGCCGTGAACTCGGTTATGCTCCCTGCTCGATCGAGCCAGCGCTGCGTGAGATCGTCGGTTCCGCGGTGGGCAGCGTCCAATCGTTCGGGGCGGCGGCGTCATACAAAAGCGAATTTTGACGGCACAGCTACGCTTGGGCTAACCGTTGACGCCGCGTCGTCGCAGCAGAGCAAGTCGTAACGTGCCAAGTCCGAATGCAACAATCGATCTGATTTGGGTCCTCTGGCTGGCAAGCTGGGTGGCGGCGTCGTTCTGGTCGGGCCGCACTCAGCGGCGGATCGGCGACGTGGAGACGTGGACCTATCGCGCCGCGATGATCGCCGGCGGCATCCTGCTGGTTCCGTGGACCGAGCGGATGCTGGAGCAGAAGCCGTTGTGGGATGCCGGTCGCGCCGGCGGCTACGCAATCGTGCTGGTGATGCTGGCAGGCCTCGCTTTCGTCTGGTGGGCGCGCATCCATCTCGGCCGCCTCTGGTCGAGCGCGATCACGCGCAAGGAAGATCATCGGATCGTCGATAACGGGCCTTATGCGCTGGTGCGCCACCCGATCTACACCGGGCTCATTGTTGCGATATTGGCGACGGCGGCAGCCGACGCCACGATCACGGCGCTGGTCGGCGCGGCGCTGGTGATCTTCGGCTTGTGGCTGAAGGCCCGCTCCGAGGAACGCTTCCTGGTGACTGAACTCGGGTTCGACGCTTACCAATCCTACCGCCGCCGCGTTCCGATGCTCGTTCCATTCACGACGCGCCGCTAGACCCCGACTCAATGCCTGGCCGGCGCCTGGCTGACCGCCGCGCCGCCGTCCGCGATTTGCGGCAGAAGATGCTGCGGGACGATCAGGCGACGGCCCGCTGCAAGCGGTGCCTTGTCGGCGCGGGGATTGATCTGCACGAGCGACCAGAGCGGTACATGGTACTGCGCGGCCAGCGTATCCAGCGTGTCGTCGCGACGGGTTTTGATCGTGGTGCCGCTGTCCCACAATTCGAGATCGGCGTCGGCGGGGACGACAATGCGGATCGGCACCGGGTTGCTGCTGCCTTTTGCCGGCGTCGTCGCCAGCCCTTGAATCTTGCTCAATACCTGCTCGTGGATCGTCGTCATCTTCTCGATGTTGAGATGCGAGATTTCCTGGTGCTCCTTCAGATCGTAGCTGGCGTAGTGGCCTGCAAAGCCTTTGCCCGGTTTCACGTCGCGGCCGCCCAGCACGCTGGTCGACTGAAAGATGTTGATGTAACGCTCGACGTTCTTGGGCACATCGTCGGCGATGCGGTTTGGATCGGTGGTCACCACCAGGCTTACCGGTATGTTTTCATCGCCAAGTATTCCGGCGAAAGCGATCGCGCACGCCGCGCCGACCGAGTGTCCAACCGCGACGACAGGAGCGGGGTTGGCCCGATAGTCGCGAATTGCATCCTCGGCGATCAGCGGGCACATCACTGCTTCGTTCACGGTGGCGCTGAAGCCGGCTTGCTCGATCCGCTCGGCCAACGTGTCCATGCCGCGCGAGAAGACGATACCGGCGAAGCCGCGGAACAGATAAACGCGGGGCAGCGGCGCGGGCGGAATTTGCGCTCCGGCAAGGGGCGCGACGGCAGCGGCCGGATCGGCCGCCGCCGGATTGAACGTGCCGTATAGTATTGCGAAGCCGGAAACTAACGCCGCAATCAGGGAAGCTGCTGCGCGCGCCGGCTTCATTCGATCACGGCCTACAGCGCGGCGCGAATCTCGCTCAGCACGCGGCCCTGCAACGCCTGATTCTTGTCGATGTTGAAATGATTGAGCGCGGGATTCTTCTCGACGTCGATATTTTGCAGCACACCGCTGAACTGCTTGCCGCGGACGACCGCAAGACCCAGGCCGCCGGCGATGTAATAATTGATGTAACGGTCGACGTGTCCCGAAGCCACCATGCGCGAGGTCGGATCGAGGCCGATGGCGAGTCTGACCGGAACGCCATGCTGGCCGAGACGGGCGGCCATTTCGGCCACCGCGTTCGCGCCGGAAGAGTGCCCGACCAGGATGATCGCGCGTACCTGTCCGCTCTTGTATTCGGCGACGGCCTCATCGGCGAGCGATTCCCAGGACAGGAAATTGGCGACCGTGGTGCGCACGCCCCGCCGTTGCAACTTGTCGGCGATTTCGTCCATCCCTAGCGAGAAGATGTTGAATGCGCCGCGCAGCAGGAACACGTGATCGTAAGCCTTGGCCGGAGCGGCGCTCTGCGCCGCGCCCGCGCCCGCGCCGGTTGAGTGCGCCATCAAGAAAAGCGAAAGCGCCACGGCAAAGAGCGACAGCAATCCCCGGCGGGGCGTGAACGGGCGCTTGGCGCTAATATGGGCAAATGACTTCATCGCAGGATCTCCAGCCGGACAACGATCGTTTTCGGGTGTGTAGGGTTGTGGATAGGTCCACAATGATTCCATTTTATGGCAAGAGTCCGGCGCGATATCCAGATCCACGAATCGCCGCGGACCAATAAGTCGCATACTTGGTAAGTCGCATACTTGGTAAGTCGCATATTTGGGAAGGGACGTTCCGATGAATATCAGCGTGGGCAGGCAGGCTATTGCCGAGGCGACCGAGAAGCTCAAGAACTGGGGCCGCTGGGGCAAGGACGATCAGATCGGCACGCTCAACCACGTCACCCCGGAGGATATCGTCAAGGCGGCGGCCCTGATCCGCAGCGGCAAGGTTTTCGCGCTCGGCATCCCGCTCGACCGCACCGGCCCGCAGACCGGCTTGTTCGGCGGTCGCTGGAATCCGATTCACACCATGCTGGCGACCGGGACCGATGCGGTTGCCGGCCGCTACGACAAGGTGCCGAACATCCGCTACGCCGACGACGCCATCAATATGCCGGTGCAATGCGCCACCCACTGGGATTCGCTCGGTCACATCTTCTATGAAGACAAGATGTATAACGGCTTCGACGCCCGCGAAGTCGATTGCAACGGCTTGCATAAGCTCGGCATTGAGCACGCCAAAAGCAAAATGGTCGGCCGCGGCGTGCTGCTCGACATTGCGCGCTTCCGCGGCGTTCCCTGGCTCAAGGATGGCGAGGCGATCGCCAACGAGGAGCTCGAAAAGTGCGCCAAGGATCAGAATGTCGAGATCAGGCCTGGCGACTTCGTCATCCTGCGCACCGGCCAGATGGAGCGCTGCCTGTCGGAACAGAATTGGGGCATGTATGCCGGCGGCGATGCGCCGGGCGTGCGGTTCGAGAATTGCTATTGGTGCCAGGACAAGCAGATCGCCGCTATCTGCTCGGACACCTGGGGCGTCGAAGTGCGGCCGAACGAGACCAAGGAAGTCAACCAACCCTGGCATTGGGTGGTGATCCCGGCCATGGGCCTGACCATGGGCGAAATGTTCTATCTGAAGGAACTCGCCGACGATTGCGACGCCGACGGTAGCTACGAATTCTTCTTTTGCGGCGCGCCGCTGATTATCACCGGCGG
>Ga0307374_10007857_pt1 | contig 16121 bp, 14 predicted proteins | sample OX3MG_FD_202532 | JGI IMG/M metagenome (GOLD analysis project Ga0307374, IMG submission 202532) | Soil microbial communities from Risofladan, Vaasa, Finland - OX-3 | ecosystem: Environmental > Terrestrial > Soil > Coastal area > Acid sulfate soil | place: Finland: Risofladan, Vaasa | collected... | reverse complement strand
GCATTGGGCAGACCTACGATAGCGCGACGCTGCTGCAGCGGCAGTACCAAGACGGCCAGGCCGATCAGCCCGGGCCGCCCGGAAAGTCCAATGATGGGCTTTATACCGACTCGACCGTCGCACTCAATCCGGACACCGGCAAGCTCGTCTGGTACTACCAGCACTTCAATCGCGACGTCTGGGATTTCGACTGGGTGTTCGAGCAGTCGCTGCTTACGCTGCCGGTGCATGGCAAGCCGACCAAGCTGCTCGTGACTGGCGGCAAGATCGCGATCTTCGATGCGCTCGATCGTGCCACGGGACACTACGAGTTCTCGCGTGACCTCGGGCTGCAGAACATCGTCAGCTCGATCAACCCGCAGACCGGGCAGAAGATCGTGAACCCGGCGCTCGCCCCGCAGGCTGACAAGACCCGGCTCGTCTGCCCGCATGCCGGCGGCGCGCGCAGCTGGCCGGCGACCTCGTACGATCCGGCCAGCGGCATCCTGTATGTCCCGCTGGTCGAGTCCTGCATGCAGTTCACCTGGCGGCCGCGCAGCGCTGCCCAAACCGCCGCCGGCGGCTCGGACTTGCACTGGGTGCTGGTGCCGCGGCCCAACAGCGATGGCAAATTCGGCCGCCTGGAGGCGATCGATCTGGCGACCGGCAAGGTCGCCTGGACGCGCCGGCAACGCGCCCCCGAGACCGCCTCGGTGCTGACTACGGCCAGCGGGCTGGTGTTCGATGGCACCCGCGACCGGCGCTTTACCGCCTCGGACGGGCAGACCGGCAAGACGCTGTGGCAGACGCGGTTGAACGCGGTGCCGAGCTCGACGCCGGTGGCCTTCAGCGCGCATGGGCGCCAGTACATCGCGGTGGTCGCCGGTGGCGGCGGAGCCGATGAGGCCACCTGGCCGACGCTGACGCCGGAGATCCGCAATCCGGTGGGCGGGACGACGCTGTGGGTGTTCAGTCTGCCGGAGCAGCCGCAACCCTGAGGATAACCTTGCCCTCGGTGTGGCCGCCGTGCACGTACTGCACGGCCTCGGCCGCGCGGGCCAGCGGATAGGTTCGGTCGATGTGAATCGTCAGCTTGCCCTCGCCGGCGAGCTTGCCGATCTGCAGCAGCAGCGCCAGCGGCGCGCTGGCCGCATGACCGGGTGAGCCGGAGCACTGCACCTGCGCGGCCGCGCATAACTGCGGCGTGACCGGTGCCCGGGCGATACTGACGAAATGCCCGCCCCGTTTCAGCGCATGAAATGCGTCGAGTGCTTCCCTGCGGCCGACCGTATCGATGACCACATCAACCGGTCCGGCCTGACCGGCGACGTCGTCCTTGGCGTAGTCGATGGCCTTGCTGACGCCGATGCCGCGCAGGTAGGCGTCATGGCGCGGCGAGGCGGTTCCCAGCGCCGTCACGCCCACGACGCCCAGCCCGGCTGCCTGCGCAAAGCTGACGTTCGCCGGCCTGGGCGCGGTGCTGGCCGCGTTCGCGATCACATAGTGTGCGTAGGCCCCGTTCAGGCCGCCTTCAATGGGCCCCACGATCGCAAATACCGCCATGCCGGCCGAACGATCGGCGACTCCCGGCCCCACCGCCGCGATTACCCCGGAGACGTCCAACCCTGGCACGCGCCGGACCGTGGTGCCCGCGGGAGCGGGCCGTACCAGGCCGCCCCAGTCGGCCGGATTGATCGCGGCTGCGTAGACTTTGATGAGCACCTGGCCGCGGCCGGGCTCGAGCACCGGGATGCGCTCGAGCTTCAGCACCTGCGGTCCGCCGGTGCCGTTCTGGACCACGGCTTGCTGACGCGAAGGGGCGGTGGCCTGCGCGGCGTGCGCGCCGATCGCTGCCGATCCGATACAGGTCGCCGCACAGGCGGCCGCCAGGGCGACTTTTCCGTGATTCATACGCAACCCCCGTTATTTGAGCCGCCGTGCCTTCCTGGCTTACCGGCGCTCATGCTCCTTCACGGACAGGTTCGGCGTCGCCCCGGCCGATGGCGCCGCCGCCGGGGTCTCCTTGGCAATCACCCAGCGCGTGACGTCGATGAGCTGCTGATCGCCGCCCGCGGACTGCAGCGTGATGCGATACTTGCCATCGACGATCATCGTTGGGGTCTGGTCGATCTGCCAGGCGCGCATGGTTTGCTCGGCCTGCCGGATCTTCACATCGACGCCGAAGGACATCGCGGTCTCCAGGAAGCGCTGCTGGTTCACGCCGGTGGTGAGGGCGTAGAACCGCGCCGCGTCCTGGATCGTCGGGGCCGGTGATTTGATCCGTCCGGATTGTTGCTCGACCACCGCGAGCTGGCCGGTTTTCCACACCGCATCGAACATCGCATCGTGCGCGCGCTGAGCGACCCCGAGGATCTGCGCCGTGAAATACGCGCGCTGGAACATCGGCCAGTCCTCGGCCGGACTGAATGAGGCCGGCACGTAGTCGAGCACCACGTTGCGCGGCAACTTCTGGCGGAGCTGGTCCATGTACGGATAGAACCGGTTGCAGGCCGGGCAGCCGTAAGAGAAGACTTCGGTGACTTCCACTTTGCCGTTCGGCGCCAGGTACGGCTGCGGCGGGTCGATCAGGAAGTAGTTGACGCCCTGGACCGGATCGGCTGCCTGTGCCAGCGATCCGGCGCAAGCCAAGGCCAGCACAGCGATGGCTGCCTGGGCCAGGATGGCGATTGCTTTCATGAGCGGTCCCCTCCGCAGCGGAATAATGCGGTTCTTCGCTATTATGCGATTACGAGTGACTCTATCACTGCTCAGCTGACTTGCGCCGGCGAACGTGTAAAGAGCGGCTACGGCGTGAATGCTTCGAGCTGAATGATCGTCATCCGCGGTGCCTCCTGGGCATTGGCGCGCTGCTCGAGCATATCGCGCGTCAATCCGGATTAAAACCGATCCGCGGTCCGGGCCTGCTTAGGCGCCGGTCTCGCAGCGCGTGGCGTACCGGCCGGCGGAGCGCCGGCTCGCGCACCGCCCGGCGCTCGGGGCGCGGTCGCGGCGCACGCCGCCCGCATAGATGATCTGGCCGGTGACCGGGTCGGCGACGATCTCGGGGCCGTCCGCGCAAACAGTCACGTGTCTAGCGGTGCCTCGATCGCTCCGCCTGCCTCCTTGCTCGTAGGACCTCCTACATGCTCCGTCAATCGTCGACCCGGATCACCAGCGCACCCAGGTTGCTCGCCCGCAGTTGCTGCCGCAGCCGATTGAGCAATGCCAGATCGCGAATCGGGCCGACGCGCACGCGGTGCCACACGTCGGTGTCCACGGCGACGCGCTGTACCGTGGCCGTGATGCCCTGCTTGGCCAGTTTGGCGCGCACGCGCTCGGCGACGGCGTCGTCGTGATAGGACCCGACCTGCAGGAAGTAGGTGCCGGGCCTCGCGATCTGCGCCGCCGATGCCGATGCCGATGCCGGCGAGGCGCGGCTGGCGTGCTCGTGCTCGGGGACGACGACCTTTGATTTCGGCAGCATCCGGTAGAAATCGAACCCGCCGACGCCGCCAGCCGCATCGGTTGCGGTGGTGCCGGTCGCGGCCGCGCCGCTGCCTCCCGCCGCCGCCTGGGACTGCGGGTCATCGGGCGGCCCGGCGTCATCGGCGGCGCCCCGGTGTGCGCGGCGGGCACCGGGCACCGGATGCGTCGGCTCGGCCGGGACGCTCAGACGATGGTGATCGCGCACGAACACGGCACCGGCGATGATCAATCCGAGCGCCAGTCCGTAGCCGAAGCCACGCCATGCGGGCGAGCCGGTGCGGCGCGTGCGCTTGTAGTCACGGGCGGACAGGCGCCGGCCGCTCACATGCTGTCCGGTGCGGATACACCCAACAGGGTAAGCCCATTGCGCACCACCTGTTGCACGGCCAGTGCGAGCGCGAGCCGCGCGTTGCGCACAGACGGCTCATCGGCCAGGATGGTCGCGGCGTTGTACCAGGTGTGAAATGCGTGCGCGAGCTCGCGCAGATAGTGCACCAGCGCATGCGGAGCGCGGGCTGCAGTGGCCTGCGCCAATACCTCGGGATAGCGCGCCAGGGTCGCGAGAGTCGCCTGTTCGTGCACGCTCGCGAGCAACGCGACATCGGCGTAGCCGGCGGCGCGGTCATGGGGGAGCCCGCGCGCGGCGAGCTGCTTGAGCACACTGGCAATGCGCGCGTGTGCGTACTGCACATAGTACACCGGGTTCTCTTCGGTGCGCGAGCGCGCGAGATCCACGTCGAACACGAATTCCGCATCGGCCTTGCGCGACAGCAGGAAGAAGCGCACCGCGTCGCGTCCTACCCAGTCGATCAGGTCCCGCAGCGTCACGTACGAGCCGGCGCGCTTGGAGATCTTCACCTCTTCGCCGGCGCGCACCACCCTGACCATCTTGTGCAGCACGTACTCGGGATAGCCCGGGGGGATGCCGAGTTCCAATGCCTGCAGTCCGGCGCGCACGCGTGCGATCGTGCCGTGGTGATCGGAGCCCTGGATATTGATGGCTTGCGTGAACCCGCGTCGCCATTTGGTCACGTGATAGGCGACGTCCGGCACAAAATAAGTGAAGCTGCCATCCGATTTGCGTACGACGCGGTCCTTGTCGTCGCCGTAATCGGTGGTGCGCAGCCACAATGCCCCTGCACTTTCGTAGGTCTTGCCGCTCGCGATCAGACCCTTCACGGCGGCATCGAGGCTGCCGTCCTGGTACAGGCTCGACTCGAGGTAGTACACGTCGAATAGCAGGCCGAATTCCTTGAGATCCCGATCCTGCTCCCGGCGCAGGTACTCGACCGCGAAGCGGCGGACCGATTCCAGATCCCCGATGTCACCGTGCGCGGCCGCGAAGTCGCGCGCGACCTCCTCGATGTACTCGCCGGCGTAGCCATCCGGCGGCCACTCCGGCTGCCCCGGTGCGATGGCGCGCGCGCGCGCCTGGACCGACAGCGCGAGATTTTGAATCTGTGCGCCGGAATCGTTGTAGTAGTACTCGCGCGTGACGGCATAGCCCTGCGTCTGCAGCAACGCGGACAATGCGTCGCCGAGAGCGGCTTGACGGCCGTGGCCCACGTGCAGAGGTCCGGTCGGATTGGCCGAGACGAATTCGACCACGACACGCGCGCCGGCGCCGGCGCCGCTTTCGCCGTAGCGTTCGCGCTGCTCGAGAATGCGCCGGAGCACAGCCCCGTGTGCGCCATGCGCGAGATGGAAATTGATGAAGCCTGCCCCGGCGATCTCCACGCGAGCCAGCAGCGGGCTTGGCGGCAGCGCGGCGACGATGGCTTCGGCCAGCTCGCGTGGCCGGCGCTGCGCGGACTTGGCCAGCCGCAGCGCGACGTTGCTGGCGTAATCGCCATGCCCGGGGTCGCGGCTGCGCTCGATGCTGATCGATGAGAGGTCCACGGGGTCCGGCAGCACGCTGCCCGCCAGATTTTTCAGCGCGCCCGATAGCAGACGCGTTAGCTCATCTTTCAACTGCGCAGGGTCCTTGAGTCCGGAGGGCGAGTCTACCCGATATCGATCGGATCGACGTCGAGGGCGTAGCGCACGCGCTGGGCGCGTGCGAGCGTCTCGACGGCCGGCAGCCAGGCGTCGATGAAGCGGTGCAGTGTGCCGCGCTCGGCGCTCTCGATCAGCAGCTGCGCGTAGTAGCGGCCGGCGCGGCGCGCGAGCGCGGCGGGGACCGGACCGAGCAGCCGCACCGGCGTCGAGGGCCCCGAGGACATCGTGGGCGTAGCCGGCGCCGCCGCGCGCGCGCGCGCAAGGAACTGCAGCGCCCCATCGTTCGAGGGGCTCGAGGCGCGCAGCAGCGCCAGGCGGCCGAACGGCGGCCAGCGCGCCGCCTCGCGCTCCGCCAGCGCCGTGGCCGCGAAGCCCTCGTAGCCGCCGGCGAGCAGGCTCTGCAGCAGCGGATGCTCTGGGTATTCGGTCTGGATCAGCACCTCGCCCTGCTCGCGTTCGCGGCCGGCACGCCCGGCGACCTGCACGATCGTCTGCGCCAGCCGCTCGGCCGCCCGAAAGTCGGTGCTGAACAGGCCCTGGTCGGCATTGAGCACCACGACCAGCAGCACGCCTGGAAAATGATGGCCCTTGGTGACCATTTGCGTGCCGACCAGGATGCGTGCTTCACCGCAAAGTACTCGGCGCACGATCTCTTCGAGCTGCGAAGGCCGCGCGGCGGTGTCGCGGTCCAGCCGCAGCAGTGCCTGGTCGGGGAACAGATCATGCAGCGTCTCCTCGACGCGCTCGGTGCCCTGGCCGACAGCCTTGACCGCGAAGCCGCAGCGCGGGCAGCGCGACGGCAGCGGTTCGGCGGCACCGCAGTGGTGGCAGCAGAGCTGAGCGCCGGCGCGATGCACGGTCAACCGGGCATCGCACTGGTGGCACGGTGCGATCCAGCCACAGCCGGTACACAGCAGGGTCGGGGCGTAGCCGCGGCGGTTGATGAAGACCAGCACCTGTCCCTGCGCCTCCAGGTGGCGGCGCATCGCATCGATGACGGGAGTCGCCAGACCCTGGCGCGCGGTGTGTGCGCGCAGGTCAATCAGCTTCAGCACCGGCGCGGCCGCCTGATCGGCGCGACGCGGCAGCCACAGCGTCGCGTAGCGGCCGATGCGCTGGTTCTGCAGCGTCTCGAACGCGGGCGTCGCCGAACCGAGCACGACCGGAATGCCGGCCTGCTGGGCGCGCATCACGGCGAGGTCGCGTGCCGAGTAGCGGCAGCCGCCATCCTGCTGCTTGTAGGAGCTGTCGTGCTCCTCATCGACCACGATCAGCCCGAGCCGCGGGAGCGGTGCAAATATGGCCGAGCGGGTACCGAGCACGACACCGGCCTGGCCGTCGCGTGCGGCGCGCCAGGCGGACAGCCGTTGTGCGTCGGCGAGTCCCGAATGCAGCACGCTGATCGGCGTCGGCAGGCTGCTGCGAAATCGCTCGACCGACTGCGGGGTCAGGGCGATTTCCGGCACCAGCACCAGCACCGTGCGCGTGCGCGCGAGCGTGCGGGCGGCACATTGCAGGTACACCTCGGTCTTGCCGCTGCCGGTTGCGCCCTGGAGCAGGAAGGTAGCGTAACGATCGGCGGCGGCATCGATCTGCTGCACGGCGGCGCTCTGCGCCGCTGACAGGGCCGGACCGCGCCCGACCGCTGCGGCCGTGGCGGCCAGGGCTGCCGGCGCAGCCGCAGGGGACGCCGCGGTGCCGCATTCGGCCGCATGGAAGCATTCAATCCAGCCTCGTTGCCGCAGCGCGCGAGCATGAGCGCGCCAAGCCGGCAGCGCCGCAGACAGGCTCTGAGGCGAAAGCCCTGCCTGTGCCGTGTGCAGCAGCGTCAGCAGCGCCTGCTGGCGCGGCGCACGGGCGCAGGCGCCGGCCGCGCAGGCAGCCTCTCCTGCGCTCGTGAGCCGCCAGTGCGGCCGCGCTTCGAGCGCGCTCGCGCCGAGCCGCAATGCCTTCGGTAAGGCTGCGGCGATGACCTCTCCGGGAGGATGGTGGTAGTAGTCGGCCGTCCAGCGCAACAGCCGCATCAGCGGCTCATCGAGCAGGGCGACTGTGTCGATGATCTCGTGTACACGCTTGAGGGCGGCGGCTTCGAGTGTGCTGTGGTCGGCGTGACCGACCACCACGCCGATCGCCTCGACCCGCCCGAACGGCACCCGCACCCGCGCTCCAACCGGAACCGCACGCGGCGCCCAGCCAGCCGGGGGGAGGTAATCAAACGAGCTGCGCAGAGGCGCGTTGATGGCGACCTGCAGCACGCCCGGCGTATCGCCGAGCTCTACCACTGTGGATAAGTCTGTGGATAGCTTGTCGGAGGCGCGCAAAACCGCCGCTGTATCAAAAACGTCATCTCGATCGATCAAAATTTGACCAAACAGATTATATTCGAGTTTTCAAAGAGTTAGCCTACGGCAAACACGCGCCCGTGTCTGTCATGTCGGAAGAGGTCAAAAGCGTTGGTGCGTCGTCCGATTAAGTGGATGATTTTTCGACATTCTGCTTCAGTGGTCTGTGTTCTCTCACTGGACACGAAGCCGGCGCAGACGCTCCCGCGTCAACCGAAATCCCCGTGCGCCGTTTACCGGCTAGGCTTGTACATCAGCGTGGATGCATACGCATGGCTGGCTTTGCTACGCTAGTTTCGCCGACCGACCTACCCACGCTCCGGAAAGCCCATTTGCGTGAGACCCAGGATGGCGCGCGCGCTCTCGATACCTTCCTGGCTGGCGTGGAGCGCAAGGCCTTCAGAATCGCACAGATCGCGCTGCGTCATGAGGCCGACGCGCTGGACGTAGTTCAGGATGCCATGTTGCAGCTCAGCGCTCGCTATGCCGGGCGGCCGGCCGAGGAGTGGAGGCCGCTGTTCTATCGCATCCTGGAGAACCGCATTCGCGATGTGCAGCGGCGCCGCAGCGTGCGCAACCGCGTGCTGGCATGGATGCCCTGGCGAGGCGGTGAGGACGACGGCGAGAGCGCCGACGCCGTCGCCCAGGCGATGGATGGCGCGCCGACGCCGGCGGTACAGCTGCAGTCCGATCAGATGCTGGTGGCCCTGGAGCAGGCGCTCACGGCGTTGCCCAATCGGCAGCGCCAGGCCTTCATGCTGCGCAACTTCGAGGGCCTGGACGTGGCCGGCACGGCGACGGCGATGAAGTGTTCCCAGGGCAGCGTGAAGACCCATTATTTCCGCGCGGTGCAAGCACTGCGTGCAAAGCTCGGAGAGTACCGGATATGAATGCCGGGGATGAGCAGCAGCACACGGTCGGCCGGATCGAGCAGAGCACGCGTGCGCTGCTGCTCGCCAGTGCCGACCGCCTGTCCGGGACGGTGCGGTCGCGGTTGAGGCAGGCGCGCCATGCCGCAGTCAGGGCGCGCGGCCAGCACCGGCAGCTGCGGTTGCAGCGGTGGGCCCCCGCTGGGGCGGTGGCGACCGCGGCGCTGGCGCTGTTCGTGGTACTGGCGCCGCATCGCTCGACGCCACCGATCATGCCCGTGGCCAATGATGCGCTGGAGGATATCGACCTGCTCGCCAGCGATGTGCCGCTCAACGGCGTCCAGGGCGTCAATAATAATAATAATGAGTTCTACGAATGGGCTGCCGATGAGGCCAGCAGCGGGCTGGGAGCCGGCGCCGTATCTGCTGCCGGCGTGCCCTCCAGCGGCATGTGATCCGCGCGCGAGCCCGAGGCTATGCTGTGGGCCGGCTGAGTACTCTGTGGGCGGCGCTGCTGCTGGCGAGCGCGCTCGCGAGCGCTCCCGCCTGGGCGCAGCCGCCCCCGGCCGCACAGGGCAGCGCGCAGCAGGAGCCGGAGCCGGCGCAGGCCTCCCAGTTGCCCCGGGGCCGGGCGTGGATATCGCTGTCCGCGCGGCAGCGCCAGCTGCTCGGACGCTTTCGTGACCGCTGGGAGCAGCTGCCGCCGGCGCGTCAGCGTGCGCTGGCGCGGGGCTCGGCGCGCTGGCTCGCGATGACGCCCGCGCAGCGCACGGACGCGCGTGCGCGCCTCCAGGCCTGGCGGCGGCTGGCACCACGCCAGCGGGCGCTGGTGCGGCGTCGCTGGCTGCAGTTCCGTCGCCTGGCGCCGGCGCAGCAGCAAGCCTTCATCCGCAATTACCGCATGTTCACGCGCCTGCCGGCGCAGGAGCGCGCACGGCTGCGGCAGCGCTGGCTACAGGCGACGCCGATGCAGCGCCAGCAGATGCTGCAGCAGGAGCGCGCGCGGCTGGAACGCCGGCGCTGAGGAGCCCGCGCGGCGACTGCGTTCTACAGCGGCCGGTCAGGCCGTCTTGACCGCGGCGATCAGCGCGCTTGCGGCGGCCTGCCCATCACCGTAAAGCATGCGGGTATTGTCCAGATAGAACAGCGCGTTTTCGATACCCGAAAATCCCGCGCCCTGGCCGCGCTTGATGACGATGACGTTCCTGGCCTTGTCTGCGTTCAGGATCGGCATGCCGTAGATCGGGCTCGAGCGGTCGTTGCGTGCCACCGGATTGACCACGTCATTGGCACCGATGATCAGCGCCACGTCGCAGTTCTCGAACTCGGCATTGATCTCCTCCAGATCGGCGATCAGGTCGTACGGCACGCCGGCCTCGGCCAGCAGCACGTTCATGTGGCCGGGCATGCGTCCGGCCACCGGATGAATCGCGAAGCGCACCCTCACCCCGCGCTCGATCAGCAGCTGGCACAGCTCCCACACCTTGTGCTGGGCCTGCGCCACGGCCATGCCGTAGCCCGGCACCACGATCACCGATTGGGCGTACGCCATCATCACCGCGGCATCGGCGGCCTCGATCGGCTTCATGTTGCCGGTGACGGCGCCGGCGGCCGCCGTGCCGCCGGTCTCCCCGAAACCCGAGAACAGCACGTTGCCGAGCGAGCGGTTCATCGCCCGGGCCATCAGCTGCGTCAACAGCGTGCCGGCCGCCCCGACGATCATGCCGGCGACGATCATCACCGCATTACCGATGGCGAAGCCCTCGAATGCCACCGCCAGCCCGGTGAAGGCGTTGTACAGCGAGATCACCACCGGCATGTCGGCGCCGCCGATCGGCACCGTCATCCAGATTCCCAGCAGCAGCGCGACCGCGAAGAACGCCGTTACCAGCGCGCCGCCGCCGTGCAGGCCGACGATCAGCAGCGCCCCGAGCACCAGCACCGCCAGCAGAATCAGCAGATTGATGGCCTGCTGGCCGCGGAAACGCAGCGAACGGCGGATCAGCCCCTGCAGTTTGGCGAATGCGATCAGGCTGCCGCTGAAGGAGACCGCACCGATGATGCCGCCGAGTACCGCCAGTGCCGTGATGGCGCTCTCGGGACGACTGCCGCGATACAGCTCGATCGCGGCGATGGCCGCCGCCGCGCCGCCTCCCATGCCGTTGTAGAGCGCAATCATCTGCGGCATGTTGGTCATCGCGACGCGCCGCCCGCTGATCCAGGCGATGACGCCGCCGACCAGCACCGCGATGATGATCAGCGGATAGTTACCCAGGCCGGGCGTGAAGAAGGTCGCCACCGTGGCGATCACCATGCCGGCGCCGGCCCACAGGATGCCGCTGCGCGCGGTGACCGGCGAGCTCATGCGCTTCAGCCCCACGATGAACAGGAACGCGGTGACGAGGTAGGTCACCTTGATCGCCGTCGCGGCGGCGGCGCTGGACGGCATGTTCATCAATGCGTCCCCTTGGAGCCTGCGCCCTTAGAGCCGGCGCCCTTCGCGCCGCCGGCTGCGCCCCGGGCGCCGCTGGACTTGAACATCTCCAGCATGCGCTCGGTGACGGCATAGCCGCCGACGGCATTACCGGCAGCAAGCAGCACGCCGACGAAGCCGATGGCCTTCTCAAGCGGCGTGGTGGCCGCACCGAGCGCGCCCATCGCACCGACCAGCACGATGCCGTGTACGAAGTTCGAGCCCGACATCAGCGGCGTGTGCAGGATCACCGGCACGCGCGCGATCACCTCATAGCCGGTGAACGCGGCCAGCATGAAGATGTACAGTGCGACGATCCCGGTCATGTTCCCTCCACCAGCTTGCGCGTCGGTTCGTGTTTGATGGCGCCGGCATGCGTCAGACAGGATTGGGCATAGACCTCGTCCTGCCAGTCGATGGCGAGGGTGGCCTCCTGCCCGGCCGCCGGCCTGCTCAGGGCCGGCTTGAGGAAATTGTAGAGGTTGCGGGAGTACATCTCGCTGGCGTGAAAGGCCAGCTGGGAGGACAGGTTGACCGGGCCGACGATCTTCACGCCGTGGTCCACCACGGTCTGGCCGGCGACGGTGAGTTCGCAGTTGCCGCCGGACTCGGCGGCGATATCGACGATCACCGCGCCCGCCTTCATGCGACGCACGGCCTGCGCCGATACGATGCGCGGCGCGGTGCGGCCCGGCACGGCCGCCGTGGTGATGACCGCATCGGCGGCGGCGATGCGTGCGTCGAGCACCTCCTGCTGGCGATGCTTCTCCTCGTCGGTCAGTTCACGCGCATAGCCACCGGCGCCTTCCGCCGACACGCCGGTATCGACGAACCGCGCGCCCAGTGATTTGACCTGCTCGCGCGTGGCACTGCGCACGTCATAGGCCTCGACCACCGCACCGAGGCGCTTGGCGGTCGCAATCGCCTGCAGGCCGGCCACCCCCACGCCGATGATCAGCACCTGCGCGGGGCGGATCGTGCCGGCCGCAGTGGTGAGCATCGGCAGAAAGCGCTCGAGCGTGTTGGCGGCGATCAGCACGGCCTTGTAGCCGGCGATCGAGGCCTGTGAGGACAGCGCGTCCATCGATTGTGCGCGCGAGATGCGCGGCACCAGCTCCATCGCGAAACTGGTGATGTTGCGCTCGCGCAGGGCCTGGACCTCGGCGCGCCGTGTGTGCGCATGCATGAACCCTATGACCACCGTGCCGGGCCTGAGCGCCTGGATCTGCTCGATGTCCGGAGGCTGCACCGTCAACAGCACGTCGGCCGCCCCCAGCACTGTTGCGGGTGCATCGGCCCAATCCACTTTGCGGTACAGGGCATCGGGGAACTGCGCCTGCACGCCGGCGCCACGCTCGATCAGGACCCGCGCACCCGCCGTGGCCAGCTTGTCGGCGATCTCCGGGACCAGACTGACACGCGTTTCCCCCGGTGCGCGCTCGCCGAGCGCGCAGATCGTGACTGGCATATTGTTCTCCTACACGGGCTGCCCGGCTGACTGGCGCCTGTCATGCGCCTACTGGGGCCGTGCACGGATGTCCCTTATCATTGAATTATCGCATAAACTTGCCGTATCTTACATGCCATGGCCGTGGCTGTTTCCCAGCCTGATTTCGAATTGGCGACGCCGGCGCCGCGCACGAGTGCGGCCGGCCTGTCCCAAATGGTCCTGCGCACCGACGTGGCCGGCATGCCGCTCGAGTGGATCGATTACCGCGAGGCGGCCCGTCTCTATCACCAGGAGCAGATCGCCTATACCTGCGGCTCGCTGCTGTATCGGCTCTACGGCGGGGTGAGCGCACTGACCGGACTGCGCACCGTGGTGGAAGTCAACTCGATCATCGCCACCATCGGCCACACCGGCAACCCCGGCAACAGCCGCCATGACTACGTGCCGCCGCTGAACAATGAAACGCTGTTCCGACGCGATGCGTGCCTGTGCATGTACTGCGCGCAGCGCTTCCCGACCCGCGAGCTCTCGCGCGACCACGTGCGCCCCTTCAGCCAGGGTGGCAAGGATGTATGGACCAACGTCGTCACCGCCTGCCGCCACTGCAACAATGCCAAGGCCTGGCGCACACCCGAGCAGGCGAAGATGCAGCTGATCGCCGTGCCGTTCACCCCGACCTATGCGGAATACATCTTCCTGAAGGGCCGGCGCGTGCTCGCCGACCAGATGGAGTACCTGCAGGCGCACTTCCCGCGCAGCAGCCCGCTGCATGATCGCATCGCGCACTGGTTGAGCTGACGGCTTTAAGGGACCGGGTGGCGTCGTGGTCTATCTGATCGACGCGTCGGTGTACGTGTTTCGCGCCTGGCACGCCCGGCCCGGCGCTCTGGCCGACGCCGACGGCAATCCGACCCATGCACTGCACGGCTTCGCGCGCTACCTGTGCGAGTTGCTCGAACGGCGCGCTCCCAACCCCATCCCGATGCGCGCAGCCTGATGGGCCGTGGCGGCGGGAAAGCTACGACTTAGGCACCCAGAACCGGCACCAGCCATTGACATCGACCAGCATGCCGGGAAACAGGTTGCATGGCCGCCAGGGCTGGCCTTGCGGGCCCTGCAGCTGCAGGCAGCTATCGCATTTCTGCCCGAGCACGTAGGTCGTAAATTTCTTCGGATCAACCTTGGCGGCATCGTCGGTGTAGTTCAACGCCACCGCCGTCGGATCGCTCGGCTTAAGATGCGGCAGCGACGCATCGGCGGCCCGTGCCGGCCGGCTGCCCTCGACGGCGACGGCCGCGCCTGCCAGCAGGGCCAACTTCTTCAGCGCATCGCGGCGGGAGATGGGTTCACTCATCGACGGCATCCTTCCAATGGCTCGGGAGACGCGAACATTCTAGGCGCTAATGCCATGGAGCGGAATTGGTTGAGATATACTTGCGATCCAGGAGGCCTCGATGCCCAAGGCTGTGATCAGGCCAGGTTCCGCCACTGACATTCAATCGGTGTTGCACGAGCGGCGCCGGTTCGCGCCGCCCGCGGCGTTCACGGCACGCGCACGCGTCACTGCGCAACGGCTGGCGGCGCTGCACCGGCGCGCGCAGCAGGACTACGTCGGCTTCTGGGAGGACCTGGCGCGCCGGCAGTTGCGCTGGCACAAGCCCTTCTCGATTACCCTCGATGACAGCGCCGCGCCGAACTACCGCTGGTTCTGCGACGGCGAGCTCAACGTGTCCGACAACTGCCTCGACGTACACCTGGGCGAGCGCGGCGAGAAAGCCGCGATCATCTTCGAACGGGAAACCGGGCAGGTGCGCCGGCTCAGCTACGGCGAACTGCACGGCGAGGTGTGCCGCTTCGCCAATGCGCTGAAGAACTGCGGCGTGCAGGCCGGTGACCGCGTGGTGATCTACCTGCCGATGGTGCCCGAGGCGGTGATCGCGATGCAGGCGTGCGCCCGCATTGGCGCGATCCACGCCGTGGTATTCGGTGGTTTCTCGGCGCTGTCGCTGCGCGAGCGCATCGAAGATGCGGAGCCGAAGCTGGTGATCACTGCGGATGGGGGCGTGCGCGCCGGCGCGCCGGTGCCGCTGAAGGTGGCGGTCGACAAGGCGCTGTCGGAAGGCTGCAAGAGCGTCGAGAGCGTGGTGGTGCTCAGACACACCGGCGCTGCGGTGACGATGCAGGACGGGCGCGACCGGTGGTGGCACGAGGTCATCGCAGGGCAGCCGGCGCAGTGCGAGCCAGCGTGGCTGCCGGCCGAGCACCCGCTGTTCCTGCTGCACACCTCGGGTTCGACCGGCAAGTCCAAGGGCATCCAGCACGCCAGCGCCGGCTATCTGCTCGGTACCAAGGTGACGTGCGAATGGGTGTTCGACCTGCGCGATGATGACGTGTTCTGGTGCACGGCCGACGTCGGCTGGGTCACGGGGCACAGCTATGTCGCCTACGGCCCGCTGGCCGCGGGCGCGACCATCATGATGTACGAGGGCACGCCGACCTACCCGGACGGCGGGCGCTATTGGAAGCTCTGCCAGGACCACGGCGTGACGGTGCTGTACACGGCGCCCACGGCGATCCGCGCGCTGATGCGGCTGGGGGATGCGATCCCTGCGCGCTACGATCTGTCGCGCCTGCGGCTGCTCGGCAGCGTCGGCGAGCCGATCAACCCCGAGGCGTGGATGTGGTACCGGCGCGTGATCGGACGCGGCCGCTGCCCGATCGTCGATACCTGGTGGCAGACCGAGACCGGCGCCATCATGATCGCGCCGCTGCCGGGCGTGACGGCGACCAAGCCCGGTTCCTGCACGCTGCCGCTGCCGGGCGTGTTTGCCGACATCGTCGACGAACGCGGCGAGCCGGTGAGTGGCGCGGACGTGGGCGGCTACCTCGTGATCCGGCGGCCGTGGCCGTCGCTGGCACGCACGATCTGGCGTGACAACGATCGCTACCTGGCTACGTACTGGAACCGCTTCGACCGCCGCTACTACGTCGCGGGCGACGGCGCCTACCGCGATGCCGACGGATATTTCTGGATCGTCGGGCGCATCGATGATGTCCTGAACGTTGCCGGTCACCGGCTGGGTACGATGGAAATCGAATCGGCGCTGGCTGCGCACCCGCGCGTGGCCGAAGCCGCGGTGGTAGGCCAGCCGCACGCAATCAAGGGTGAGGCGGTGCTCGCCTACGTGGTGTGCCGCGGCGAGCGGCCGGCGAGGCGCGCGCAGAAGCATGCATTGGCCGAGGAGCTGCGCCGCTGGGTCGCCGAGCAGCTCAGCCCGATCGCCAAGCCGGAGGAGATCCGCTTCAGCGAGGCATTGCCCAAGACCCGCTCGGGCAAGATCATGCGACGGCTGCTGCGCGCGATCGCCCGCGGCCGCATCATCACCGAGGATGTGTCCACATTGGAGAACCCGGCGATCGTCGCGCAGCTGTGCGGCGAGGATCAGGCCGGCGCCGCCGCGGCGGCCGGGCGCGCACGCGGTCGCGGGAAGGTTGGCGCCCGTGCAAAGGCCAAGCGCACAAAG